>Ga0265797_10010142_pt1 | contig 12050 bp, 9 predicted proteins | sample P2T30metagenome_FD_192433 | JGI IMG/M metagenome (GOLD analysis project Ga0265797, IMG submission 192433) | Plant litter microbial communities from East Loma Ridge, Irvine, California - P2 T30 | ecosystem: Environmental > Terrestrial > Plant litter > Unclassified | place: USA: California... | reverse complement strand
TAGATGTTCGAGGGTGTCAGCAGCGCGCCGAGCAGCACGCCTGAAAACAGGGCGCGGAAGGTGAGTTCGCGGTCTGTGCGCATGGCGAACCTGCAAAAGACGGATGTCGTCGTTTGAGGCAGCAGGCAGGGATGGGTTCAGTCTTATCGAGGGCAGTGTGTTGCGGGAAGCAGCGGGGCGCAGTGAGCGCCCCGCTGATGCATCAGTTGACCGCGTCGGTCAGGGCCTTGGCCGGTACGAATTTCACCACTTTCTTGGCGGCGATTTCGATGGCCTTGCCAGTCTGCGGATTACGGCCAGTGCGGGCAGGGCGCTCGCTGACTTTCAGCTTGCCGATGCCGGGCAGGGTGATTTCACCACCATTTTCCAAGGCGTCGCTGACGATCTCGCTGAGCTGGTCGAGCGCCGCACGAACGGTGGTCTTCGGCGTGTCGATGGCTTCTGCGATGTCACCGATGAGTTGGTCTTTGGTAATGGCCATGTGGTTGCTCCTTGAGAATGGAAGATGGGGGCATTGATAAATGCCGGCGCATCATGGGTGATTGGCTAGGCCGTGATGTTCCAGCCAATCAGGCCACATTGTGACCTACCTGAGCGAGGTTAATTCCCGCGGCAGCGCTCAATTACGGGCATCCGAACGGAGTTTCACCGTTTCGCTGCAATTTTCGGGCACGTACTGGGCAAGGCAGCCCCGCTGCACACGTTATCAATCGCTACAGTACGAGTGCGCCTCGGTGGTATCGGTTTCGCTTCAGACGACGCGCACGGCTTGGCCGCGATGAACGTGCTTCTTTGGGGCTCACTCCATAATCCCCCAGCGATTCATCGCTAAGTGCTTGAAGCAGTTGTAAGTTCGGCACAAGGCGGTACAATGGCGCCCGTTCACTGCAAGGTGAGCAGCGTTATGGTGGCCCTGCCGGTCCCCCCGCAACGATTACCCGTTAACCTGGTCAGATCCGGAAGGAAGCAGCCACAGCGGGAACATTGTGTGCCGGGGTGTGGCTGGTAGGGTTGCCTCCATCTCCTAAATCCTTGATTTTAAAGGATTTATCAGTCAGAAAATCTCGAAGTGTGACAGCGTTTAGGTATACCTGCGTGGTACAGCCTTGATGACATATTATCGTGTTCGTGAAAGCCACTGAAGCCAAAGCTTTGACTGCCTCACTCTGCAAGCCTGTGGGTGATGATTCTTAGTGCTTTGGCAGCCGTGCAATGTGCCTATTTCTTGAAGCGTGGTGTCCACGACTCAATTAGTGATTCCTCATCTTCTTCGTCCTCTGGCTCGGGAACGTTGATGTCATACAGCACGGTTAGAGTTTTGCCGTAGCGGCCAAGGCCAACTACATCTTCGCTCATTTCAATACTTCGTCGTCCGCCAAACCAATCCTGAAGGTTGGACGTTGCCTCGATTCGTGCGGCGTGCAAAACATTTTCTGGCACTTGGTTGAAGGAGAAAGTAGCAGTGTTACGTGGGATTCCTGCCCGCTTCTTTAGCCAATCTATTCCTTCAACATTCTTAAGCGCAGCAGACATGAAGCAATGGTCGATGGTGCTGCCCTGACTGATGATGAGGGCAACTGGTTCGCGGGTGCATTGGGTGTACCGTATGCCAGTAGCATGCAGCGACGTCTTGCAAAGCTCAGCGAGGTTCTCGATTGCCAAAAGTCCAGTCCCGGCTTTTTGAATAGCCGGATAAAACAAATGTCTGGGCATCAGAAAGCTTGCGGCAAAACGGTCTGCTTCCGCTTCATACTTGTTTCCAGATGAAAACCCGGCTCGCGATTGATGCGAGCCGCTATCACCCGTTATGACAGCATCCACGTGACCGGGAAGGAAATAATGCCCCAGCTCATGTCCCACGCTGAAGTTTTCAAAACCTTCGTTTTGAAGATGGGTAGCGTAAGCAATGGCGAAGTCGTTACCAAGGCGCACCAGCATTCCTGAGACCCCTGCGCTTTCCATGGGCTTTGCTATGACCTCGATGCCTCGGTCGCGAGCAATTGTCTTGGGGTCGATGGGCAAACTAACGACCCCCATCCCTTTGATGATTTGTTCAGCCGCCATCGACGCTGAGGCGTAGGGGTCGCTTTTGGACATTACTTATCTTTTTCCAGGGCTCGTTTGGCCAGCATCATGATCAGGTCGTCAGCCATCTTTCGGTCAGAACCATCAAGTGACTCATAGTGACGGTGTAGGCGATCAGCACCAGCAAGGTCTTTGAACTCCTCAACGCGACCTAAAAGGTAGTCAGTAGTGACGTCAAGGCTATCTGCAAGGATGCGAAGGTTGTCAAAGGATGGTTTTCGAGTGCCAGTTTCAAAATGGGAAATTGCTGAAGGCTGCATACCCGCTTTTTTGCCGAGCTCGGCTTGATTTAGACCGCGATATTCGCGTGCGGTACGCAATCGATTCGGGAATGCCTCGGAGGGTGATGGGGGGATTGACTGCTGCATGACGGAACCGTATAGTTAGAGTTGACTGTTTCGTCATGGCCTGCGTGGCCTTTTATTTTGGCTGAGGGCATGACGAATTCGTCAAACTATAGATGACGATACTTGCGCATGCAAGAAGGAAGGTAATTGCTATGGCTGATGTACAAGTGACCTGTATCACCAAACCCAGCGCACAGAGTGCACATGAGCACATCACCCATCTAGGCAACCCTGCCGCGAAATGGATGTGGACTCGTGAGCAGGTGATTCAAAGCATCGACAATAAAACCAACACATTTTATGTGGTTGATCCTGTTAACGGTAAGCGTGCAAATATCGGCGTAGTGAGGGAGGCAGGGAAGTTGCCGTATGTGCGTACTTATTCAGATGGTGACTGGAACAACAACTTGCTATCCCTCAACCAATGCCCACTGAAATAATCGAGGACATACATATGAGTACGAATAAAAAACCTGGTGAAAGCACTGGAGGCAAGGGCGGGATTTATCAAGAGATCGGGCCACGTGGAGGCAAGCTACCGAACTACACAACTGTGCCGGACAACCGTCAGCTTCCTCCTACGACAAAGCCAGGTCACACATGGATTCCGGTAAAAGTAACCCCCGATAGCAAGCGATAAGTCATGTGCCTTTTCCACGGGTGGCCTAGCCACCCATTTTTTCCGCCGCCAAAATTTTCAATGTGCTTCGATAGCGGTTTAGGTTTCGGGCTGTAAAAATAATTCTGATGGTTTTGCCTGACCCGCTAAGCCATGTGCGAGGGGGCAAAATGAGCGCTGCCAAAATCTAAAAATAAGTCTCGGCTTGCACGGCATCTGGTTACCACGCCAACAGATACAGGGCGAGCACCTGTCAGGCCGCCTTTGTTTCTTTCTTGATCCTGTACACACAACGACCCATCCAAGGCTCTACAGCGCTCTAAGCAGGGTTGTTGCATCTTGGTTGAGATTGGCTATTAGGCAAAGAGAAGAAGGCTGTAAAGCCTCACCTTTGGCGTTCCTGGCCGTGTCTTATTGCACAGGGAAGGCTAGAGATAGCGAGGACATTGCACGGGATACCTGCGTTGGTTGCCACTGACCACCACGACTAGTTGTCACGCCACGACTGTTCAAGCAATCTGCCATCTCTCGCAAGCTATTGAGACCACGGAACAGGCATGCTTCGAAGTGGGGGCGGACAGAATCATGGAAACCTGATACACGACCTGCAACTACATCAAGGGCCTTGGCACGATTGGCATCAGTGCGGCCTTTGGCGAGAGCTTGTGAACGGCGTTCTACCTTCTGCTGGGATACCACATCACCACTATCAGCACGATCCTTCAGCTTGGCTAAGGCGTCCTTAGTGCGTTGGCTGATAAAGGTACGTTCCTGCTCAGCAAGCATTGCGTACAAGTGAAGCTCCAGAGTTCCAGCGTCCGGCATGGTGGCCACTTTGAAGTCAGAGCGTTTCATTAGGCCGGCGATATGTTCAACATCGCGGCTCAACCTATCCAGCTTCGCCACTACTACCGGTAGATTATGTGCAAAGGCTTTAGAGGCTTCTGGACGCTCCAAAGGGTGCACTGTGCCTGATACACCAGTATCAACATATTCAGCTACCACTACCCACCCGTTGGTCTGTGCGGCTGTATCAATGTATTGGCGCTGAGCTTCCAGCCCGAGGCCAGATTCGCCTTGTGCCTTAGTGGAGACTCGCAAGTAACTGATTACGTTCATGGGCATTCCCTCTGGTATGAGGGATAGTGTATAGCTTGCGTTACATAGCTACAACGTTCGTTTAAGATATGTAAATTCGTGGGGCGTATTGCTATTTGACAATCGTAGGCGAGATGAATCCACGGATAACCCAACCAATCAACCAGCAGAAACCAAGCAGGGGAGACTGGTTAAGGCTCACTATACAGCCGCAAACAATACGTGCCGGAGTTGCTTTGCGGGTAACTCAGGCATGGCATTCAAGTACTGCACTTTCGTCTCGGCACGAGACTGTTCTAAACGTGCAGGTTTGGGTCAAGATGGCTGATGAGCCCCGAGCAGCCCGAGGGTGCGCTCTGACTCATACCATGCTCTTTTGCGTGCTAGTCCCTCAGGGGGTAGATAACTCATTTACATATCGTAGTGAGCCTGCATCCCTAGACTGTTGGGGTATTTGGCGAATATGTAGAAGAGTGCGAGCCCCCCCTGTAGTACTGATGTGATCACCCATAACCGAAAACCATTCGATCCCACTGCAGAGGTAACTTATTAAATTATAATGTTGTTGTTTTCACAAAAGTATTCCCAGCGGTATTCGATGGCTGAGTTTGCCGGAGCTGCAATGATTCCGCAGGAAATTTTTTTCCCCGCATATTTTTCGTATTCGGTATCTCGTAACTTTTCAGAGATATAGACTTTAAAATTATTTGGTGATATTCCTATTATGTTTGAATCGAAAAGTCTGTGTATGTCTGTTCTAAGCAGAAGTCCATTTTTAATATGATTGTCTTTTTCGCCTCTATAGGGTGCAATGTGTGCAGCCTCAATGATCTCGTTAATAGCACAACCGGTTATGCAGCATTGTTTATAGTTTGAGAGAACTAAAGTCCTGAAGCTTGACTGTCCAGTTCTGGTAGTTGTGGTCGAACTTCTCTTTTTCCTTCTGTCTTGCTTGTCGAGTATGAAATCATTCGATTGCGTAGACTGGGAATAATCTTTATTTTTTTGGTCAGTTAGGCTGATGCTAATAAGTATGCTTGGTAGTTCTAATGATTTAATAGTGTCGACATTTATCAGTTGGTTGTAATTTATTTTGTGGAAATCTATTCCTTTTTCGAATCTTAGTGTTGATAGTAGAATTGCTGCTTCTTCTACGCTGTCAAATGTAGTCTCTCTTTCGTTCCAGAGAGCTTCAAGGGAGGATAAAGACATTCGTGAAAATCTCGTCTCAATTTCTTGAATTCTTTCGTGGGTTGAGTTTGAGCTGACGGCGAGTGCTTCGGTTTTTGTGTCGCTTTTTATATCTTGTTTGTGTGGTTTTTTAATTGTGTTGGTTTCGATTTTCTTGTCTTGAGCTTCAACTATTTCAAGATTTTGTTTTTGAATTGTTTTGAGTTCTATATTTTGACTTTGCTGAGTGTCGTCGTAATCTACAATTGATTTTTCAAGTCGGGAATAATAAAAGTGATCATGCACTACGGGTATAAAAGACAGCGCTTCGATTGGCCTTATTTTTTTGTCTACTTTGGTCAATAATCGTAGCCTTGCCAGAAGCTCGCTTTGTTGTGAAATAGATAATTTTTCACGGTTAGCCCATGTTGCTACTAGCTCAGGTATGCTGAAGGCGCTATATTCTGAAGTATGTTTACTTGCTTCGATATTAATCTCATTTATGATGTCTTGAGAGGATGCAGCAATTCTCTCATTAGTCATGTTCTTAAATAAGAATTCAGATATTTTTTCTAGGGAGGAGAAATCTGATTTCTCAGCTTCGTTCGTTGGGAGTAAACCCTCTGATGCGTCGATAAGTCTGAGCATGGCCCTTGAGGCTGATAGTCTTTTCTCTCGGGTGCTAGGTTTGTTGGTTTCGAAAAAATGAATTTGCTCATTTCCTGATTTTAAGTGCGTGAGTTTGACTCCAATACTATTATCATCATCTCTTTTGAACTCGTAGCAAAATCCAATTTTTGAATATCTTTCGCTCGCCATGGAAGCGAAATTTTCATGTAGGGACTTAATCCCGTTGGGCTGAGACTTTACTTTGCGTTGTATTAAGTGTGCAGCGGGGGAGGTTAGGAAGTCGAGAATTTTTCCAGAGTTCGCTGCACAGATAAATGAAATAGCAAAAAGACTCTGGATGCAGTCAGCACTATACTCTTCACTATTATCAAGCTCGTTATGTCTGTAAGGTGGGCTCGAAGGCCACATATTTCCGTTATTTATAATTGAGGCTAGCTCGCTGACTTTAAGTGTTCTTCTCGCTATCTCAGCCTTTATTCTTTTTGCTTCTGATGGTGATGATTCCACTTCTTCGAAACAAAAAAGGCTCACTAATAAATCTAGTGCTTGCGCACCGAGGATGGCCAGTGCTCTATGAGATCGGCCGCCCCAGTCACCGGTATTTTTAAATCTTGCGGGGATGAAGCAAGGAATAAGGTTTATATCTTTAGATAGGCTGAAGTTTTCACATGTCTTATTATTATAATAACTATTGTTATGTAGGTTTTTTCTGTATAGGTCTACTGACAGTTTCGGTAGTGTGATGCTTTTTTGAAGTTGATCTGCGAAGTTGATTCTAAGCATTTCGGCTGCAGCATTGCTTTCTGCAAACTTCTTGCTCTTTCCACTGCTAATAGTTTTAAGTCCATTGCTCAGTGAGCATTCAACCATATAAACTTTGTCGTGGTCAGGCCCTTCGGTAGATAGTACTTCATATGTTGGTGTTTTTATTTTGTTTTTCTGAGTAACCTCCTGTAGGGCTGTTTTATTATCTTTAGATATCAGTATTGTGTGGTTTAAAAGCTCTGACGCAATTTTCCAATAAATCTTAAAGAAACAGCCTGAATTTATTGCTATTCCTATAATTGTTTCTAGAAGACCGTGCAAAGTCGCGGGTGATTTTTTTTCACTTTCTGTTACGCCGCTGCCGAAATTTATAAGGCTATAAAGTTTAGAATTTAATAGTCTTTCTGAAAGGGTTTTGATTATATGGTTTTTTATTGCGTTGATCGATATTGATATTTCTTCTTCTTTTGTTTTTTCTAAAGATATTGCAAGGTGGGATGAAATTAATGGAAGAAATGAACTTCCTATAATTGCAAATCGATCAAGTGTGGCTGAGTGTTTTGAGAGTGAGTAATGATTTATTGAATTTATTTCTATCCGTGACTCTTCAAATTCAACATTAAAAAATTCAGAAAGTGCTTGGGCAATAATGGTTTTGTCGATTTTTTCTTGGGTGATTTCCATGATGGCTAGGCTCTTTAATGTATTTGTATTCGCAAGATTATATCGATGATGCGTCTTTATAATTTAAATGGCAATGTGGAGTAGTCATGCGTAATCCGCTCAGATTTTTGTAGTGGGGTGAGCTGAGTTTTGATACAACACATCGTCGCCATATCACTGTGAGCCTGCTTGCTATCCGGTATCGCTAGACCGTCCGTACCGAAAGCGATAAATTTTCAAGGGTATTTGACAGTGGCGTGACCGCCAAAGCTCCTTCGGATGCACTTCAGTAATATATAAAATTTATACAAATCCAAGCTCTTGCCTTTGATCTTGATGGTTGGTGCGGAGACTGAATATGTCCGTATTCATTGGTATCCCCGTCAGCGGATGCTGGCAGTGTTACACATTACCTCCGGTGGAGCAGATCAAAAGCAAGAGCGTAGATGTGTGTTGATACTATATTAATTTACTTGAGTGCTGATCCAGAATCGGGACGATACGGCTGATGTGATTAAAACTGCACATCTTTCCTAGTAAGCCTCTTAGGATCAATGTGCATTTTTACCCTGCAAACTAAAGCTAGAGTTGCGATGTGCAACTGGTTTTAATTTAAGCTGCTTGACCTGCTCGCCAGTCCTCTCTCCAGCTTGGTAGTGTGTTTCGATGTACGCCAGTCAGGCGAGCAATTTCAGCATTCTTCTTGCCTTGTGCAAAAAACTCGCAGACTCGAACTCTACGTACGTCCACAGTCGTTCTACGGTCTTCACCCACTGGACATATTTCAGACAAGCTCCAATCGATCACGGCATGTGGCATATAGGTGGAGACAAGATAATCAGCTACTCGCCCATCCTGCACGAACAGGTGTACCGGTTTATTGTTGCTTCGGTCCCGCACTGCTGTCCGAGTCGCTGCCTGTAAGCTGGGCTCCAAAAATCTGGTGACGATGAATCCTTGGCGAAACTCTTGACCATACTTTGTTGCCAGAAATTTCAGTGCGAGCTGATCAGATGGCGATGGGTTTCCACCAAACAGAAGAATTGCATCAGTTTCGCCCTGATACTCGTTCAAGCCTCGACTGTCGATTGAGCAACGATGCACAGTTCCCCTTGGCAACCATCTGAAACCCGCCCAATTGTTGCTGAATAGCAGGGGAGTTCCAGTAGTTCGCTGGAGAACTGCCTTCAAAATGTCGTCAATCACCAGAAGCTCTCCTTGCTTCGGCTGATCCGTAGCACCGCCACCATGGGCAGTCATAGTCACTGCGGATTTGCTGTAGTTGCGCCCCTTCGGCATGGCAGGGTAGATCGTGACAGCAGAGGTGTAGCCTTCAAACGCTGGAGTGAAATCCGACCTAGCATATGTGACGCCATGCACCTGAGCAAAATCATCGAACTGACTGCCAATTACACTGGCCGCAAGAACGTGCACCTCTTCTGCCGCCGCGAAGGTGTCCCAGCAACTGGACTCAACCACTGCTCGAACATATCTGTTGCCATTGGGAATCTCCGAATCAATAAACACCGGGTGCCCGTCCTTCAAGCACTCGTAGATGCGAGCCCCTTCCTTGCTCAGCATCGACGTGCGTTCAGCTCCCGCTGATACCGCCTTGAAAGTCGCCAATGATGTTTCAATCGCACCAGCACAATCTTCCCGGATGTATAAACGCCCATCCTGCTCCATTGCATTCACGAACAGTTGAGCAAGCTCTGACGGCTCGAATGGGAAAGCTGGAAAGTCAACCACCGGAGGTAGTTCGTCGACGACTAGCGTCCAGCCCCTGAGCAAATTGGGTCGTACCGCGAAAATGCTCTGATGTGTCGTGATTATCAGATGACTTGCCCTCTTCTTCAAAGCAGCCATCAGTTCCGAGCCAACGTGATCACAGGTAGTGGAGTTGATGACCCGACAAGTCACGTCAGCTTGCAAACGGCTAACAAAGCTATCAGTGAGATCGAGGGTAGGCAGTGCGAGAACGATGGAGTGTCCCGCAGACAGCAGAGACGGAATCTGGGTAATGAATTCTTGAGTCTTGCCCGCTCCTGGAGCGGATACAGCAGTGTGGATCACTTTATTGGGGGCGATAATGGCCATCTTCGTTTCTCCTGTTCAGTTCATCTCATAGGCAATTCCTTCGGGGTTGTGCCGGTTTGGTTTGGTAAATCACAGGCGTTAAAAAGCCCCCTTGCAAGGCACCTGTTCGGTGGTCGCGGTGGAGGCTTCTGAATGTCTGTCTACCTACTAGGTAGGCGGCGAAGTATGCATAGTTATCGATGATCGGTCAAGGTTGGGGGTTGACGTGGCAGATTTATTCAGAAATTGGTTCTCGGGGTGAGGAATGCCTTTTGCTTAATTCAGGCCAGCCACCCGCCCCATAAACATTGTGTTTTCCGTAAATAGTGGCTGGGTAGCGTCGTTCGGCAGGCAAGGTTGTACCGGGGTTTACGGCAGGTTATTCGAGGTTATTGGATGTGGGTCAACGCTTCGGCCATCGCTTTGATCGGAGTCCTACTCCCGTAGATGCCGAAAGTAACGGAGCTGTCTTCATGCCCTACCATCCGTTTGATGAGCGAGTCTTGGACGCCAGCGTCACGCAGGTCGTCGATGAAGGTATGGCGGAAGCTGTGGAAGGTCTTGCGGGTATTTGAGACTTCGCATTTTATTTTGTAACGTCCGAACCATTTGGAAGGTGCGTGGCCCAGCTTTCCCCTTACTGGCTCAAGTTCTGGGAACAGCCGATCTGCTCCAGTGGCTTTCAGCGACTCAACATAGTTCAGTAGGCCCAGCTCGGACAAAGCAGGGTGGAGGGGAAGCACGCGTCGACTGCTGGCGTTCTTCAGATTTTGGAGTGCGCTTCTGTCATCGATACGAATGCAGTGGGTGCCTTGCAGCTGAATGAAGTCATCAATGCGCAGTTGGCAAAGCTCTTCCAGTCGTGCACCAGTGTAGCGGCCCAGCAATGGTATCCAGTACCGCCAAGGATGCTTGCGAGACTCCGCCTTGAGCTGATCCAGATTGAGTAGGGTTGTCAGGTCGTGTTGTTCAAATGAAACCCGTGCGTCCTTGGCTGAGCCTGTCATTACCTTCATGCCCACGAGTGGATTTTCCACTACGTATCCATTCGACTTGCACCAGTTCAGGAACGCGGAAAGCTTTCGTAGTCGGTTGTTCACGGTAACAGCGGTGATGGTCTTATAAGTGCCACCAGACTCAACCACCTGAATCAGCGTTTTGCCTTCGAACTCGGGGCGTAGGCCAAAGTACTGGGGGCATCGGCTCAACCGTTCCTTCAGAAGTCGGGCTTGCTGCGTGGCGAAGGCTTCAGCGGGCATGTCGCCAATCAGCTCGAATAGGTCACGTAGGGCACGTTCCACCTCGAAGGTACTGACCTCTCGCCACGTCCCACCGGCCTTACCTTCAGCAATGTATTTCTTTGATAGCTCGGCAAGTGTTGGGCCATTTTTTATATGGCGTTTTAGAGGCGCTATGGTACTGCGTGAGCGTTCATGTAGGCGCGGGGCAGGGTACGTGTCATGCCACTGAGAGCAGAGCACACGGAGCGTCTCAAGGTCGGTTGTAGGGTGTTGTGAGAGGTGCTCAAGTACTTGTTGAGCAAGGCGGCTGGCCACAAATTGAGCTTCCTGACGCTCTCGCAAATTCAGGCTAAAACGCAACGTGTGACGGTTTCGGAACAGGTGCTTAGGTAGTCGAAGGTTCAGGTAATAGATCGATTGGCGGCGGACAATATAGGCCATGAGTGGAACACCAAAGTGGAACAGCAAAGTGTGACAATGCTGACTACACCCCGATTTTCTGACGGATCGTGCTGAGTGTTGGCACGAATATTTGGACTTGACCTGAACAGCCTATGAGCCCCGGTACATATGGCTTGCAACGATCAGCAGGCATGCTTGCATGCGACCTGGTCAGATCCGGAAGGAAGCAGCCACAGCGGGAACATTGTGTGCCGGGGTGTGGCTGGTAGGGTTGCCTCCATCTAAGATCTGTTCGGGTCGTTTTCTCTTATAAAGTATTGCCACGCTCGGTATCAGCCTGAGCGGCGATTTTGCGTGCCCGCCAGTTTTTTCCGCGTAAGAAGCCCGTCGCGGGGACCGCTGTACGGCTCCATGATTGATCGTCACCGTAGCGATGGTCCCGCCTGAATACCTCCCACGAAGCATGCTGCATGTGGGAGGCGGCTTGGTCGTGCTTTCCAGCTGGGCTAACGCCTGGCGGATTACGGCTGCGGAATGCCAACAGTGTCCGGCGAGATCTCGATGGCCTTGGCTTTGTACATCGACCAGGCGGTCACCGACTGCCAGCGCTTGAGGAACTCTTCCGCTTCGGCGCCATGGAGGTTCATGCTCTGCGCGCCATAGTTCTTCAGGAAGCCCTGGAACTCTTCGTTGGCAACCGCCTTGGCATAGGCGTCGACCAATTTCTTCTTGATATCGTCAGGCGTGTCTTTGTGCACGAAGGCGCCCCAAAACGGACCCCACGGCAGGTACTCGGCAATGTCCGGCAGAGCTTTGGTGATGGGTTCGACGCCAGGCAGCTCCGGGACTTCTTCGGTAGCCAGTACCGCCAGTGCTTTTAGCTTGCCGGAGCGTACCAGCTCCTGAGCGGCCGCCAGGCTCAGCGGCATGAATTCGATATGCTTGCCCATCAGT
>Ga0265797_10010141_pt1 | contig 12051 bp, 9 predicted proteins | sample P2T30metagenome_FD_192433 | JGI IMG/M metagenome (GOLD analysis project Ga0265797, IMG submission 192433) | Plant litter microbial communities from East Loma Ridge, Irvine, California - P2 T30 | ecosystem: Environmental > Terrestrial > Plant litter > Unclassified | place: USA: California... | reverse complement strand
GGGCTACCCTGCCCCAATCATTGTCAATTGGGCAAAAGACTTGCCCGAATCCTTACATCTTCCCCAACGAGAGGGCGTTCCTTCGAAGGCTGAAGGAGTTGCTGAGTACCTTGCTACTCTCGACAAATCTCACGATGACGACGTGGCGATTGTCCTCGAAGGCGAAAGTCTGATGCAGCTGCGTGCTTCCACTCTTGTGGAACGCTTCTTCAGCGTCCAGAGGCGTGCCAACGAACAAATCAAGAAGAAATGGGGCAAGACCGCTGTCAAGAATGGCATTAAGCAAGATATCTTGTTCGGTGCACAGAAGGAGTGCAATGGCTTGAGTGCCAACGATGCCGCATGCTATGGTGCCCCTCCTTCACCATTACCGTCGAAGATCTATGGAGACGACACCGATGTTGAAGGTGGTGATGACGACAACAGGTTCGACCGCTTCCGTCCCCGGTTCATGGATTCTGGAAGTGCCATGGGCACTGTTGCGGCCCTACGCAAAGTGTTCTCCGCCGCTGCCGCACATTCTTCGGGCAAGGATGATCACGAGAGGAAGGTCGCTCTACAACGCATTTTTGGACGACAGCAATCATACCGCGAAGTCCTCCGCCGAAAAGCTGGCTTGGGTACTAACAAGGGTTTCACAAAGGCCCACTTAGCCACTGTGAAGGAAGAGATCAAGATCAATCCCAACGGCACCTGGGAGTTCGGCATCGGGTTCGACTACGCCAGCGAAATCAGCGCCAACACTGCCTTCTCACACGACGACTACGGCCTCGTCAAGTTCTCCGACCCCAACTCTTTGCAAGACGCCCGCAAGGAACACAGGGTTGGCCTCACCGATGCTATGAAGCCTCTTCCGAAAGACATCTCCACAAGTCTCCCTCCCTTCTGGACATTCTCTGTCGAGCCCGTTCTTCCCCGCTGGGACGCCTGGAATCAAACCTCTCTCATCACCAATCTCTACACCGGCATCACTCCCGCGATCGTCCGACCTACGAACAGAGGAAAGGGAGGCGGCGAGGCGAGACCCTGGTACCAGAAGCACGCACGCACCCTGATGGACGCTTCCATGTACACACCCATCATACCGGTTGCCGTCGGTGGCGAGAACAGTTCTACGATCCGGGAGTTCTGGCCGATGGACATCTGGAAAGGCGGTGCGAGGGATAGTCGCACCAAGATCATGACGGGTGAGGGGTGGGTTAGATTTGACTTTGAGTGCGGAGAATGGGGAGAGGATATGTTCCAGGATGGTCTGGGGGCTTGGAAGTTGCCTGAGAATCACTGATAGATTTTTTGTAGGATGATGCGGCTGATGAGCCGGTTTTGTATTGATTGGTTGGATATTTCTAATCTATTTTGCTGTGCTGACGGACACATAGAGAGTTGGATGCGCCGCCAAGTCCCAATGCGGTTATGCGGTAATGAGGCGTTGTCCCTGCCGACTCCTGAGCTCTGAAGGATTGAGAAAGTAGATTGCCTTGTTTTCGCAAGGCGCTAGTCGGTCTGAGCTTCGAGGAAGTGTTTGCATACTAATTGCAGGTTGCCGCTCATGCAAACGCCAGCCGTCACATAGGTACCTTGGCGATGCGAGTTTTCAAAAGTTGTGAAGATTTAGCCCCAGTGGCCCGCCATCGCCCTCTTGCAAAGGACTTACATACCAAAATGTTCACTGCTGTTCGAATGCATCGGTCTTACTACGCCTGAGGCCCATTGTCACGACTGAGCGCAAATAGGACGGCCCACGCTGTTGCTCCGAATGCATCTATAAGGCTCAAACGCAGGTAGATCCTACCACACCGGTCTACCTATCCTTGCTCCCCGGTGGAACTAGCGTTTTCCGCTGCACCTTGACCGGGATGCTGCAGAAGATATGACAGCAGACTGGTTGCCTCCTTCATATCCTCACGCATTGTGGACATGACCTCGTCGCCGCATCAACCTGACTGGGAGGGACGTAAAAATGATTTCTCCTTTCCTCGTCCCTCTCTTTCCTTTCTCCCCACACTCTACGCTCGCATTATCCTTCGCAGCCATTGATATTCACCTCATCCTGCTTTCCCAGATCTCACTCGGATATCTCCTCCATGCCCCTGGGCAGCCATGGTCGAAGCGGAGAAGGTCAGCGTGCGCATAATACGACATAGCGACAACATCCCTTACAGAGAATACAACTCACCAAACACCTCCGCCGAGCACGGAGGAAGCCCGAACGAACGCTACATTGAAGTTTCCACCAACGAGAGATATCGTATCGAAGTGAAGCTGCTACGGGGTTTCAAGTTTCTAGGTCAACCCAAAGTCCGCGTGAACTATATTCTGGACAATACTAGCTATTACGACACTCTTTCGCGGAACCGGCCGCCTGGGCCATGTTCCAAAGATTCCTCACACCGTGGATCCAATTGTGAATCTGTCCATCGGACTATCAACGGACAGAATATGCAGTGTGGTCTGATTTTTGGACAACTCGAGTCAGGTTAGTGCATCTACTTCGTGGAGTGGACATATGTCTCGACTAACAATGCAACAGATGAGAGCGTCAGTCTGGGTGATAAGGAAATCGCTCAAGCCGTGGACGAGGCTGGACGCATCGTCGTCAAGATCTGGCGCGGAAGGTTCGGTGGGAAGTTGAGGGAAAGCTCTGAGCCACGAGCTTTCGACCCTCTGGATGATGTCGAGGACACGAAGACTTGCAAGGAGGTTGTCTACAAACACAACGTCTCTCACGTGACAACGTATGGTTATCCGACATCCGCACGCATTCGCAGCCGATCGCTAACAAAAGCTAGACACGTGCCATTGCGACCTTACATCAAAGCGCCTTCGAGACCAGGCGCATATCAGCGTGAGTGGATCCGCGCAGGCGGACCCAAAGGAAAGCCGATCGTCTTCACCATTCGATATCGATCACGGGGTAAGCGTTGCGTGGCTCACTATCATCATTCTTACGCTGACTTCTTTCTAGCAGCCCTCGTCGGCCTTGGCATCAAGGGAGATGTTGATGATGCGCCATCGGCGTCCGAAACTGCTGACTCTGCCGACGTGAATCTCAATTCTGTTGGTCGTACTGCCTCTTCCGATTTTGCGAGCATGTTGGGTACCTTCCAGGTATCTCTTGATTCGCGCTCGGATCAGGCGTATGACTCGGATGATTCTAGCGACGAGGAAGACTTGGAAAAGAACAACGGCAGTGATGCGACACCCGTCGCGGATGGCGAGGAATGTGACTCCGACAGTGATCCTCGCACTGACAAAGATGTGATACTCGTCTCGGATGCTGATGAAGACGGGGAGGAAGACGACTCCGGCAGTGTTCCTCACAACCGCAATGATCCAATCCTGGTCACAGATGGCGAGGAGAGTGACTCCGAATGTGATGTCCACAACGATCCAGATAAATCTGTGGAGCCACGACAAAAGACTCCGACTCGGAATGGGGAAGAGATCCGCCTTTCTCGAAGCCACGAGGTGTCTGTGGAATCACAACAGACGACTACATCCCACAGTCGAGGAGAAACATACCCTTCCCGGAGCAACGAAGAACCCATGGATCAGCAGCGACAGAAAGCAGAAGCTCATGCCGAGATTCAACAACGTGTGGTTGAGTACATGGCAAGAGAAGAGGAGCCGGACCAAGCAAGGGCTATCACGGCTGTCAAGCGAAAGATCAAAGATGGACAGATGGAGGACTTCCCCTCTGCAAAGCGGTATTTGATGACCCTTGCTGATGAAGCAACGGAGGTCTAAGGTCCTAAGGTCCCGAATTTCTTAACGGATATGTGTGTGACGCGACTTATCTCGGTATCGTCTTTGCTTGCGTGGTCGACCTTTTGCATTCGAGAGAAGGACACATCCTTGTCATCGTTCCTACGACCTCTCTAGCAAGTACTGTTTGTAATTGTTATTGTTATCAAAGATACGTCTTGTTCCAATCTTCTCCATATCTACGTACCCATTTCACACAACACAAAAGCAGACCTCATCGTCCATCTATCCTTCAGTTCTTCCAGCGAGCTGAGCAGGCGACTCCTACTTCAGTAGTTTCGATTAAATTGGCGATGTCGAGTGGAGTGACGGTCAATGCGTACTATTCCACTCATAGACGGCGATGTCAACTAGAATCCACCGTGCATTGTGCATGGCGCGAATGATTGTAGCCCCAACCCTAACCCTGTTAGTGAATTCTCGCAAGGTATGTGACAATTGAAACACACATCTCGTAACCGCGATGAAGGCCCAACAATGGCTGCATATGTCTTTGAATCATTCAGTTAAAGGGATCATGTATGTGCTTACTTTTAATAGTACGTCACAATGTAAGTGAAGGCAGAGAGCGGCCCTTGAGCGGTTGCTCGTTGCAACGTGGGACCAAAACATGGGGAAGCCGAGATCACAAACGCGAAAGAATAATATCAACACTCCAAAAACACAACACACGACTCACGACACTCGACACACGCACGATATGCTGGACGCCCAATAACATCAACATAATACGCATACACCGACTAACCACCATGGAGCCTCCCACCGCCTTCGAGTTCCCTGCCAGGGAATCCTCACCACTACACCCACTCTCACCACAGCGTGTCAACAGACGACCCGCTTCGACAGCAACAAGCCGTAGCAGCTACAAGACATCGGAAACAGACTCACAAGATGAGCCTGCAGCACAATTATCGCCTACACGCAAAGCAAACCTTTTCGCCGAGTACAACCCGATCACACGGACACCATCTCCTTCGAAAGAAGTCTTCGGAGGAGGGGTACAACAGTCTCCCTCGATGCCCGACATGACTTCTCTCCGCTCGCATGGACGCACTAACAGTGACGTTCAAGTTCTGGTGAAGCGTTTCGAACACTTGGACGTGCGGGACCGCGATGCAGAGGGCGAGGCGCGCCGCAAGAAGCACGAAATGGAGCTGCGTCGCGCACAGCTGGGCAGAGAAGAGGCAGAGTCAGAGCTCAAGAAGTGGAGAGAGGAATGTCGGCGCATAGCAGAAGATCTGAAAGAGAGCAAGCACAGAGAGAGTAAGGTCTCCAACCGGCTCGAGAAGGTCATGGTATGTTGCATTCGCTTGCCAATAATACAGGGACACTTGGAACTAACACCTTGTAGGACGATTTCCGCCAAGCAAAGGGAGAATACAGCAGCAACGCAGAAGCATACGTGAAAGAAGTACGAAAGGCGCGCAAAGAGGCATTCAAATCGGCATCCGTCGTGCTGAAGCTACAGGAGACACTGCGGGATACACAGAAGCGCTTGCAAGTCAGTAAGATTGACCATGCGACCGATGTGCAAAAAGCAGACCAATTCGAGCAGGAGGCCACAGACGCGAAATGTGCTCTGATGGCGCTTCAGCAGGATCTTGGGAAGCTTCGTGAGCAATTTGCTGTGCTTGAGCAAGAGAAGGAGGCGCTGAAAACCAACCTGAAGGAAGAAGAGGTCGCGAGAATCGCGGCTGAGGGCCAAATTGCGCTTCCATCCGGACACGACGACGACTCGGACCTGTTCACTTCACCACACAAGCCCTCTTCGCCGAGGAAGTCACAGCCTGAGCCTTTGTCGGACGATAAGGAGAACGCTGGTGTGGTGACGAAGAAGATGTTTGACACACGGATGCTGCAGGAGGAGCTCGAGGCTGAAAGGCAGAAGAAGGTGGCTGCGGAGGAATTGGTTGAATTCTTGCGCATGGAGTGCGCCTTCAAGTGTTGTGAGTGCAAGTCAGCAGCTCGACACGGTCGCGCTCTTCGAGCAAGCATGGATGAAATTCTCGCCGATTCCATCCAAAAGATGACAGCCGACATTGCCAGCATAATGACTCCGCCTGCAAGCGAGACTGGCGAGGAGCCGATGGACGCCGAAAACACTCACACATCAGCTGGGGCTGAGGAGAGCGCTGCAACGGACCCGCAGGAGACCAACCCGGCCTACGATATGGACCTTGAGATGGGTGAAGATGTTCCATTGCCAGAAAGTGACCACAACACGACCACCACAGTGGACGAAACACCCGCATCGGTCGAAGACGAAGCTACACAAGCTAGACAATCGACACCCGAGAACGACGACAGCGACATCACCCAGCCCATCCCTCAGCACAGCGATGACACGATAGACTACACCATCCATAATGAAGAACCCGAGGTTTCCCACCGCACCACCACCGTCCCACTGAAGGAATCGCCGCCCTCAACACCACCCCGCGCACAACTCGAAAGCGAGCTCAACGACCAAATCCAACGTTCAGTCCGCACCATCACTACCACAACCCGCATTCCTATGCATTTCACACCTGTGTCCAAGCCTGCATTGCTCCCTGCGTGGGAACAGGAGAACACAGAGCCTCGAAAGTTCGGTTCAACGAGCTCCGCTGGCGAGGTCTCTTCCCTACCGTTCGACCGCGAGGCTGCCCTTGCTGCGATCGCCTACCGCCGTGGCAGAGCTAAGAGCATTGCTAACGGTACGCTGACTCCGCCGAGGCAGATGGTGGAAGGCATCAACTTGAAGAGCCGTCGGGACGTCTCCGCGCCTGTCATTGGCACAAAAGAATACGCCGAGAAGCTAGGCTCCATGTCTGCTGGCAAGGCTTTGAGGGCTTGAGCGCTCAACCTTTCACTACATACACGCATCTCCTTTGTTCTGGTGGTTCTCACATGGGGGGTTTCCGGTCATATGGGTATACCACAAGCGAGGAGTCAAGGTGCTTTGAGATTACTCTTTTGAGTGTATACAGATGTTTCGTACTTTGAGCTTTTCTATCCAAACCAGTCGTTGGTAACTCCATTGTCTCATGAGCTTTGAAGCTAACATAACTTTCAACAAGTATGGTATAACGCTGTGGACACTCAGATAACAGGGCTTTTTCCATTACTACATCACTGACCTTCTCCCAGTTGACCGTTTAACTTCGTCTGACCAATCTGGACCACCACCAGCCATATCGCAACAGCAGCCAAGAATGCAGCCAAGCAGTCTTTCCCGCTCGCCCCTAAAGCACGTACGAGGATTACCACAAAAGAGCTGCTCCAAATGATCCAGAGGAAGCAGACCCAATACATGTACCTGATCATCGGCTTGTTGAGCGTGGATGTCATGGCGATAATCCCAACGCCGAGGAAGCAGATCTGGGCGAAGCACCCGAGAGCGAGCACTACGGCCCATATCCTCTTGATCACAGGTTTCATGGTCACCTGCCTGCCCTCCTCGACAAAGACACCTCGCTGCTGCTCAAGCATCGTCTTGTGCCGTTTGAAGGCAATAGCGGGCGGTTTGCTGCCAAGACCGCAAAACTCTTCCAGCCACTTCTGGGACGTGGATGAAAGCTTGCTTGTGTCTCTCTCGGTGGTGGAGGTCGAGTGTTTCCCGGTGCTGCCCGACACGAGCATCCAGTCACCTTTCTTGGCGCCATCGTTGAGACTGAAGTGCACGAGAGCCAGGCCTCGTTGTTTGGCATAGCCCGGGTCTTCCAGTTGGTGCTGGTCGGTGATGGCGTCGAATTGCCGGTCTAGGTTGCGCAGTTCGTCAATCGCTTGGTCTATGAGGTCGCTCCTCTCCTGCCCGTTTACGCATCCGTTGATTCTGGCCTCGAGAGCCCGCAGACGACCCTGCGAGCGTTCCATACAAATCCTTCGAAGGGTTGAGAGAACCGGCACGAATGTTGGACGCTCCAGCTGTGGGAGTCCCTTCTGCTTTCCTTCCGTCTCGAAAGTATCGATTCGTCCTGGCGGAAGGGGTTCCACTCGCCAATGTTGATTGTCCAGGTCTGTAGTCATTAGCGAACAGCGCATCCTTCGGAGCAGTCCAATGCCACGCACTGGTGCCTAGCAGGCCCATTTCGATCTCGGGCTCCATGTCACGCGTCTGTACTGGCGAAACGTTCCTCGCCATCAGACCGAAGATATCTCCTAACGGCTATGGGTCGTTTGGTGTAGTTGGTGGTGGACATTCCATGAGTTGACTTTGCATCTCCAGCTCCGAAGCCGATCCTCATGCACCGCACGCATGGTATATATGTTAGGTGGTGGATGACTGGTGTGATATGGCCCAGCCAACCCTGTCGTCAGCACAGAATAAGGCTGAATCAAACCCAAGAATACACAGCCTTCGGTCCGACTAGCCATCTCAGTCCGCCGAGCCAAATCGCGAGGTTGGTAAATACGGATAAGCATCACTTCCAAGCTGTCAGGCTGTAACGATGCGGGAAGATATCCAACTGCTCGCTCAGATCAACGAAACCATTCTGAAACCATGCAGCTTACCACCCAGTTGCGCCGAAGGTGTGTTTATTCGGTGGTAGCATGAGTTTCAGCGGACAAGCAATCGGGGTCCAGTCCGTGACATGAGAAGGCGTTCGCTGTGAAGAGAACAGAGATGGATACATCTTCCAAGTCCACCTGAAAAGTGGAAGTTGGTGGCTGAAAGCTGCGCGGCCCCCACGCACCCACAACCATGGATCACGCATTTGGGCTCTACAACTGCAAGCGAGCAAGCAAGCATGGTGAGCATGGGCGCTAAATGTACAGTACTTACTGTGATCACGCCCCCTTGCTCGAGCATGAAAATGGAGCGATTGAAGTCCATCTCTTCATCCCTTTTGTCCTACGTCTCTTGACTTTAGACCCGTATGACTATGGGCTGATTGTGAGAAGTACTAATTTCGAAGCATACGCGTACTTATGATGTCGTTTTTGCTTCTCATTGGTCTGCTTGTCTTATGGGTTGGTTACACCGCGTACAATCGTGCGCGAAGGAACGAGGTATGTTTCATTCGCACTCGCACACTTGTTGCTCTGGTTGACTCAGAAGTACAGGCCGACATTGCATTTGCTGCTGCCCGTGGATGCAAGCCTCCAGCCAAACTGGAAACAGGGCGGTGGCCGCTGGGCCTGGAACTTGTATTCAAAGCGTTTCGAGTTGCTGGCGAGCAGCGCCTGTTGCACCTTATGAACGATATCATCAAGGAAACGGGCACTACATTCGAGCAGAACTTGCTCGGAGCCCGAGGCGTAGATACTGTGGAGCCGGCAAATATCGAAGCCATCCTAAGTACTCAGTTCACAGGTGGGCAAAATTCTCAAGTCAGCTTCCGTTCACAACACTAAATCGGGGAGACAGACTTTGGCCTAGGAGAGCGTAGGCTGGTGTTCGCACCACTGCTCGGCGACGGCATTTTCACCCAGGATGGCAAATCGTGGGAGCGATCTCGGGCCCTGTTGCGACCTGCCTTCCACAATCAAGATCAGTCTCTGACCCAAATCGCGGCAGTAACTGAGGATTTGATCAAGCTCATCCCAAGTGCTACTCCCATCGATCTTGCACCACTTTTCTTCCGCTTTACGTTGGACACAACATCGTATCTTCTCTTTGGCCAACGGCTGGGTGCTCTGGATGTACAGGAGGATGACGACGTATCCTCATTCGCTGCTGCTTTTGATCGGGGTCAAGACTATCTTGCAAGACGCGGTCTTCTGGGAGGTCTTTACTGGCTGATAGATGGCCCTGACTTTCGACGGAACTGCAAGCTAGTGCACAAGCATGTCGACCGACTCATCAAAAATGCAATTCGAGAGCGGAAGATTAGTGGCAATACAGACGAGGCATTGAGCCGCAGCATCCTGGACTCTCTGTTGGAGCAGATGACCGACCCGAAGACATTACGCGAGCAATGCCTCAACGTATTGCTCGCGGGCAGAGACACGACAGCATGCCTCTTGAGCTGGACCTTGTAAGCATCGAGCGAGTCCTTAGATTGCCACTACTGACCGTCTGCACAGCCGCCTGCTTGCTCGGCATCCCACTGTCTTCGACCGCTGTCAGCAAGAGATCTCGAAAGTCTGCACTCCCGACCGTGAACCTACACGAGCGGAGATCAAACGGTTACGATACTTAGACGCGGTACTGAAGGAGGGTAGGCATGCCCGTATCGAGGTCGCGGCTCTTCGCTGATTCCAACTGTACAGTGCTTCGCCTCTACCCATCGGTCCCAGTCAACTCTCGACTAGCCGTACGAACAACCACGCTACCTACCGGCGGAGGTCCCGACGGAAAAGCGCCAGTATTGGTCCGAAAGGGCGAAGCGGTAGGCTTCTGTTCATATGCCATGCATAGACGGGAAGACATCTTCGGGTCCGATGCTGCCATTTTCCGTCCTGAACGCTGGCTTGAACGAGACGGACAGCTGGCTACCAGTGCCGGGTTTGGATACCTTCCATTCAATGCCGGGCCGCGGCTGTGTCTTGGACGTTAGTATCTCTAGTATTCGTGCGAAGTATTGCACAGCTAACAACTTGTGTAGAGAAATTTGCGTTGCTCGAAGCTAGCTTTGTGATCGTGCAGGTCCTGCGACGATTCTCACGGCTGACTGTGCCAGCAGATGAGCCTGTAGAGTCGATTGGAGATGAGCGGCAGCTGTTGACGTTGGTGGTTGCGAGCGCTGATGGGTGTAAAGTCATCTTAGAATGACAGCAACAAACGGACGGGAATGTGGCTGTTCGAACAGAGCTCTACCATCGAGGTGTCGAGGCACACGGCCCATAAGCATCTTGTGTTTCTTGTCCTTCGTGCTTCCGGTTTGAGATCATTAGGTGACAAAGCTCACGGCTGTGCGAAATACTGAAGGCAATTGTGAGAGCCATCGAAGATTCGAAGTCTGGTTTGATCCGTAGACGATGAAAGAGATCCAGACCGAGCATACGTCTTCTGTAGGCCAAGAAGAATCAGAAACGTACCGTCTCCAAATAATTCTTAAGGTTCATGCAGTGATGATGTAGCCTGTAGGACGAGATAGACGCAGTGTGATGTCTACATATCGGCCCCGCCAGAGCTCCGAAAAGGTAGTGGGGCTGACACCTCTGTCTATACATACGTCTTTACTATTATTACATGAGATATCCCATAGTCTATAAGACCTTTCTCTTCCTCTAATCAAAGGAAACATTCCACGATTTACGATCTCAAAAGCAACAATACTCCTTCACAGCATGACTTCAGCCGGCATTGGTTTCGACGGCTTCATCAAGATCCCAGATCGCCCACTCAACTTCGTCCCAGCGAAAGCCGGCGAAACGATCCATCTGGGCCAGATCACATGCCGTATTCTTGAAGATGGCTCTCGTACAGGTACACTCTCAATCAGAATCTGACAGGAAGAGGTGGAATCAACAAAAGCAGAACATGTTCTAAAACAACCACAGACAACCGCCTCGGAACCGTCGAGCTCACGCTTCCACCCAAAACGCCCGGCCCGCCACCTCACTGGCACGAAATGCACGACGAGACCTTCTACATCACGAAAGGCACCATCCGCTTCCATGTGCCGGACCCCGAGCACCCTGGCAAAGACAAGGAAGTCATCGACGCGCACGTCGGCGATTACATGACGGTGCCCATCAGGTCGCCGCACACTTTTTCCAACCCGACGGATCAGGAGGCGAAGCTGTTCTTCACTTCAACGCCGGCGTTCTACATCAACTACTTCAAGATGTTGAGCCAGATGGGGGACGCGGGCAAGCCGATGCCGGCCGAGGCCAACATGCAGGCTATGGCGCTTTATGCTACTACTCTTGTTGACAAGCAGCCGAGGAGGAATGAGTGATGCTCACGAGTGAGGGGCTTGGGCTTTTTATAAATGACATAATGAAAGCTTTGATACAATCACGGCGCTGTAATTAGCCTTAACATCGCAGTACGAAAAGTAGAGCAAAGCGGAATGGTGACTTGAAGCCGCGTTGGGAACATTCAAAGGGCCATGTAGATACAGTGTAAGTACCAGGGCTGATAACCGACAGAGGCGATGTAACAGCGTTGACTGGCAGGAACGACAGTAGCCGTAATGGCGACTGCACATATACAGTCTCGAACCGAGTTTTCGAATGGCGTTCCTGGTGTATTGGGAACGAAGACGTGCGTTGGCGTTGTCTAATAGAGCAGAGAAACTGGTCGTGAATGCTTTCCAGATTCGTAAAAGTGTATTCGTTGTCGTCCGGTGTCGAGAGTTCGCTGTTCGAGTCGGTTGCTGTTCCAGAGAGTCGTCGTCGTGTTTTGGATTG
>Ga0265797_10010140_pt1 | contig 12052 bp, 10 predicted proteins | sample P2T30metagenome_FD_192433 | JGI IMG/M metagenome (GOLD analysis project Ga0265797, IMG submission 192433) | Plant litter microbial communities from East Loma Ridge, Irvine, California - P2 T30 | ecosystem: Environmental > Terrestrial > Plant litter > Unclassified | place: USA: California... | reverse complement strand
GGAGCTGCGCCCGGACCGGCACCGCTCTGTTGCGTCCCCATGATGTCGCGCTGCTGGTTGCCCTGCTGCTGCACGCCCAGCCCCTGCGGGTAGGTGTGGTCGAGCGGCTGGCCGTTTTCGCCGCTGGCGCCGGTCGCGCCCGGCGTCCACTTTTCGTTGGCGTTGTTGTTGGTCTGGTTGTTGACTTCGCTGCGTTGGTTCGCGTCCATGGCTGTCTCCTATGAACTGTATGAGATGGATGCAGGGCCGCACCCTGCCTGATGAGGCCATGATGCGCGTCCTTACCCGATTCAAGTATAGGAAGACAGTGCCGGTGATTGTAGGAGAAATACTGACGAGTTATTTACTACTGGAAGTAGATTTCATTAGTGCATTTTCTGTCTCACATTGTCCTACAAAGTCATCTGAAAACGTCCTATAGTCTCAACCATCCTCACTGCATAAGATGATTCCGACCGATTGCTCAACGGTGTCCAAGCCTTGGCGTCGGAACAGCCTGCCGCAGGACGCGGCGGTTTTATAGTGTGTAACGAGGAGAGAAACATGGCATCGAACAATCAGGGCAACAAACAGAGCGGCGGCACCAAGAATCGCGGTTTCGCATCGATGGATCCGGAGCGTCAGCGCCAGATCGCCAGCCAGGGCGGCAAGGCCGCCCACGAAAAGGGCACCGCCCACGAGTTCACGTCGGAAGAGGCGCGCCGCGCCGGCAGCATGAGCCACGGCAACCGCCAGTCGGCCAACAGCTCGTCGTCGTCGCGCAGCTCGTCGAAGGGCAACAAGCAATAATGGCAGCCGGAAGCGGGAGGACGGCGGCGCCGCGCCTTCCGCAGCAGGGATACGATAGGGAGCCTGGGTGCTCCCTTTGTTTTTCTTTAACACGTTTTCTTTCGCACAATTCCAGTAGTGGATACGGTAGAATTCTTGCGCCTTATTAACTCTATGCCATAGGAATTCGTCGTGAAACCAGCGGTCATTCGTCAAGTCAAGAGCATGTCCATGTCCTGCGACCGGGTCGGCAACCTCTTGCTGACCAAGTTTGCCAACCAGGGCGCCGCCGACGTCTGCGTGTTCATCCCGGCATCGATCGTGTTCTGGCTGCTCAAGCACCTGCCGATTAACCAGGATCCGGCACTGCAGGCGCCGCCGCCAGGTCCCCAGATCACGCAAATGGATTGGGACAGCCCGAACGTGCCGCATGCCTTCACGGTGAATTGCAAGGTCTTGCCGGGCAAGATCAGCATGACCTTCAACCTCGACCGCAAGCCGGACCTCACCGTCGTCCTCGACCGCAGCAACGTGGAACTGATGCGCCAGATCATGCTGGCCTACAGCCGCGACTTGATCGACCTCGAGGCGCTGTAAGCGTCGCCGCATAAAGGATTTCCCATGCCTATCAAAATCAGCCAGTGCTTCGATTCCGGCGCGATCGACGTCGTGCAAGCCGACAACCCGCGCCAGATCGACCTCAAGCTGCGCAAGGATTCGCACGCCGACATCCACCAGTGGTTCCATTTCCGCCTGCAGGGCGCGCGCGGCCAGGCCTGCACGATGCGCTTCCTGAACGCCGGCCAGGCCACCTACCCGAAGGGCTTCGACGGCTACCAGGTGGCGGCCAGCTACGACACCGAGAACTGGTTCCGCGTGCCGACCAGCTTCGACGGCCAGGTGATGACCGTCAACCACACGCCCGAGCTCGACAGCGTGTACTACGCCTACTTCGAACCCTACACCTGGGAACGCCACCTGCGCCTGCTGGGCGAGGTCGCCGAGAATCCGATCGCGCGCGTGATTGATATCGGCAGCACCGTCGACGGCCGCGACATGAACCTGGTCGTGATCGGCAATCCGCAGGCAGAGAAAAAGATCTGGGTCATCGCACGCCAGCACCCGGGCGAGACCATGGCCGAGTGGTTCGTCGAAGGCATGATGGATGCGCTGCTGGACGACGCCAACCCGCTCGCCAGGAAGCTGCTGCAGCGCGCCGCCTTCTACATCGTGCCGAACATGAACCCGGACGGCTCGGTGCGCGGCAACCTGCGCACCAACGCCGCCGGCGCCAACCTGAACCGCGAGTGGATGACGCCGTCAACCGAGCGCAGCCCGGAAGTGCTGTGCGTGAAGCGCAAGATCGAAGAGACCGGCGTCGACATGTTCTTCGACATCCACGGCGACGAAGCCCTGCCGTACAACTTCGTGGCCGGCTGCGAGATGCTGACCGACTTCACGCCGGAACGCGCTGCCGCCCAGAACGCCTTCATCGACCGCTACATGGCGTCCAGCCCGGACTTCCAGAAAGAGATCGGCTACGCCGCCAGCAAGTACAACGACGAGCTGCTGACGCTGGCGTCGAAGTACATCGGCCACACGTACAAATGCCTGTCGCTGACGCTGGAAATGCCGTTCAAGGACAACGCCAACCTGCCCGACGCCCACGTCGGCTGGAACGGCGCCAGGAGCGCGGCGCTGGGCGCGGCCATGCTGCAGCCGATCCTGCAATCGCTGGACGACTGACGGGAGCACGGCGCATGGGCATCGAGATCGAACGCAAGTTCCTGCTTGCCAATGAAGGCTGGCGCGGGCAGGGCCAGCCGACCCTGATGCGCCAGGGCTACCTGTGCGCCGATCCGGTGCGCACCGTGCGCGTTCGCATCGAAGGCGAACGCGCCGTGATCACGATCAAGAGCAAGAGCGTCGGCGCCAGCCGCGGCGAATGGGAATACGAGATTCCCGTGCCGGATGCCGCCGAACTGCTCGAACGCCTGTGCGAGCAGCCGCTGGTCGAAAAGACGCGGCACCGCATCGACTACCGGGGCCACACCTGGGAAGTCGACGAATTCATGGGCGAGAACGCCGGCCTGGTGGTGGCCGAGATCGAACTCGCGTCCGAAGACGAAGCCTTCGACAAGCCCGACTGGATCGGGCAGGAAGTCACCGGCGACAAGCGCTACTACAATTCCAGCCTGATCCGGCTGCCATACTCCAAGTGGAAAGACAAGGCATGATCCTGGTGAACCGCCGTGCAGTCCTGCGCAGTACAGCCCTATTGTCCCTATCTCTTGCTGTTGCCGCTCCGGCCGTCCTGGCCGCCACATCCTCCCCGACCTACTTCCCGCCCAAGGGCGACTGGTCCCGCAAGACCCCGGCCCAGCTCGGCGTGGACGCGGGCAAGCTGGCTGAGGCGATTTCCTACGCCCAGTCGCACGAGACCGAAAGGGCCAAGGATTTTTCCGACCAGCGCAAGACCTTCGGCGAGCCCCTCGGTTCGCTGCCGAGCAAGCGCGCGCCGACCAATGGCGTGGTGATCTACAAGGGCTACGTCGTGGCCGAGTTCGGCGATACCCGCTTCGTCGACCCGACCTATTCGGTGGCCAAGAGCATGCTCTCGACCGTCACCGGCGTGGCCGTGCGCGACGGCCGCATCGCCAGCCTGGAGCAGCCGGTGGGCCAGACCGTGAGCGACGGCGGCTACGCCTCGCCGCGCAATGCCCAGGTCACCTGGAAACAACACCTGCAGCAGGAATCCGAATGGGAAGGCAGCCTGTGGGGCAAGAATGCCGACTTCATCGGCCATGACGCCTTCGGCGCGGGCGAGCGCAAGCCGCGCACGCTGGGTGCGCCCGGCAGCCATTTCGAGTACAACGACGTGCGCATCAACCGCCTGGCGCTGTCGCTGCTGCGCGTGTTCGGTCAACCCGTGCCGGACGTGTTCCAGGAACAGGTGATGGACCCGATCGGCGCGTCGAACACCTGGAAGTGGGTGCCTTACACCAACAGCTACGTGGAAATGGACGGCAAGCTGGTGGCCTCGGTCAGCGGCGGCACGCGCTGGGGCGGCGGCATGTGGATCGATTCCTGGGACATGGCGCGTTTCGGCTACCTGTGGCTGCGCGGCGGCAACTGGGATGGCCGGCAAATCCTGCCCCCTGGCTACGTCAAGGCGGCATTGACGCCGAGCGAGCATGGTCCGGACTATGGCTATCTGTGGTGGCTGAATACCAAGGGCAAGAACCTGCCGGGCCTGCCGCCGACCGCGTATGCGGCACTGGGCGCGGGCAGCAACGACATCGTCGTCTCGCCCGAGCACGACCTGGTGATCGTGTGGCGCTGGCACGCCGGTAACCCGGCCGAGTTCGCGAAGCGCGTGATCGAGGCCTTGCCAAAAAAATAATCTCGTTTAGGATAGTCGGAAGACCTCACGCAAAGGGCTTTCGACATGTCTCTTTCCGCATTCCTTCCCGATCCGCCGGTCAGCGGTAGCGACCAGCGTTCCGCGGTCGACCTCGCGACCCGTGGCCACCAGATCTTTCCTGTCCTCGGCCTTGACGACATCGGGCGCCTGCGCCGCTTCGCCAGCGAGCGCCGTTGGGCCGACGGCGACACCGTGTTCCGTGCCTGCGTCGATGCGCCCGGCATGGTGGTCGTGTTGCAGGGCCACCTGCTGTGCAGTCGCACCGATGCGCTCGGCAAGCGGGTCGAGGTGGTTGAGTACGGCCCCGGCCAGTTCAGCGGCGAAGTGTCGCAGCTGTCCGGCCGCCCGGCGCTGGTCGATGGCGTCGCGGTTGGTGACCTCGATGGGCTGGTGATCGAACCCGAATCGCTGCGCGCGCTGCTGATGGCCGAGGCCGAGCTGGGCGAACGCCTGATGCGCGCCTTCATCCTGCGCCGCGTGCGCCTGATCGAGGAACAGCCGGGCGGCCCGGTGCTGGTCGGCCCCAGCGGCAACGCCTGCCTGTTCGACATCGAGAATTTTTTATCGCGCAATGCCTACCCGTACACGCGGCGCGACCCGGCATCCGACCCGGAAGCGGCGCAGCTGGTGCGCACCCACTGGCACCAGGAATCCGACTGGCCCTTGGTCGCCTTGCCGGACGGCTTCGTGCTGCGCCACCCGACCCTGGCCGAACTGGGCCGCTGCCTTGGCACGCTGCCGCGCATCGACCGCGACAAGGTGTTCGACGTGCTGGTGATCGGCGCCGGCCCGGCGGGACTTGCGACCGCCGTGTATGCGGCCTCGGAAGGCCTCTCGACGATGGTGCTGGACCAGCGCGCCTACGGCGGCCAGGCCGGCGCCAGCGCGCGCATCGAGAATTTCCTCGGCTTTCCGACCGGCATCTCGGGGCGGGCGCTGGCCGGGCGCTCCTACGTCCAGGCGCTCAAGTTCGGCGCCGAAATCGCGATCCCGGCCCGCGCCACGCGCCTGCTGTGCCATGAGCGTCCGCTGAAGGTCGAGATGGACGACGGCACCTGCCTGCGCGCGCGCAGCGTGGTGCTGGCGGCCGGTGCGCGCTACCGCAAGCCGCAGCTCGCGGGGCTGGAGCGCTACGAGGGGCGCGGCGTGTATTACTGGGCCTCGCCGGTGGAAGCGAAGCTGTGCAAGGACCAGCAGGTGGTGCTGGTCGGCGGCGGCAACTCGGCCGGGCAGGCGGCGGTGTTCCTGTCGGCGCACGCCGCCAGGGTGCACCTGATGGTGCGCGGGCCGGGGCTGGCGGCGACCATGTCGAGCTACCTGATCGAACGCATCGCGGCCAGCGCCAACATCGAGCTGCACACTTATCTGGAGCTGGACGCGCTGGAGGGCGACGAGGGCGGCCTGACCCGGGTGCATTGCCGTGGGCGCCGCGATGGCGCGCCGGCCGATTTCGAGACGCGGCATTTGTTCCTGTTCATCGGGGCCGATCCGAACAGCGAGTGGCTGGGCGAATGCGCGATCGGGCTGGACGACAAGGGTTTCGTGCTGACCGGGCTCGATGCGCGGCCGGAGGGGACGGGACGGGCGCTGGAGACCAGCGTGGATGGGGTGTTCGCGGTCGGGGATCTACGGGCTGGATCGACCAAGCGGGTAGCGGCCGCGGCGGGGGAGGGGGCGGCGGCGGTGGCGCAGATTCATGCCTACCTGGCGCAGCAGGCAGCGGCGTAAGCGCACGCTGCCCCAGTATGGTTGCGTCATTCGCATGTGCGTCCTTCAGCCCGGACGTAGCCGCCGCTGAGCCTTTGCGATACCTTGAAGATTGTCTTGGAAAACACGATGCAGATAAATGCGATGCCGAGGGCCGCAACGCCGTCGAGGACATAGTGCCAGGCCAGCACGATAGTGGAAAACCAGATCAGCACGAACCACGGTATGGCGCACCAGAGCATCCGCCGCCAGTGGCACGCGACGAACCACGTCGCCATCGCAGTCAGGGCGACGTGCAGGCTTGGCATCGCGACCGTTCCGTAAAACAAGCCGTTTTGCGCGACTTTTCCGGCCTGGTATTGCCCGAGGAAATCCTGTAACACCCTGGTGGACGAGCCCTGCAGGTAATTGAATAGTTCAGGCTGATAATATTCAGGGCCCGCAACAGGGAAAAACATGGCGATACATGACCTGAAGTAAAACGCCAATACGACTGCCGTCGCGAACACCATGTAGCTTTCGGTGAAGCCATTCTTGACCAGCGCCGCCATCACGATCAGAACGTATATCCACATCAGATGATAGACGATTTCCCAGAATTTCAAGGGCAGGAAATTTGAGGAAGCCATGGCGTGAAATAAGGGGGCTTCGATGTTCCACAGGAGATGGTCTTGCCAGACCGACGTATGCGTTCGATATATTTCTATCAAATTGGCATTGCCGTTGATCGAGAAAACGACGAGCGCGATGAGTACACTGCCTGTCACCATGGCACGTCCCAACGGCAACCCGCGCCAGAGCGCGGCGATATCCACCTGTTTCGAACCTTCGTCGGTAAAACGCTTTGCCAGCCTGACCGAATCGATCCCGAAGAACAGCGTCAGTATGACCAGGAAAAAAACAACAATAGAGGTAGCCGAGTAGAACTGGTGTTCCGTAATGACACCCACGGAAAGCCGCCCGGCAAAGACATGCGAGAAGGCGGTGAGGACGGCCCCAAGCACGGCCAGCGGCATGACCATGCCGATGAAATTCTTGATTGCATTCATAAAATTCCTAGTCGATAAGTCGTTGCCATAGAAATCGATGAGACCTGCATGAACTTCGATGCGAACGGCATGGCTGCGCGTAGTGCACTCAGGCAATTGTAGGCACATTCAGCACGAGGGATGAGGGGTTTTATTTGCCTGTAATCAAGTTTTGATCGACATGGGCACGAAAAAAAAGCCCTGGAAGGGCTTGGGGGGGCTGGAACAGCGGTGTTCCGCAGTGCAGGGATGGCACCGCTTGCGCCATCCCTGCAAAACGGTGGACATCAGTGGAAGTGCTCGTTCCCCGCCGGCGTATCTTCCGGCATCTCCGCATGCACCAGCTCGCCGCTCGGGTCGGCGAACAGCGGCGCCCCGCAATCGTCGCAGTACTCGGCGACGTAGCGTTCGCCGATGCGCTTGACGTGGGTGATGCCGACCTCGTTCAGGTGGTGCACGATCTCGTCGATCGGCGCCTGCGGGCGGCCGGCGGTGCCGGGGCCTTCCATCGGCGTGCCTTCCTCGTCTTCCTGGCCGTAAAGGGGCCAGACGATGCCGTAGACCACGTCGGACGACTGGCGCAGCGTGAAGCCGACGCGGTACTCGTCGACCTGGTTGTCGCTGGCCTCGTCGCCGAAGCCGGCCACCACGGCCCGCAAATCGTTCGGTTCCACGCCCAGCGTGTGGGTCAGGTAGTGGACGGCGGCGCGGATCGAGACCGGGCGGATGTCCTTGTCGGCTTCGCGGCAAGCCACGTAATAGGCTTCCGGCAGCAGCAGCTCGACGCCGCAGCCCGGCAGCAGGCGCGCGATGCTGGGGCCGGCCTGGGCGCGCCATTGCTCGAGCGCGGCGTCGCGCACGGCTTCGAAATTCACGTGGTGCTGCGGCTCCTGCCAGCGGAACAGCGGGGCGCCCTGCGGGGCGACCACGGCCACAAGCAGGTAGCGCGTGTCGGCCAGGAATTGCGAAGTGTCCGGGCCCGGCGCGGCCGGCTTGATGTTGCCATTCTTGCTGCCGCCCTTGTGCGCAACCTGGGCCAGCTTGTGCGTCAGCGCATGGGTTTCGGCATGGGTGCGCGGCAGCTGGTCGATCGAGTACAGGGTCGGGGCGATGGCCAGCTCGGCGCCCTCGGCCAGCAGGTGGGCCGAGAAGTGGGCGCTGAGCGTGTTCAGCACGTCGTTCGGGACCGTGCCCGAGGCGATGGCGAAACGGGTCCAGGCCAGCACCGGGGCGGCCACCAGCAGGGCTTGCCAGGCGACCTCGCTACCGTCGTTGGCCTGTTCGACCATGGTCGAGGACTCGCTGACCGCTTCGACCGCATCCATCAGCACGTCGTAGGGCGCGAGGTCGCCCTTGAACAGGACGTTGAGGGCGGCGTCGATGTTTTCCTGGTGGTTGGTCTTGAGCAGCTTCTGCAGCTGCGTATCGAGGTTGCGCTCCCAGGTCCGTTCTTCAACGCGGCTGGCGGCCTGCACGATGGCTTGGCTGATGCTGACGAGACGTTGGCTTTCTGCCGATAGTTTGGGTGAGTCTTTGGAGGGGCGACGCATGGCGCTTGGGAGTCTCTTCGGTAATTAAAGTGTGTGAATCGTCGCGGATACATCGATGGTCCGAAGGGCCATGATAAACCCATATCCCCGGTATTGTAGTTGATTCGGCCACATGGCAGTAACACAGCGGCAAGATCGCGGTATTGCCAAATCACGCAACAAGAATCATAATGCGAATCGTTCTCATTTTCCTTACGCGCCCGGTTTAGAAAAAAACGGCGCGTCTTCCATAAGAAGAACCATGACTACCGACAAGAAGAGCACTTCGAACGCTTTCATCAAGAGCCGCAAGCATGCGCGCAGCCTGCCGGCGCCGGCGCTGGCCATGCTGGCCGGCCTGGCGCTGCCGGCCGCCGCCGCGTATGCCGCTCCGGCCGGTCCGGACGCCGTCATCGACCAGGCTATCCCGACCGTGCAAGTGACCGGCACCAATAGCAAGGCCCCGGTCTCGTCCAACGAGAAATTCACCGCGCCGCTGCTCGACACGCCGAAGTCCGTCACCGTGGTGCCGGCCGAAGTGATCTCGCAGACCGGCGCCGTGTCGCTGACGGACGCGCTGCGCACCGTGCCCGGCATCACCATCGGCGCGGGCGAGGGCGGCAACCCGGTCGGCGACAACCTGTTCATCCGCGGCTACAACGCCCAGACCGACACCTATGTCGACGGCATCCGCGACGCCGGCTCGCAGTCGCGCGAGATCTTCAACCTGGAGCAGGTCGAAGTGGTCAAGGGCCCGAATTCGGCCTACGGCGGCCGCTCCTCGGCCGGCGGCGGCGTCAACCTGGTCAGCAAGACCGCCCAGGCCTACGACTTCAACAACGCCTCCATCGGCATCGGCAGCGACAAGTACAAGCGCATCACCGGCGACATCAACCGCAACATCGGCAGCAACAGCGCCTTCCGCCTGAACGTGATGGCGCATGACGCCGACATGCCGGGCCGCGATGTCGTCACCGGCAACCGCTGGGGCGTGGCGCCGACCGTGACCTTCGGCCTGACCGGCCCGAGCCGCGCCATCGTCAGCGTCTATCACCTGACCACGCATGAGATCCCGGACACCGGCATCCCGTTCAACAACCCGTTCAGCAGCGGCACCAACGTCGCCAAAAACGGCAACGGCACCCCGTTCGCGGTCGACCGCAACACCTTCTACGGCCTGGCCAACCGCGACTTCCGCGACACCAAGAGCGACGTCGCCACGGTCGACTTGCGCCACGAATTCAGCAAAGCCGCCGTGCTGCGCAACGTGACGCGCTACGGGCGTTCGCAAAATGATTATGTCTGGACCCAGCCCGACGATTCGAAGGGCAACACGGTCCTGTACGGCACCGTCTGGCGCCGCGCCAACTCGCGCGCCACCGAGACCGATACCGCCGCCAACGTGACCAGCTTGTCGGGCGAGCTGGCGGCCTACGGCATGAAGCACAGCTACAACGTCGGCGTCGAGTTCTCGCGCGAGAACACCGACCGCGCGGCCTATGTGTTCACGCCGGGCACCAACAACCCGTTGCAAAGCGTCGGCACCAACTGCCCGACCTCCGGCGTTGCCACGCTGTACAACTGCACCACCCTGGTCAATCCGAACCCCTACGATCCGTGGGTCTACACCCGCACGCTGTCGCCGACCGCGACCAGCATCGAGAGCAAGACCAAGTCGGCCTACGGCTTCGACACCATCGAATTTAACCCGCAGTGGCTGCTGAACCTGGGCGCGCGCTTCGACGATTTCCAGAGCGAGCTGCACACGCCGGCCGCCGGCACCACCGCCGCCACCAATGCGCGCGTCGACAGCACCTTCTGGAGCTACCAGGCCGGCCTGGTGTTCAAGCCGGCCACCAACGGCAGCATCTACCTGTCGTATGCCACCTCGGCCACGCCGCCGGGCAATGACGGCGGCGACGGCATCGACGGCCTGACCGTGGCGATCCAGAACCTGCAGCCGCAGCGCAGCAAGAACTGGGAACTGGGCACCAAGTGGGACGTGATGCCGGGCGGCCGCCTGTCGCTGAGCGGCGCCCTGTTCAAGAGCGAGATGAACAATGCCCGCGTCACCGCGCCGGACGGGACCACGCAGAACGTCGGCCGCAAGGAAGTCAAGGGCGTCGAGCTGGGCTTCTCGGGCAAGATCACGCAAGCCTGGACCGTGTTCGGCGGCGTGACTTACCTGGATCCGGTGGTCACCGACAATGGCTACGTGGCGTCTGGCACCAGCTGGGCACCGTCGCCGTACAATGGCAATCAGTTCCCGACCACGCCGAAGAAGAGCGCCACGCTGTGGACCAGCTACGCGATCAACCACGACTTCACGATCGGCGCCGGCCTCTCAAGCATGGACCGCGTCTACGCCAACGTCAACAACACCAAGTACGCGCCGGGCTACACCCGCTTCGATGCGATGGCCAGCTACAACGTCAACCGCAACCTGTCGCTGCAGCTGAACGTGCAGAACCTGGGCGACAAGCTGTACTTCGACAAGCTGTCCTCGCCGCACTACGCCGGCGTGGCGCCGGGCCGCTCGGCGACCTTGACCGCCAACCTGAAGTTCTGATTCGGCCGTCATCGTGGCTGATTGCCCTCCCTGGCTTGGACGCGGGGAGGGCGTTTTCATATGGAGGACCGCATCATGATGCTGCATATCCCCGGCGTGCTGACGCCTGAACAGGTGGCGCAATTCCGCGCGCGCCTGGGTGAAACCGATTGGGTCGACGGCCGTCAGAGCGTCGGCAGCCAGGGCGCCCAGGTCAAGCGCAACCGCCAGCTGGCGGAAGCTTCGCCGCTGGCGCTGGAGCTCGGCGGCATCGTCAGCGGGGCGCTGATGGCCAATCCCTTGTTTTTTTCAAGCGTCCTGCCGCTGCGCATCCTGCCGCCTTACTTCAACGGCTACGCCGGCGGCGAGCATTACGGCCCGCACGTGGATGGCGCGATCCGCGCCCAGCGCGGCGCGGCGGCGGTGCGCGCGGACGTATCGTGCACGGTGTTCCTGTCCGAACCGGACGACTACGACGGCGGCGAGCTGACCGTGATCGACTCTTACGGCACGCACGAGGTGAAGCTGCCGGCGGGGGATGCGATCGTGTATCCGTCGACCAGCGTGCACCAGGTGATGCCGGTGACGCGTGGGGAGCGGCTGGCGTCCTTCCTCTGGGTGCAGAGCATGGTGCGGGATGACTGGAAGCGTTCCATGCTGTTTGAGCTGGATACCAACATCCAGGCTTTACGTGCGCAGCATGGGGATGGGGCGGAGCTGGTGGGGCTCACGGGGCACTATCACAACCTGCTCAGGATGTGGGCTGAAACTTGATCGACTGCTTGTAAACGTCGTCCCTGCGCAGGCAGGGACCCAAGTTTTGCGGTCTGCCACGAACTTGGACCCCTGCCTGCGCAGGGGCGACGGTCTCCAAGCCAACAATATAAAAGGGCTGGAACCCTCGCAGGTTCCAGCCCTTTTTGCGTTGCCGCTGCCCGCTTGACGCGGGCAGCAGAACCAATTACGCAGCCAGCAGCTGACGCAGCACGAACGGCAGGATGCCGCCATGCTTGTAGTAGTCGACTTCGATCGGGGTGTCGATACGCAG
>Ga0265797_10010139_pt1 | contig 12052 bp, 15 predicted proteins | sample P2T30metagenome_FD_192433 | JGI IMG/M metagenome (GOLD analysis project Ga0265797, IMG submission 192433) | Plant litter microbial communities from East Loma Ridge, Irvine, California - P2 T30 | ecosystem: Environmental > Terrestrial > Plant litter > Unclassified | place: USA: California... | reverse complement strand
CTCGGCGGCGGTCGCCGGGGTTCGCTCCGCGCCACGGACTCAACACCCCGCCATCGATTCTGATGGCGGCGTGTGCACTCGGTGGCGGTGTAGTCAGCCCGGCGCCGGGAGGGCTGTCCGAGCGGCCGATGGAGCTTGTCTTGAAAACAAGTGGGCAGAGATGTCTCGTGGGTTCGAATCCCACGCCCTCCGCACAGAAGACCCCTGCGTGCCCGTGCTTTTCCGGGGGTTTAGCTCACTCCTCAGCTCGGCTTGCCCACAATTTGCCCACAACCGTGTGCGCCAGTCCCTGATCCAAACGTTCGGCAACGGTGTCGAGGTCGTCGTCGAACAGGTCTGAGTAGACGTCGAGAGTCATCGAGGCGGACGCGTGCCCGAGCATCCGCTGCACGGCTTTCACGTTCGCGCCAGCACTGACAGCGAGGCTTGCAGCCGTGTGTCGAAGCGTGTGCGGTGTGATCGAGGGCAGGCCCGCCGCTGTGACTGCGGCGGGGAACCACCCGTGTCCATTGTGTGACCGGCGCTCGTGCGTCCCATGGCGGCTGCTGAACACCAAATCGTCCCCAGACTTTCCTTCGCACTGCTGAGCCAGGGGGAGGGTAAGCAGCGATGGGAACGGGACGCTGCGGCGCTTGTGCGTCTTGGGCGTCCCGACCTCGATTCGGTCACCGACCTCGACGGCATTGACCGTGACATCGATCCGACGCCGGAGCATGTCGAGATCCTTGACGCGCAGGCCCACGGCCTCGCCCCAGCGGAGACCGCAGTAGGCGAGGGTCAGGACAAGCGTTCCCCGGTCGCCGGCAGCAATGGCCAGTGCCGACACCTGGTCATGCGTGAGGTAGACGTGTTCCTTCTTCGTCTTGCGGGGGAGGTTGATGCCTCGAGCAGGGTTGCTGAGCAGCCTGCGGTCCCCTACTGCGACATCGAGAATGGGACTGCTGTCGATTGAGTTGACTCGTCTTGTTTGGGTTTTCAGGCCGCGTGAGCGGCGTGTGTGTTGATTATCTCGAACTCGATCGGGGTGAGCCGGCCGAGCCTTCGTTGCCGCCTGCGGCGGTGGTAGGTCCGCTCGATCCAGGTCACGATCGCCAGCCGCAGGTCCTGCCTCGAATGCCATCGTTGACGGTTCAGAACGTTCTTCTGCAGAAGCGAGAAGAAGGACTCCATCGCCGCGTTGTCCGCGCAGGCGCCGACGCGACCCATCGACCCGGTCATCCCGAACTCTTTGAGTTGTTCGACGAACTTCCTTGACCGGAACTGGGATCCGCGGTCCGAGTGCAGTGTCGTGCCGACCGGTCCTCGGAGGGCGACCGCGTTCCGAAGCGCCGCGACGGCCAGGTCCGCGGTCATCCTCGAATCGATCGAGTAGCCCACGATCCGGTTCGAGTGAACGTCTTTGATGGCGCAGAGGTAGAGCTTGCCCTCGTCGGTCCAGTGCTCGGTGATGTCAGTCAGCCACAACTGGTTCAGCTTCGACGCCGTGAAGTCGCGGAGCACGAGATCGTCGTGAACGGGCGGGCCAGCCTTCGGGTTCACGCCCCGCTTCTTCGAATGCAACGACCAGAGCCGTTGCTCGGAACACAGCCGCCATACCCGCCGTTCCGAAGCCTTCAGGCCGGCTTCGGCTTCGATCTGGTCAGAGATGAATCGATACCCGAATCCGGGGTCGTCTCGGTGCAGATCGATCGCGGCGTTCGTGAGGTGAGCGTTGTCCCAGTCACGCTGGGACACAGGGTTTGCCCGCCATCTGAAGAGGGCTTGCTTGGAAAAGCCCAGCACCCGGCAGGTCACCGCGATCGGGATCCGATCGGCGGCAAGGTCAAGGACCAGCGGGAACATCATTTGGGGAGTGATGCCTGCGACAGATACGCCGCAGCTCTCCTCAAGATCTCGTTCTCCTGCTCGAGCAGCCGGATGCGTTTCTTCGCCTCACGCAACTCCGCCGCGTCAGCCTGAGTGACGCCAGGCTTGACGCCGTCTTCAACGTCGGCGATCTTCAGCCGCCGTTGCAGGCATGACTCCGAGATCCCGAAGTCTTTCGCGATCCGGCTGATCGGGGCTTCGCCCTGACGAGCGACCGCGACGACATCGCGACGGAACTCCACTGGGAATGCTTTGGGCACGGTGACCATCCTTCCGTGAGAACCGAGATCCTCACAGCGCGGGAGTCAACCGAACCGACAGCAGTCCCGTGCAGTCGCCACATGGGTCAAGGGAGAAGGCATCAACCTTCCTGCCGAGGGCCTTAACCGTCTCGACACGCGCGAGGCCGCAGACGAGCAACCCCTTGAGGTGACCATCACGAAGCCGGTTGGAGGCCGCAGCGTGGGTACACGCCTCAGCAGCTACACGACGAGCCGCGCCGCACTTGCCCGACTCGTCCACGGCGGGTACGCAGATGTCGTGGCTGGGGAGCTGCCCGAGCCGACCCTGACCGAACGCATTGACGAGAGCCGGGGTCTTCGTGAGTACGCCCGACTCGAGGAGGCAGCCGCCTACCGAGTCCGCTAACCCCTGTCAGTCAAGCCGCAGTCGGTGCGCAGCCCGTTCGAGTCGGGCCGACCCCTATCATAAGGGCATGCCTGAACTGGTTGAAGAGGACGTCCACCGGGTGATGCTTTTCATCCAAAGTGCCGTCGAGAATGGTTATACACCAACAGTCGAAGAGGCCGACACATACGGAGATTCGCCGACTCGGCGCTTCACGAGAAGCCCTGGTTCTTTGGCATCCGCGTTAATGAACATGGGCCACTTGACTACCACCATGTTCGGGCAAGTAACCGGTGAAGATTTCACTGAGTACCTGGCTCGGATTCGATGGGCGTCGGTCTCAGGTGGACGAATTCGACTCACGCCACTTGGGGCAGCAATGCTCCGAGCTGCGAATGCGGAGTCAGTGGATGACGAGGATGCGTTGATTCAAACTGCCGTCCTCGAACCGACTGATCCCTTTGCTTACGCTCGAACGTTGGGAACTATTGCGGATCTACCTTCCGTTCTTGTTGTTGACCCATACATAAAGTTGGAAGGCGTCATCGATCTAAGCGCGATTGAAAGCGTCTCCCGCATTCTTACAGGCGACGAGGGTAAGCCAATAACCGGCAAGACAGTCCCCTTCGGTGCTGTTGCTGCGACGACGAATCGAGAGTACGAGATACGCGTGGCACCAAACGCTAGGATGCACGATCGCTACTTGATCCCAGAGAGCGGCCCCGTCCGTCAAATCAGCAGCAGCCTCAATTCCGTTGGCAGACGAATAGGCGTTATTACTCATCTATCAGACGCGGCCAGCCTCGCCGTTCGGGCTGAGTGTGAGGACATATGGAATGACGCCACTCAGGTACCGACGGAACTCACCGCCGTTGACAACACAGAGAAGCCCAAGCGCGGTCGACCGAGCAAGGTCGAGACCGACACCCCCTGATATGTCAACTGATCGTTTGCATAACAGGGTGGGGATGGCCTCCCAGGTTGCGTCCAGGTATACCGCCGGATAGCAATTCCAACCCTGCGTGCGCTCCTTCCCTGTTTTTCTGCCGTCCTGGCTGGCCTTTGGTGCCTGTTCTGGCGGCTTTTCCGTATCCACAGGGGCTGCGAGACGGCTCAATGGCTTAGGCGGCGGATTTCTAGCGCACGCGTTGGCAGCAAGCCCGTATGCCGCATGTTCTAGCGGTTTATCCGTAACACACCCGTTGTGATCCCCCCCCTGGGGTCGCGCTGCATGCGCTTGATTCACGCGTTCCGCCTCAGCCTTTCGTTCTCCTCGTCACCCCAGCCCCTCAGAACAACTCTGAGGGGCTTTTTCTCGCCACTTTTCAGGCAAAACACCCAAAAAGGATGCCATCGTGGCCGATCGCACCACCAAAGTCAGTCTTGTAGCCAATGTCAGCTCGTATCTCTTCGGAATGGAGCAGGCAGCAAAGAAGACCAAACTGACCGCTGACGAGTCGAAGAAGCTCGCTATACAGCTCGATAAGCAACGCAAAGCGCTAGGTGACATCGGTGTTGGTGCGCTGGCCGTGGGCGGTGTCGTCGCCGCTGGTGTCGGCATCGCCATTGCGAAGTTCGCTGAGTTCGACGAGGCCATGTCATCGGTGGGTGCAGCGACCAACGAGACGACCGCGAACATGGCGCTTCTCCGCGACGCCGCAGTCGAAGCCGGCGGGTCGACGGTGTACTCCGCGACCGAGGCAGCCAAGGCGATTGAAGAGCTGGCGAAGGCTGGACTCTCGACGGCAGACATTCTCAACGGTGGTCTAGACGGGGCGCTTGCCCTGGCCGCAGCGGGTGGCCTCGAGGTTGCAGACGCCGCAGCACAGACCGCGATTGCACTTAAGCAGTTCGGACTCGAGGGCGGCGACGCATCCCACGTAGCTGAACTCCTGGCCGCTGGTGCTGGCAAGGCCGTGGGCGACGTGTCGGACCTCTCGCAGGCCCTGGGGCAGGCCGGTCTGGTGGCGAACGGGGCCGGGCAGTCCATCGAGGATACGACCGGTGTGCTGGCCGCATTCGCCGACCAGGGCCTCCTAGGGCCCGACGCCGGTACCAGCCTCAAATCGGCGCTCATCGCGTTGCAGGCCCCCACGGACAAAGCCCGCAAGCTGATGGACCAGTACAACCTTTCGTTTTACGACGGCAACGGGCAAATGCTGTCCTACACGGAGATTGCCGGGCAGCTCGAATCCCGGCTGGGCGGTCTGGACGACGAGACCCGTAACGCGGCCCTCGCACAGATCTTTGGTAACGATGCGCTCCGCTCCGCGAACGTCCTCTACAGCCAGGGCGCGACCGGGATCCAGAAGTACATCGACCAGACCAACGACTCCGGATACGCAGCCGAGACGGCGCGCAAAAAGCTCGATAACCTCATGGGCGACATCGAGCGGTTGGGCGGCTCGATCGACACCGCACTGATCCAGTCGGGGTCTGGTGGTAACGCGGTCCTCCGCGACATGGCACAGGCCGCCACGTTCCTCGTAGACGGCATCGGAAGCGCACCCCAGCCTGTCCTACAAGCGGGGCTTGCAATCGCCGCTATGGGTGCGGCAACGGCTATCACGGGCGGTGCAGCACTCGTCGCTGTCCCGAAGATCGCAGCACTGAAAAACACGCTGTCCGACGCTGGTGTCTCCGGCAAGACGGCCGCAAAGAGCATCGGCGGTATCGGCAGCGCGGTCGGCCTTGCGACTGTGGGCGTCAGTCTGCTCATCGCCCGTCAGTCCGACATCGCGGCAACGACGGCTGAACTCGTCGGCACCCTCGACAAGGCGACCGGTGCCACGACTCAGTACACCGGCGCAGCCATTGCCCGGAAACTGTCTGAGGGTGGCGTGTTCGAGGTCGCGCAGAAGGCCGGTATCTCGCAGCGGGAGCTGACCGACGCGGTGATCGAGAACGGTGAAGAGCTCGACAAGATCCAGAAGAAGATCACCGCGCAGAACACGCTCCCCTCGTTCTTCACCGGTGCTGGCATCGCAGCGGGCAACGCCTCATCAAACATCAACAAGGTTGTTGAGTCCGTCGTGGACAGTGAGCAGGCATTCAAAGATCAGCGGGCCGCTGGTGCCGAGGCGGTCGACAGCACGGACGCCGTGGCTAAGAAGATGACGGAGCTTGCGGGGGCCGCTGAGAACTCGACAGTGGACGTGGACAAGCTGAAAGAGGCAATCGTCGGGTTCGGGTCTGTGCAGCTCGACGTCAACTCGTCTACGCGTGCATTCGAGGCAGCCATCGACGACCTATCTAAGTCAGTCGAAGACAACGGGGCGACCCTCGATGTCGGGACCGAGAAGGGCCGGGCGAACCAGGCGGCGCTAGACGAGATCGCCAGCTCGACCCTGAACCTGGCCGCAGCGACTTACGAGCAGACGGGCACCCAGGAGTCCGCCACGGCCGCAATCGAGGCGGGTAGGGCAAAGCTCATCGAATCGCTGGGGCAGTTCGGCATCACGGGGCAGGCCGCACAGGATTACGCGGACCGTCTCGGACTCATTCCCGGCAACATCGACACGGTTCTGCAGGTCACCGGGGCTAGTCAGGCTGAGGCCACCCTGGCCGCTCTGACCCGCACCCGGCAGGTCCACATTCAGGCAATCGTCGATAGGGGCGCTGACGTAACGCCGCAGTCGGGGGGAACGACTCGCCCCGGATTCGCAGAGGGTGGACCTATCACCGGCGCGGGTGGGCCGACTCAGGACAACATCCCCATTTGGGCCTCTGTCGGTGAACACATGCTGGACGCCGACGACGTGACGAAGCTGGGCGGGCACGGCGCGGTCTATGCCCTACGTGCCGCGCTTGACAAGGGCATCCGCCCGGTTCTCCCCATCGGCACCTACGCACAGGGCGGCAGGATCGACTGGGCGGGGGCAGAACGGCAGCAGGCAGCAATGCCCCAGGTGCAGTGGATGATGTCTCAGCCGCCCACTCGGCGCGACAGCGGCGACGGGGGATCCGGCGCGCCGGCGCGCCCGCCGATCAACATCGACATGCACCCGTCGCAGGGGCTCTCTGAGTCGGACATCGCTAAAAACGTCGCAGCGGAGATCAATTGGGCGATGAAGGGCGACGCATAGTCACGAGATCGCCCCGACGAGCCACCTCATACGCCTTCTGGGCGGATTGGCCATGATGTGACGATGGATGGAACCAGCGTTGTCGTAGCCCTTGTCGTCTTCCTCATCACCATCGCGGTCCTGTATGTCGTGATCCGGTCCGCAGTGCTTGCCGCGCTACGGATGCATCGCGACGAGGTGCGCAAGGAGGACGCCGACCGTCCGCAGCACACAAACTAGCCTCACCGCACAACAACGCCCCCGCTGCTCTCACGAGTGGCGGGGGGCTGTTTGCGCTGTACTCGTGGGGCTGGGGGCCGGCCCGTCGAGGCAACGGCTCAGCAGAACCACCTGAGGCCGAAGTTCGGCTCTGCCGCCGCGCTACAGGGCTTGAACCGGGGGTAGCGGCAGTCGCCCCGTCGAGTAGTGTTGGGTGACTATGAACCTCGAGACGGGCGAGCTGCTGATCGTCCGACTGTGGCGCTGGGCACCCGACCGCATCAAGGACGACGCTGAGAAAGAAGTACGGGCGTCTCGCCAAGCCAGTATCTCAGTCTTTGGAATATCAAAGCTTCCTGATGAGGATCTGGAAACGGCCATGCGGAGGCTGACTACCCACGTCGCCTCGATTCGCAATGCAAAGTATGCCGCCTTCACAACGGAGACCAAGCTGGCGGAGGCAGGATTTGGTATTCGGGAAAATGAGCCACCAAGGCACCACTTCGATGTTTTGCTCGAGAATCATAACGACGAAGACGAGGTTCGCAAGTTAGCGGACATATTCGACCAGTTTGATAGGAGGAAGTTCCCATCATGTCTACCAGCCGTTTCAATATAACATTGCCGGCCCGAGTCGTAGTAGACCCCAATGGGGCAGCCCGCGGTGATGCATCCCTGAGTGTTGCCCTGCTTGAGGACGCCGATCGCATACCGAAGGTGGGAGAACTTGTATTTGCTGTACAGCCCGAAGATGACGAGCCTGACTACATAAGCTCTGCCATCGTAAAGGAGATCGACCACGCCAAGGGGCTCATTTATCTAGCCGTTGACTGGGCTGGTTTTCACGAAGCGCCGCAAAGGCGAGGGTTCGTTGTGCGCCAGCGACGAATGCAAGGTAGTCGTATAGCGTGGAAGCAGTCATACACAATTCCCACGTTGGAAAGTCAATTCACGTCAAGAAACGGCAATATTACGTCCGACCGGGTGTTAGTAGCATGAAGATATCGACAATCATGTTATGTGATGCAGCGTCTGTCCGAGACGGGCTACTGCACGTTTTGGGTGGCGGTTTGAACATTCTTTGGCGGGAAGCCTATCCGGCTCCGATGGGATGCACTCTTGCACTCATGATCGAGGGCCAAATTGGCGACGTTTCTCCTGACAAACCGCTGCAATTAGCTATCACTATTTTTGCGGACAATGTCGATGGTCCCGTTGTAGTCAGATTCGACGGCGAGCTAACCGCAATTGCTGACGGCTCTGGAGCACGCAACTTTATAACCCCGGTCGTTTATAACCTTGACCCAGTCCCTCTTCCAGGACCAGGCACCTATCATTTGACGGTGCAACTCGAGCAACTTGAGCCTATCTCCATAGTTTTTGATTCAGAGTTTGCAATCCGTCGCGACTCGGCCTTACTCTCTACTGACTGAGTTCAGGGCTGGGGGCTTGCCTTGGCGAGGTAAGAGTGAACAACCTCTTGTCTGGACCAGCGCGTCCGGTGCCCGCTGCGAACGTAGGGACAATTTTTCCATGTCACGACGGACCATCACTCAACTCATCGACGACCTCGACGGCTCCGTCATCCCTGGTGGGCTGGGTCGCACCCTTTTGTTTGAGTTCGACGGCACGAACTTCGAGATCGATCTGACTGACGCTCATATCGACGAACTGCGGGCCGCACTTGCTCCCTACTTGAGCGCTGGGCGTCGTTCGTCCGCTGGTCTGGCCGTGAAGCAACGCAAGACAAGGTCATCGCTCCGCCCCTGACCCGTTCTCGGGCACGATCTGGGTCCATACGACGATGGCTCGGCATTCCCGAGTAATCGCTGATGAACTGACCTCTGACCGTCATGAGCCGGGAACGTAACGTTGGTGCGCCATACAGAGTAAGTGTGATTCTGAACAGATCAGATCTGACAGTTTCCGCCGTTTCATCTCGCCGGCCGATGTAACAAACGGCAGCGCGAGACCCGTTGAACCAGCCTGTTGCAATGAGAAGAGTGAGCAGAGCAACGGTCAGACGGGTACCCAAAGAGGAGTCTCAGCCGTTGCGGTTCTGGCAGGCGTACGTCGAGTTAGAGCCAGATCGGTATGGGAAGCGACGTCGACGGGTGGTCCGTTCGAAGGATCGCGACGAGTGCCAGCGCAAATTGCACGCCGCTTTGGTTGAGGAAGCCAGTAAGGCGCGCCGCCCCGTTCAGCCGGTTCTGCCCCCGATGCCCTCGCTCCTTGTAAGTGGCAGTACGGGCGAATGGCTTCGGTACTGGTACGAGGTCATCGCCAAGCCGGACCTCGCGCCCAAGACGGCTGCCACCTACAGGAGCATGATTCGTTGGCACATTATCCCTGTGCTGGGCGATGTCCCTCTGATAGAACTCAGTGCCGCCCATGTCCGCTCTATGAGCGCCGCCGTGCGGGTCAAGGGCTTGTCGGGAGCAACTGCGTTGCAGGCGCACCGTGTTTTATCGGCCTCACTCTCCCAAGCGCATCGTGAGGGCTACGTGCACCGGAATGTCGCCCTGCTCACGAAGCCGCCCAAGAAGGAGGCGAACGGACTCGCTACCTTGACCGTCGATGACGCTCGACGGGTCATCGACGGGACCACGGGCGAACGCCTTGGTTCGCGATGGGCAGCAGCAGTTCTGACCGGTGCGCGTCAGGGCGAACTTCTTGGCCTCGAGCTTGATCGAATCAGCGACACACTCGACCTGTCCTGGCAACTGCAGCGCCTCACTTGGGCGCATGGTTGCAAGTCCCGCTGCGGCTGGCGACGCGGCTCGGAATGCCCAGAGCGGTTCGTCGACGCCCCCGTGGGACACGAGCGCCGCGAACTTGCGGGCGGTCTATGGCTTACACGCCCGAAGTCCGCTGCCGGTTGGCGCACCATCCCCCTTGTGGAGCCGCTGCTAACCATGATCGAAGCGAGAATCGATGCCGCCGGCAAGGAGCACAACCCCCACGGCCTCCTGCGGACCATGGACGCCGGTCGACGATCGCGCGATACCCAGGGTCGCCCGATCGATCCGGGAACAGACAATAAGGCATGGCACCGCTACCTCGACAAGGTGGGCGTCTCGCAGGTGCGCCTTCACGACGCCCGGCACGCCGCCATCAACCTGCTCTACGAAGCTGGGGCATCTGAAGTCGTCATTAAAGACATCGTCGGGCACGCGAGCATTGACATGTCACGGCGGTACCGGGGAAGGCGCTCGATGACTCCAATGGGTGACGCATTGAGCGCCATGGCTCGGCTCCTTGAAACTTTGCCCGAGGAATAGACGCTGACCAGAGATGCGCTGGCCTGGGTGGCCGGCGCATCTTGGGTCCTGTGCACATGGACTAAATTCCGGGTGTGGACTTTTCCGGCTTTTTCTCGACGTACGGCGTACCTGTGGTCGTTGCCCTCGCCACGACCTTGGTTGTGGAGTACTTCGCCAAGCCGCGACTCGAAGCGCGCAAGGCTCGCATCATCCGAGACCGGCAGCAGATCGATGAGGTGGTGTTCGCATTCCAGCGAGCCGCGCTAGGCGCGGGCGCGCTTCTGTCTGACGCCGCCGCTCGAAGATCGCCCCAGGGCCAGGCAATGCAGCGTGACCAGCTGGAACGACTCGAGTTGTCTGTAGAGGCCATCGAAGCCGTGATCGCGCGCCTGCCTAGTGGATTCGTGAGGCGTCACCACGTTCACGTCGGTGTAACGGCCAAGTTCATAGCTTTCCTGCGCGCCCGAATTCGTGCTGAGTTGGGACAGGTCGCAGTCAGTACGCGAGAGATTCAGGAGGTCGCCGATGGCTTTGGTGACCTGGACGTCTACTTCTTGGCGCACGTGACGATGCGCGACAGCCAAGAGCCCTGGATCAAGCGAGCCTTCACAAAAACCTTCCTGCGGAAGGACATGGAGTCGCAGGCCTTCGCGCTTCTCGAACGCTGGGACCTGAAGGATTCATAGGTGCCCACATTTTGCCCACGACTGCTCAGCACTGAACGTAGCGGCACAAACCAAAATGGGTCTGCTTGGCCCATATCTGCGGGCCTGAGGGGAAGTGCGTCAATGCCGTATGAGTTTGGGTAGGGTTCGAATCCCACGCCCTCCGCATCCGACCGGCACCGCGCCTCCTCGGCGGACGGCTGTCCGATATCCGCTGTGCCCCGAAGACGGGGCTACGCCGCGCGACGAGACATGGTGCACTTGGTGAGGCCGTGAGCACATCCGCCCACACCCGAGGCCCGACACCCCGCAAGGATCCATCCCATGACCCGTCTCGCATTCGCGAGCGTCGTCGCCGTCGGTGCACTCGTTCTCGCCACAGGCCTCGCCTCCATCGTCCCCGCCTCGTCGGCTGACGCCGCGACGACCGGCACGGCCACCGTCACGCGCGCCACGATCAAGACCGCCCCCACCAGCACGATCTACGCGGGCGGGCTCTACGTGCAGAAGTCGAGCGAGGCCTCGCGCGCCGCCGACGCCCTGGCGAAGCAGGGCCGCACGAAGGACGCCGCCGCCGCCCGCACCATCGCCGGGCAGTCCGTCGCCATCTGGCTGGGCTCGTGGTACACCGACGCGCAGCTCGTCGAGGTCGTCCGCTACAACCTCGCCGAGGCGAAGAAGGCCGGCACGACCCCCGTCTTCGTCACGTACGACATCCCGAACCGCGACTGCGGCGGCTACTCGGGAGGAGGCGCGGCGTCGTCCACCGCGTACCTCGCCTGGAACCAGCGCATCGCCGACACCCTCAAGGGCCACAAGGCCGTCGTGATCGTCGAGCCCGACGCGCTCGCCCACCTCAGCAGCTGCCCCGAGCTCGCGACGGGTCGTGAGGCCCTGATCAAGAAGGCCGTCACGGCTCTGAGCAACGCCGGGGTGCCCTCGTACATCGACGCCGGCAACTCGAACTGGGTGCCCGCCGACGTCATGGCGAAGCGGCTCGTCGCGGCGGGGGTCGGCGTCGCCCGGGGCTTCGCGACCAACGTCTCGAACTACTACCCGGTCGCCGCCGAGAACGCCTACGCGCAGAAGGTGTCGAAGGCGGTAGGAGGCGCGAACTACGTCATCGACGTCTCCCGCAACGGACGCGGCTGGAAGGGCACCTGGTGCAACGCGCCCGGCGCCGGGCTCGGCGTGAACCCGCACCGCACGAGCGGCACGGGCAAGCTCGACGCCCAGCTCTGGATCAAGACGCCGGGCGCCAGCGACGGCCCGTGCGGGGGCGGCCCGGCCGCCGGCGTGTGGTTCCCGTCGTACGCGACGGCCCTGGTGGCCAACCGCCCGTAGCCGT
>Ga0265797_10010137_pt1 | contig 12053 bp, 9 predicted proteins | sample P2T30metagenome_FD_192433 | JGI IMG/M metagenome (GOLD analysis project Ga0265797, IMG submission 192433) | Plant litter microbial communities from East Loma Ridge, Irvine, California - P2 T30 | ecosystem: Environmental > Terrestrial > Plant litter > Unclassified | place: USA: California... | reverse complement strand
GATACCCTAACAAGTGCTAACTATTTCTTTTGTTGGACGGCACAGCCACGCCGCTTGCATGCCAAGGCTACGGTGAGCCTGAGTCGATCAATGCTTGAGGCGTCGTGGCCACACAGGCCGCCGTGCAAATTTTCAATCTAAGTTTTCAGACTATCGCGGATCATGCGCACATCACGGCGTTTAAGGTATTGCTCTCCGACGCCTTTGCAGGCGGAGCTTCCTTCGTGCTTACTGGAAAGGCCGCAACGGTTTAACGCTTCGACAGAGCTTACGGCAGATGTTGTTTTCGACGACGCGGCTTGTTAGCAAAAGGCCTCTGAGGCACCGGCAAAACTGGCCCTGAACTCAGCTCATTGCGTGTTGCAGCAAAGCCGCATGTTTGGCTCGTAGCTTGCCTGGGTTATCGCCGCCAGTCAGATGGTCAAAACCCTGAAGCTGAACGAGCGGCTGATTCCGGGAGGTGGCGACGGAACTCTGAATGTCGCTTTCTGGGTCCGTGCGGCCCTCCCAAAACCCCGCTGTCTGGGAACGCTGAACATTCCCATAACTCCGTCTTCTTTCCGTAATTTCGGGAAAGAGCAATTGGGAACGGATTTTGGGAAACAGGCCTTAAGGCCTCCCTAGGTATGATTGCCGCGGACGCATTCGCAATACGGGTTCCTTTTCGAGAAGCTTAGGTAAGCCGCTTGTGAACGTCGAAGATCAAGCAGCCGAGAACAGCTTCATCAAGACGAGGCCACTGACGATAAGTAAGGCAGCTAGGAGGCGCATCGCGGTCATTGCCTCGCCGAAAACCATAATGCCGACAACAAACGCGCCAACCGCGCCGATGCCGGTCTAAATTGTGTAAGCCGTTCCTAACGGTAGAACTCGCATTGCCGACGCGAGCAGGCCGAAGCTGACCAACATGCCTACGCCGGTAACGACGCTTGGCCAGAGCCGGGTAAAACCATAAGATTGCTTCATGGCCGACGCCCAGACAATCTCGAACAAACCAGCAAAAACAAGTGCGATCCACGCCATAGCAGCCTCCATAAAAGCTGCCGGGCCGTCCCGGACTTCTAACCCAAGTTTCTGGGGCGGGAACGTTGTCACCGCACATCTAAATAATTGCAGATCAACGATATTTCAACAGCAGCTAGCAGGCACAGCTTAAGAGGAGCCATTATCAAGCTCATCATTCGACAGGGATAGCGCCGAGCGCTTTCACCTGCCGGATCACCACGAGGGTTTTGAAACTACGCACGCGCTCATTCGCTGAAAACAGGCGCTGCGCCAGTTCGTCGTAACTCTCCATATCGCGAGCGACGATCCGGACTGCCAGGTCATGGTCGCCAGTCACGTTCCAAGCTTCGACTACTTCCGGCTCCCGGTCCAGTAAGTGCATCATTTCGCCAATCGTGCTCGGGCCTTCACGTTCGAGCGTGACCATTACGATCATAGACAGCGGCCAGCCAAGCGTTCGCGGCCGGACGATCGCTACCTCGCGCTCAATCACGCCCGTCTCGCGTAGGCGACGGAGGCGGCGGTAACAGGCCGGCGTTGATAGCCCTATTGCCTCAGCAATCTCCGCCACTGGCTGCTGCGCGTTGATTTGTACGAGTTTCAGGAGCTTGAGATCAAAGCTGTCGAGTGAAACCGGTTTTTCCATCCCATGCAGCTTAGTCGATAATCTTTATCGTAAGCGAGCCCATTTTGATCACCTTCGTTGGCGGTTCCACTTAAACTCATGGGTTCCTGCTTCTTCGTGAGATCTGCATGACCACATCCTCCATCGCGTGGCCAATTGGTCCGCGCGCTGATTTCGGCGCTATCGCCGCGCTGTTCTGTTCGCTTCTGTCGATCAGCGTCGGCGCGTCGTTCGCTAAGTGGCTTTTCCCTGCCATCGGACCGGAGGGTGCGACCGCCATGCGCCTGATCGTTAGCGCCGGCGTGCTGACGGTTGTATTTCGGCCTTGGCGCGTCCTTAGCGTGTCGGATTGGCGTTCTCTCATACCTTACGGGGTCGCGTTGGGAGTCATGAACCTTGTCTTTTACAAGGCGATCACGTTCATTCCGTTGGGTATCGGGATCGCGATCGAGTTCACCGGACCGCTAGCGGTCGCGCTGCTGACCTCGCGGCGCAAGACGGACTTCTTGTGGATCGCGCTTGCTGTTGCAGGCCTTGCCCTGCTGTTGCCCATATGGGGAGGTGCCGCTCACCTCGATTGGCGCGGCGTTGCCTTGGCAGGCGCCGCAGGAGTCTGCTGGGCGGTTTACCTCGTTAAAGGGAAGAAGGCAGGCGAAGATCATGGGATTGCCGCTGTCGCAGGCGGCATGGTGATAGCCGCTTTGGTCACTGCACCGGTCGGTATTCTTCATGCCGGAACCGCCATGCTCCAGCCCTTGCTGGAATGCCGAACGAAGCCTTGCAAGAGGCCGGGCACGCACTGTCGAGCGGCCTGACAAGCATCTTACCGTCTGCGTCCGTCACGACGATAAAGTCGGCCTGATTGATCCAACAGCCGACACCCTGAGGAAAGGCCTTCACGAGTTCTCGAAAAACCATCGATTCCGAGAACGCTCACCCCTTCTCGCCTGCCGTTCCCAATCGAGAAAGGGGATCGGCTAAAGGCCCACCAACGTCGTCTCCGCTTAGCCGCTCAAGCTGCGGTACTGCTACGTCCATCAATACGGCGCTGTCGACGTTCGAAGGATACGACGATGCCAGCGAGTAGCAGGACGCATACTAAGGCAGTGGCAAAGGTGTTGAGGCCAAATCCACCCTTGGCTGCCTCCTTCGTGAGCAAATTCCCGAAGTCGGCGCCGAACGGCCTTGTGAAAACGAATGCTGCCCAAAATATCAGTGCCGCGTTGACCCGAGCAACATAGTGCAGAAGCAACACTACACCTATCACCACCATGCAGACTAAAGACCCCGTGGTGTATGTGAGGCCGAAAACATAAACCAGTCCATCGCCGAACGCAGTGCCAAGGCTGTTCGAGAACAGAACGGCCACCCAGAAGAATAATTCGCTCTCACGGTCCACCACCGCGCTCACGTCACAAGTGCCCCGCCTCAGATACCAAACGCCCAAGGTCAGCAACATGCCACCGAAAAGGATGGCCGACGTTGCGTTATAGCCAAGGCTGAGTGTGTGCGTCGACAGGTCGGCTATTTCAGTTCCGGCCGTCGTCGTACCTACGATTGTCGCCCAGAAGAGAAGATGGCGATAGTGATCGGCACGAACCTGTGCGACGAGGAAGGCCGCCAGCATGGCCAGTGTAATGGCAAGCCCGGCGACGTAGCCCAGGTTCAGCGTCTGGGCGATGGCGTCGCCAGCAACCTCGCCCAATGTGGTTGCGACGACCTTGGCCAGCCAAAAGCCCAAAGTGATTTCAGCAACTTTACGGGCAGGATGATTCCTCGTCACGTTGACCCTCACTATACGCATCCCCCCAGAGCGGGCGATCATCAGGTCGGAGCATAAAATTCAAATCGAAACTGGTGGGACACCGGCTACATTGGGACTTTGTATAGTCGGCTCCAGCAGCGCCCATCGTTTCGTGACTAAGCCGTCACGATGCGCCAAACCTTCCTTCTGATCCTGACCCTGCTCGCCGGTTGCGGCGAGAAGACCGCGAAGTCGCCTGCACCGCCCGCCCATGCCGAGACGATCGCTCACGAGAGCGAACTGCTGAAGCTGACCCTGACGCCTCAGGCGCAGCAGCGGTTGGGCATCGTGCTGGCGCGGGTGGGCGGCGGATCGGCGACTGCAAAACGCGAGGTGGCCGGCGAGATCGTCGTGCCGCCACTCACCGCCAACGGAGTGCCCGTCAACTCGACGTCCAATCTCCAGCAGATCGGAAGCCAGCAGGCCGCAGCCGATGCCGAACTGGCGCGTGCCACCGCGCAAACACGACTTGCGCAGATCGCGCTCGACCGCACGGAAAGCCTCGTTCGCGAGGAAGCGGGCAGCGTGCGCGCCCGCGACGAGGCCGCGGCGGCGCTGGCGTCGGCGCAGGCCGCACTCGGGGCCGCACGGCAGCAGCGCCGACTGCTCGGACCGGCGGTCGCATCGCTCGGTTCGCAACCCGTGTTGTGGGTGCGCGCGTCCGTGTTCGGTAGTGACATGGGAGAGGTCCGCCGCGAAGTTGGTGCTACGGTCCGCACGCTCGGTGAAGGCGGCGCGCCGCGCATCGCACGTCCGGTGCAGGCTCCGCCTTCGGCCAACACTGTCGCGGGCACGGTCGATCTCTATTACGCGCTCGACAATCGCGACCGCGCTTTCCGGGTCGGCCAGCGGGTAGCGGTGGACCTGCCGCTCGCTGGGCAGACCGAAGGGTTGTCGGTGCCATCGACCGCGATCCTGCGCGACATTCATGGTGGCGCGTGGGTCTATCAGAAGACCGCGCCGAACACCTTCGTGCGCCAGCGCGTCGAAGTAGCGTCGGAGACCGGCGGACGGGCACTGCTCGCGCGTGGCCTGGCCGCCGGGGCGCAGGTGGTAACTGATGGCGCGGCCGAACTGTTCGGCACCGAGTTCGGGGCGGCGCACTGATGCTCGGCCGGCTTGTTCATTTCGCGCTGGCGCAGCGCGTCCTCGTCCTTGCGCTTGCCGCGTTGCTGGTCGTGCTCGGCGTCCGCGCTGGCCGCGACGTGCCGCTCGACGTATTCCCCGAGTTCGCGCCACCCATGGTCGAAATCCAGACCGAGGCACCGGGGTTGTCGACCGAGGAAGTCGAGAGCCTGGTCACGGCGCCAATCGAAACCGCGGTCAACGGCGTCCCCGGCTTGATGACGTTGCGCTCCAAATCGGTGCTGGGCCTGTCGTCGGTGCAGATCCTGTTCGAGCGCGGCTCCGACGTGATCCGCGCTCGACAGATGGTCGGCGAGCGGATCGCGCAGGTGCAGCCGCGGCTGCCGCTCGCGGCGCGACAACCTGTGTTGATGCCTCCGCTGTCCTCGACCAGTCGCGCGATGAAGGTCGGCCTTTCCTCAGGCAGGCTCGACCAGATGCAACTGTCCGAGCTGGTGCGCTGGACGATCCGGCCGCGCCTGATGGCGGTTCCCGGTGTCGCCAACGTCGCGGTCTGGGGCCAGCGCGACCGGCAGTTGCAGGTGCTGGTCGATCCCGATCGCCTGCGCGCGGCCGGCGTGACGCTGGCGGAGGTACGCGCCGCGGCCGGCGACGCGGTGCTGGTCGGGGGCGGCGGGTTCGTCGACACGGCCAACCAACGCCTCGCCGTCCAGCAGACCGGCACCGTCCAGACTGCGGCCGACCTCGCGCAGGCGATCGTCAAGCAGGCGGGCGAAGCGCCGGTGCGGATCGGCGACGTCGCGCGCGTGGTCGACGGCTTCAACGCGCCGATCGGCAATGCGATCATCGATGACGGTCCCGGCATCATGCTGATCGTCGAGAAGCAGCCCACCGCCAACACGCTGGAGCTGACCCGCGCGGTCGAAGCCGCGTTTGCCGAGCTGAAGCCCGGTCTGAAGGACGTGAAGGTCGATACGAGGATCTTCCGGCCGGCCACGTTTATCGAACGCTCGATCGACAATCTCACCCGCGCGCTGATGATCGGCTGCGCGCTGGTGGCGGCGGTGCTGTTCCTGTTCACGCGCGACTGGCGGCAGGCGACGATAAGCCTAGTCGCGATACCGCTGTCGTTGCTCGGCGCGGGCCTGATACTGTTGTGGTCGGGCGCGACCATCAACGTGATGATTATCGCCGGCCTCGTCATCGCGCTCGGTGAGGTGGTCGACGATGCGATCATAGACGTGGAGAACATCGCACGCCGGTTGCGCCTGAACCGTGAGTCGGTCGACCCAAAGCCAGCCTTCGAGGTGGTCCTCGCCGCGTCGCTGGAGGTGCGCTCGGCGGTCGTTTTCGCCTCGCTGATCGTGATGCTGGTGTTCGTGCCGATCTTCTTCCTCGGCGGGGTGGCGGGCACCTTCTTTCAGCCCCTCGCCATCGCCTATGTTCTGGCAATCGGCATGTCGCTGCTGGTCGCGCTGACCGTGACCCCGGCGATGTGCCTACTGCTCCTGCCGAACGCACCGCTGACAGAGGAGCGAGACACCCGCATCGTCGCCGCGCTGAAGCGCCGCTATGTCGGCTTCCTGCCGCGCGTCGTCGGACGTCCGGCGCTGGCGGTCGGGGTAGTGGCGGGCGGGCTGCTGCTGGCAGGCGTCGGCTATGCGACCTTCAAGGACCAGTTCCTCCCCGACTTCCGCGAAACCGACTTTCTGATGCACTTCGTCGAAAAGCCGGGCACGTCGATCGAGGCGATGGACCGGATCACGATCCGCGCATCGAAGGAGTTACGCAGCATCCCCGGCGTCCGCAATTTCGGCGCGCATATCGGCCGCGCCGAACAGGCCGACGAGGTGGTCGGCCCCAACTTCACCGAACTGTGGATCAGCCTCGACGAGTATGCCGACTACGATGCGTCGGTGAAGCGGATCAAGGAGGTAGTGGAGGGCTATCCCGGCCTCTACCGCGACGTGCTGACCTATCTGCGCGAGCGGATCAAGGAGGTGCTGACGGGTGCTGGCGCGACTATTGTCGTACGCATCTACGGCCCCGATCAGGCAGAATTGCGCGCGGCTGGCGCGCGTGTCCGCGATGCGATCGGCGGTATTCAGGGCGTTTCCGACCTAAAGCTGGAGAGCCAGGTGCTGGTCCCGCAAATCCGCATCCGTCCGCGCGCCGGCGAACTGGCGCGGCTCGGCCTGACGGCGGGCGAGGTCCGCCGTCAGGCGCAGACGCTGGTCGCGCAGACCAAGGTCGGCGAGATCTACCGCGATCAACGCGCCTTCGACGTCGCGGTGTGGGGGGAGCCCGCAGTACGGGGCAGCGTCCATGCGCTCCGCGACCTGATGATCCAGGCCCCCGTCACCGGTGCGCCGGTTCGGCTCGGCGATGTTGCCGATATAGAGATCGCGCCTGCCCCCAACGAGGTGAAGCGTGAGAACGGGCAACGCCGGCTCGACGTAACGATGAATGTCGCGGGCGCGGACCTCGGCACCGTCGCGCAGGCTGTCGAGGCCGCAGTCGCGAAGGTGCCGTTCGCCACCGGCTATCACCCTCAGGTGCTGGGCGAATATGCCGCGCTGAAGGAATCGCGCAGCCGCCTGTGGAGCATCGGTGCGCTGTGCTTAGTCGGCATTCTGTTGCTGGTCTGGATGGAGTTCCGCTCGTCTCGCATCACCGCACTGGTTGCCATCAGCTTGCCGTTCGCGCTGGTCGGCGGGGTGGTCGCAGTCGCGCTGACCGGCGGGGTGCTGTCGCTTGGCTCCCTGGTCGGGTTCGTCACCGTCATCGGCATCGCCGCACGCAACGGCATCATGCTCCTGTCGCATTATCAGCATCTCGAACGGCATGAGGCGATGACGTTCGGTCTCGAGCTGGTGCTGCGTGGTGCGGAGGAGCGTCTGGTGCCAATCCTGATGACCGCCGCCTGCGCCGGGCTGGCGCTGGTGCCGCTGATCGTCGCGGGTAATGCGCCGGGGCATGAGATCGAGCATCCGATGGCGATCGTGATACTCGGGGGTCTGATTTCCTCGACTGCGCTCAACCTGCTGCTGCTGCCCGCGCTCTACGCCCGCTATGGCAAGGAACAGCCCGATCCGCCTGCCGCCCCACATAAGGAGGCGCTGGCATGATCCGTCGCTTGGCCCCCGCCGTTGCCCTGCTCGCCTCCGCCTGCATGAGTGTGCCTGCGCCATCGCCGACGATCGCGCCGCCCAGCGCGACGGGCGCTTTCGCCAGGCTTCCCGTCGCATTGATCGCGGCGGTGCCCGACGACTGGTGGCGGCTCTATGACGATCCGGTGCTTGACGGTTTGGTCCGGTCTACACTGACCGCCAACGCCGATCTGCGTGTCGCCTACGCCAATCTCGACGGGGCACGCGCGGTCTTGCGTCAGGCACGGGCCGCAAGATTGCCGCAGACGACGATCGAAAGCGCGCTGGGCGTCGACGATCCTGCCGGACAGCCAAGCGCGTCAGGGAACGTGCCGACGACGGATTACGATATCGCTGCGACGGCGAGCTGGGATCTCGACCTGTTCGGCCGGCTGCGATCGGCCGCGACCGCCGCGGGCGCGGATGCGGAGGGGCAGGCCGCCGTCGTCGATGGCTTGCGCGTCGCAGTCGTCGCCGACACCGTCCTCGCCTATGTCGACCTGTGCGGATCGACCCGCGCCATCGCAACCGCACGCGAGGTTGCCTCCGTACAGGATCGTTCGGTCGCGCTGGTCCGCGAACAGCTTCGAGCCGGCGACGTATCGCCTCTGGAGGTATCGCAAGTTGCGACGATCGCAGCCGCCACCCGCGCCGCCATCGCCCCGTTCGAGGCGCAGCGCGCCAACGCGCTGTACCGGCTCGCCACGCTACAAGGCCGTCCCCCTGCTGAGGCCCGCACTTATCGCTTCGCCTGCACCGCCGCACCGCGCCTGCGCGGGGCCGCGCCGGTCGGCGACGGCACCGCGCTGCTGCTGCGCCGTCCCGACGTGCGCGAGGCGGAACGCCGCCTTGCTGCCGCAGCCGCGCGGATCGGCGTGGCACGCGCGGACCTCTACCCCCGCGTCAATCTGGGCGGGGCGGTCGGGCTGCTATCCGGCGGTATCAGCGCGGCAGTGACGCCGCTTGTCAGTTGGGCCTTCCCCAACCAGGCACCGGTCCGCGCGAGGCTGGAACAGGCCCGCGCAACCGAGCGTGCGGCGCTGGCCGGGTGGGACGTGGCGGTCCTACGCGCGCTTCGCGAGGTTGAGACGACGCTGGCCGCTTATGATGCTGAGGCCCGCCGTAACCGCGATCTGGCGACCGCCTTGCGCGAGGCGCAGGCCTACGCGCGGCGGGCCGGTGCCCGGGTCCGCCTCGGCGACGCCCCCGGGCTGCTCCAGGTCGACGCCCAGCGGGCGTCGGCGTCGGCCACGCTGCAACAGGTCCAGTCCGATCTGGCGGTCGCTCAGGCAGAGGTCGCACTATTCCGCGCGCTGGGTGGCGGTTGGCGAACCGACGCCGCTACGCGATAGGTGGGGGATGCGGATATTGATCGTCGAGGATGATGCCGACACCCGCGCCTTCGTGGCGCAGGGGCTGGGGCAGGCGGGGCACCAGGTCGCGGTCAGCGCTGATGGCCGCGACGGGCTGTTCCAGGCGACCGGGGGTGGGTTCGACGCGATGGTGGTCGACCGGATGCTGCCCGGTCTCGACGGGCTGGCGCTGGTTAAGGCGTTACGTGCGGCCGGCGACGCGACCCCGGTTCTGATGCTGACGGCTGTCGGCGGGATCGCCGATCGCGTCGAGGGACTGGAGAGCGGCGCAGACGATTATCTGGTCAAACCGTTCGCTTTCTCCGAGCTGGCCGCCCGCCTCAACGCATTGACCCGTCGGCCTGCTGTGCGTGGCGATGACGCGCACATTCTTCGAGTCGGTGAAATCGTCCTCGATCTGCATCGCCGCACCGTCGAGCGGCGTGGTCGACGCATCACGCTTCAGCCGCGCGAGTTCGCGCTGCTAGCCGAACTGATGCGCAACGCGCGCCAGGTCATGACGCGCACCATGCTGCTGGAGCGGGTGTGGGATTTCGACTTCGATCCGAAGACCAACATCGTCGAGACGCACCTCAGCCGCCTGCGCTCCAAGCTCAATGCCGGTTCCGACGCCGATGCGATCGAGACGGTGCGCGGTGCCGGCTACATGATCCGGGGCGAATAGATGCTCGCCCGCCTGTGGCGCTCGACCTTCGGGCTCGTCGTGCTGGTCGCGCTGGCATTCAGCGCCGCGACGGTAGCCATCGGTGCCATCGCCTATGAGGTGACGCACGAGGCCCTGGAGGAGCAGCTGGACCACCGTATCGCGGTCGAAACGCGCGCGCTGGTGGCGGAGGCACGCGAGGGTGGCATAGCTGCGGTGGCTGACGCGATCCGATTGCGCGAAAATGCACGCAACGAAGCGAGTCTCGATTATTTGCTGGTCGACCACACAAGCCGGCAGATCGCCGCCACCATCGCGCCACTGGCCCCGCTGGCATCAGGCTATCAGGAGCATTTCGGTTTTCGGCGCGGCAACGAAACCGGCGTAGGACAGTCCCTCGCCACGCCGCTGCCCGCGGGAATGCTCGTCGTCGTCGCCGATCGGCGCGACCTCTCGGCGATCGACCGGACGTTGGCGCTACTGTTTGCAGCCGCCCTCACGGCGATGCTGGCGCTTGGGATCGGCGCGGCCGTGCTGGTCGGATGGCTGACCCGGCGTCGCCTGTCGCGTATCGATGCCACCGCGCATTCGATTATCGCCGGCGACCTGACGCAGCGGGTACCCCGAGACGGCTCCGACAGCGAGTTCGACCGCCTCGCTGCGACGCTTAACCGAATGCTCGACCGAATGTCGGCGCTGATGGACGATCTGCGGCAGGTGTCGACCGACGTCGCCCACGACCTGCGCACGCCTCTGACGCGCTTGTGCAACCAGCTCGATCGCGCAGCCGCGGGCGATGCCGCGGCTATTGCCGTTGCCCGATTGCAAGCTGACGACTTGCTGGAAATCTTCGCTGCGCTGCTCCGCATCGCCGAGATCGAAGGAATGGCGGAACGCCGGGCGCTGGCGTGGCTCGATCTCTCGGCACTGTTGGAGGACATGGCTGAAACCTACCGCCCGGATTTCGAAGCCAGCGGCCACATATTATTGACGAACATTCCGACCGGTCTGCACATTGAGGGCGACCGCCGTCTGCTCGCTCAGGCGCTGTCGAACCTGCTGGAAAACGCCCTCCGCCACACGCCGGCCGGTACTACGGCGATACTGACCGCGAAGGCGACGCGGGATGCGATCGAGGTGATGCTGGAGGACAACGGCCCGGGGGTTCCTTCTGCTGATGCCGAACGCCTGTTCCAGCGTTTCGCCCGCGCCGAGACGTCACGCACCACTGAAGGGCATGGGCTGGGCCTCGCATTGGTTCGCGCCGTCGCGATCGGCCATAACGGCGATGCCCTTCTATCCTCACCGGATCGCGGCTTTGGTGTCATAGTGCTGCTCTCCAAGTAGGAGGAGCGCCGCGGGTCTTCGACTGACAGATTTCCCAAAACAGCGTGAACGACGGTTTTTTGGGAAGGGTGCCTGCTTTCCCGATATTCGATCCTTTTCGAGAAATTTGGCGTGCCGTCGGGCAGGGGGGAATAGGTACGGCATGGGCCCCGCCTCGACATGAACGAAGGGCCGAAGTTGGGGATGCCTGAGAGGGCATTGAACGGCGACTTATGGGTCACACACCCGGTCGCCAAGCCTAGATTCTCAGTATAACGCTTAGCCGTGAACACGGTTCAAGGATACCATTGTCATAATCGAGCACTTCGTACCTGACGCCTATGGTCTACTCATTTTGGCTCCAGAGATCGCACTTGCCAGTGGCTGGCTTGGCGGCGACAGGGTTGTCGGTCGCGCAGCCATCAGAGACCTGTTAATTAAAGCTGATCGGTTTAACGAAGACGAACGGCAGAGACTAACCATCCATTTGCCCGGGAGAGAACTCACGCTAAGGTTGAGTGAGATCGAACGGTCTTACGAAGCCAAACACCGACTCGAGGCATAGACCTCTGGCTAGAGGTTTATTCAGCTGGGCCATCGAAATCAGGTCAAATACATGCCCGGTGGCCCCAAAGACGGCGATGGCAAGGTCGATATAACTGTAACACATCAGCGCATGAGACTGCACAGGAGCGGTTTTAGGCGGCGATCAGTTCTTTGATGCGCGAGGCCAGTGTCTCCATAGCGAACGGCTTTGTGATGACGTGCATGCCCGGTTCGAGGTGCCCATGATTCAACACCGCGCTTTCTGCGTAGCCGGTGATGAATAGCACCTTGAGATCAGGTCGGCTGGAGCGAAGCGCGTCCGCGAGTTGACGGCCGTTCATGCCTGGCAAGCCCACATCGGTGACGAGCAGGTCGATATGCCGCTCAGGTGTCATCATGCTCAGCGCTGAGGGGCCATCAGATGCTTCAAGCGCGGCGTAGCCAAGGTCAACGAGCGTTTCTGTGACGAGCATTCGTACTGTTGCTTCATCGTCCA
>Ga0265797_10010136_pt1 | contig 12054 bp, 10 predicted proteins | sample P2T30metagenome_FD_192433 | JGI IMG/M metagenome (GOLD analysis project Ga0265797, IMG submission 192433) | Plant litter microbial communities from East Loma Ridge, Irvine, California - P2 T30 | ecosystem: Environmental > Terrestrial > Plant litter > Unclassified | place: USA: California... | reverse complement strand
CGTGTTATCTATCGATAGTACGACTCAGTGCAATCCAATCGATCAACAACCCCATGTTCAGGACGTCATCAACCCCAACCCCACTTCAGCAACTCTTGTGCCCCGAATGCTACATGTATAGTCCTGAAAACCCGGACAGCTCCATTGTCGAATACTCGTTCGTAGACTTTGACATTGAGTAGCCTTCAAGACCAACCCCATCCATCACTTCTCGGATTCCAACCCGCAAGCCGTCAAAATGGTCAACAAGAGTTAGTTGATAGACTGCTCCTACAGATCAAACTATCGATCTGTTGGCGGTGCTAATCTTTCGTCCCAGAGGTCCAATGTTGTATCTCCGTCGACATCGACGCCGTTGCTGGCTGGCTAGGGTCGTACGGAGGCGAGGACAGCACCAGCGACATCTCTCGCGGTACGTAAGGTCAACCTAAGACAGCAGCATCGCCCTTCAGCCCTCAATGACAAGTTAGCTGATAAGCATATCAGGCCTCTTCGCCGGAACGATCGGCGTTAGAAGGCTCCTCAAGATGTTCGAAAAGTACAACATCAAAACCACATGGTTCATCCCCGGCCACTCTCTCGAGACTTTCCCTGAAGAGTGCCGCATGATCGCCGACGCTGGCCATGAGATTGGCTTGCACGGCTACAGCCACGAGAACCCCATCGCCATGACGCTGGAGCAACAGACTGCTATCATGGACAAAGTGCGTGCAAACTTGCTGATACCGTTCAGACCCGCCGTGATGCAAACTCTGACAGAGCTTACCTACAGTGCTACAACCTCATCACCGAGTTCCAACACGGCAAACCACCCCGCGGCATCGTGGCTCCCTGGTAAGTCACGATCGTCATCCCAAGCCCTCTGAACAAGCCAAGGAATCCCCTTACTAACCTTGCGTGACCCTCCAGGTGGGAGTCCTCGCAAGAAGGCGCCGAGCTCATGCTCAAGTACGGCCTGGAATACGACCACTCCTTCTCGCACCACGACTGCCAATGCTACTGGCTGCGCACCGGCGACAAATGGATCCCCATCGACTACGAAAAGCACCCAGACCACTGGATGAAACCCCTGGAAGCCGGGACCACCACGGGCCTGTGTGAAATCCCCGCCAGTTGGTATGCGGACGACTTGCCGCCGATGATGTTCATCAAGAAAGGTGAGAAATAAGTGCTTGGTTGCATGACACGCCGCTTTCGAGTCGGAGTGGCTTGGCGCAGAACTGACGGAATCGATCAGCACCGAACAGCCACGGCTGGGTCAACCCGCGAGACGTGGAGGAGATGTGGATGGATCGATTCAAGTTCTTCTACCGCGAGTACGACGAGGGTTTCGTGTACCCTGTGACGGTGCACCCGGATGTCTGCGGCCACCCGCACGGCTTGATGATGCTTGAGAGGTAAGTCAGAGCCTGATCCTTGGGGGTGGATGTGAAACTATCTGGCAAAATACAGAGAACTGATCATGAACTTTGCTTCCTTTGTACAGACACATCGAGAACATCAACAAATTCGAAGGCGTCGAGTGGGTCACGATGGAGACGATCTGCGACACCTGGAAAGCCAAGAACTCGCCGCCCAAGGGAGCCCTGCTGCCGGCCGAGCCAGGTGCAATCCTCAAAGACCGAAACCTCAAGTTGAAAGTGCAGGAGTGAAGCAAAGCAAGTGGCTCGAGGGGAAACTTTTGACGATTAACGGGTATATTGTTTTCATTTTGGTGCGGCCAACTTTTTTGGATTACTGTTCGAGCAGGGCGTGAAGGGAAATTTGATTTCTACACGTTTGGCATGTTTCTATGCCAATAGCTCGTGTTATGAGCAGTTTGCTGCATGACATACGAAGTTTTGCTCCACTGTCTAGCCTGCATTCACCGTAGCTGGTATAGGTGTCGCGTAGAATAGCGACCTTGCAACTTGCAAAAGGTAATGCAGGTCCAGTCACAGCCGAGAGAAGCTTTTTGTGGACATCTTTCATTGTCCTATCACTGCGGCCTTCCTTGCTGTTGATTTTGTTGTTGCTGTCCTTGTTGCTGAGACGCGAGATGCTGCATCATCTGTGCAATCGCAGCAGGATTCTGCTGGCAGTACTGGGCCCACTGCTCCGCTGTCGCAGCCGGCGCCTGTTGGACGTGCTGGAAAGGCTGTTGTGCTTGTACTGATTGTTGCTGCATCTGCGGATATTGTGCGTATGCGTTCGGTTGCTGATATGGCTGCTGATAAGGTTGTTGATACGGTTGCTGGTACTGCGGCTGTTGTTGCGGCTGTTGGGGCTGGGCGAACTGCTGTTGGGCTTGTCCGAAGTTGAATTGGTACGGCTGTTGAACTTGCGGCGGCGCCTGTGCTTGTGCGGCGGTTTGTTGGTAGGCTGGCATTGCCTGAGCTTGAGGCGCGCCAGCACCGAAGTTGACTGGGACCTGCGGCGAGTGGCTTTGTTGATGGTTGTTCTTGAAATCGCCACGTCCTTGTCCCTGCCTGTCACCTCTACCACGGCCCCCCTCTCCGCGTCCACGGCCACGACCACGACCACGGCCGCCATCAGCGTTGCTGCGCTGTGGGACCCCGCCCGACGGGCCACCCATCTGTTGCATCTGGGCCATGTTGTCCGGCCGCTTAAGAGGGGTGTACATGCCGTCGTCATCAGCAGGTTCTGCCTTAACATCATCGTCGTAGTTCAGCACAGAGGGAAAGTCCTTCTGTGGCTTGTCATAAGGCGTGCCTGCACCGGCACCTGGCGCTCCACGGGTGTATGTGTGGCCATCAGCGCCACCACGGCCTCGACCGCGTCCTCCACGACCGCCTCTGCCGCCACGACCAGAACCATCCCGCTGGCCTTCCTGCTCATACTGCTTGTGCTCGCCACGGTTGAAAGCGCCACGGCTCAGTGCACCACGTCCCGCCTTCTTGCTTTCCTTGTTCTTGCGTTTGAACTCTGCCTCCATTTCATCATCGGAGAAATCCATCTCGTCCTCAGCAACCTCCTCGTCGTGGATGTTTGAAGCATCGGTACCCTTGCCACGCAGACCCTTCGTGAAGACAGACTTAGAGTGGCTGTTGACGTAGTGAACGTTCGACCCAATTTGGAGACCGAACTTATTGAACTCCTCAGGGTCTGCGAAAGCCACAATGTACCTTGGCTCGTCAACCTTGCACATGGCGTCCTGAATGACACCAATAACTTCGCGCTGATCATTGCAAAGTACCGACTCAATTTCCATAACTTCATCGTGAGCACTCGTGTTACCAAGGATAACAGCGACGTTGCCCACAAAATGCTCGATCTTGCCCAAGTGCGTGATCTGCATGTCGGGTGTGATTGTGAGATCTGGCTTCGGGAAAATTATGTCCACCTCGTTCTGTGTGCGTGGCTGCGAGTTCGCGCCCACTTTGCCGTCACCATCACCACCGTCCTCAGCCATGAGTATCTTACCCAGAGTCTCGGCGTCCAGGGGTTCGACGTCTTCATCGCTGCTGTCATCGTCACTACTTGAACTGTCGCTGGAGGAATCGTCGGAAGACGAATCCCACCCAAACTCGGCCTCGGGATTGTCGGCCTGCGCTTTAGCTGCGGCGGCAAATTCGGCATCGGCATCAGCGTCTGTCTGAGGTTCGGCGGGTTTGCTGTTGGTCTCGGTGTGGGTCTGAATCGCGGGTACCTCATGGTCGAGCGTTTTGTCCGAGTCTTGTGATGCGTGGGAGGGAATCTCGAGTTCTGATGTCTCTTGGATCATGCGGCTTGAAGGTTCGTCGATTCCGTTGATTTGTGATTTGCTCTCGTCGACGAGTTCATCGTCACCAGCATCTGTCATCTTTGCAAGCAAAGGGTCGTCTGCTGACTGATCCGCGACCTGCGGCTGTGCCTCAACCTTCTGGTTCTCGCCAGGCGCGGCAAGAGGCAATGTACCTGGGCCTTCATGCGCTGTCATGTCCACGTCTCCGTCTACTGCCTTGACGCCAGAGGCGGCAGGCTCAGTGGTCGCTGGTGCCACTGGAGCGCTACCGACTTGCTGCTCAACAGCCGACGGATTGCTCGCGCGTGCTGACTCTTGTGCATTTGTACCATAGATGTCGTCCCAGTCCTCATCTTCATCGGCTATCTCTTCTCTTACAACCTCTGTGGTCTCCAGACTGCCGGGCTCGACTCGCGACTTTGTGGCAGGGCGAAACTGGTCAATGTCGGCCATTTCTGCCTCGGCGACCTGATTGGATGGATTCGCGCTGATGTCCATGACTGCGGGCGTGATCTTGCGCGTGCGAGGTTATGTTTGTCTTGCTATCGTCTCGACTCTTTCACTCAATCTCTTGCAGCGGCGCGAGTCGCAGCGATGACGTCCTTACCTTGAAGAATGTGATTTCCGGGTGCGTTGCAGAAGCGCCGAGAGTGGGTATAGACGACCAGTGGTCTAGGCACTGTCAGGTTGTATAAAAGCGCGTGTTCGAGTGCAATGTTGATATGCACGAAGAGTATGGTGAGCGACAGCAAGCGTCGTTGCTCGAGCACTTTGGTGGTTTTGCGACGAAAAATAAATAAAGTTTCTCCGCAAAAGCCACTCGATCGAGTTCTCGCCGAGGCTACAAGGCTGCAGCTGCTGTGCCACCAACAACGCGCACAGGCGAAGGATTGAGTCTTCCCGTCCCACGCGAGCCACAGCGCGTAGAGGCTGTACGGTTAAATGGCCTCGACGCCAGGTATATCACTACACGCCTTCCCGTCCGTGAACTGAAAAAGGGGTGTCTTCGTCTTCGTACACAGACATCACCACAGCATGCCTGCCACCACGAGCGTCGACGTAAAGCCCGGCGCACCGTCGACCAAAGACGCCAGGTTGGTATCAACCAACGCGCTCGTTAGCTGCATGCAATCGCTAACTCTAGTCAATTAGGCCTGAGAAAGCCCCGTTCGAGCTCGGTGGCATCGTCGTGTTCTATGTCTTCTTCGCCAGTCATCTGATCGCGGCCTTCTTCAGCCCGATCCAGGACTGCGACGAGGTCTTCAACTTCTGGGAGCCAACTCATTATCTCAACCACTTCTATGGCTTCCAAACATGGGAGTACTCTCCATTATACGCCATCCGAAGCTGGGCATACACCGGACTGCACGCGTCGATCATTGAAGCCTTCAGCAGAATTGTTCCCGGAATGAACCTCCCTATGGCCCACAAGGCTCAATTCTATGTTCTCCGTGGCGTATTAGCCCTTGCCTGCGCTGGATGTGAAACGCGTCTTTTCACAAAGATCAATCAGCTGTTGAACCCTCGAGTGGCCATCATCTACATGCTGATCACGGCTACTTCACCCGGCTTTTTCCACGCGACCATCTCGTACCTGCCGTCAAGCTTCGCGATGTACTTTGTGATGCTCAGCATGGCAGCGTTCATGGACTGGCGTGGAGGACTTCGCACCGCGCAAGGCTTATTTTGGATGGCCATCGGTGCGTGCTTTGGCTGGCCCTTTGCTGCAGCAATGATCATTCCATTCCTTGTTGAAGAGGCGCTTCTGGGCGCCCTGACTGAGTGGGAAGACCGCATCGATCTCCTGTTCCGCCTGCTGGATGCTGCAGCACGCTGTTTGGTGATCGTTGTCGCCCAAGTTGCAGTTGATACCTTTGCGTACAGAAAGCTTGTTTTCGTGCCGCTTAACATCATCCGGTACAACATCTTTGGATCCAACGGGCCGGACCTCTACGGCGTTGAGCCGTGGCATTTCTACCTCAGAAACCTCGCTCTTAATTTCCATGTCTGGGCTGTGCTAGCTCTGCTCAGTATGCCTCTCCTTCTAGCCCAGCACTTCCTCGGCGCTAAAGGTGCAACGAAGGCTAGCTCATTGCGTGGTATCGCGTATCTTGCGCCGTTCTACCTTTGGCTTGCTATATTCTCATTACAGCCACACAAAGAAGAACGCTTCATGTACCCGGCATATCCAGCACTAGCACTAAACGCAGCCGTTGCGTTCCACATCATCCTCGCCAATCTCGGATCGACCGATTCGAAAGATCTCATCAGCAAGATTCCAGTCCACCTGCGACTTCTAGCTATCGTCAGCTTTGTTGCGATCAGCATTGGTCTAAGCGTTTTCCGTACGGTTGGAACGATTACCGCGTATGGTGCGCCCCTGGAGATCTACAGTCCTCTGCACGAAAAGGGCATGTCGAACGAAGGCGACACTGTCTGTCTTGGCAAGGAGTGGTACCGTTTCCCATCCCACTACATCCTGCCCAAGGGCGTGCATGCAAAGTTCATCAAAAGTGAGTTCTCCGGGTTACTACCTGGTGAATTTGCCGAGAACCGTGACACGTGGGTAGGCACTTGGAAGATGCCCTCGGGTATGAACGATGAAAATCGTGAGGATCTGGGCAAATACACAGACGTGGCGCACTGCGACTTTCTGGTGGACAGCAACTTGCCTAGCACTGTCTCGTCAACCTTGGAACCCAATTACATCCAAGACGAAGCTCACTGGGAGAAGGTTGAGTGCCTGCCGTTCCTCGATGCAGCATCGACCGGGACTTTTGGCAGACTGGGTTGGGTGCCAGACTCACCTCTTGTGCCAGCCGAGCACCGTCGCATCTGGGGCGATTACTGTCTCCTCAAACGCAGAAAGAATTGATTAAGAGATTCTCATGCGAGGTGCAGAGTACTGCAGGCTAATGATGAGTTGACGAAGTGAACGCAGATCACTTCCCTTTCGGGTTCTAAAGACCGCTGCATGCTCCACAGCTGGAGGGGCGCTCCACTTCTTGCTGATATCGCTACTACAACCGCTGCAAAGAGTGCACGCTATCTATCTATTACCATTAGGCGGTGCTTTACGCCTAGGCGGGGATGCACATGTATAATTATCTGGATCCGTGGCCGTGCTTGGTCTTACTCTCTGTCGCTGCTCTCACTCACCTTTGTTCACATTCCCATAAGTTTTGTTCACCATGTCGAGTTTATCAAGATGGTTGCAGGCCGAGTTCTACACAGAACAAATTGACACGTTGAACAACAGAATCCAGACCAAAAGGATGATCGATGCCCTATGCTCCAAGCATATGGACAATCATCACTTGGTCATATGCGGCGCACTTGTCGTGACGGCAACGCTGTATCTCGTCGGACGGCAGATACGCAAGAAAATACCCCACGTAGCTCTGACATCCCGCTCGCGATCTCCTGATCCAGAGAAACCCGTTCATGTCACAACATTCGCCGCAAAGCGCATGAAGACGACTGAAAGACCACCGGGCAGTAAGTCCAACCTACCACCATACGTCGCTCACACTGCTGGTACTGAGAACCGCAAAGCCTGGGAACCAAGCGACTTCAAGCGCCCGACAGCACCACCACACCCAGACGGGTCTCCCACGGACTCCGCGCCTCTCCCATACCGTCCATTCCGCCACGGACCAAAATACAACATCAACCTCGGCCTACGGAGCATGAAATGGGACGAATGGATCGAACTCGACAACCATTACCTACGCTTCCACGCCGACAAGGCCCGACGCCTAGCCGAGCGCGGCTCTCAATGCGTCAAAGTCGACTCCACCAACCCGCAAGCCTACGACGCGACTCTAGAGCTTCTAGAAGAACTCACAGGCTACCTCACCGAACGCTACCCAAGCATGTTCAAGCGTACAGCCGTTGGCCTCAACAACCTGCTTACAGGCGAAGAATTCGACACCCGCAGAGACCACCTCACCGTCAACAGCGTCAGAGAGAGCCCAATGTCTCTCTCTGCGCGTCTGATCCAAGACGATCTAGCCATCATGATCGAAAAGGAAGACGGCCAATACTACCTCCTGGCCGGCGCGGTCCTGCTAGCCGGTTTCTGGCGCCTGTCCGACAAATTCGGCATGCCGCTGTCCGAAATCCACACCTCGGGCGACGTGCCGGGTTTCAAAGCGAAGCTCGAGAAGGGCATGCTGAACTTCTTCCGCCGCGTCAGGCCCGAAGCTCCGGTCCTGCGAAACAACTACTTCATCCAGGTCGACGACGAGCTGGCATGGTCGTCGTCCATCGGTTCCGAGGATTCGCATGGGATCGGCTGGAACACGGCGGAGAAGAACAAGGCGATCGAACACCACTACTTTCGCTCTGAGCGGCAATCGCTACGCCGCTTGCCACGCAGTGGAGGCGTCGTGTTTACTATCCGCACGTATTTCCATCCCGTGACGGAGATTTGCGAGGAGCCATTTGTGCCTGGGCGGTTGGCAAGTGCGGTGCGGAGTTGGGGCGATGATGTGGCGAAGTATAAGGGGCGGGAGATGTATGGGGATGTTTTGCTTGAGTATCTGGATCGCAAACATCGGGAGCAGGTCGAGGGTGGGCTTGAGGTTGAGCAAGAGGAGGAGGTGAGGAGGTTTCCTTGGTGAATGCTAGGGCTGTTTTCTTTCTGTACAACAATAGGTATGCGATATGAGAGATGAGATTATAGCCGAGAGGGCGGTTCTTCACCCTTTGACTTGAAATACTAAAAAGGACATCACTACGCGTAACAAACGAGTCATAAACCACCCCCTCTTCACTTGGTAAATGCAACATGCACACCATTCGCCGGCTGCAGCACGATATCCGTCTTCCAGCCCGGGAACTCGCCACCACTGCGATCCTCGACCTTGGCAAACTGCTGCAAGATCCGCACAACAGTATACCCCATCTCGGTCAGAGCGAACTGCTGCCCGATGCAAATCCTCGGCCCGCCATTGAAAGGCACGTAGGTCCACGACTTGGGCGTCCAGGAATCCCAACGCGAAGGGTCGAATTTCTGCGGGTCCGGGAAGGCTTTCTCCGGGTCTGAGGGGTAGATGTCGTCGCGATGTTGGAGGATGAGGGTTGAGTAGCCGACGGGGGTGTCTTTTAGGACGGCCAAAGGCTGTGAGCCGTCGGGGCCTCCGCCGCGGGGGAGGGTGGTGTCTTTCAGGGCTACGCGGACGTTGTAGGGGACCACGGGGTAGAGGCGGAGGGTCTCGTTCATTGTGTGCTGCAGGTAGCGCATGGACTTGAGGTGGTCGTAGGTGGGTTTCGTGTTGGGGTCCGAGCCTAGGGTGGCGAAGATCTCCTGGCGAAGGGCGGTCACGACTTCGGGGTGTTGCGAGAGAGAGTAGAAGAGCCAGGAAAGGGTGACGGCGGTGGTATCTCTGCCGGCAAGCAATATAGCGACGAGCTGATCGCGGAGGATAGTACGGTCGCGAGTGTAAGAGGCCAAGGAGTGCAAGAACGTGTAGCCGTGGTCTGACTTGGTCTTCGCCTCGAGTTCAGACGGCGGCAGGGCGAGCGCCTGATCAATGTACTTCTCAACGAAAGCGTTGAGTACTTTCAGGCTCTTGTAGAAACCCTTCTTCGAGATGAGACCTTGAGCAGGACCGGCACGGGCGATGAGGGCTTGGACGTGCTGGACTTCGGCAAACGCGTCGGCGAACTCGACTCTAGGGTTTTCCAGAGAATTGACACTGTTGCCGAGAAGGAAGTCCGTGGCGGCGTCGAGAGTGAAACGGAAGAAAAGATCGTCGACGCGAACTGTCGAGCCAGGTAAAGAACCTTCGAGCAATGGCAGCAGGGCCTGGAAGTGAGTTTCGAAAGTGTTGAGATCGGAGACTCTGTCCTTGATGAACTGCGGTCTGATCAATTGGCGAGAGTTGTGCCACATGTCTCCGTCGGTCGTAAAGATGCCTAAATATACATTGTTAGCAATGAAACGATGAACATCTCAATCCACCATAGGCACACATACTCAATCCCAAGAAGTCCTTCCACTCCTTCCTGAATTGCGGTCCCTTCCCATAGCTTCCAAACTGCGTGGCCAGGATAGCCTTGATGTTCTCATCGTCTGCAGTGAAGACGATGCGCTCGCCCATTAGGATCGACTCGACCGTCCATCTCGGCTGACCATTAGTCTTCACCTTATCGAAGATCGACCACCAGAACTCGTGGTTGCGGTGGCGGACCATATGCCAGACGGCATTGTAGATGAAGCCGAGATTGAGCGGCGTCCAAGTGCGGACACTGGGACCGCGAGCTCCCAGATTGGCGAGTCTAGTCTCGCGGGAGATGGCGGTGACCAAGAGGTTGATATACCATACTGACACGACGGCAATGATGCCGTAGACGAGAGACAAATGGGCGAGGTCGCGAAGTTGCCAAGTGCCCCATGCGGTCAAGGCGAAAACGAAAGTTTGCGCGCCGACACGGTCGAAGAGATACAGCAGCATTGCGTTGGTAATCCGAGATATAGAGAGATGTAGCCGTCTTCCTAGTAAGTACAGAGAAAAGGATGACCCGACTGTCTAGTGTTATTATATCGTCTGGACCCCCGATCCTTTATTGAAGAGCGGCGGCGGCCTGGCGGCCGTTTCCATCCCCACCATCCCCAAACACGCACTCATACGAGCAGACAAGGCCGTACGGGAGGAAGTGTGAGGAGTCAGCTGGCTCTAGCCTCCAGTCCTACCACGCTCGCCACGATGCCGCGCCGTCCTAGACTGCCGGAAAGTTGAGGATCCGTCTGTGCGCTGGTGGGCGTTGTGAATAAAATCCCCCTCGCTTGGAGCGAACGGACCAATAGCCGCCGGTGATTGCTAAACGATCCGGTCACGTGTTCGCTACGAGCTCGCTGAAGACTATGATGTTATGCATGGAGTTTTGCAACCGAGGCTGTCTCAGGACTTCCAAGCTCTCAACCATGCTTTTCGTCGTATCGTAGGCTGCCAATTAACGCGACTATGCGAGACTCTGGTTGCATGCAGGTCATGACCACGCAAACACAGTATCGTTAAGAGTATATCGAGTCAGTCAGGCAGTAGCAAGACCGCAGCTCGGATGCGTTTCTCCAGTAGCTCCGTGCACCTCCGAGTCATGGCGTCGTACCGAACCGACTTACAAGCGAGTGCCATGTCGGATCGCTCCAGGTCGTGTAAGCATGTATGTATGTATATGAAGTGCACGATGGATGCATATCTTGCAGTCTATATAAGATCGCGATATTCCGTCGTCACACGTGAAAAACCCGCATGTCCGATCTCTACAGACACACTCTACTCATCGCTACTCTTCGTTCCAGATCTTGACCTTGTCCGAATACTCTCTAATGTTGGAGTACACCGTCTCCTCGATCATGTCTCCTTTGCCCCCTGCAACTCTCAAGATCAAATCGTTAAGCGAGCTGCGGCCCAAGATGTCGACGTGATCGCCAGTACTGGGTCCACCACGTGGGCTGAAGCGATCAGGCTCGTGCCGCATTTCAACGACTTTGACAGGGATCTGTGCTGGGTTGTAGCGAGACATGCGCCAGCCGCGATTGCACATGTAGCCGGATGAAAGTAAGCTGACTGTGCCGTCGCCTTCGCCCATGACAACGCCATGGTCAACCATGTCGGTGTCGGTGTAGATAGAGGTGTCTGTTAGTCGTGTCAGTAATAGTTCCAGTCTTCTTATGTGCACAGATCCAACGAACCGATTGCAGCCGCTGTCTGATTGCGAAGAAGATCGAGCTCTTCTTTGTAGTAATACGCCCTCTCGGTGGGCTTGCCAACGCCGTAGAAGCAGAAAATCTTCATATCTGGAGCATAAGGCAGACGCGTCTCAAGAGGGTTAACCCATTTGCGTGGAACCTTTTGGTTCTCTTCAACCTCTCGTTTGGTGTGTGCGACTCCATGGCTGTACGACGATTTGGTGGCATCGGAATACCAATCTTCGGTGTTGTTCCACAGGTATGGAAGCGTCTCGTCCATTGTGAGATCGCCTGGGTCGTCCGTAAAGGTATCACGCGCAAACTTGAGGAAGTTACCGTATGAGAAGTTCTGCCCTGGGGCGTCGTCTGGCGCCCAAGTCGTATTTCCCCATACTGCATTGCCGCCCATCGGAAGCATACTGCTGATGCCAGGCATCGCGCGGAAGATCTCGGCTCTCTCATTCTTGCTCAGGAACTTCTCCAGACCGTACACAGCGAATGCGTTGAGCTGAGCAGTGTCCTTCATCTCACCTGACAGGACTGCAGGCACATCCTTCAGCGCACCTAGCATACATCCGGAAATGTTAATCCAGGACTCGATGTGATCGTTGACCCAGTTAGGTCCGCCGTT
>Ga0265797_10010135_pt1 | contig 12054 bp, 8 predicted proteins | sample P2T30metagenome_FD_192433 | JGI IMG/M metagenome (GOLD analysis project Ga0265797, IMG submission 192433) | Plant litter microbial communities from East Loma Ridge, Irvine, California - P2 T30 | ecosystem: Environmental > Terrestrial > Plant litter > Unclassified | place: USA: California... | reverse complement strand
AGTTGGCAGCCGGATAGCTCTGGAAAATGGGCTGCCCTTTTCCAGCATCATTCATGTATAGGTAATCGGCGTTCCATGATTTTGCCTTGAGCAAGCCGTTGATGTTTGCAGTGATCTCATCAGCAGCAGCGCGTACCTTGACATCATCACTTGCTGACGTCCAAGTGAAGTTCTCCACCATCCAGAAGAAAGGTGCCTTGGAGATATCTACGCCTTGAGGGTTACCACCAGTCTTAGCACTGTGCGACAGAAACGCCTTGGTAACAGGCTGAAAGGTGATTGAAGCCTGGAGGTTGGCAACACTGGGCAGCTTGGCATTGACGCCCGAGACGAAGGTGTCGTGAATGAGCTGAACAGCATCTCGATCGACGACAGATGACAGAGTACGGAACTCCTGGCGTAGCCCTAATGGTTGAAGAGCGTCTGTAGCTGAGATGTAGTCTGAAAGTGGTTGCAGTGCGTATGAATCGGCGACAGGGGTGAGCTTCGGAGCAGTGAAATTTTCAAACACTTCCGGGATGTCAGTGGTGGAGTGGTAGAACTTAGCAGCCGCATAAACCGTCATGTTCGCCGCAGGGAAGGTAAGGATCGTAGGAATGATGGCAGCTTTGGGATCGATGCCACCGTATTTCCCAAAGTTATAAACACCGTCCAGGTAGCCTTTCGATTGCGACTGGTCGAATTGTCCGATGCCAACGTGAACATCGCTACCCTCTACTGGTCGTAGGTCGAATCGTGTGACGATGCAGAAGGAGTTTCCGCCACCCCTCAAGGCCCAGAAAAGATCAGAGTACTTGTTCGTCGCTGTTGCTTCAACGATAAGTCCGCTGGACAACACGCACTATCGTTGTCAAGTCAGAGCCAAACTCGAGAGATGATGACAACTTACTTGGTACTTCTGAACGTTGTCCGAAGCAAATCCATACTCCGAAGAGTAGAAGGAAATTCCCCCACCGAGTAGCAGACCAGGAACACCCACGTGGCCCACACGACCTCCAACAGCCGCGAGTCCGGACGGTTTGAGATAAGCGTAGACGTCCCTCCACCTATTTCCTGGACCAACAGAGACAACAGACTTGTCTGCCGAAAGAGACAAGGTCGTCAAATTGGATGAAGACAACAACACACCGGAGCTGTCGATTCCGTTGTAGCCAGGTATTGGCATATGTCCTCCTCCTCGCAAAGCGAATTTTGAAAGGGTGAGTGTCATCGTAGTGACCGCGTACGAAACTTGCTGGGCATTTTGAGGAACGAAGACGCACGCAGGACTGCTGTAAACTGTGGCTGACCAATAGGCTGTGGATTGTTAGCAAATTTCGCGCTTGCGTCTTGATTGTTAACACATACGCTCTTGTGTCTCATAGGAGTAGCCCGGAGTTCCAGGTAGAAAGGTGTTTTCCGGGTATTTGGCCTTCAACTTCGAGCAGGCGACTTTCTCACCACCGAAGAGGCTCTTGGCTGCTCCCGTCGCAATTGACGGTGCGGCAAAGAGAAGAGCCGCAACACCTGCTAAGAGTACCATGTTAGGTCTAAGGGAACGATGCCAATAGCTAAGTACGAACGAGATAAATGGGCGGATGCTGACTTTTATGAAGAATATCGGACGGATATAAACTATTGCCTCCGCGGCTCGACTCCATCTGAAAGCATGTCGGTCTAGTGCACCTAGGTCTCCCAGGTACCGGAGCTGCTACCAATTCAGGATGCAGGAAGGATTATCTGCATATTCGACTTGCGAACTATACGGTGGATCGCAAGCGAAGAATCGTACCGCTTGTACATACAAGGTAGGTGTAGTATTTGCGTCTACAATACACCCATCAAGGTACACGAGTGATGGTGCCCATAGGGTTGTCACAGCGCAGCAATGAGAACGCTATTGAGTCCGTGGATAACGAAATGCCGGGTTGAGTTATCAAACCCTGGGATGCAAGGATGAAGGAACGGTCTGCCGTCCGAAGAACGCGTGGTGCGGCGCGGGTTAGCCAGGCCACTAGCGCCAAAACGCCCCTCATCCCTCGGGCGAGGTCCCCACCGCTTCATCTCACAGCCGCCCCGTCGGTTGAGACCCTGAGTTCGCTTGACCACGACTCGGGACTGAAGTCGGGGTGCGATTCTCCAGTTGTCGTCTCATCTCCGGGTTATAAGAGCTTGTCGACCTTGCTTGTAACCTCTACAGAATCCCTCTCTGGCGTCGAATGGAAGAGGTTTGCATGCGTAGGTAATTTATCTGGGAACCAAGTATGACGGATCGCGTTTTCTGCTAAGTTGCTCGTGACAAAATAACTACTCCAAAACCATACCAGTTACCATATACTGAATATGTATCGATATGACCATGTCAGATCTCTATAGCAGACTATAGTGAGAAATCAGAGCTGAAGTTAGTCTGGCTGTCACTCTTACATCTGAACAGTAGTACGTCGACATGGTGAACAATGGCTTTATAGTGCTACAGTCGTCCCATAGTCTCAGTCCTCATGGCGCGTAGTAGTTACAGCTTGCAAGGCGGGACGCAGCCTTGCAAAAGCAACCCATACCAGCAACGCCAACACAGTCTCGATAACGATCGCGAACCGGAAGACACCAATACCCATGCCGTCGATGACAGCACCGATAGCAAACGGTGAAAGCGCTGCTCCAACCTGACCTAGAGAAGCCACAAAGGAAACAGCGGCAACATGCAACTCTGCCGGCAACAATCGTGTAAGCACAACAACTCCTGACGGAAACATCGGACCCATGATAAACCCTAGCGTTGTCATCAGCGCCACAGAAGCAGCTGCAGATGACAAAGCAGCGAAGAGAATATCTATCCCAATAGCGAGAACAAAGTACAAACCAGTCGCGCGCCGCACCCCCATTCTATCTGTTGCAAAACCTAACGTGAGTCGTCCAACAGCCATGCCAATCCAGTACCCCGTAGAAGACAGACCAGCGACGTAAGCGGCTGAGTGACGGCTGCGCAGCATGAATGAGACGATCCACCCCGAGATCGCTGTCTCGATACCAACGTAAGTGAGAAAGTACGCTGCGCAGAACCAAGTAGCTCGGTATCTGAACACGGCCTTGACGTCGATCTTGGAATCGTTGATTTTCGACTGTTTGCTTTCGCGGTAGACGGATGCGGTTTCGTTACGGAACGCCGTGACCAAGACCAAGAAAGAGAGAGCGCATGCTCCAGCCTACAACCATTAGTCAAGGAAGTGAAGACCTTGGATTCAGGGAACTCACCAAGATGGAATACCAAGTCCACCACGGAAAGTGCCTGGTGGTCAAAATAGTAACGATAAATGGACCCATCGCCCCACCAACACTATAACTCCCATGCAACAGCCCGCTCACAGTATTCGCCTTCTCCATACTCCCCGCCCACGCACACCAACTCCCATCCAGCAGCCCCGTTCCCAGCCCCTGGAACATAAAGGCAACCAGCACCCACCCAAACCCCGGATGCGTTGCTACCATCGTCGTAGCCAGGATTTGTAACAAAGGCGCTGCAACTGCGATTCCTCGTTGGCCAAAGCGATGATGCACAGTATCGCTACACTGTGCTGCTACAACGTAGCCAATGGGCGGGACGAGAAAGATGCAAGATACTTGGAGGTCGGTGAGATGGTAGTAGGAGGAGAGGAGAGGGAGGACGGTGCCGATTGAGGAGTTGAAGAGGCCGAGTGTGGTGAAGGAGTACATCGCTGCCGCAATCTTCAACATCAGGCGCGTGTCCATCTTTTCATCGACATTGCGGGTAGTCTCGTTGTCTCCTGGAGAGCTGCTGTTGTCATGGAGAAGCGGAGAATCTTCGTGGTTGGTAGGTTGGTGTGCCATGTTGTTGCGACGTTGCACATTCAGATCGCGATGCCAGATTGTTAGTTGCGTTGTTTTATGTCAGCAAGGTCACAAATACATTCTTGACGAGTTGGGAACAGTTCGAGAATGAACGTTGATTGATGATATGGATAGTTGATTGTCAGTTCCGGCGGAAACTGCTGTCGCGGAATGTCGCTAGGAACAGGTAAGCGTCACCCAGGCGGCTGGCCAATGACATCATCACGTCGCGTGTTGTGAAGTGATGCCCAACGCCCAGGATGTCGTCCTGGTAAATATATAGTTGCATACCGTAAGGGTGCCAAGCGCTGACACAGACGCATTACAAGTAGTTTTTCATGTTTCAACATGTTGGGATCGGCCAAAATGAAGCTTCTCAGTTTTCGTACGCCAGTACCTGCGTAATCGCGACTGTTTTCGTGTCGCGCAGGAATTGCAAGGTCCCTTCCAGAAAAACACTCTGGTTGAGGTGGGCTACGCTCGTTTCGAGAATGACATCTAGCCTTCGATAGAGACTCAGTCTTCATCATCCGAAGATGCATAGCCTAACCCGAGCGAAAGCGTGTTTACGAGCTTGGAGGAAGGTGGCCCTGCTGGTGGCTTTATCGCGTTCACGGATGATGTCGCAGGACTCTTTACGCCGTTATCGCCGCCCGTAGTAGAAGGTGTGTTCGTTTTGACATCTGGCGTAGACTGCTTCGTAGCCTTTACTTCGTTGGTGCTGCTCTTCTCTTCAGGCACGGAGCTCGATTTCCTAAGCTTTACGCCCTTGAGGAGACCAGCTTCAGTACCCTTCTTCCTCTTTCGTCCAACTGCCGCCCATTGGCCGACATCCTCCTCTTGAGGTGTTTCTGTGCTCTCTTCTTCGAGACCCCGAGCCTTCCTCTCGGCTTCTTCGCGCTGTCTGCGGAACAAATCTAATTGTTCAAAGGTTTCTTTCTTTACATTGGCTTCTTCCTGGCGCTTCTTTTCCAAGACCGAATCCAGGTAGTCGGCTTCTTCGTCATCCAGAGCAACATGCAGCTTGTACCGCGCTTTCTCTTCAAACTCAGCTTGTTTCTTGTCTTTGTTGGCTTGCAAGACCTCGAAAAGACTCTTCCCGTCTTGCTGCTTCGCTAGATCGGCTTTGGCGCGTCTCGCATCCTCAATCTCTTGCTGGGCCTTTTTCCACTCATCATCGCGTTCGACTTCCTCACCAGCCTTGCCGCCACTGACGAATCCTGAAGACATTGCGGTCCACACTTATACGGCTAGCGCAGGTTGCTGATGGCGGTGCAGTGGAAGCGGGAATGTTCAACGGCAGAACGCCAAAAAATGGTACTGTTCCGACTTCCTTTTGGGTTCTAGCGCCAGGTGGGTAGCGCTCCACCCCCCACCCGTTTAACCTCACCCGCGGGCAAATCGCGTCCTGATACGTGGAGGTTTTATGCCGGTGCTTAAAGTTGCTCGGTACAGATACCAACGTGTTGGATGAAGGATGGCCCTGACGTAGGAGGGGTACACAACGCGTCGGCACTGCCCCTCCAGATCACCCTTCAAAAGTTTGCCATTCCTGCCTTCTTTCAAATTTCCTACATCCCAAACTTTACCTTACAATTTATGATTCGTACCCTAGCAAGAATGGCACCCAAGAACTGGACCAAGGAGCACTTCACGCTCAACACTGGCGCAAAGATTCCCGCTGTCGGTCTCGGCACATGGCAGTCAAAGCCTGGTGAGGTTCGCGAGGCCGTCAAGGCTGCCCTCCAGGGAGGATACCGCCACATTGACACAGCGCTTGCCTACGGCAACGAGAAGGAGGTCGGCGAGGGTATCAAGGACTCTGGTGTGCCCCGTGAGGAGATCTGGGTTACCACCAAGCTTGACAACCCGTGGCACAAGCGCGTTGAAGAGGGCATTACCAGCTCTCTGAACAGTCTTGGTCTCGACTACGTTGACCTTTACCTCATGGTAAGTTGCTCAACATCAAGGTATACTCTCCGATTGGACTAAACACTGACGCGGTGACAGCACTGGCCTTCTTCCACCGACCCCGATGATCTTAAGAAGCACTACCCCGACTGGGACTTCAAGGACACCTGGGCGGAGATGCAAAAGCTCCCCGAGTCTGGCCGCGTAAAGAACATTGGTGTTTCCAACTTCGCCATCAAGAACCTCGAGAAGCTGTTTGCCGATTCTCGCTTCAAGACCACACCTGCCGTCAACCAGATCGAGCTCCACCCCAACAACCCCTCGTAAGTCATGTGTTGGCAGCTCACTCATGTATGTGTAAACTGACAGTGAGACCAGCCCCAAGCTCCTCGATTACCTCAAGGAGAAGGGCATCCACGCCACCGCCTACTCCTGCCTCGGATCAACCGACTCACCTCTTTACAAGAACGAGAAGCTCAAGAAGCTCGCCGACAACAAGGGCAAGTCTGTCCAGCAAGTCTTGCTCATGTGGGGTCTGCAGCGTGGCTCCAGCGTCATCCCCAAGTCCGTCACAGCATCCCGCATCCAGGGCAATTTCCAGCTTGACGGCTGGGAGCTGACTGATGAGGAGATGAAGGAGATTAGCTCGCTGCCTGAGCGCTTCAAGGTTTGTGGTGACGCCTGGCTACCGGTCAAGGTCTTCTTTGGCGATGACGAGTAGGTCTTTACGTACAATGATACCATGAAATAGAAAGGAATGAACATGTGACTACACATACACCCGAAGTGTCAGTGTGTGAAGCGTCTTTGGTGTTGCGGAGTAACGTCGGACATGGCCGTGGGAGCCTGCGCGACTGCCTTGTGGCGATTTATCAGCGTCATGTGAGAACGCGTTTGGCGCTAGCAAGACGCGCCTGATCTAGCTGCCCGTTCGCCACTCATCTCTCTTTCTTGAACACTGCACACTCGACTCCAGTACAACGACTAATTCACACTTTTTTACCGTCCCATATCCGTCAAAATGAGTGCCGAAGAAGAGCAGTTCGATGATAGCAGCATGGGTGGCCCTGGTGCCCCCACTCCGGTGTCTGCACTTGAGGTATGCTTTACTTGACTTGGTACGCGCAGCGGACACTGACGAGATCTCAGGGAGTCAATGGATTGACTGCACGCGACATCAAATTGATTGTTGAGGGCGGCTTCAACACCGTAGAGTCAATTGCCTATACGTATGTCAGCCACTGTGCGTAGATTGGCCCCGCCACTAACAACAGACAGGCCACGGCGAGCGCTCGAGCAAATAAAGGGCATCTCAGAACAAAAGGCCTCAAAACTACTTGCAGAGGGTAAGCAGCAATGACGCCGTTATATTGCCTGTTGCTTACTTGAACAGCCTCCAAACTTGTGCCTATGGGCTTCACCACGGCTACCGAGATGCACTCACGTCGTAGCGAACTGATTTCAATCACGACCGGATCAAAACAACTGGACACTCTTCTGGCAGGTGGAATTGAGACTGGCTCGATCACAGAGATCTTTGGCGAGTTTCGAACGGGAAAGAGTCAGATTTGTCATACACTCGCCGTTACCTGCCAGCTGCCGTTCGACATGGGCGGTGGTGAGGGCAAATGCCTATACATCGACACTGAGGGCACCTTCCGACCAGTACGATGTTTGGCTGTGGCAAATCGATTCGGACTTTCAGGAGAAGAAGTTCTAGACAACGTTGCTTACGCGCGCGCATACAACTCTGATCACCAGCTGGAGCTTCTCAACCAGGCCGCCCAGATGATGACGGAGACACGATTCTCATTGCTCGTCGTCGACTCCGCCACCGCACTATATCGAACGGATTTTGCAGGGCGTGGAGAGCTTTCGGCTAGGCAAACACATTTGGCCAAATTCATGCGCACGCTACAACGGCTTGCGGATGAGTTTGGTATTGCCGTCGTAATCACCAACCAAGTCGTTGCACAAGTGGATGGTGGGCCAAGTGCCATGTTCAACCCAGATCCGAAGAAACCTATCGGAGGAAACATCATTGCGCACGCAAGTACCACGCGCCTCAGCTTGAGGAAGGGCAGGGGAGAAACGCGTGTTTGCAAGATCTACGACAGCCCATGTCTGCCAGAGAGCGATTGCTTGTTCGCCATCAACGAAGACGGCATTGGCGATCCCAAGGAGAAGGACCTCGAGGAGAGGGCCAATAGGTGATGAGGCTGATGGAGGGGCTTCGGCCCCGATTCGCATTGCCGGTGCAAGGCGTTATGGGGCGGTGACGATCTAGATGTGTTTGGTCGTGGACGATTTATGTTTATGCAATGCGTATGATATCCTAATACAAAACTTGAACCGAAGCGCATCATGGTTGTCCACTTCTCTCGCGTGCTGCGTGATGCGAGCCCCCCTGCAAGAAACGTCAAGGTGATCTGCGGTGAAGGACAAAGCCGCGTCCGTGCACGCGTGCGCCAGACAGCTTCGTGCATGCACCGCGGCGACTGTTTTTGTGAGCTTTACCTTCGCGCCGACAGCTGCAACTCCAACCCAACGCGCGCCACCATTCCTCGACTCCTGCGACGACAGTCGGGACCCTTTCGCATGCGATCGCCATGGTTCAAAACGGAGGCACATGTCTTTACAAAGAGGCGCGATTGAACATTGAACCCGCCTATCCTGGCTCGACAATCGTATTTTCGATACCAACACACGCTCCTTTCGGGGTCCGAGGCACAGTGAAGCGCAGTCTTATCACAGAGCACTATGCAGACAAAGACGAGGAGGCCTTCACGAGGCGTCATCTAGCCACGGATGGATCCATGTACTTTCGGCAACACCATGCATACCCGCGAAGCTTCCTCTGGCGGGTGCTGGACAACAGAAAGATGTTGGAGATACAGTCTACCGACTTAGACCACGACTTTGCCGACAAGTTCGAGGCCAACCTCACGCTCCTCTTCCAGTTCCCCGCCGAGATTCGACCCTTTTGCGTCGCCTTCGCTGAGCCCGCTGACCGAGACGCATTGAGCGTCTTCGTAATCACGACGAACAACGAGCTCTATACCATGGCTCTCCACCGCGACTTCTTCTCCACTCCCGCAGCCTCGGAGCAGGAACCCGAGACGTGGTGTAAGAGGTTCGAGCCGGCCCTCTTCAGCGGGCGCATACCCTACAGATTGGTCGCCGAAAGCGCAGAGGAGCTACTTGTAACGCTTGACGATGGAGCCATCTGCCGTCTGATTTGGGACAAGGCCAGCAACACGTGGGACGGGGCGCGGTACCAGCAGAGTAACTGGTCGGTACGCGGTCTTCTGTCATGGAAAGCGCAGCCCACAGTCCGGTTTGAAAACGCAGACTTTGCTGTATCAGCCGCCGCTGCGGTCGCGATATCACCGAACAAGCAACATATCCTCTCAGTATGTTTGGATCACTCGATAAGGGCGTGGAACATTGCGTCGGGCAAGCCGGGTGCTCACATTGACCTCTTGGGCGCCGACGACTTTGCACTAGAAAAGTCACAAGCTTCATACTCGATTGGACCTTCGCAGTCGATGCTCATGACTGTTGTGGACGGTCTTGGGGGGCCGGGAGGCGCAGAGTATCATATCGTCACCTACTCTCCGAAGCAGCATCAATTCAAGTTCTGGGGCGTGCGGGACGCGGACGACCAGGACCATGGATTCTACGATGCTGCGCAGGACTCGGAGCTCATTCCGCCGATTGACGAACTGATGAACACGACTGTATGGACACTAGAGGAATTCCACGTAATCCCAGGACCTGGGTGGAGGGGCTCGGAGATCTGGATACGCGCTAGGTCAGGACCGAGCAGTAAAGTGTACTCATTGAAATTCGACCTCACTGATTTTGCCGACCAACGAACACAAACTTGGAAGAGCGATTGGGTGTCTGTTGATTCAGGCCCATTGACCGTCGAGGCACTAAAGATGAATCCTGCGAATCCTAGCGAGCGAGAGTTGGAGCCTGACGAGGAGGTCTCTGATCAATGGATTGACTTCCTGTTCTATCCCGGACGGTTCACGATTGCGACGTTGGAGACGGCGCTGCTCATCTGCAAAAGAGGTTCAGAGCGGGTGCGGTCAAGTCGATCGTCGAATCGGGGCAGCTTGAAAGAGCGTCTAAGCGCCACTATTGTCACCCTCGCGGTCGAGCACAGTCCGCAAACAGAAGATCTCAGCAAAGCCATAATAGCAGAGTGGCAGGCTTACTGGAGTCTGGTAAAGGATCTACATAAGCGAAGGGGAGAATCGCTATCACTCGTTTACGACCGAGCTACCGACCGGCCGTGGCTAGTGTTGAGCGACCACCTCTCTGCGATTAGGAATTGCAGCGAGTCAGAAGTCACTACACTCAACGCAGCTGCCATCTCAAGCCAGCGCGTGCTAAGCAAACCCCTACGGCAAACCCTGGATACTTCGGAGTCTCGCGATGTGGCACGTTTATTGAACGCCGCAGCTTCCTTCCGTCAACGACTGCCATCTTTTGTCCAGCAACAGGTACAACGCCACATGGAGATGGACCTACTACAGAGCCGGAACATCACAATCTTGGATCGCATGGAATGGATCGAGGTCAACAGCGAACTCTCCCAGCATGTGACTGACGAGGATGTCACCGTCCTTGTCGAAGAGCTTGGTATGGAAGTGAAGGACTTGGGCACTGAGACATTTCTCCGAGCTATCAAGAAGCTGGACTATGAACACGATGGCCGACCTCAGTCGAGAAAGCAAATCGCAAGATATGGGCTGAGTGCGCTATCTTCAGTCTCCAACGAAACGCTTGAGAATGACCACAATGCCCTATTGGACTTGCTTGTGCTGCTGTTGTTCATGTTCATCGAGCTGGAGGGAGAAACACATGATGAGTGGGATGCATCTGAAGTCTTTGCAGAACTTTTGCTTCGATACAAGGATTGCATGGTGGTGTCCTGGTTAGCTCGCACAGTGTGGGCTCACCAGTCTATGACGGGTCAAGCGTCAGAGCAACTGTATCGCATGTTAGGCGAGACGTACAAGACCCAGAAGCTACCTATCACCCAGACAGTCCTCGAGGGCATCTACGGACTGCGCGCCTTTGAGGTCTTGCTACCAAAGGATACGAAGGCGGGTCTACTCACCCACTGGAGCCGGGGCTGGTTGTCTTTCATCTTTAGGGAACACGACTTTGAGAATGTCGTGGAGGACATTATGGGGTTCCTTCTAGCACAGCAAGAGTACGACCTCGCTATGGACTTTTCCAAGTTCCTTCCAGAAGGTCATTGGGCCTCTTATCTGAAGGGGCGCATGCACCTTGCACTCGGTGAGAGTGCGCTCGCGTCTTTGTGCTTCCAAAAGCCTGCATATACCATGGGTAAGTCTACTACATGCAAACTCGCCTACAGACCACTAACCTGTACAGCCCTCGGTCCAATGTTCGATGTCGCGGAAGAAGACACAGCAGGCCTGGTATCAGAAGTCGAGCGAAACTCGTTTTCCGAAGGCCTAGCACGCTACTACAGTCACGTCATCGGCCTGTTCGAGAAGGCCAAGGCATATTCCTACGTCGCGGATTTTGCCAAACTCGGTCTGCGATGTTTGATGGGCCAGGAAGATGAGGAGCTCAAGACGGACCTGCTCCAACGGCTCTTCACCGCTTCAATACAAACAGCTAGATTCCATGATGCGTATTCTGCGTTGATCAGGCACAGCGACACAGCCTTGTACGTCAAATACCCGTCTTACCTACTGTCCGACTTGTTATACTGACTGTTGCCGTTCCCCACAGGAAAACGTCCGATCTTCAAACTCTCATCACAACCATGGTCACGGCCTCGCAAACTCCCACCCTCCTCACGTTCCCGTTTGTCGGCCTCTCCGACGCCGTCGACACCATCCTCACCTCTCTCTGCCAAAAGACACTCAACCTTGCTTCCGGACCGCCGTACCATCAAATCCTCTACTCGTTCCGCATCAGCCGAAACAACTTCCGCGGCGCAGCTTCTATCCTGCACGAGCGGCTGCAACGTCTCAAGACGACAAGTAGCAAGATCCACGACCCGGCTGATGAAAGCCTGGCGCAGATTTACCTCATGATTATCAATACCTTGTCGGCGGTCAGTAAAGAGGATGCGTACATATTGGCTGAGCAGAGGATGGAAAGTAGTGGTGCAGGAGGGGGGTTGAATTGGGGGATTGGACAGGGCAAGAAGTTGCTCAAGAGGCAGATTGTTACGCTGGATACGCTGAGGAAGGAGTATCAGGAGGAGTTGGATCGGGTGGCGGCGATTGAGAGTGGGCAGTTTCCTTTTGTGGAGACGGA
>Ga0265797_10010134_pt1 | contig 12055 bp, 19 predicted proteins | sample P2T30metagenome_FD_192433 | JGI IMG/M metagenome (GOLD analysis project Ga0265797, IMG submission 192433) | Plant litter microbial communities from East Loma Ridge, Irvine, California - P2 T30 | ecosystem: Environmental > Terrestrial > Plant litter > Unclassified | place: USA: California... | reverse complement strand
GTCTTTTCTTCAGCGATGCATATGCTCTGACTTCTCAATTATCTACGATGCAAGTAGTAGGTGAAGTACCAATAAACAAGCATATGTGACAGGTCTTGGAACGCTCAATCGTAGTGTCTTGTTGCTGCCACCTTCCCATCTAAGCCTCCCCCGCGGACATTGACCATCAACATCGAGACCCCACTCAGCTTCCAAGCTCCCTCCACATCCGTACCCAACGCGCTCCAACAACATCGCACAACACAGACACTGAGCTTGTCGCCAAAATCTTCCAGCAATGCAACAATGACATGGCAACCCCCAACCCCCGCCGGCGCAAACTTTCTTAGCCAACACGACACCGAACAACAACAATACGAACAACTCACAAGCAACATGACCAGTTCATCATCTGCAATCCCCGGTGGCCACGCACCCACTACTAGCGGCGGAATACCTGGAGAATATGGATTCAATACTCCATACAGTGGACATCAAGGACCGACTACACTTACGCCCCAACACCTCGCCGGTAGTTCCAGCGCTGGCCCCAGCAACGACGCCAGCGCGGGGTGGTTCGACGCGCCGAGAGTATATCAGCAATCGCCACAGGGACAAGGATCGGGGCACAAACAAGCAGGAGGAGGATTAGGAGGAAGCGGCAGTGGTAGTGGTATAACTCCCAGCAAATCCATGCTGGAAACAAGAAGGAGTCTGCAAGCGCGAGGCAAGAACTACCATTTTGGCGCAGCGGGACCGCAGGGGAAGGATTGGGAGGAGAGGCAGAGAAGGGATGAGGCGATTAGTATACTGGAGAGTGAGGAGATGCTTATGTGGATTGCGGGCGTGAGGAATGAGGTATGGCGATCTCTCTGCCCTCTCTTATATTTGTATTATGGTGGATCTATGCTAACTCTTGATTCATGAGACAGAGTATACCGCAAACGCGCGCGCACTATCGGAACGTCGTCCTTGGCCTTACAAAATGGGAGAAAGATGCTGTAGCTTGGCGTGATGAGTGGGAGGTCCAAGGCTCGGGAGGTGGATCCGCAGAAGGGCAAAGTGTGGCAGGTGGAAGTCCGGCAAGAAGTGCGAAGGGCAAGGAGAGGGATATCGCCAAGATGAGAAAGAGGGTTAGTTCTGGACAAGGGCACGGTTGAAGTGGGGGTAATTCAAGGTAGATGTGGATTGATTACGGCGTTGGACATTGTGGTTTTGGCATTTATCGGTTCATGGGAAAGGACAGAGCACGGTTAGCTTTATACCCCTTGGCGTTTCCATATCAAGCATTACATGAGGTTTTGTAGGCAAGACGAACAACGTTACTATTTCGCGTAACTATGTTTCCGTCTCATTCTCATGTGTTTTGAGATCATAACATGGCATTCGCCAAACGCCGTATCGTATCATCATGCCTGGCTCAAAGCATGATACCTTTCAAGGTCGCAGGCACCCGGATCCGCGAGTGCCTTCAGCCACTTGTCTGAATAATTGTTTCAAGTCCAACATCTTACACATCACATGCCTTCTTCCATACCTACATTCCTCCACCAAGGCTTCTCCCCGTCGCCACTCGCCTTATCGGCAAACATATCCGCCGCATCGCCCACCTGTCTCCTCTCGCTAATCTCCCTACTCACCTGACCAGACAACTTCAACTTCATCGCCTTGCTGGCCAGGAAAGGGTTGTACTTTCGCGAACCGTTACCTTGTGCCATTCCTCGGGATGACCGGATGAGTTCGCTAGACGTCCATCCGCCCCTCATGACGGGTAATTGCTATTGCAGAGGTTCTGATGACGAGGAGAGGCGGTTGAGGTGGAGGTAGACATCGGTACCATACCTAGATATGAAGTGTTAATGAATGCGCTATGTCAGGAGTGGGTTCGTTCTTACCCTTCCATGGAAATCAACTTCAAATCTCCTCCAAAGTAGCGTGCGTATAGCCTCGATATAGGTAGTCCATAACCGAATCCAGCCATAGGAGCTTTGAAGTCGCTCTTGTTGAAGTCGGGGTCCAGGCTCGGCGTTTGGTCGACAGTCGTATACATGTACGTCCATACCAGTGGAATGGAGGATCTAGGGATGCCGCCTCCTTCGTCCGAAATCTTGATGGTGATATCTTCCTTGCCCTCTGCAACGATGACCTTGGTCACAGGGAACTCTTGCTTATCCTCACCATGTCTTTCCACCACAGCACGAAGCGAGTTCTTGAGGGTCTCGAAGAGCATATGCGACAAATGTCCAGGCACGTACATGAAGCTGATGTCCGGATTGCATACGAGCTGAACCTTTGGTGCGTCAAAAAGTCCGTAGTGGTCCTCGCAAACAAAGCGCGCATTCTCAATAGCTTCCTGGGCGAGTTCTTGAACATTGGTCTTTGTGCAAATTATTCCGACGTAGTTGGGATCGGTCCGCGAGCGTTGGTCTGTCAGGGCGATGTGCTGGCCGATGAGCATACGAATACCGATACGCGACATGTAGAAACGGTCGAGGAAAGCTTGGATATTGTGGTCAATCTGCATCCTTTGTCTCTTGCGTTTCCACTCGAGGATGCCCTGCGCAACGGTCGTCACGACGCTGTCGTGCCGCCTCTTGATCTTCTCCAATGTGTCTGCGAACTTTGTGTTGTATGCGCCCAGCTCTGGTGGCCAGTCTTGTCCGTCGTCAGCCGCAGCATAGTATCTTCGGCTTGCGCCCTTGACTTCCTTTGTGATGCCACCGCCGTTTCCGTTCGAGTTTCCGTTTCCGTTGCCATTCGTCGTCGGCGCGGATCGGTATTGTCCAGTCTTGATGCTAGGGTTCTGGGTCGGCTTGCTCATCAAGTTCTTGTCGCCGCTCTTCTTGGCTGGTTTTAGTAGTCGCTCTTTGATCTCGCTCGAGAGGGTCGGCCGGGGTAATTCGACGAGTTCCTGTTGAATGAGTCAACGCGCTCCAGCGAGAACCTCAGCAATACACACTTCAAACGACTGCGCATACCAATCGCGCACTCTTTGTATAGACGGCATCTCATTGAGGCCATCTGGGAGTTCATTGAGTTCTTGCACTCGGTGTGCTAACCTTATGGGCAGTTCCTCGGAGAGGAATTGTGACGCGCGGAAGAGGGTTCCCGTAGATGGCTTCTCTCCAAATTGGACCATTTGGCGTAGAGATACACCTGATAGGACATTAGATGGCTGCTATGAATGACTACGGGTCCTACATACCCGTTGCTGGAAAGTTGCTATAGTGCTATCCAAATGTTAGCGACAACTCGGGCTATGCGACAGACTCGCCTACTTTGATGGTATCCATCAACCTCTCGCTCCGTTTCCACGACATGATGCCAATTGTCGAGGCCGTAACGGCCTTTGTCGCTGCGTCTTCGCCAAAGTGGTGTTGGTGGTGGTGGTGGTGGTGGTGTTCACTGTCGAGCTACCGAAGCCCAGCTCCGCCCCACTATGACGCTAATTGGTCGTGATGGCACAGGCCGAGGTAACGACGCGTTTGTATGCTCGGAAGCGGGTTGAGAAAGCGAAGGATGGAGTGGAAGAGAGACACATGTGCTCGTGTGCCCGGTGACACAGACTAGATGGTTGATGTACACGGAGTCTTCCGGCGATGACACCACTGCGACGAGCACCTGCGCTTCCCCCACACTTGAACTGCTTTCACGTGGAGAAGATGGGCAAAAGGCGCCACGAAACCTCACGCTTAAACCACTGGTATCCCGCACTTGACGAGACTGAGTGTGTCAATCTTTGGCTCATCTCTGTTTTTACTGCCCACGTTGTCCTGCCCAGACTGGAACTGTTGTCATTGCAAATGCTCTTCCGCAAGCATCCCAAAGCTCCAGCCACACTACCCTCGGCTAGCTCTCGGAGAAAGCACCGGTAGAGCGCATGTTCCCAGTTCCTGGCTGCATGTTCCTCAGGTCCGAGCAGCGAGCATGTTCGGTGCTCGCGTGAGTCGCACCCTTGTGGCTAGCCCTGAGCTATCGTTGTTAGTCTGTACATTTTGTGGAAATATCGCGCAACGTGTCAGAAAATTTGCCATGTATGCCATTGGCTCAGTCTATTGAGGTTTGTAGGCGTGCAATTGATGATTCCGCCAATTCTGCATCTTTGGAAGACGACATTAAGTTGTTCAAGACTACAGGCACTGCAACCTGTTCACAAGATCATATTGAAGCTTAGGTATGGTCGGTAGAGGAGATTTGGTATTTCGAAAGTGCCACTAAGTTCCAAACTGGCTCTATGCTGCACCAAAGTCGAAAGACGCCCTGAAATGATACACCCAACATAATCTACATGGAGGAGTAATGCGCTCTACTGCGCTTACCGCCTCCGTCGTTCGTCTATCATCGATGATGGTACAATCCAAACAGATTTTGGGTCGAAAAGGTATTAGAGAAAGGTCATGGCGTGTCGAGAGGATGGAATAAACGTTCGTATGACGAGAGACGCTTATTTGGTCTCCTCAGCGAGGAAGGTGATCAAGTCGTTACGGTCCTTGGGCTTCTTGAGACCACCGAAAGCCATCTTGGTTCCGGGAATGTACTTCTTGGGGTTCTCGAGGTACTCGAACTGTCATGTGTTAGCCGATGAGTCTGCCAGGTGTGTGTTTGTGTGGCGAAACGTACGAGAGTGTCGTTGTTCCACTCAATGCCCTTCTGCTTGTTGGCGTCGGTGTATGAGAAGCCCTCGACCTGACCGGTCTTACGGCCGAAGAGACCGTGTAGGTTGGGGCCGATCTTGTTGCCCTCACCCTCCTTCAGGGTGTGGCACTGAGCGCAACGGGTCTTGAAGAGGTTGGCACCCTTCTTAGAATCGCCTGTGGAAGATGTTAGCCATGTGCCGTGGACGATTTTTCTTTTACAGCCGAACAATCCGCCACCGTCACCCCTTTGTCGCAAAGCTGCCACCTTGTGCACACCGCTTCTTGAGGTGCACACTACGCAGCCAGTAGGCCGCGGATAGTCTGCTGCTCATGAGGTTCGCATCTCGTTGTGCGCGCGGGCTCAATGGCTGGTGGACGCTCGTAGACAAAGTGGAAAACGGCCGATGACGTCCGACAGGTGTCAAGAAAACGTACCCTTCTCGAAACCCATTTTGAAGATGTGAGGTTGGTTTTGGTAAGATTAAGTGTTGGTGGAGGTGAAGTGGTAAGAGGTAGTGTGGTCGTGGTCGTAGTTGAGAGTCTGCTTGGGAGAAAAACTGGCGAAGTAGGAGTTGAGAGACTTGTGAGAGTTTTAAGAATCCTGCCGTTAGCCGCGATGAAATGACGGGCCTTGACGCGAGCACGGGTCACGGGATCAGCCAATCAGATGACAACTATAAGTCAGTAGCAAATGTGCTCGGGTGGAACCGGTCCGGGATGGCAAACAGGAATCGCGATGCAATGGCGGTGCAGACGCCGAATCTGGTCTCTGTTCCTCAGCCAACTTGCCGTTAGTACTTTCACGCCACGCCGCCCACTGCGACTCCCTAAACTATTTTGCTACAAACTCGGCAATCTCGCGTGGAGCTTGTGAGGTGATGCCGTCACCAATCTAAGAAATGTTGCGCTGGCTGCTATGGGCAAAATCAGCATTCTCCGTACCGCCAACCATGGGAAAAGAAATCAGCTTTTCTTTCTCCGGTGGTTGAAATAGAAGCGTCTGGACTATCTGGCCGCCCTGCAGGATGCTTCGTCCCCGTCCCTGCTTTTGGCACCAAATACGATATGTGAAGCCTGTACAAGGGTCCGCAAATCGATGTGACATCCACTAACCCGCGCACCTCCACGCTTCTGGTCCCCTAACATAACGGGCCAGGGTCATGAGTATTGTCCTCTGTTATCTGGACAGCAGCACATTACTATTTCAAGTGCCGACCAGGATCGTCACTATTCTACCCTCGTCACAAGCAGCCTTCTAGTGTTGGTCAGTCACACTTCAGCCCCAGCTGAACGGTTGACATCATCGTTTGCCCCGCCACACCTCGACAGAACGGATGGACCAGATTCCGGGCATTCTATATGCCGACGAGGACTTTACCACATGGCTAATACTCGGCGCCAGCAGAGGCATAGGGCTAGAGTTCGTCAGACAGCTGTTAAATAAGAACGAGCGCATCATCGCTACTGTACGAGAGCCTTGGGCTGGTCATGCCAGTGGCTTGTGGGGACAAGCGGGAAGCGATCATGGCCGATGCCAAATGTATACATGTGACATTCTGTCAGAGCAGAGCATCGAGGTATGCGTGTCTACTAAATGCTACAGTATCATCTGAGATGAACAAAAACTGATGATGTACAGAAATTCGTTGCGCAGCTGGCAATGATACCGAACCTAAAGATAGACTATGTCGTGCTAAACGCAGGTGTTCTAAGGTACCCGAATGTAAGTCCGACATCGTCGACAGCATGCAAGGGAGCCGCACTAACCGATGTAGAGGGCCACTGAGCTGTATGTTCTCCATTAACCAACCCGTTGCGCCTTGCTGGTTCTGGCTAAAGCGTGCATTTCCAATAAACTTCAATTGCTCTCAGGCACTTGTAGTATCGAAGGTTAACATCTGGCAGATCGTTCGACGAGTTCGCTTTCCATCTGCACACTAACACAATCGGGCCTATCATCACAGCCCAGAAGCTACTTCAAACGAACATTCCTATCGGCACCATCACATTCATGTCCAGTGATTCGGGCTCCCAAGGTAACTTCCGCGAAATGGAAGATGGCTTCGCTGCATATGCTGCCTCCAAAGCTGCACTCAACATGGCGGTCAGACATATGGCTGCTGAGTTGAAGAGGAAAGACGATGATACCATCATCCTATGCATGCACCCAGGGGAAGTTGCAACAGACATGGCGAACGTCCAACTGCCATGGGAAGTCCAAGGCATAATCACGCCAGAAGAGTCGGTCATGAAGATGATCGAAGTCATCAAAAGCAAAGGCATACAGCACAGTGGTACTTTCTGGACTTATGAGAACAAGGTCAGTACATTAAATCCTCACCCCTGGATCGTTGACTAATTTCGGTTTAGCCATATGTCTGGTGACAACTGGAGACGCTCATGGTGGTTATGGCTCTCATTTCATATTCTTGCATACTCTTCGCAAAATCTCCGCTAGGCAGTACCTATACCCATCTAATAGAATGCATATACACCAGTGTTTCATCAGCTATGAAATTTGCCTTCTGTATGAACATTCAAGGACTTCAAAGCCCGACATGGCAGATGATCACCAGTCGTGTTCGCAAACACTTCCCTATGCCTGTCACCCTAATCCAATTCTAAGCCCTGTATCCTCCACCCTCGATCTCACCAGCCATTCTACGGACTTCGTCTGTATCCCAATCCAACCGCTCAGCACCAGTGGGTAAGACATAATCGACCAAGATCCGTACCGGCGTGTTCACCTTCGCCTTCTCCTTCACGGCCGCCTTCTCCTGTGCTCGTGTGTTCATCTTTGCGATATCTTGTTTGTGTCCAGGATGCTTTGCAATCAAGACTTTGCTATTCGTGTACGTTGAGAGCTTCGGTCTCGTAGGACCTACCTCGCCATCTTGACGGAAGACATTATGCTCTCGCTTTTGTCGCTTTCGCTGATGCAAGTCGCTGCCATCCTCAAGCTCGTTGTCAATGATAATAGTATCGGGAGGGAGCTTTGTGCTTGGTGTAGACAAGTCCTTGACGTTGGATAGTGGATTGGCTTTAGAGCGCCTCCAAAACGAAGGGCAGCCACAAACGCCATCTTGCTTTTTATTCTGAGGACACTTGCGTTTTCCCATTGTGATAACGACTGGTGCTGATACGTCTTGGGTTGCGAAAATAATTAGTGTATGGGAGAGTCTTCCTGTTATTGCAGTCGCGCGAACAACGATTAGGAATAGCGATATGAGGACGTCAAAGTTATAGTTGAGAAAGAATAGGTAAAATATAACTGTTGGCGGTGAGATGTGCGGCAAGTAAGAGGTGCCTTCACTTACGCACATCTAACAAAGTATCTACACGAAAGCTACCACAACCTCCCAATAACACTCGCTGCAACCTTGACCGCAACCAACGTCCCGACAGCCAACACCCCCACTCCAATCCCGAGCGCCTTCAAATTCCTCAGCTCATTACTGAGAGACACCTTCTTCCTCTCTCCAATATTACCCAGATGTGTCAAGGTATCATATTGTGGCACATACTTGAAATCAAATGATGTTTCCATGCCTGCCAATCCCCACTTCGCCTTCACTATCAACTGCCAGAAGATGTCCTTTGCGCGATCTATTCGTCTACGATCCGCATCGGGGAATAAACGATATGTGTAGCAATAGAAGATGAAAAAGAGACATTGGCCAGCCATGAGCGACCAGTAGTATGCGGAAACGCGCTTTAAACCGAGGCGGTCGCAGAGCGCGTTACCATTTAACCAGCGTGCACTGGCGGTCAACATGTCTGCCGAGGAGAAAGTTGGAGGCTCTTCTTTGAGGGCGTAGATGATATTGTTTGCCATTGTTTTGGACATTTCTGAGGGGTCGACTTCGTGGTAGAGGAGTGACTCCATGATAGCCTTTGCCTTTGCTGGGGTCGACAGCCATTCATCGGGCGTGCCCATCAAGTACCCGATGTAGCGCCATAAGGCTAGGTAGTCGTCAATCTCTTGCTTCCGAAGGAATATGCCTTGGCGAGGGAAACTGAGGTAGATGAGTGTAGAGGAGAAGGTACCGATCGTTGCTATTTGATCCAGATCGTTAATCGGTATCCCCCATTCTTCGACGTCGAAATAACTGGGTCGCTCCTTAGCGAGCTTCATGATGCGTTGTCGGACTGCGGCGTGTAGGAAGCGGACGCGTATCGACGAGGCGAATCCCTCCCCGCCTGGTTTGAGTCCGTCTAGTGTTCGTGTGCATTGGAGGATATGCTGTGTGGTTTCGAAGAGTCTGCCTCTTGCGACCTTTGTGCTAAAGCCTCCAGTTCGTGCTAATGTCTCGACCACTCGCGCGGCGCCCATTCCTCCTAGTAGCGATTGGAAAGTAAGACCAGTCAGGGCAGGCCCACCGTAGCGGTAGAACACATCTTGCCCTCTTGCTATCTGGTCCCAGTCCACCCAATCTGGTACAGTCTGTACTTCGCGCCAAAGCTCTGCAAGCTTGGGATCGGAGTCGTGATGCTCTTCCAGTAAAGTGTAGAGGTCCCTCTTAGGTACCGGCAATGGTTCCTTCTTCTCTTCCTCGGTGCCCGGAACTGACGATAGCGCGGCACGATTACTATCGTTCCTTGGCAAAGCACCCTTGTGCGGTGGCGAGATAGCGTTCAAACGATCAAGACATTCCTCTGCCAGAACATCGTACGAAAACTTCATAGGTTTCATCTGTTCCGGAGTCAGATGTTCAGGCGTCCACTCGAACCGGTAGCCCCAGCAGCTGATAGCGGTTAGTACGTGCGATCAATAGTCTTCCACTTCCGGACATACTCTCTGGTATTGGCTGTCCGCCTTTGAAACGGGTTCGACAAAGCCATGCTTGAGTAAAAACGAGTGCAGGAAAGACAAACTTCGCTGATGATATGCCAAACGCTCAAATAACGGACGAAGCAGAACTGCAGCACAAGTACGGCGAGGATATTCCGTCATATGATACCGAGGCCCTAGCGCGCATGGGTGCGAGGGGATCCACTTCCATTTTGCCGCATTCGCCCCGCGATCGAAATCTTTGGAGGAAACTGCCACCGAAGCGTTGCTGTCGAGATAGCGTGAAGAGGCACTGACATATGTTCGTTGATGTCACCACTCACGGTAGACCCGTTCGCCTACTAGTGCGGGGACAATGCTTGAAGGAGGAGCCGATTTGGACGTAGTTTTACCCTAGTACTAGATTAAATCGAACGCTTTCCGGATACAACCAAGTATTACAACTACATCGTATGAACTCCTCGACTCTCTGACTATGCAGCCAACTTGCCCTTCAAAAGGTGAATAGTGGAATTCGTTCCACCACCCAGTATGTATAGTAGAGCACCTTGATTCGGTCCGAAGGCGTCCCTATTGTGTTCCTTGTCACAATAGCCATGCCAAAATCACCGAACCAGTAGAGCCCGCAGCTAAGCAGAATAGCTGCAACAGCAAACCCAAATGGTGCAGGTTGCTTAAATAGACGGAAGATGCATACGAGCATATTGATCAAGGTCGCGAGCCCGGTCAACCCAATATATACAAGCAACACAATAAAGATAGCAGAGCCGATGAGGCTTCCAACTCTGCCATCTTCATCTTCGACTGTGATCCATGAATCAGTCCTGGATGTATACAAGATAAGTTATTGTAACTTACACGGGAATGAGTAAAAAGCAAATATTGAGAAGAACGACACGACCAGAAGTGGGACCGCCCAGAAGCATGCAAAATTACGTCGATCGCTAACCATACAGTGTATATGGATGATGTCCACCAGAACGTGGAGTACGATCTGCATCCCGGCAAGTATTAGTAGTGGGCGAGATCCTCGTGTGCGAGCCATGGTAACGCCTGCAAGGATGACGGAGACGAGCGAGGAGAGTGTGACTACGGTGATATTCCAGCGTTCTTTCTTGAGTGCCATCCACGGAAGCAAAGGCCTCACTCCAAGGAAGTGACAGAGCATAACGTAAAAGGTGAGGGCATGAGAGACAGCGCCTAGAACCCCGTATGGTATACCGTAGACTTCGATGTGCTGCCTGAGGTTTTTTGCGTTTGTGACCTCGAGGGCTCGAGGCTCAGGTCTTGGTGTGTAAGAGTCAGCTGGGAATGCTTCTGTCGGAATGACAAGATAAGCTCCGAAAATTATGATGGTAAAGAACCGGCTAAATCGTGTAGACATCCTGGATATGGTTGATGGCTCGTAATGAATGGAAGATAGTAGTAGTTCAAAATAGAGAGATACCAAACTAATCGACAGGACTTAGGGTATAGGCACATATTTGAAGTGCCGTTGTCGCCCTCTTCGATATGCCGAGTTGATCATCGCTGAACCTCCATTCCTCAATAGAAAGCCTTCCGCCGAAGGCGCTCCGCAAACTGCACAACGTTCTACATTTGGTGATAAGGTCAAGGACGTTGTGGCCCCCATCTACACTAGTCGTGCGCCCTCCGGCTACTAAGAAATAATCCCAACGAACGGAAAACGCCACTGAACCCAGCTGCACTTTCCAACCTTGTCGCAGTTTTCGTTATTTGCTCCACAACCGCTCGGTCTGTTATCGGAGGCCTTTGCAATCTCATGTGTACATGGGAAGAAGACGAAATAGGTTCGAATTGACGAGAGTTGGTCGCAGGAAGCGAGGTACCGTCTTGGCTTTCATAGCGCCTAAGCAGTATAACGATGGAGTTGATGTCCAACACATAGAGAGCAGAGTGGACCAGTAGCTGAATGCGAAAATGGGCGCTGGAGAAGTATTGAAAATGAGACTGATGATAGATGAAAATAAAGCCTTATGGCTGTGAAGGAAGGGCAGGACTCAAGCTGTCAAGGATATGCGCAAGATGAGAAGGACCGAGGATACGAACGTAAGGCAAAGATCGTCGAGATTGCCAGGCAAACTCTTGCAGCAAATGCTTCTAATGCTAAGTCGCAAATGGCATATCGCCTTGGAGACTTTCAAGCGAACAGGGCCTGAGTCTCGAGGGGTGCGAGGGGTGCTGTATCGCGACAAGATGAGGAGACTACGGAGCTGGCAGTGTCTTGAATGAACGTTTACATAGGAAAACATTGAAGTACCACCAAATGAGATGGAGGGCGCAATAAACTATTCTGTACGACGATGCATGTTAGATTCTGCGACGATGGTGTTGGTGGTGAAATGGATGTTAGTCGCCTGCCTGTGGCAAGAAGTGCAGGTCCGTGCGATAATCTGATGAACTTTGAGAATAGAGCACCGTCGAATCTCAAACATTGCGCCCATCATGACTTGCAACAACTGCGCCAGAACGACGCTCAGTCTCTTCATCCGCTCCTTCGTAAACTCCGAGCAACTCTTCGCTGCTCGAAGGCCGATACTACACCCGCAACAATCGCGGTTTTTGACCGATGCGCGTCGACCACGCAAAGCGTCTATCATACCCACCGCGGAACCACCAAAAGCGG
>Ga0265797_10010133_pt1 | contig 12055 bp, 12 predicted proteins | sample P2T30metagenome_FD_192433 | JGI IMG/M metagenome (GOLD analysis project Ga0265797, IMG submission 192433) | Plant litter microbial communities from East Loma Ridge, Irvine, California - P2 T30 | ecosystem: Environmental > Terrestrial > Plant litter > Unclassified | place: USA: California... | reverse complement strand
TCGACGACTCTTTGGAGCAGCTGGTTTTCGCTCCGACTGGTAACCAAGCGGTCAATGATCATTCGAGCGATTTGGTTCTCGTCCATTTGTTGGAGCGTTGCATCGTTGAATTGTGAGATGGGGATGCGGATGGATATGGAGATTCGTGGGCCTGGAGGCATTGCTGGATTCTTCTTTTTTTGTGGGGTCGAAAATGGAAGGCACAAGGCGTTTTATGGAATCCATGACGGACAGTCTAGTGCCAGCTGGTCAGTACGTTCGTATATGTGTGGGCAGCCAGGAATGATCCACAATGTTCCAGTCAGACATGCTGCCAACGTGATGCGCGCTGGCTCGAGGAAATGCTTCTGAGCATATGCGAGATCGTTCGACTATACTCTGCAAAGCGATCCACGATCATTGACTCTGAGATAATGGAATGGTCTTGAAGAAATACATCCTGAAGCATACAAGTGAGAGAGGCTAGGACATCTTTTAACCCAAAGTATCTGTTGATAGCTACAACAAGTTGTAAAGCTGCTATATTCTGAATTCGAAATCATCGACGCACTCCTCAGGCGTGCGTGTTTTGATATTCACTTCTAAGTGATAACATGCAGTACAGCAAGAACAACTACCGCGTGCTGCTGTCCGCCACATCAGTCGAAAATTTCGACCGACGTGAAACAACAGACAAAATACCACGACGCTCTTCCAAGCTGCGCGCCATCCCGCTTGCTTTTCGATGAGTGAAAGTGAGGGCGACATGAAGCGCGTTTACGACTTGGCACTCGCAAAAGCAGAAGCCGACCTCGTGATTCTTGCTGACTTTGCGAGGGGGCCCCCAAGTCCAACAAAGCGGTAGATTACATCTCTAATCTCTCTGGGAAGCTCGAGGAAGGTGCAAACAACAGGAAGGTGTGGTGGTGCTGGCGAGTATCGAGGACAATGTGCTTCGTGTAGGGTGTGCTGAGTTGCGGTCTGCTGGACAATGTGGTGGGGCTCTGAAATAGACACGGAGCTGTGGTGTGCTTGAGTTGTGAGTTGTGGTTGCGAGTTGTGACCTTGGGCTGAGTGGCAACGTTTAGAAGCAGGGGACTGATAGATTGTTGGAGGTAGGTCGATAATAGACGTATATGGGCGACGTCTGTCGACGTTTTGTCGCGAGACTGTTCAAGATCTCGATGAAGAGTATGAGTTGGCGTCTAGGAGGAAGTGGGATCTATGTAGTTTTCTTGCTCACGTTTTCGAGACGTGGGGATGACGAGTGTGTTCCAAAATGCTTCTCCTATCAAGATTTCAGAGCAGACATCGTGTCATCATGTCATGACATGCCACCCAGACAGAGACATAACACCATGTACGTTTTTCGGACAGCCTTTCGAGGTATTGACAACCTTCTCGTACCCACATCGATATGTGAATTCACATGTCATAATTGAGATCATGCTTCGGCATGCCTCTTCAATTTTCATCGAATCATGATTATCGATAGAAAGGATATACAACAAGGGACGACATCTACTCAACATCACCTAGGAAACGCCAATGCCTTTCTTCCCATTCATCTCATGTGGCCGCCACGTCTCCTCCGCCTTCGTCCCCAGCGGCAACGCAGCATCCTGTCTCGCAGGGTACGCGCCCGTCCCTACACTCAAGCCTTCGGGACTCGCCATGAACCCAGCTTTACCCTTGAGATCCGTAGCCAGCGGCAGCAAATTACCCTGCGCCTTGGCCGCTCTCCTCTTATCCACCTTCGCCGCATCACTCGTGCGGTCATACAAATACAGCCCCACAAACGTGAGCGCCAAGCCAAACGCTTGTATCTTCGTGATGGGCTTGCCGAACCAGACGACTGCAAAGACGATGACGAAGACGCGCTTGATCAGGCTGGCGACGGAATAGGTAACGGGCGAGACGATGGAGAGCAGCACGAACGCGACAATGTTCTGCCCGAAATGGAAGGTGCCGTTGAAGAGGAATTCGAGCAGCAGGCGGCCGTGGTCGAATGCGTCGGGGCGGTCTGAGAGTTCGATGGATGCGTCACGCAGGAAGTCGCCAAGCAGCGTGAAACCTTCGGACCAGAGCCACAGTGGGAGTGTGAATAAGAATGCGAGGCCGGAGGAGTAGCATAGTAAGTTCAGCTTGTCTGGCTTCGTGAAGCGGCTGGGCGGTAGGCCGTCTTTCTCAGCGGCGGCCGCGTCGTTGAAGATTTGCTTGGACACAATGTTTTGCACGACGAAGAGGATGGCGCTGGCAAAGGCGGAGAGCAGGCCGATGAAGTTTGCGTTGAAGTCGGCGGAGCAGGCGAGTATGACGCCGACCGTGAGGGGGATGAGGGAGAGGTAGGTCGGTAGTGAGTAGCGCGTGTTGAGGAAGATGGTGTACGCGCCGACGGTGAGCAGCGGAGACAGACCCTTGATTGTGTGGACGAGCGAGACGGGTATCCGTGACGTCGCATCTGCGCTGAGAATATGGCCTCCAATCTGGAAGCACGTCAAGGGTAGCGTAGCCATAATCAGATCCCTCGACGGCGGGCGGATGCCGTACTTCAGAAACGGCAGCGTCTGCTTCATGCGCGGGAAGCGACGCGCGAGTGCCGCAAGGAGCAGACACCACCCCGACACGAACGCGAATTGTACGGTGGTGAGGGTGACGGGCTGGGGCAGCGCAGTCAGGATGGCCTTGGAGGACATGTTGGTGAAGATGGACGTCATGTACCATATTCCGCAGAGCACGATGAGCCGCGGCGACAACGGCGCTTTCAGGGCTTCTGCGAGCTCGTGCGCGTTCTGCGTGACGCTCGCCTTGCGCGTTCGTATTGTCCGTATTGCCTCGCTCAAGCTTTTTTGCCGGCCGTGTCTCGTTGTTGAAGCATTTGAGCTCGCATAGCTGGAGCCCAGGCGCGAGTCTCGCCGCGGCTGCCATCTGTCTGAGGCGGGTATTGCGCTGCCATTTGCGGGCTGTGTGGGTGCGTGCGAGGGACTGCCGCTGCGTGAGGATGTGAGGCCGTATTCCTCCTCCAGTGGCATGAGATCCGGCTGGAAGGCCGGGAACTTGAACGTCTGGTGCGGACTCGGGTCGCGTGTGAGCGTCATGGCGACAGCAACGGTGCCTGCGACTGCACGGCGCTTCAAGGGTCGTGGAAAGGAGCAATCGTGGGGCTGCTCGTTATGCCATTGTGATGAAGAAAGGGTGCGCTGATTGGGATGTTCGACCTCGTCTTGTGTCTCGTGGCCCTGGCTTTGCTTCACCAGCTTGCGAAATTGTGCAACAACAGAAGCCTGTGACTGCGCAGGAACTTCGAGAACGGCGCAATTGGTGGTTGAAGTTCGGCTGTCAATTGAAGGTTGTCTGTCTTCCCGCAATTAGCGGCAATTCGACCCGTCTTCAGACGCGTGTCAACCACACCTCCCAGAAGCTCCACTTCAGTAGTTCCTGCTTCAACGGGCGCAAGTGCTTGCATCGAACCTTGGAAGTACCGTCCATGGCAAACGTAGTCAGCATACGCTTATTCGCAATGCACTTATCAAAATGTTGTTCCTCCACCCTGTCTCATCATCGCTGGCTCTCTTCTTCGTCGCGTTACAGGCCACTCTTGCGTCCTCGCAATATCCGCCCGTGATGGCTCCTCTTGAAGACTCACCAGCCGATGCAGGTCTATTCGCATTTAAGAGCACGTGGCAGATACTAGGACCCTTTCAAATTGGCACCAGAGGTACGCCAGAACGACTCACGAATAAAGCATAGGAAGCTCACGTATGTGAGCAAGTTTACCTGTGACCTCGAGCTAAGACCTTGGATAGAAGCATCTTGGGGCACAGATCCCCTGGAATATTTTGGAGGCTTTCGAAACTTGACATATGATCCAAAAACCACCTTTCGAAGCTCCCTGCCAACAAATGGGACTGCTACATGGAGCACTATAACAGACACATCTATCACAGCCGACTCAAGTTCGTGTTCATCGTCCTTGAAAGTCAGCTACGCGAACGTGGACTGGGCTTTCCTGAAAGAGATCTATGGCTGGGCTGCGGTTCAGTATCAAGCTTGGGCCCGTGGAGAGCTTGACATTGGGGGCAAGGAGACACAACACATCGTTTTGCACACCGCCGGTATCCTGGAATACTGGATCGATGATGAACACTACTTTGGAGGTGACTACTACGGATTTCAGAGGGCGCCGCCCGTGCTTCACCTGGAACCTGGCACGCATAGGATCGACCTTCGACTTGTCAGGGATGTGCGAGCATTTGGTGGCATCTTGGAGCCCATCATCGATGTCGTGTTACACGTACAGCAAGTGTCTGGAGACCTGGAACTCGCGAAGCCTGGTATTTTGATGTCTGACGTTATTGACGGTAGACTCGCAAGTCCCCTTGCATCGATCGCTGTCAGAAACACTGGAGAGGAGGACATTGAGATATTGGGCGTCCACGCTACCAATGTGAACTTGCCAATTTCTTCTTCTGAGCCGAATTTGGGAGAGCAACTCATCATTTCCGATGGAGGAGAGCTGGATGGAGGCAAGTCTGGCAGTTCAACGTCCGGAGGCAACGCCATGAACATCAGCATAGTTGCAGGCCAGACACGATCTGTCGCTTTCAACATTGCTCTTCCTGGCACAAACGCGTCTTCGGTCGTGTACAACATCATATACAAGGCCACCAAGGGCACGCTCAACTCCACTTTGCGGGTATCGCGAGTCCTCAAGCACAGGTCCATCTATGAACCCCATAAGATCACCTTCCTCCACCCGGGTGGCATAGTCTCCTACGCCATGCTTCGACCGCCAGCTGAGAATGCAGCGTGTCGACCGGGCCAGGAGAAGCTACCGATACTTCTAAGTCTACATGGCGCTGGAGTTGAGGCGGACAATCCGGAAGCAACAGACATTTTTGATCCAGTTCCAGATCTTTGTGCCTGGGTGCTCTTCCCAACCGGCGTCACGCCATGGTCTGGAGATGACTGGCACCAGTGGGGCTTCGCCGACGTAGAGGCGGCCATCGCAGCAATTCCAACCTGGATCAAACACATGAGCTGGAAGGATTCTGGTGTGGACGTCGACCGGTGGATAGTTGCTGGACATTCGAATGGCGGTCAGGGGACTTGGTATGCTTTGACCCACCGCCCTGACAAGATCGTTGCTGCGGCTCCGGTGTCCGGCTATGCAAGCATACAAAAGTACGTTTCGTATGATATGTGGCAGCCTGCAGATCCTAGACGCACGGCTATCGTCAGTGCGTCGCTGAACAGCTATCGTCACGAAATGCTCATGTCGAACATCAAAGGCATTCCAGTCGAGCAGCAGCATGGAAATCTCGATGACAACGTGCCGGCATATCATTCGCGCTTCCTCGCACAACAGCTCCATCTGGCTGGGGCTCAATCAAACTACAGCGAGGTTCCGGGACGAAATCATTGGTGGAAAGGTGTCATGACTGAACAGCCGCTTGTGAACTTCTATCATGCACAAACACGCAATGAAGATGTACTGCCAAGAAAGCTGAAAAAGTTGACTATGGTTGTCGGCGATCCTGGCGACATGGGTAGCAAAGGTGGCCTCAAGGTTCTGCAATTGCAAGACCCTGGACAGTATGGCAAGGTCGAAGTGAACGGGCACGATATCCGGACATCAAACGTGCTTAGTCTGGAACTCGATCAGTTTCTCTGGACAGGCAGAATCACTGTTGATGGATGTGAGCTTGATCTGAAAGCAGTAGATGTTGCTGCACCAATCATTGTTCACAGCATCGGCACTGGTCAGGCAGCAATTGCTTCCGATAACCAGAAAGTTATGTCTGAGAGACACGGGCGTCAACTGGGATCAATGACTGCCATCCTCCGTTCTCAAGGCCCGTTTCTGATCCGACATCCATCGGTCCACAACACGTCGCGCGTCGCACTTCAGGTCTCACGCAACATGTACCAATACTTCCACGCAGACAGCATAATCCTTTCCTCACTTTCAGACTCCGCTCTCCCGAATACTACAGGCAACATAATCACTCTCACCATCGGCAACGATGTGCCAGCACTCGCTGCTGACTTTCCCATCCAAATTGGGACTAACGGGTGCTCCGTGCGTGACTCTCAAGGTCACATACATGAGTATGGTCAGGCGGCACGTGGCGCGGCGTTCCTGCAACCGGCCTGGGGAAAGCAGCGACTTGAGCTTGTGATATGGGGCGCGGACGAGGAGGGTCTGCGGCAAGCTGCGAGGATCGTGCCAATGGTAACGGGCGTTGGCCAGCCTGACTTTGTTGTCTTTGGGGACAGCGCGAAATGGCGAGGCATTGAGGGCACGTTGGCAATGGGATTTTTTGACTCCAACTGGGAGGTCACGGGCTCTAGCGTTGTCGAGACTGGTTTCGTCACCACCAAAAGCTCCCACCTTCACCAGCGGTGAAGATGGATCTGGAACATTTTTGCCACCCACGACAGGGCTGCCACGTGGAGTACCTACCAGAAGCAGCTTTTGCTTATTGTTTTTCTGTTTGATTTGATGGTGAGCTCGAATTGTCGCGACGCGTCCTGCCTCGCTTGCCTTTCTGGTCGTGACTTCCTCTTATTGTTTTCCCCGCTTCTTTTCCACAACCTCGACTTGCCTTCCTTTCTCCCACCTTACCTTCTTCCTCACAATCCGAGTGCGACTCGTTGCTTCGACTTCGACCTCGTCGTCGTCCCTTCCCTAGGTACTGCTGATCTACTTCCATCTGAGCGCGTGTTTTTCTTACTGCATTGCATCTACTTTGGCCATTTACGACGCCAAACCAGCATCATCGACTCGGAGTGTACTGCATATTATCTCACATCTGCCCAGTCAGGAAAGACTACGCGCATCTCTCAGATCTCTCTCATCTAACAACCCGTCCAACGCCACCAGACAGCATCAGCAGCAACAATGAGCTTCAATATAACATCCGACGGCTCACCTACGCCCCGCAAGGGCCCCTCTAGGCTGTCTGCCGCTGCAGGAGACCTCAAGATCGACACCACACCAGAGGTACTGGGCCAAGCGGTGCGCGGCTTCGGCCAGAACCGTCACCCTTATGCTGTCCACCGTGCATTTGGCTCATCGTTGACCGCGAACACGCAGGGCATGAAGCGACCCATTGGTGCTTCTACTCTGGGCAACCAGCAGGCTATGCACCCGCAGCAGAACGCCTTCGACGGCTACAAGGTCAGTGATCTTCCTGCTCACCAACACATCCATGTTACCTCTGTCTGCTCACATTGCGCGTCGCTGCACCGGCCACCAAGCTCATGCGAGCATGCATATATGTGATGACGCCGCTGACTATCTAAGAAGATCAAGATGGAGCCTCACGAGGAGTCGACCGTCATGGACACGCTGCTGCATCGCCTCAATGGCCGGTCCTCCCCGCCAGACCAGTACAACTCCTCCAGCGGCTCTGTACCCATCACGCCTGCCACCGACGAGTACGCCTCCACCCCGCCATCCTCCATGGACAACTCTGTGCTCCTCGTCGACGCTTTCGAGTTGCAGAGGCTCAGGTCTGAGCTGGAAGAGGCCCGCAACGAAGTGACTCGCATGAACCAGGAGATGCACAGTCACCAGGTGGCCCGGTCGACCATGGAACACCTGAGCCAGTCATCCGAGGCGGATTACGGCTATGCCGGTGATGTCACGGAGCAGACCCTCGCCCAGCTCCAGAACAAGTTCAATGCTTCGACCCGGACCAGCGCTGCTTGGGGCAGTGAGCCTGTTCGTCCGCCATACAGCAGTGGTAACAGCTTCGGTGCCCCGTCATACCAGGCTCAGCCTCGGCCACCCGTCGCGCAGTCCAGCTATCGCCGCAACGAATACCTGAACGAGCCTACTCACTTCCCACTGAACCAGAGCTTCCGCAGCAGTGGCATGAGCAGCGGCCTCATGAACGGGATGAGCAACAGCTTCGGTGCTATGGGCAACAACATGAGCAACCCTCCCACCCGTCCTGGCTCTGCCTTCGATCCCGCGTACAACCACAACCAGTATGCGATGCCACCCATGCAGGCTCCTGGCTATCACGCATCGCTTGGTCCGATCGGCAGCAGACTGTCACCTGATGCCAACGAGTTCAACGTCTCCAACGGTCATGGTCCCTCGCCCTGGAACTCTCAGGTCAGTGGCTCAGATGCTCGCTCCGATGCATACCTGACCACGCTACAGGCCCCTAGCGAGACGGGCTCTTCTCAGTACGTGCCTCCCATGGAGCCCATGAACTACCGCCGTCTGCTGGATCGCAACATGAGCTGCAACTGGAAGTACATTGTCGATAAGATCATATGCAACAACGACCAGCAGGCTTCTATCTTCCTGCAGCAGAAGCTCAAGGTCGGCACCCCAGAGCAGAAGTACGAGATCGTTGAGGCGATCATCTCCCAGGCCTACCCGTTGATGGTCAACCGCTTTGGCAACTTCTTGGTCCAGCGCTGCTTCGAGCATGGTACGTCCGAGCAAATCACCGCTATCGCTCAGGCCATCCGTGGAAGCACCCTTGCTCTCAGCATGGATGCATTCGGCTGCCATGTCATCCAGAAGGCATTCGACTGCGTACCTGAAGAGTACAAGGCTACCATGGTCCACGAGCTTCTCCGTCGCATCCCAGAGACTGTCATCCATCGCTATGCTTGCCATGTCTGGCAGAAGCTTTTCGAGCTGCGCTGGAGCGACTCGCCGCCACAGATCATGCGCTACGTCAACGAGTCACTTCGTGGCATGTGGCATGAGGTTGCTCTTGGTGAGACCGGCAGTCTTGTGGTCCAGAACATCTTCGAGAACTGTCTGGAGGAGGACAAGGTATGCAGGTATGCTTTTAGTGCTTACGTCGCTAACCTTCTTCAAAGCGTCCCTGTATCAACGAGGTCCTCGCCAGCATCGACGTCATCGCTCATGGTCAGTTCGGCAACTGGTGCATCCAGCACATCTGCGAACATGGCGCACCAGCTGATCGTGGTCGTGCTATCGACCATATCCTGCGCTTCGCCACCGAGTACAGCATGGACCAGTATGCTTCCAAAGTGATCGAGAAGTGTTTGAAGATTGGCGGCAACGAGTTCCTTGATCGCTACCTGGAGCGCGTCTGCGAGGGCCGCCAGGACCGTCCACGCATGCCTCTGATTGATAGTAAGTGCTTGATGTACATCAAACAGACCGTGCGCTAACGTATCTGCAGTCGCCGGCGACCAGTTCGGAAACTATCTCGTCCAGTTCATCCTCACCAACAGCAGCAGCCAGCATCGCGACATCGTTGGCAGCCACATCCGCAAGCACATGGTGTCTCTTCGCGGCTCCAAGTACGGCTCACGTGTCGCCATGCTCTGCTGCAACCCTGCTCTCACCACTCGCCCGGGACCTCCTTCCGGCATGGTCTCTCGCTACAACAACAACCCCATGCCCCGCACCACCAGCGGATTCAGCACCTTCCGCTAAACGCCATTTTGGTCACTTCTACTTGTCTTCGAACATAGCGTACATTGGGTATTGTCAGCCATGGAGCGCTCGTTTCCGACGTCGATCTCGAAGAAGTAATCACGATATGCCCGAAATACAGTCATGTCGAAAAGGTTGTTGAAACCATTGGGATAACACACAAAAAGCGCCATCTCTTACCCGGTTGGCATAAACATCGTTGCACCAGCACTTCGGTACCAACATACTCTTCTTGTTTATTGCAACACCTCCATCGGACTGTTGCACGCTTAGCAGAACCAGCAAGCATACAAGCTGGACAACATATGGTGATTGATGGGAACTTGGCTTTGACCTACATACTTTCCCTTCTTACCACAAATAATGGCACAAAATGGTGACATGGATTACGGCGCGACGTGAAAGGGACAGGATGTAGATATTTTTGTTCGCAATGAAGCGCATCCTCGACTGCACTCTATTCCATCTGCTGCTTCGTGATTTTCGTGATGTTTGGTGTCTCGAATCGACAGTGCATCCGTGAGGGGATGTCTAGAAGATGCCTGACTTGATCATTCGGAGCTCCAAGGTCTTGAATCGGTCGTCGGTGGAGCAGCGGAGAATCCGCGGATCCTACGGTGATAATTCGGGTAGCCTCGCAATGTCAACCATCAGCGCAAACAAGCAACAGATTGTCTCTGAACCTAGACAACAATCGGTCCTTCAACTCAACAATACGCTGAAGAGATTTCACAGGAGTTATTGGAGCCATGCGTTGTTTGTTATTTGTTGCGGCCAAGGCGGCATGTTCACAGATGCCGCTTCGGCTTTTCGAACACGCGATGTTTGCCGAGTCTGAAGGGATATACCGGGAGCGTCGTTGCTTAGTGTGCGGCTTACTTCACCAGTAGGAAGGATTATTCATAAACAAGGTGAAGTATCTCCAAGAAGGTATAGAGGTGGATTGATGAGTTCTGGCGATCGAACGCTGGATGTATGTATGTGCAGTATTGAGGATAGAACAGCAACAATAGAATTCACGGGCCAGCTAGACTCGACAGTTGGACTACATATGTACAACGTTCAGAATTAAGATCCGATTTCATGTACGAAGTAAGAAAATGCGGGCTGGTCTGATCTTGCCGAATGGGAAAAACGTTCTGTACGCTAGCGGCCGCCGGAAGCTTGTTCGGCGACGTCACCATGGTGTCGTGGTTATGTCGGCGAAAAGGTGTGCTCGTGCTTGTCTTTTTATTAATGCTTGCGTGCGCCTGTGGTGCGTGTGAAATTACTACAAATTCCCTCCTCTTAATCACATACTCTGAGCTGCTCCTACGTACAAACATCCCACCTACGAAAATCCTCGCAAGCTCGAATCTCGCAATCACCTACTCTACACACGCGGAGACTTCAACATGAAGGTCCTCACGAAGGAAGAGGAGGCGGCGCATTACAAGTGAGGAACACGTAATCCGAGAAAGACTAGATACTAACAGCGTGACAGTGCTACGCTCAAGGGCGGATCAATTGGTGGTCTTCTAGGTACAGGAATCGGCGCCGCAGCAGTAATGGGCGCAAGCCGGCGATACCCATCCTTCAGAGCGCTCACGCTGCCATTCCGAGTATTCCTAGTAGCATCGGCAGGAACGTTCGTTGGTCCGTAATCCTCCACTCCAGCCCAACACACATCCTACAGACGACTAACACGCTTTCCCAGCCGTCATCTCCGCCGACCGCGCCTCCTCCGCTTACGACATCGAACACACGCCCCAAAAGAAAGCCCAACTAGAACGCGACCGCGCACGCGAAGCCCTCTACGAAAAAGACCGCACAGCCCTCGAGCGCGCAAAAGACTGGGCGTCCGAGAACCGGTATCCACTGCTTTTCGGTTTTTGGGTGGCCTCGATGGCGGGGTCGTGGACGCTGGTCAATCGCAATCGATACTTGAGTGGCAGCCAGAAGCTGGTGCAGGCGCGTATGTATGCGCAGGGCGCGACGCTGGCTGCGTTGCTGACGAGCTTTGCGATTGAGGGCGCGGACGCGGCGAAGGGGGAGGGACGCTGGGAGACGATCAAGGTGTTGGATCCGAATGATCCGGAGCACAAGCATGTTATTGAGAAGAAGATTCATCATGAGAGTTATGCTGGGGAGGACCAGTGGAGAGGTATGTTTGCGTTCTTGTTTGCGGGGAAGACGTGTGATCTTCCGTGTGGAGCCAGAAGTACTAACGATGTACAGAAATGATCGAGGCGGAAGAGGAGCGGATAAAGGAGAGGGATGCGAGGAAGAAGGCCAAGCAGGAGGAGATGCAGGCGCAGGAGAAGGGGGATAGGGGCGAGGAGAAGAAGCAGAAGGAGAAGGGAGAGAGGGCGGGGGAGAAGGAAGAGCGGGCTGAGAGGACGTCTGAGAAGAAGGAGGGTGAGGCTAAGAAGTGAGGGACACGACTTTGTTGTCGGGTTACGACATATCTCTCGGCCTGGACTGCTTCTTCCACCGAATTGCTTTTCTTAATTGCACGTCACGGCGTTGTTGTGGGAGCATGAGACGAATGACAAACCTTTCTTTGGGGATGAAATGTAGGAGTACATATTCTGATATGTCAATTAGATAATATAACGGCCACGTATGGGGACTCTATTACAGGATTATATCTGTCAT
>Ga0265797_10010132_pt1 | contig 12057 bp, 12 predicted proteins | sample P2T30metagenome_FD_192433 | JGI IMG/M metagenome (GOLD analysis project Ga0265797, IMG submission 192433) | Plant litter microbial communities from East Loma Ridge, Irvine, California - P2 T30 | ecosystem: Environmental > Terrestrial > Plant litter > Unclassified | place: USA: California... | reverse complement strand
GTAGAGTTGTACGTATACGTCAAGATACTGTAGAGATGGAAATGTCTCTACTGTGTGGTTGAAGTCTGATGTAAGCATATCAGCGGTCAGCATCTTCAACATGTGATTACGGGTTTCTCCGTCAACGCGCAGAACATGAGGCACAAATTCAGCAATGAGAGTGTCTTCATCATCTGCCAGAAACCGATCTTGCCTGTTGCTGTTGTTTGATGACAGATATCCAGGCTCCAATGGAGACACTAAACTGTCGCTGCTGATGCTGCTTTGCTCAGGCAATAAAAACATCGCGTTTGAGAGATCGTCGCTACCAAAGTAGAATTCCGGTGTACCGCTGAATCCATATGCAAACGGTGCATTGACGGACGCAAATGACCCTGACAAGAACATTGAAGTTTCTGTTAAAGGCTCTAGTTGAGAACTGAGCAGCGGTCCGTTTGTGTCTGGATGTGATGAAACCTGGATACTCGCGATCGAAGTTTGCCTGGGTTCGTCCGCCGCAGATTCAGTCGAGAGGTGTTCCGGCACCATGGTAATGATCTCTTCCTCTTGGGATGATTGCAGAGGGAGCGAGGTATCGCATCCTAGCCTGTTGTGGAGAACTCCATGCATACTAGTTGTCTCATCGAGAACTACATCATTCACAGACTCTGAGGTTGACGTACGGTAAAGGCATCGACGTTTCCTGCTTGCGCAATTGCTGCACACTGTTGTTCCGTTGCCATCACAGCGTTGCTTGCCTTTTGCACACGCTTTGCAGGCGCGTCGGTGTCGATTTGAACTTCTGTGTACCCAGTCTGCTAGCGCGGCAGGACCGTGTATGCTCACATGGCGTTTAAGCGTGTCGCTTTAGGCGAGAGGGATTAGTGGCTCGTCATCGATGGAGTACAATGGTACGAGCTCACTTTCGCGGGAATGTTTTCATACAGATGCTGCACTGATGAGGGCGGGTGCCAGTGTGACGGTCTAGGTGACGGCTAAGATGCTCGCGACGTCGAAAAGACAGGTCACAGTGGGGGCATTCATAGTCAGCGGGATTGCCCTTCCCAAAACTAGCATCATCAGCACCGGTCGACATACAGAATGAACAACAAAAGGTTGAAAAGCCACGAGACTTCTTGCACGACACTGTCGGACTTTGCGGCGGGGGCGGGGAAGAGGACATGAATCGGATGTGGTGTGTGGGGTAAGCCTCGGTCTCGCCTGGTAGAGTTTCTTGGCTCCGGATGAGCCGGTGGTCGCCGTTCGCTCGTTCATCCACGCAATACCTAGGAGTTCAGATTTAGTGCCGAAACTCCACATTACGGGAAGACGCAGCTTGATCGTCGGGATCCATGCAACTGCGGGATCTGCCATCCCCATATCCGGTGAGTTCCAGATGCAGAAGCCACTATGCAACGCACGAATTAATCAGTAGGAACTACCTCCCACTGCCACGTGGTCTATTAATTTGAAATGACTTCGGTCTGATCGACGTGGACACACACAGTACTACAGTATAAGCTGTCGTCGCCGTGTGGCGCTTTCTCAGGCCTGCATGTGCACGCGTCGGCAGTTGCAGCGGTAGGCATCATCCAGAGTCTCCTTTCGACTTGCACAACATGATGAAAGCACACAGGGCCAAAGTCTGCTTCTTTCTAATATCATGCTGCATACGTTCGCGGACACTAAAGGCGCTCCAGCCATAGCACAATGGTATGTGAGAGATACCGTCAACAGACATCACACGGACTCACGTTCGCCAGTCACGATTGACTATTATCGATGCCATAGCGCGGAATTTTCGTCCGGCCATCCGTCTGGCATGGCTGTACCATCCGATCGTTAGCTGCACGCCCCGTGGCGTTCGAGTACTGTTGGTTGGTAAGATCAAGCACGATCGAACTCTGCGGGGTATAGCCGTTGTGGGGGATATCTGGGGTAAGGTAAACATGCAATATCTATATCTGGTGCCCCTTGCATGCAATGAGTTGGCGATGATCTCAGTGCGTCTGTGCCTGAGCTGATACTTCAACTGATCAACATGTCGGATATGCGGAAAACTCTCGAGAAGCCAAGCACGGAAGTTGAGCGTAATGAACAAGTCAACATAGTCCCTACGCACTCAGCCGTCTATGTAAAGGAAGAAGAACAAACGATACACTTGAAGACGGCGATTGCTCTGATAGCAATGGGAGTCTTACAATTCACTACACTGTTAGCATTGGTTGGCCCACCTACAGTAGTAAGCTGAGTTCTGTCTCATTGTCGTTGTGTGTCCTCCAATAGACTGACCACTGGACTATAGCTCGACAATATTGCTTCAGCGTTTCCTAATCCGCGATGGAGGTACCGGATAATCAATGCTTCCACGCTGGTTCAAGCCGCACTCGGTCCTTTCTTCTCCTCGGTTTCAGACATGTTCCGAATCCGGAAAGGCATAATATTGGGCTTGGTAATATTGGCTGTTATCGGTTCAGCTATCATACCAGATTCTGGCACCATTTATCGAGTAATTGGTGGATCGATCATGATTGGTTTTGGACTCACGTCAGCTCCCTTGAGCTACGCTGTTCCCAGTGAGATCGTGCCGCGAAGATGGAGGTCAGGTCAGTCCCCCCTTGACGACAACTGCAGTCGTACTGTGCTTATATATTGGGGCAGTTTGTCAGGGTTTCATCAACATGTGTGGCACTTTGGGGGCTATCACAGGGCCTCTGGTTAGTAAGTTGGCTTGCTAGGACCACTTCCTACACTGAGATCTGACAAGCTCTAGTCGGTGCATTTACAAACAACAATCCTACTCAAGGTTGGCGTAATTTCTATGTGAGTTTGAACTACTAACGCCACGAGCTATTAGGACCTCGTTAATCGATAATAGTGGCTTCAAACAGGGCTTTGGGCTTTCAGCGCCGTCGGCATCTTAATCGGCTATTCGCCGCCGAAGAGGACCATGGACGGATCCACATTCCACTCAAACCTTAGACATATAGATTGGACCGGCTCAGTGTTTCTCACTGCAGCTATTACATTGTTCTGCGCTGGATTTAACTTTCAGTCTACGTATGGGTGGAGCAGTGGACAATTTCTTGAGCAACAGCGATGGTGGTTTCCTGCCGCACCTTGGCTGCATCCATTTTTGTTGCGGCGTATTCGACAGCACTCTCGTCTCGTCTCGGCACATACATTCCCTCGTATATCGCGAGAGCGGTCACTCAGGCAGGACTACCCGCTTCTTCTATAGAGCCCTTTATTGGAGCGTTCTCGAGCCACGATGACGCCGCACTGGCGCGAATTCCCGGGGTCACACCGGCAGTTCTCGGAGCGGCTGGTGGAGCAATGCAACAGGCCTTTGCCGATGGCGTTCGCGTTGTTTTCATGATTGCCGCTCCATTTGGGGCTGTTGCTTGTATCCTCTGCTTGTTCCTCCCCAGTTTCAAGGATGTCATGGATCGAAAGATCGACGCACCACTGGAACATACGAAAAAGCACCATGGAGAGAAGGAGATGACTTGATGGCATCCCTCAGTCTAGACGACGTAGTGGCGCGTTGAAAGCTGCGAAACTGGCGTTTGCGACGGGCTGGAAGATCAAGATCGACCCTGTATTCTCAAGGCAAAGCATTATGTCAGACGTCAAGATGGCCGTGCTAGGAAGACGTTATCGGCCCGATAGCGCTTTGCGTCAGTGAAGCTACACAAAGTTATTGTGTGGGGTATTGTTGATCGCCCTAAGTAATTGGTGTACGGAAACGATAGTGTCGGTCTTTCGCTCTTATTGCACGTTTCCGACCGAGTTTCTTGCAGTCAAGCGTTGCGCATGTTGTATGCGTTGGAGATGTATGTCGGTCTTTCGCTCTTACCTACACCACCTCGGCCGAGCCTAACGTGCTCACGTTTCGGCCATCATTCGTTGCATACGACACGTAAAACAACGATAGAAGGATACAAACCTCTGTATAGGTTTCCTATATATAGAGTGCATGGAGTCTCTCTTCCTACCTACAAGAAGGCTTTTCAACGGCTTCCCAAACGACAATATATTATCATTCAACGACAGGAAGTTTAGCAATATAAAAAGTTATGGCCGCACCAGGAGGTCGTTATTTCATCCAGGAGAAGTTGAAAGATCCAGCTGTACATCATAAGAGTTACAAGCAGTTGTGGGAAACGAAGTGGAAACAGCTTTTAAGTCACACATGATCCCTGCTTCACACAACCATGCACTTCAGATATCAGCAAAGTCGTCATTCCAGCACTCATTCCAATCCCAGGCAGAATCTGGGATGTATTCATTCATATTTAGCACAGCCAAGGACTTTGAGCCGATAGTTGAGGATCTGGTGAAGCGTGACTTCAAACCACCTTATGACTGCGATGAATACGCAAGAGCACATTTCCCACAAGCTGAAAAACTACTTAATGTGGCCAGAAAAGCGGATGCCAAAGGCGAGATTGAAAAGGCAAGCCAATATTATCTCAGAGCCAGTGCGATATACCGTGTTGCGCGCTTCCCTACACTCCGTTCTGACGCGCAAAGAGAGGCGTGGCGCCTACAGAAGGAATGCTGTCTCAAGGGCTTCAGTCTTCGACCGCACCCTGTCCTGGAAATCAATATTCCACACACACACGGCTTACCCATCGAGGGTGACAAGATTCCAATATATTATCTGGTTCCTACTGAAGCTAGCAAGCAAAACCGTGTTCTCTGCCTGATTTTTATAACAGGCCTGGATGCGTATCGAACCGAAGCTGCAATATTCATGGATGCATTCCGGAAATTAGGCATCGCTACCATAGCCATCGAAGTTCCGGGAACTGGAGACTGTCCTGCTTCACGTACGGACCCGAAATCTCCAGATCGTCTGTATTCAAGCCTTTTTAATTGGATCGACCAGCAGGACAGCCTTGATATAGACAGGGTTGGAGTATGGTCATACAGTACGGGCGGTTATTACGGAATCCGGATTGCGCACACACATCCTGGAGATCTGATTGGAGTTGTTTCTCAAGGAGGTGGATGCCATCACATGTTTGACCAAGAGTGGCTCAACGATGTGAACCATCTCGAGTACCCAATGGATTTAGCAGGTGCATTAGCTGACAAGTTTGGTTATGGAAACGACGTTGAAGCCTTCAAGTTGGAGGCCTCTGACAAATTTTCGCTGCTTAAGGGTAAGTTATGAATGTACAAAACAGATGCAAAACAAACGCTGACTTCGTATCTCCACGTTTTCAGACGGCACCCTCGACAAACCTAATTGCGCACGTCTGCTCTTGGTCAACGGAACGGACGACGAAGTATTTCCTATCGATGACCTTTACCTCGCGCTGCAGCATGGCGCAGCAAAGGAAGCTCGTTTTGAGGCCGGTGCTATGCACATGGGAGGAACGCTGAGCTACCATACATCTATCAAGTGGCTACTTGATCTGTTCGAAAAAGACGCCGATCCAGCAGTCGTCTTGCAAACGTTGTCATTCAAATCTAGATACTAATGGCTCATATCGCCGCCAGCAATTAAGCTCGTCTGTGTTTAATATGTCCACCTCGTTTGCAGGCTCAAAGTTGACAAGCGCAGCGGTTGCGTCACTTATACCGCCTAATCGTGGCGGCCACAGGCGCGTCACCGGCAGCGATATAGGCTTATATCGCGCCCACAGTTGCTGCAACTCTGCCTCGTTTAAGACAATCCAGTAAGGCTTCTCGCACCAGCTGTTTGAGCAGTATTTCTTGTAGTATGGGTAGAGGCAAGTCGCGTTATAGTAGGCGGGCAAGGCATCGAGTTTAGTATAGTAAGCGGTGACCTTGCGCCAGGCAGCTTTAAGGTTGATCGCGAGGTGATCTTCTGGAGGCTCATGATAAGCGCTAAAGTCAACGTGATCGTAGGTCCTAAGTATCGCCTCGTAAGCTCCAAGTACGTAGTCAAATACTAGGACAACCTCGTATATAGTTATAAAGCTTCCTTGTTTACCGCGCGCCTCAGGGCGTTTTGTAGCCTTCTTGAGCGGCTTCAACGCATCGATATACTCAGTTATCACCGCCCAATCTGCTGCTTTTAGCCCGCCAGATCGCATCCGAGAGGCCGCGTTATGTAGTTTGGTATCGCGAGAGTGCGCATATGCGTTGTCGCGCGCGGTGCGATTAATATGAGTGCTGGCGTATAGGTTGAAGGTTTCTGACGACTGAACTGCGCGCTCAAAGGCATCGTGATAGCTGTTCCATCGCGTGACAACATGCCTCATCAGCTCTAGTATTATTTTTGTGTGCGATTAATTGTTGACTGACTGAAGCAATGCGAACAAATCATGTTGCCGAGGCGTTTTGATGTAGTTGATGATATCGATTAGTACTCCTAGCGGACTGTCTCCTCGCCAGTCTCGCAGGTATCGCGCCTCTGTGTCATGTTCGTTAACAATGTCGTTGTTATACGCCTCCTTGTCAAGTCCAAACATGATTGTCTGGCCTACAAGTTCAAGCGTGTGAGGTGCGCAGCGGAAGCGGCGATAACGAGATTCGAAGTCGTATGACTCGCTGAGTTTGGCGGCAGCTTAATAGTTTGAGGATGCGTTATCAAGGACGAGATATCCTTGCTTAGAGCGATCAATACTGAACTGTTGCAGCGTCTTTGCAACTATATCATCAGTAAGCTGCGGTAGCGCGATAGGCAGGTCACTAATGTTACCACAGGCGTTAGCGTGATGAGCGAGAATACCAAAAAAGCCTCATTTGCCACCATTGGTCGTCCACCTGTCATACCTGACATGGATCTAACTAATCGATCGCGACAGATCGTTGACAACCTGCGGTTCAAGGTGGCGATAGAGCCTCATAACAAAGCTCGCCACGCTAGTACAACTCACCCATGGAGCTTCTGCCGCCTCTGGATTAGCGTACGCTCTCATCTCACGGAAGGCTGGAATCTCAAACTCGCGGAGAGCGTGGTTGTTATTAACTAACCAGCTAACAGCAGCGGATCGAAAGCCTCGTACGTCGGAGTTTCTAATCTGAATTGTGACCTCCTGCGATACAGCAACCTCGCTATTGTTCAGTAATCGCAGGGACGTCTGACCTCGAGGTAGCGCAGCCCTGGCGAGCTGGCCCTGACGGTTGAGACGGTGGCCAACTCTGTTCTGTGCCATGTGAGTTATCGCAGCAGTTGTTAATAGCGTCACCTCTATCACCTGCTTCCCCTCTGATTTCTGATGTTTATAACAATGCCTATAGATCCAGAAAGTTATGCTGTAAGATGCTTACTAACGCGTGCAAGTAACAAGTCCAACGGTTTCCGTAGGCAAGGAGCAACAGGTCTTGCTAACAGGAGCTAGAGCGATTAAGGAAATGCCTGCGTTAAGCGAGACAGAAGTAAGCGTGGGATGACAACAAAGCCGCACGCGCAAACCGGAAGCTGCAAGTGCATGAGAGTATAGCTACTATTCAATTTCAACCTTACAGCCGTCTTTGATCGACATGACAAGTGTCATCACCTGCTTCTCGACACCCACCAACTCAGCAGCCTCTCCTGTCGGAAGTTTGATGTTCGGAAAGGTCTGAAGGATACCTATTTCTAAGAACTAACCCTAGGACTCTCTAAGACCAGACCTTTACATTTGTTCATTACTCCGCCTACGCTTTACTAGTTAAGAGTGTTGGAGGATGCTACCTCCGCGGTCTTCCAGTTATAGGTTGGTCCTACACACAGCGCACTATTTTGCTGCAAGGAGCCGTCGCAGCTAGTGCCGCTAGCTAGCGAAGGGTTCACTTCATGGAACAAGGAGGCTTCAATACCATTCTTGACGCATATGGTTGTGCAGCTATCATCTGCGGAAACGACATGCCATTTACCGCAGTTCATTGTAGTTCCTTCAGCCACGGTGTTTCCTTTGGGCGGCTGGACGATTTCTTTCGAGTAACCATCAGGCTTTGTTTGAGAAGGCACATCGGCAGGGTTAGGGATAGTGCCCGACCATGTACCACCTTGAGGCGAAACGCATACAAATTTGCCATAGAAATCCGTGGCGGACTGTAGGTTGCTACATGCAGGATCAAGCCAAGTATTGTATTGTCGTACTAGGCCGAAATCCATCTGCAAGGCAATCTCGATAGAGGTGCAAGTGTCGGAGGGTCGTATCTGGTATGTCTGACAGGTTGGTGGAATGCAGATGGTGACTCCAGCTGGGATGGCCTGACAGTCTAGAATCAACGCTTGATTGCCCATATACAATACAGCACCAGACACGCTATTCGTTCCAGCAATAGATTCGCATGTGTCTCCTTGTTTGGTCGTATAACGCTTGTTGGTGACACAATATGGTGCAGGTGCAGGCTGTACCTTGTCGAGCGGAGGAGGTATATCGGTCGGGCCTATTTTTCCACCGCACGTTGCATACACGTACTCCAAACGCTCCTGATAGAATTCGTCGTAAATAGAGTATCGGGAAGATTGCATCTCGGCAAGACGGCGGATGTGGCAAGCGTGGCAGAGCTCTGCGCGAGGCATAGACTGGATATCAGGAACATCGGAGAATTTGTCAATGACGTCTGCAAAGATAAGAAATTAGCATAGAGAGAGCGATATTCAATAACATTCAACATACCGTTGCAGTAGGGTTTTGGCGGCCGAGGATCTCGAATACAAGTCTCATTATATCCAGCCCACATAAAGCCCCCAAACTTCGTCGGAATAGCACCATTAAGTGTCTGTCCAGCACATTGCGTGGCAACAGAATCAAACCATGTCTTTAAGGATGATCCGCAGTCGGTAGAACAGAGAGCGTCCGTTAATTCAAGCTCTAGCGAGCCACGGTAAGACAGTTGGGTGAATGTCTGGACCCACGGTACACAGTTGATGATTGCGGAGAGTGCTTCGATGCAGCTTGAGCCGAGACTGACATCTAAAGAGGACGGATCATATACCGTGAAGCCTTCAGGTTGTTGCGCATAGGCAGTATAGCCTTGAGGCCTGATGCCAGCTAGTAAGATGGCAGTCGAGAGCGAGAGTGCGCGCAACATGGTAGCTTGTTAAAGGAAATGGAAGTAGAGAATATAACCTTCCGAAGGCCGCAAGTACCTAGGTACTCATAATGTGCTAGAGCCTTTTGACGCCAGGGATCGTCTTGTCACTCAATCCCAACAAATGTCTCGCTGCTACCTATAGCGAGTAAACCGGCATCTTACATGTGGGAGAATTTCGACTTTCTGCCCGCCAAGAAGCAGTATGCACGATTTGGTATCGCTTCAGGCTTTCTTCTGGATTCATCGAAGTTTTCTCACACATTTACCCAACCGAAATGAGGCTCCAGTTTAACGGCTCGAGGCTCGCCTTCGATACTATGTAAACAGGGTCACTCGACTTCTGAAGGATCTGCCAAGGCAGATGAATTGCTAGCTTTGCTTTGCTATGAAAGCACAGACGAACATGAAGGTATATGCCCTGCATCACAATTTGTACTTGTAATTGTCATTCTGAGCTTGTAGTATACCTTGTGGTAGCATGAGAATCGATAGACAAGCTCGTGCTGAATAGGTTCAGGAAAACAACATAATGTTACGACAGTTTTTTCCTGCCTGTAAATACTTGTCTCCTAATCTGCGCACACGATCTGGCTGCCAAGTATTTGGTGGGGCGGAGGATCGGAGTGGAGTCCTCCTGAGCAGGGATCAACTCGGGCGGACCGTCTCTGCCCTGATCCGCAACTGTGCCGCCCGCCACCTTCTCCCCTCGGTGTAGTGTTGTTCGTCGGATATCAACTTTTTCAATTGATCCGGAGGCGCTGCCGCCTGCACGGTCCTACATGCATAATTGGCGCGGTCTATCCGGGCCCTCCCTAATTTGGCAAACTGATAGACCACAGCCTCTTGGAAGGGCCGGAAAAATCATGGATCTTTTGAGAAATTCGAAAGAGTGGCACTAACGTACGAGCTGGGTACCTCGGGATGCTTTGATATGTGTTCGTCATCTAAAAGTCCTCACTTATAGCTAGGCAAATCTTTGGCAGCACGTCGATTCACGTCTAGACATACTATCGGAACACTTCAGAATACATTGGAATACTCTCAAATACGTTTCAGCGATGCTGCTCGTAAGATCACTTCTAGCGTTCTCTTTTGCTTTAGGCTTTGTGCTTGCCGCCGACGATCGATGCGACAATGGCCCATGTAAAGTTGGCTGCTGTAATGATGAAGGGTGGTGCGGTTTTGGTCCCGATTGTATGCATTCATGGATCTACAAACTACCCAAGTACCTGATGAAATTAACTTCTGCATCTAGACTGCGGTGACACATGTAAGCTGGACTGCGACAGGAAGGCTGAATGTGATGCCGGCTTTGGGATGGATTGGGCGTCAAAATCCAAATGTCCACTGAACGTTTGTTGTTCCAAGCACGGATTCTGTGGTGTAAGTATAAGCTCAGATCTTTAGGAATCAATGTTTCTGACTGGTATCTACAGACTACAGAAGATTTCTGCGGAGATAAGAAAGTAGACCACAAGGTCTGTTCAAAGAACAACGGAAACGCACGTATCGTCGGATACTACGAAGGCTGGGCACCTAATCGTCCCTGTAATGTCTTCTGGCCAGAAGATATTCCAATCGGCTTGTATACGCATATCAATTTTGCATTCGCGACCATCGACCCAAAGACGTTCAAGGTAGCGCCTTCTTCAAAGACTGACGTTGACCTATACAAACGCCTGATGCTGCACAAGCAGAAGGACCCTGGCCTGAAGGTATTCATTGCTATTGGCGGGTGGACGTTCAACGATCCTGGTCCAACAGCGACAACTTTCTCCGATCTTGCCGCATCTGTACCGCGGCAGAAGACATTCATAGACTCGTTACTATCTTTCATGTCAACTTATGGCTTCGATGGTCTAGATCTAGATTGGTGGGCCGTTCCTGATACGTCTGCAGCATATATTAGCTAACCGTGAGATCACCAGGGAGTATCCTGTTGCCGAAGACCGATCTGGAAGAGAAGTCGACTTTGACAACTTTCCCAAGTTCATGAGCAGACTTAAGCAAGCCTTGACATCGGCAAGCAAGGGGCTTACCATCACTCTACCCGCTTCTTACTGGTACCTTCAGCATTTTGACCTGGTCAACCTGGTACGTAACGGGCCGAAATTTACTTTGGAAATGCACTCGTTTGACCATGTATATATAGGAAAAATCGGTAGACTGGTTCAACATCATGTCTTACGATCTCCACGGTACCTGGGACAAGGGAAATAAGTGGACTGGCAATGTCCTGAACCCCCACACCAACTTGACCGAAATCGACGCCGCTCTCGATCTGCTTTGGCGGAACGATGTTGATCCAACCAAGGTCGTGATGGGGGTAGCGTTCTATGGCCGAGCGTTTTCGGCTACGAGCGAGTCCTGTCTCGAACCTGGCTGCACATACGAGTCCGGTGGACAGAAAGGAAAGTGCAGTAGAGAAGTTGGCATTCTTCTCAATTCCGAGATTGATGACATGGTGACAGCGAACGCAGGATCTGTGACCCTCTACAAGAAAGAAGCAGCAAAGGTTGCAACCTGGGGTAACCAGTGGATCTCTTATGACGACGAGGAGACGTTGCAGATGAAGTCTGAATACGCCCAAACACTATGCCTTGGTGGACTCATGGTTTGGGCAATCAGTCACGACACCAAGGATCGCAAGTACAACAAGGCTCTAGCCAAAGTCACCAACCGCAAGATTTCCATGGCACAGCCAATGGAAGATGGTTCAGATAATGCCTACGATTACATCAATGTCCCTCACTCTCAGTGCAAATGGACCAACTGCGGAGAAAGTAAGTGCACTTGACCCTTGCATACATCACTGATACCTTTGATCTAATTTAAATAAGGTTGTCCGGCTGGTTGGGTGCATGTAGCACGCAGTGACAGTGGTGCCAGGAAGAATGAGCTGATGACTGACGGGACCGGATGCGGTGGATCTGGCTCCCATTCATTTTGCTGTCCCACAAGTGATTCTAGACCCACATGTGGATGGTACAAGCATAACAACGGCAAATGCAGCAACGAGTGCCCCAGCGGGACTGTTGAGATTGGCTCGAACAGCAAATATTGCAACAA
>Ga0265797_10010131_pt1 | contig 12057 bp, 10 predicted proteins | sample P2T30metagenome_FD_192433 | JGI IMG/M metagenome (GOLD analysis project Ga0265797, IMG submission 192433) | Plant litter microbial communities from East Loma Ridge, Irvine, California - P2 T30 | ecosystem: Environmental > Terrestrial > Plant litter > Unclassified | place: USA: California... | reverse complement strand
GGAGTGTGTGGGGGAAAGTGAGGCGGACGGCGTGGGGGGAGAGGACGTGTGCGGTGAAGGTCCAGCGGCGGAGGCGGAGCCAGGGGTAGATTATGAGAGCGGTGATGAGGGTGAGGTTATAGAGTGTCTGTGTGGATGGGTGGTCAGCGTGTGTTTATGCTGAGTAGTGTTGTTCAAACAGTGTGAATTGTTCGTCTCGACACTGTGACAGTGGTGTCATGGTCGTAGAGCAGGTGATCCGAGGGGTTGACAAGGGCAAAGTGTTTGTACTTACGGGATCGCGCAGTAGTACCTGACCAATACTTCGCTGCGGAGTCGGACGAATCGCAGTATGCCGAGCAACAAGCAAAAGCTGCACCCAAAAGATAGCAACAGCCAGCCATCCAAAGAAGCGATGCGTCATCTCAAACGTGTCGTGGTATCGCGCCCTCAACCTTGGGTATGCCAACACAACAACGATGACCAGAAGCAGTAGAAGTACCCATGCCATCACAACGGTACTGAACGCCTCCGCCTCTTTTGTGAAGGTCCAAATCATGATGGCAGTAAAGATAGCCCACCATGTCGTGCCCGCAACTGCCGCTGCGCTGTGTATGCCACCGTAGCAATAAACTCTTGCAACACATCTTCTGATCCATAGAGGGGCTGACCATGGAGCAAGCCACGCTGTTCTGAAAAGTAGATTGATAAGATAGTCTTGCCTCGCGAGTACTGACAGTAGTAGATTCGAGGACGATAGTGTTGCAAGAACATTCAGGCTCTTCTTTCCATCGACGTGCCATTGATTTTGTCGTAGTAAGAAGAGCACTCCAAGGACGTTAAGAACAATGACAAATGTGAAGATGCGTCGATATGCGTTGAGCACTGAGTAGCGGAGCCATCTGTAGATTCGCACATGTCGTCCTACAGGTGTGTCGAAAGCTTCTTGGATATTTGAGAAAGTCGCTCGAGGGTGTTTGGTGGGATGTCGATCTAGGCAGAGCGTAGATTGATCGCTGAAGCGCCGTCTGTTTGATCTGACGGGATGAAATGCTTTTTCGACATCGATAGCCTCAGCGTAGGATGGCGGTAGTTCAAATTGGTTGGCGTCGAAGTCCAAGGGAGGAGGAAACGAAGGCAAAGGAAGGAGTATGAGTGGTCGATCACCCACAGGCCGCTTGGTGTTATGAATGGTCCTGGGAGTGGGCGCAACCCCACAAGTTTGGTGACATTCTGCTTTGGCTTGCAGAATGGATGATCTGCGGCATGGGTATGACATTGTGACAAGCAGAAAGAGGACGAATAGCACGCTGGTCAAATCTCGTGCCTGCCGGATCGGGCGAGCACATCATATATGTCCCTTTCCGCTTCGTCATCTCGCCACATGTGGGATAAACAAGCCCGAGTGCCTCGAGCGAGACCGAGACTAACACAAGCTTCATAGTGAACCGAACAGCAAGGAGTGTATGTGACGAAATGAGAGGGGCACAAGAACGAGTGGATAAGATGAATTTTGCTTCAGCGCCACGGTGTGTCGGAACTTCGGCATGCCAGATGGAGGAGGTGCGGTGCCCACGTGGAATGCAGTCCTGGAAAGCACGACAGATAGCGTGCATGATTGATGCGCGTCTGTGTTTGTTGGAGCATGGCATGCCTGTATGGCGGTGTTAGATGATGGATCGCGGATCTCCATGTAGAATAGTCAAGAAAATTGTTTCATAGCCGTGATCGAGGCACAACAATCATGTTTGCAGAGAGTCGTAATTCGCATGGCGCGAGGCTGAGGTCTACGGGCATTCCTTGATGCTTGGCAGCCTCAGGCGGTTGTCCCTGGAGATGACATCTTTCAGAACACGATAAACATCGGACTTCATGAACGCAGACGGTTCTTGATTTCCGTTGGTTGCAAGAAGCGCATCTAACGTGTCGGCGTTGCTGATGGTTCCTGACAAGGGGACGCGAGTCGCACAAGTATCTGCCCACAACGTTAGATCTATTGATGTTGCCACATCTGGATTACAGTGGGACCATAGACTCAACTTTTGGAGACAGGCAATGCATGTCTGACCGTGGGGATGTAGCGCGGATCTGGCCAGGGTTTACGTCTATGTTCCACGACTGTTCTGCAAGGAGAGCCACAGTTGCTAGTGGACCTTTCTGGGGCGGCATACGTCAACAGTGCCTCTTCGTAATATGTCCAGTGAAACTGCCGTTGACAATGCCGTCTTGCCGTACTTTACAACACGCTTTGAAATTGTCGCAAGCACTAAATACGCAACTTTGTACTGCCGGCGCTACACATGGTCGGCAGGGGTTTAGACAGTCGAGGAATCTCAACAGCTAGCTATATCATTGCTGATACAAGAAGATTGTTGTCCTAGCTTCATCGCTGGAAGGCGTGTGAAGGGGCGTGTTATCCTCCTGGAACCGGGTAGCTGGGTCACGTCGAGCCAGGCTCGGCATGAGTAAGGGACAACACAAAAGATCGACCGCAAGCTGTTAGAGTTAGTGGGAAGAAGGTCCGTTGTACAGACGTGGGCAGGGCATGGACATTGATGCAGCTCTTCCCAATGCAGCCTTGACAATTCGGCGCACTGCACTGCTGGTCTGGAGCTGGAGCAGCGCGCATGCCGTCCAGTCGTGTAACCTTCAACGACCGTTGTACCACCTTCTGATCTAATGTCCGAGGAAGCCATGGATCTTTCGTGCTCGAACGGGACACTGCCCCTGCGCACGGTCAGTATCGGGGTAGCTAAAAAAGCCATCAGCGACCTAGCCAAGAGCGGTGTATCCGTGTAAGGCAAATGCTTTCACTCTTCATCATGCATGCCAGCGAGATTTGGGAAGTTGACGCATGTGTACAAAGTTGTCGTTCTGCTGAGTGTGATATGGAAATATGATGCAAGGTAAAAGAGAGCAAACCATACGCCTTCTCTAACTCCATCGAAGGAGCTGTAATGAAACTTGTGCACAAAGTCAACGCAAATGGCTTCGACGTCGTTTCAAGGTGAGTCAATGCACGCCTCGGCTCCTGGAAAGAATCAAGACTCCCTCTTCTCGCCCAACCCGAGTCTGTTGCGCAGCTGCAAAACGGCACGTCATTGTCGCAGCAATACTAGACCTCACCACACCTGCAAGCGTCTAGGTCTGTTGATCCAACACGAAAGTCGCATAGCCATCGCCGCTCGAGGCATTTTCCGACTTGACACTTGGGGTACAGGCGCCCTCAGACTTGACTTGGCGATGGACAAGCATAGCTCTGAAGAGGCGATCCTTCATGACATTGGTGACCATAGATGCTAGCTGATCCCAGAGCCCCGGATCAAGCTGGGCAGCAAGAGTGTTCACGACAAGCAAGACCAGTCTCTTTGGGGAAGTCGTGTCTTTGAGTACATGTCGGAACACGACCTGGACGACGTTATCAGCGGGCGTTGCTGATCCGCCCTTTGCCGCAAGCTCAGGTCCAAGTCCCAGAACTTGGCGCAAGGTGACACCTTCGGACAGAGCATCTCGAAGCATGTCTTCTGTCTCGCTTACAAGTTTGCTTAGACACTGCTCTTGCAAATCGGTAATGCCCAGGGAGCCGGCAAGCACCCGAAGCCCATATCTTGATAAACTGGTTAGTAACAGATCCATCAGCGGCGCAACAGAAAAGGGAGACTCACAGATGCTCGGAGTCTTCGTAATCGAGGGCTTCCTGCCCGTAGAGCCAATGTACTAAGGACCGAATCGTACGGCCCTGTGTGTTAGGCAAGATGATGCGACGCTGAGCAGCTGCTTTCAGCAAGTCTGTCTTAGCCGCATCACGTTCCTTCATCTTGACCTCTCTGAGAAGATTTGAAAGGGCCTCAGCGACGGCTAACACACCTCTGGCGGACAGGGCCTGGAGTCGGAGTATTATACCCATTCCTTTGAGTTCCTTCTCCTGGATCGCACCCTTGGTACCCGCCGCAACAACGGCTTTCTTGTTCACTTGCTCCAGGACCATAGTGTCCACCACTCGTTGGATTTCGGTACGATATTCGAACAGTGGTTATTGGTCGTAAAGTTGAGTGATCAGAGGTACAGCCTTTTCTCTCGTTAGTGGAGTTGGAATTGTGCGCGGTAAGAACGCACCTCTTTGTCCTTGTGAACACTCTCGAAAGCTTTCTCGGAGATCTGCGGTGGAACACACGTCTTGAGCTGCTTGCGGAGCTCATCCGCAGCTGGGTACGCTTCTCGCAGCTTCTCAGCATTCCTGTATCGGTCCTTGGACCTCTGGCTGTAGCAGCATAGTAGTTCTTAGTGTATAACCCTGGTCTCCTTGAGGTTCTTGCCGTACTCGATAGTAAGCTCCGTCTCCAGAAGAAGCCTGCTATATTTGTTAGACAACACTCAATGATAAACGCATGGTATCTTACTGGAAGGGCTTGAACTCGACAGTGCCAGCCACTGGGAGCTTGACAACGCTCTGAGCCTGCACAGAAGTGAGGTTCGTGTGCGACGAAGCAGGCGTGATCTGGAGAGCATTGTTCGACTTGTCCGAGGCGGGCGATTGCGCAATGCGTTCAGAGGTGCCGCAAACGACGGTCGAAGCGCGGGAGCTTCCTGTTACAGAGGGTGCTGGTGTCGGCTCAGGTGTGGTAGCCATGTTGTGGACTGGCTGGGGGTTCTTGTTGTTTAGGTTCGACGTAGTGGATAGTGGAGAAGTGTGAGAAAGGTTGGTGGGGAGGGAAGAGAGGAGGAGAAGTGAACGCAAGGATAGTATACTCGAGGTTGCAGAGGAATCTTACCGTCTCTTACCTTGAGCGAAGCACCGGAGACAGTTTGAAGTAAGAGAGCGAGCTAGCAAACGTCGACGATCTTGTCTCTCAGGCAGATCATACTTAAAATTTATCATGCGGTAATTGTAGCATGATGTTGGTTATGGTAACAGTAATTTTACTGCAACGCGTTTGCGTCTTCATCATCAGTGGGTGAATGAAAGAAGGAAGGGAGGAAAGGAGATCGACACCAGGTGCGGCAGGAATTCGTGATTGATGAGACCAGCAAATTCCACCAACAAAGAGCAAAGTCTGTAACCTGAACCAGTAGCCTGTCTATCTTTAGTAGTAGTTGAGGAAAGTAAGGAAGCTATACATCTATTAGTGTTTGGTGGTAGAGCTTCGTGTCGATGCCCTGACGCGGTCGGTCCAAACTCGGAGTCGCGAATTGACCCCGCCAAAATGTCCAAACACCACGGCGCCCACCACAGCAACCGCGCGTCAACATGGCAGCCTTCAACCGCGAACGCGTCGAACACGCGTTGAATGAGCTGCTGGTGCGCATCGTGCCCGAAGACCCCGGCGAGAGCGAGGATGCCGCCAACGAGCGCTTCGACGAGGCCTACGAGCTGGCCATGTCCACGCTCAGCGCGGCGGGCGAGCCCTCAGCGGTGCCAGATGTCGCCCACATCGCCGACCTCATGACCAACCGCATAGCCAGCAGCAACGGCAAGGCCCGTCTGAACAACCTCGTCTCGCGGCTGGTGTCGCAGCCCGTGCTGGACCAGAAGTGGCGCATGCTCTACTTCCTCGACCGCCTGTCCGACCTGCCTCTGGGGCAGGAGCATTCGACGCCACCGGCTTCAAAGAACCCCGCGGCCTTTAGAGACGCTTTTGCCCGGCCTGGGCTGTCTCAACTGCCCGCGAAACCTCAAGTTGCCTCGCCGCCGGCCAACACGCCAGAGAAGCCAGAGAAGCGCAAAGAGCGGCGGCCCCACGAGACGAGCAAGGAGAAGGAGAAGGAGCCCCAAGCCGAGGCCGGCCATACAGAGACAGAGAAGCTTGAGATGGCCCCCACAGCGTCAGCTCTGCTGCGGGACCTGCCCTTCACCCTCCAAGGGCTCTCCTCCACGAACCTCACCTTTGCTTCTTCTACCGCACTGAATCTTCCTACCAACCTCCCAGTGCCCATCATCAGTCTTCTACACACACTTGCCGAACCGGCGATACTATACCGAGGCCTGGCTGAGTTTGTCGAATCGAGCGAGGGCGGCCTCATTGCGCAGAGCTTTCGCTCAGCGCTGGCCAAAGAGCTAAGGGCATACCTGGGCTTGGTCGCGACACTCGAAGGGCAGATCAGGAGAGCGCTCACACAATTGAGCGAAGGCTCGGCCCACCAAGGCGTCACGAAGGCCGGCGTCACACTTAAGCGCTGTATCATCTGGATACGAGAGCCGACCATGGGGCTTCGACTGATGAGCTTGATGGTGGAAGAGTCAAGGAGCAAGAAGGGCGGAGCACTGATTGCATTGATACATTCCTTCTCTCTCAATCACGGCGACCCATATGTCATGGCTTTTGCCGAGCGACTTCTTTCCGATGTAACACGACCATTTTATGACATGCTGCGCCAGTGGGTCTACGATGGCGAGTTGTCGGACCCATTCGGCGAGTTCTTCGTGTCGGAGCAAAGCGAAGACGACATCATCGAAGCGAACGGGAACGAAGGCAAGGGCGGTGCCACTAGCGTCTGGGAGGACAAGTACCGACTCAACGACAAGATGATTCCGACGATAGTGACAGATGACTTCGCCAGGAAGGTCTTCTTGATTGGCAAGACTCTGAATTTTATCCGTTATGGATGCAATGATGCAGCCTGGGTCGATACGTATTCCAAAGAGGCATCCAAGGAATTACGGTATGGCGACACAGCAAATCTGGAGCGATCTATTGGAGATGCGTACAAGACGACCATGGCTCGATTGATCGAGCTCATGGCGAACAAGTTCAAGTTGTTCGACCATCTGCAGGCATTGAAATCGTACATGCTACTTGGCGCTGGCGACTTCATTGCCGTCCTAATGGAGGCTTTGGCACCGTATCTCGACCGGCCAGCGAACACGCAGTACCGCCATACACTGACGGCGCAGCTGGAACACGCTGTCCGCGACTCAAATGCGCAATTTGACACGTCCGACGTCTTGCGGCGACTCGACTCCCGTATGCTAGAGCTTTCGCATGGCGAGATCGGATGGGACGTCTTCACCCTCGAGTACAAGATCGATACGCCCGTAGACGTCATTGTTACACCCTTTGGCTCGAAGCAATATCTTAAAGTCTTCAACTTCCTATGGCGTGTCAAACGCGTCGAATTTGCTCTTGGTTCCACATGGCGTCGATGCATGACGGGTGCTCGAGGCGTGCTAGGCACTGTCGCAGACAAGGTCGGTGTAGACTGGAAAAAGGCGAGATGCGCAATGGCGGAGATGGTGCATTTTGTCAACCAGTTGCAGCACTACATCCTGTTCGAAGTCATTGAGTCATCATGGATCGACTTGCAGAAAGCCCTGAACAAGCCCGAAAGCACTCTAGACGACATGATCGAGGCGCATGCAAAGTACCTCAACAACATCACGCGGAAAGGACTGCTCGGCAGTCAGAGCATAGACTTTACAGGCCAGTTGCACGAGCTGCTGAAAACAATGTTGAGTTACAAAGATGCCGTGGACGGTTTGTACTCCTTCTCTGTTGCCGAGTTCACGCGCCGACAAGAACACGTCGCGAAGATCGAAACTCGCACCGCAGCTGGGCGCTGGGGTCTATCCGAAAAAGATGCCGTCTCATCTCCCGATCCATTCGCGCACTCGCGCACAACATCCAGGCAGGACCCGGACTCGCCCTTCCCTCCTCCGTTGCTCAAGCTCGGCAACGCAGGCTCTGGCGAGGACGATGTACTACCTGCGTTGCAAAAACGGTTGGGCTACCTTAGCGAAGACTTTCGTCAACGAATAAGCGTGCTGCTCGGTGATCTAGTGCATAGTCCTGACGGCGAACTCAAGATGCTGGCAGTAAATATCAACTTCAATGATGTCTACAAGCCCGAGCGAAGAAGGCGGAAGGGCGAGAAGAAGAAGGAAAAGGAGATCAAGGAGACGCCGAAAGCGACTCTTGGGGCAAGTACTGTCAGTTGAAGTAATGCCGGAAGCTCGGTCCTCTTTGGATGGTGTTTTTGTTGTAGTGAGTGTATAATGATACCCAATTCGCTCTTCCTGTGCTCAGCACACAGCACAAAACCTCCTGACCGATAACATGATTATGTGCCTTGTGACTGACATACATAGCTGCACGTGCAAAGGCCCTTCGCTGTAGAGTACACGCGGCTACGTGCCTGACCTCACCGGTCCCAGTGCGACACCACCGCCTAGGAACGACCCTTCGGGACCGCCTGGACCACTCGTTCTGTAGCACTACGCATGGGCCAGCCGTTGTTGAGCGCCATTGAAGGGTGTCAAAGCAACGTCCCAAGACGGGATCGCGCGTTGTGCGATATTGAGCCAGGCCGTGTATGTTCTATCGGTGCTACAAAGGGGTGATTGACGTATATCAGTGAGGCCTGTATGAGTAGACTCGTTTCTGCTCTAAATCTTACAATCGAAACGTAACTTGAATTGCACACGACATACTATGGCCGGCTATATGTACGGGGCTGGAGCTTATGAGGGTGAGGGCTACGGGAACGAGATGGACGAAGAGTACTATGGCGTTGGCTCGGGCGAAGAGCTCGCTGAGTATCAAGACGAGGAAGAAAATTCGGACAGCCAGGTGGCGGAAAGTCAGGACGGCAGTGTGGATGTAGAGTTTGATGAGGTCGGGGAAGAGGGAAGCGACGCGATTGAGGAAGAATCTTCGAGTGACTTCGCTAGCGAGGTGGAGGGCAGTGAGTCTGAGGCTAGTGATGTAGAGGAGAATGACGCTGTGGACAGCGACATTGAAACGGGCGATATCGAACTTTCTGGGACAGAGGATCACGAGCTTGAGAGCAGCGAGTTGGAAGAAAGCGATGTTGGGAGTAACGACATCGAGAACAGTGAGCCCGAGGACAACGACATTGCGGACGATAGCGATCTTGAAGGAGGCAGCGAGGCCCAATACTACAGCGAAGAGGAAGCCGAATCTATGTCTGAGGATCACAGCGCCCTCGACGAGAACAGCGATGCCGACGCCTCAGACGATTCCGATGACGTCTACGAGTATGACAGTGGCGTTGAGTACAATTCTGAGGAAGGCGCGAGCAGCTTGGCTTCCGACGACAGCCCAGTGGCAGAGCCGGAAACCAACTCGGACCAAGACGACATGGGGGAACAACAAAGCGTTGATGACTTCGGGAGTGATGATGACGGGCAAAGCCACAGTCAAGACGACCATGTAGCATCTGGCAGCGACATCGGAGAACAAATCGAGGCGTACGAGAGTGATGCTGCGTGTGGTGAACAAGAGACGCTGTCGCAAGCTCATTCGGAAGCTCAGTCAATCCTGAGCGGCATCGGCATATGCATCAACACGAAAGTATTGACTTTGTGGATCAGCACCACGTTGATGGATTTGCAGGCTGGCAAGGAGACGCGCCGCTCTACTACAACGAAGGGAATGGCCCGGCCTACCAACGCGATACGCAAACATATCACCACGATGAACACGGTGCAGCCATTGACCTGCAGCAATCTGACCGTCGCCTTGTGAACAGCGGCACTCCCATTGGAGATTGGTATCCAACGTCCGATGACAACGGACGCAAGAACATGCCGCACGAGGTTGCCCGTGGGTCTGACATAGAGCCTGTTTAAAACCATGGCAGCAACGTCTTCGGCACCGAGGATTGGCACCTGAACGCGGGCGAAGATATGAGCCGCAATGCTGCAGCCAGCGAGCAATGGCACGCCAAAACCAGAGAAGATGCGAGTCGTGATATCGCAGTCCATCAGGGAGTTGGTGAGGCCAGTCACTTCAACAACGATTCTAGAGCCTCTGATCACTATCCAAGAGCGATTGCACCCCCTATTCAGCCCGTGCACGAGAACCCCAAAGCTGCTGCAGTTGTTGTTCCGAACATCTCCTACAACACCACCAATATGCACGACCATTCAGAAGAGATGTATGCCCTATACTACGAAGGCAGTACTTGCTACGACTACCCGATGATGACTGGGAATTTTGGGGGTCCATCTGGGCTTGCGAGCGAGTACCATGCTGCTTCCATCGCCGACGCATCACTTCCGACTACCAGGGCGTTCGAATATAGTCAGGGTTCGGTTGATGCAACACAAGCCGGTTTCCATGTGACAGAGTCCGAGATTATGGATCGCCAGGTCGCCGACCAAGCGTTCTCTGGTGGCCAACATGAGAGTCGCAGCATCGCTGATCGCCAAGTTGCAAGGCACGATACCACTGGTCATTCTGTCGTTGATCATCCTGCAGTTCAAAGGCCTGCCGCGGATCATTCCGTCGTTGAGCAGACTGTGGCCATTCTTCCTGTCGCTCGTCAACTTGTCATCGAGCACCCTGAACACCAGAGCGAGGAGACTCGCAGTGTCTAGCACCATACAAGCAAGAATCACTTTGCGGAGTATCATAGCGTGGATTATCACACCACTGAGTACCCTACGATCGATAATCTAGTTCCTGGGCACCGGACCGGTCATCAAAGTCCTGAACATGGATCTGATCACCAAGTCAATGAGCACTGAAGCAGTCACCGAGGCATTGGAGCGTTGCAATTCACTCACCCCGCCGCATCTGCACGCCCTCAAATCGAGGCAGCCAAACATGCTGTTGCCGAAGGCAAAGCGAAGATTACCTCGCCTCATGGAGAGTCGTCTGTTGGTGCAACAAGCAAAAGTGCAGGCAAGGAGCGTATGACGAAGGCAGAGAGCGGGTCTCATGGAGGTATTAAAGACATGTTTGCTAAGATTGGATCACGTTTCCATCCACACGATGTGAGCACGCCACAAGCTGGAGGCAGCAAGGCTGCGGAGAGGAACGCAAGCAAGCGAGTTCAACATGTAATCAGTAGGAATCTCACAGAGCCCCATTTCAAGCTCGAAATGAGCACTGGCTCGAAATCGCATCCGCAACACGCGCAGCATAGTTACGTCGACATTCAGCAGAGTGCAAGCCAGAATGCGACGAGGAACATCGACCACGCGCCGATGAAAAGTTCCATCCCATCCCACGACAAGGGACCAAGAGAATCTTTGACACGTGTTACGCAGCCCTCCACTAGTGCGAGCGGCAAAGGCGCAGACATGCATGTCCCGGTGCCCAGCATCGGCACGACCTCAAGAAAGATATCTGATTGTGAATCATCGGTATCGAAAGTGACTGCAAAGCCTCTCACAGCAAATATTTGTTACATGGAGAGCAGGAATAACGTAAGACAGGATGTCATTGGCACCCATGTCGCTCGTCTATCCATCGCTGAGGAAAAAAACAAACGTCCTCCTCCAGAGTCGGCAAGTAGATTCATCAAGGGAAAATTAGCACTACCTCAGGCCGATCACGAGCATACCGATAGCCACGCACACACTCCCCTAGTGACCAAGCTCAAGGAAATGGTACACCACCTCACTTCCCACGACGGGTCGGTCCACCCACCCTCATTCTCACAATCACGGTGCGAAGCATGCATCAGCCGACAAGAAGCCGGAGAAAATCAAGTCTAGCGATAAGAGCGCGGCCACCAAGCCCAAGGCGACCCTGAGCAAGCCAAGCGACACAATTGGTCGTCATCTGGCCGCCGACCATGGCGGGACTGGCGCTACTACCACGAACATGAAGATCGCCAAAGCTGAAGCGGATTCGGAGGCAGCTAGAGTCAAAGTTCCCAGCGACAAGCATATCGACCGTACGACGACTCACAGTAAGACTGAACCTCTGAAGCCGAAGGCCACTAAAGTCAAAGCTGCTGGCGATAACGCTGCAACGGATAGCAACGCCAAAGTTGCAAAGCCAATGAAGGAGACGAAAGCAGCCAAAGTCCCTAAAGTTGCGAAGGAGCCAAAAACGAATGTCAACACGGAGCTTAGACCGCCAAAAGAGCCAAAGCTCCCAAAGCAACAAGATCCAGACAAGGTGATCAATCGCGCGAAAGATCTCAATGCGCCGAAGAAAGAAGAATCACTCAAAGCACCCAAGGAAAAGGCAGTCAAGGGGTCCAAGGAGAGGTTGGCCAAAGCCCCTAAGGAGGCGAAGGATCCTATTGCATTGAAGAAGGAAAAAAGCAGCCAAGATACCCAAAGATAGCAAAGCTGCCGAAAGACTGCAGACAAACACGAAGGAG
>Ga0265797_10010130_pt1 | contig 12057 bp, 11 predicted proteins | sample P2T30metagenome_FD_192433 | JGI IMG/M metagenome (GOLD analysis project Ga0265797, IMG submission 192433) | Plant litter microbial communities from East Loma Ridge, Irvine, California - P2 T30 | ecosystem: Environmental > Terrestrial > Plant litter > Unclassified | place: USA: California... | reverse complement strand
GGCGATGAGTAGGTTTTGGAGGGAGGGGAAGAGGGATGGGAGGGAGGTTGGGAGGGCCCAGGTGGAGATTTGGTTGGAGCGGAGGTCGAGGGTTTGGAGGGAGAGGGAGAGGGTGGGGTTTGGGGTTGGTTGGTGAGATGATGTGGTGATTTTGTTGGTTTTTAGAAGGAGAGTGTGGAGTTTTGGGAGGGTGAGGAGGGGGGTTAGGGAGGTGAGGGTTGTGATTTGATTTCCTGATAGGTCAATTGAGTGGATGGTCTCAGGGAGATTGCTGGTGGTTGATGGTGATTCCCAGGCTTCGAGTCCGTTGTTGGCGAAGATGAGGGTTTGTAGGGACAGGAACGACTTAGTTACCGTTGCAACCTCGTCAGGAGTAAGTAGCGTATCGGTAAGACCCAGGTATCGAACGTTGGGGAACTGAGTGTCCGCATCAACGGATTCAAGGCTGTGGAATCTGTTGCCATCCAGAGTCAAAGAATGTAGCCGCAGGAATAGGCGGCAGATCAGGATGACCTCGTGCCATGATTCGAAGAGGTTACCACCAATATCCAGCGAAGTTATATTGGCGCAGAGTGAAGAAACAGACTGGTCGGCCTCCTGGTCGCTGTCGCGGTGGCGTATAGACATTCGATCAAGGACGAGAGTGTGAATGCCTTGCAACTCCGCCTGCCTCCGAGCGAGCTTCTCCAGCCCGACCTCCTCAGCATGTTTGCCGGAGATGAAGACAATTTCTGCATTAGTTGCTTCTTCAGGCGAAATATATTTCTCCTTCAGTGCTTGCAGGAGAGTTCGCGGTTCGTCCCATGTTTGCTTGGGCCGTAGAAATGAGGCTGCGGTGGGTGATTTACTTCTGCCTATGGGTGAGCATCAGAGTCTGAACTTGAAGATAGAGTTAAAAGTATGAGACTCTCGACCTACATGTGAAGTAGCTGGTGCCATCGTGTGTTCCATCATGTTTTCCACGGGAGGCATCATCCCACTCGACTCCAAGCCATTCGCCCTTCTTTTCGGTCACGGCACCGACATAGCGAACAGTACATGCTTGCCCCTTCAAGCTGAGGCGTTGGCCTACATATGGTGTGGTTTCTACCATTATTGCCTTGCCCTTGGTGGCTCGTCTTGTCTTGGTGAATCGGTCAAGTTGTTGTGATGCTGCAAGCCTAATTGGGCTAGTGTGGCCTTGGCCTTTAGTTATCATGCATTTAAGCGAGCGAGCACAGGACCACAGAGAATTACAAGTGCAATGTACCTGATTAAGCGCCACCCGCGCAGTATAATATCAGCCTCGCCATGCCACACTTCGCCCAGGGTTCCGTGCTGGACTTCAGCTGGCAGGCAAGTGCCAGCGTTATTCATTTTCTCTTACTGACCGAAGTCCCTTTTCCATCTCTATGGCGCGTCCAAACATGATATAAACAGTTCCTCCGGAGCACCACATCTCGCGCCACTTCGCTTGACGCTGGAGCGTGATGCAGGGGGGTAGCAGTCGTAATGCAGAGCCCGTAGTGAAAATGCTGGAACCTGGCTCGAAAGGAAAGGAACCACAACTCGACAGATTCGGCCACTCATACAACCATAGTATGGTCGAATACCTTGACGAGCCTGGCCAGCACCATTATGGCACGAAAGGAAAGGGGCGCCAGCTAGATGCGCCCAATCGATTATACAGCCGTATCGTGACCAGAGACAACGCACGAGTTCACATGGGCGACGTGTACAATTACCACAGTCACCATAACGTTGACCACGAACAGAGGCGAATACTAGACTGGCTGACGGCCCTAGACCCGTCTTCTAGTCATAACCAGGCCTGGAATCAGTATCAAGAAGGTACTTTAGGCTGGTTCTTCAAAGAGACTCGCTTTCAAGCTTGGCGAGACGATTGTGATCACCGGACGCCGCCGACTCTTTGGTGCCGGGGAGATCTTGGTACTGGCAAAACTACCCTGGTCGCTCAGATTTTGAACCACCTTCAGTCATCAAATATGCCAAATTGCAGTCTTGCGGTGGTTTACTGTCGCGCAGCAGAACAGAACATGCAGACTCCAGAAATGGTGCTCGGGTCAATCTTGGTACAGCTCTGGCAGCGCGATGACCAGAGCTTTGATATACCCAACAACGTGAAAGAAGCCTTCGATAATTTCTCGCGCAAGTTTCAGGCTTGGAGACGTCCGAAAGCGCCGAAAATGAAGGAGCTTGAGCACTGGCTTGACGAAAGACTCAGTTGCGGGCAACCCGCGTATATCCTCCTAGATGCGCTAGATGAAATGAACCCCCAATACCGAAGGCAAGTGCTTCGTGCGCTACAAAGCCCGTACACTGCGCTGAGGCTGTTGGCTACCAGCCGAAACATACCGGAAATTGGTTCAGAGCTACCAGAGCATCAAGAGATCGAGATAACCGCCCACAAAAGAGATTTGAAGACTCTTATACAAGCCAGGCTCCATGAACGAGGTACCGAGACTTTCCACGAAACCATACTCAAACAGTCAAGCAATTCTCCCTTTTTTGCAACTATCGAGGAAGAGATATTTTCAAAGGTCATAGACTCAGCCAAGAATATGTATGTCTCCACCATATGCACCCGGATATCCCCACTCCTATCCATAAAGCTCATAATATCAGGTTCCTACTTGCATCACTCCATCTGGATCGTATCCTGGAATGCTCTAGAGCGGAGGATGTCAACCATCATTTGATGAATCCACCTAAGGAAGTGAACGCTCTTTATGACCAAGCTTGGGACCGAGCAACAGGCGATAACGATTCAAGGAAGTCACAGCGTGCGAAATTGATTTTGATGTGGGTTACCTGCGCTAAGACTGGCCTCACAGTGAAGGCACTTGGGCAGGTACTCTCCCTCTCAGGTCACGGCATGGATGAAGCCCCCTTCACCGCAGAAGAGATCGTGTCTTCTTGCGCAGGGCTTATACGTGTCGAGCCCATGGAGCCTCCATCAACATTGCCACGATATCATGATGACATCGAATCAATACCGAGAACCACGGAGAAAGAATGGCAGAACAGCTCGGTCGTCACCCCAATACACCTATCCGCTCGCCGCTATCTTGAGTCCAAACGAGACTCCCTGTTTCCTCGCGCAGATAGCGCAATGATCGTCACCTGCTTAGCTTCCACAGGACCGAACGGTTTGGTATACGCGACGCCGCGCATATACTTCATGCTTGCCGAGTACGCGTCCTCAAAAGTTTCATTATCTGGTTTAGTGTCCTACCCATCGCTAACTCGAATTCCAGAGTGCCCTTGCTGGCGTTGTATATATGCATCCTCCTTCGTGGTGCGTCCCATGAGGAGCTGACTTATCAGCTCTGCTCATTCGCATGGATCTGTTTCATGGAGTCGATGTATCCCTACTTGCTAAGGCCGATAATCCCGCGCGAGAGAGTGGCCGTTCCAAATATGGCAATCTACACTTTCGACTATCTTGAATCACATATCACGATCTGGAATCCTATTTTGTTAACGCAGATCTGCTTCACCTTAGCAAAGAGCTATATCTTCTACCTGCGAGTATTCCTCGTCTGGCTGGTCCCTGTGCTCATCATGGCGAAATCGACGCGCGAACCAGTCGAGAAGACTATATCCGTCCTGTTCCTTGTTTGGCAACTTGGCAGTGTCTTCATCTTCATCCTACTCTGCATTCTCTTCTTGAGATTCAGTACTTTGCCATGGTGGACTGGTTGTCGGATCACCATGCTGACTATACTTCTCAACGTACACGTCGGTCTTTGTCTGACCAGGTCGATACCAGCACTAAACGGCGTGACAGATCGCATTTCTTTTGTCCATCTGCTTTTGAATTTGTATACCTTGAGTTTTTGGGCGGCGGTGGCTCTCGGTAGATAGAGAATATGAAATGCCTAGGAAGAATGTTTTGAGTATTGAGTGCCGATTTGAGCGTCTCTGTATTCTCCATCGCGTCCTCGCTGCTGGTACACGTTCGAATGCTGTACGAAGAGGAAGCCGACTGCGGACTTGGGTTACAGTTTCTGCTTGTTTGCCGTTTTCTGTTCCTTAAGTGATCAAATTATTCCAATATTATGATGAACAGTGGCTAGGATGTTTTGCTATGAAGAAAAGATCGCGGTTACTGGTAGTTTTGCAATGTGATGGAGCTCTCCGGCCTTGCGACTCGGCGCTGTTTGTGCCGACGCGAGTTTGGCCCTTGGAGCTCGAGCATGTGGCTTGCCTTGTTGTTTCAACCACGTAACCTTACACCTCTGTGCCACACTGCTGTCTGTACACTCACGGTTGACGCATGTCCATGTACTGTCTTCAGTCATCTGTGCGGTAAATGGAGCCTTGCGATGCGGCGCCGTAAGAAACAATAATCAACTTGCGCCCAAGGTTGATACCATTCGCGATTCGATCCGGCAACTAAAGAACAATTACCTCACGCTATATTACCGACCCGAACATATCTATCCGCCATGTCTAATACAGGAAAGCCAGCGAAAAAGGCCACAGGAGGCGGCTGGGGCTCCATGTTCACCGGCGCCATCTCCAACCTCGAATCCCGCCTCGACACCATCCTAGCCGACGAAACCGACCCAGCAGCGCGCCAACGACTCACAGAGCAGGCGCAGAAAGACGCAAAAAGTAGACAAAGGGCGGGGTCAGGGAGCTTGACTCCTGCGAGCGCTGCGAGAGCTAGGTCTGGAAGTGGGTCGCAAGAGGCTTCGAGGGCAAGGTCGGGAAATGACAGGCTGGCGGAGCGATTGGCTAGAGCGACTGCGAAGAAGAATGTAGAAGGAGGAAGTGGACTGTCGAGCGAAGTGCCTTCGAGAGTTGGCAGTCCGGCTATTGGGAGCGAGAGTGGCAGTCCGCGGCCTAGCAGCGATGTGAAGCGAAGTGTCGAGGAGCCGAGATCTGCGCCTGCGATTGAGGAACCCAAGGTCGAGGAAGAGGCTGAGAGCAAGGATAAGGGCAAGGACAAGGAAGAGGCTATACCAACAAGCGAGCAAACTACACCACCCACGCTCCTACACTCTGGCTTGCCTATCAATCCCGCACGAATCTCTACGGAAAGCAGTGCCCGACCATCTCTGGACACACCCGCTCTCGACGAGTCCACATCTTCGCGACCCTCTTCCGACCTGCCGAATGGCTCTATCGCGCCAAGCAAAAGCGCAACAGAGCTCGAAGCAGAAATGTCTCAAATGCGATCAGATTACGAGCAAGCCGAGAAGCAACGACAGGAGGAAATGCATGCACACCTAGAGCGCATCGACGCGTTGCAAGCAAAACTACAGTATCTCGCCAAAGAAACGGTGGCTGCGGCCAAGGAAGCAAATGCTTCTGCTGCCGCAGGCAGTCTGGAAGCAAAGGCCGCAGAGAAGGACGAAAAAATTGCTCTGCTCATGCAGGAAGGCGAAAAGCTGAGCAAGACGGAATTGCGCCATATGCAGACGATCAAGAAGTTGCGTGCAAAGGCGACAGAAGATGAGAAAAGCACTGCCGAGCTGAGGAAGCGGCTTGATCGTGTTGAACGGTCAGAGGCTGATTTGAAGCAAAAGATTCGGCGCGCTGAGGCTGCGGAGCGACAGGCAAACGAGAAGATAAAGCAGATCGCGATCATCGAAAAGCAAGTCGATGAGATGAAGGAAGATCGCGAACGCGCTGCGGAGCTGATCCGGACATTGACAACTCAATTGAAAGACACAGAGAAGAAAGCTGAGCAGGCACAGAAGGAAGCCGGCAGTAAAGCTACTGAAGCCGACAAGAACAGGGTTGCAGAATTGGAGAACGAGCTGGAAGATGCACAAATAGAGAAGAAACTTGCAGAAGACAGGGCGAAGTCTGAGACACGGAAGGTAAAAGAAGACGCTGACAGGCAACGTGAACGGTTCAATGTCCGGGAGCTCGAATACAAGAACGAAATCGCCAGTCTCGACTCGCGACTAGAGGCTATGCGAGCACGGGCAGAAGAGGCAAGCTCGGAGAGTGGAGTGGCTGGTGAAGGCAGCGTCAAGTTGATGCGACAGGTTGAGACCTTGCAAAGCCAATACAGTCTTGCGAAAGAGAACTGGGAGACTATCCAGGGTTCTCTGAATGCTCGCCTATCTGCCCTTGAACAGGAACGAGACGAAGCGACCAAGCGCGAGGCAGACATCAGGAAGAAAGCTCGAGACTCTGCAAACAAGACTCGCAAAGCTGAAGAAGAGGTTGAGGCTTCTGCGGAGCAAGTCTCGACTCTCAATGCTGAGCTACGTACGTGCCGTGAAGAGCTCGCAAATCTACGGAAGAACTACGAGCAAGCGGACACTGCCCTGGCAGACGCCAAAGCCGATCAGGATCGCCAGAGGCGCATATGGGAATCTGAACTTGCTTCTCGCATCGAAGAAGAGAAAGCCCGCTGGCAGCGCCAGCACTCCAGCCCAGCCTCTGGACGCAAACTATCGATTCATGATCCGAGACGCCCGTCTGGCAGGCTCGGCCTGAATGACCTGAGCGCCCTACAAGTCCATCTTCCCGAACAACGTCCCTCCTCCCGCCGCAGCTCAGGTTTCCCAACGCCGGGCCTCTCTTCTACTCGCTACGCAGGCACGCCAGACCGAGAGGCATCGCCTTCGCTCAGCAGGCAGGAGAGCATGCTCAGCTTTGACAACGCCAACATGCCGCCCACGCCAAGCATCGAAATCGACACAGACATGTATCAAGACAACGGTGCTTTCTCACCACAACGCACCATCAACGACCTTGTCAGCACATCGACTGCTGGTGCAGGTCCGAGTGTACAGCTTGTGGAGCGTATGAGCGCCGCCGTCAGACGTCTCGAAAGCGAGAAAGCAACGTACAAGGACGAGCTGGCTCGCTTGTCGGCGCAGCGCGACGATGCCAGGAACGAGATTGTGGTGCTTATGAGAGAAGTCGAAGGGAAGCGAACGGATGAGAGCAAGCTGACTGCCTTGGAGAAGGAGCTTGGCGAGGTTAAGAGCCGGTATGAGGCTTGTTTGGAGATGGTTGGGGAGAAGGAGGAGCAAGTCGAGGAGTTGAAGCAGGACGTGCAGGAGCTGAAGAGGATCTATCGCGAGTTGGTGGAGGAGAAGGTGGGAGGGTAGACTGGAGTAACTCACCACTCTGGAGGCAGCACACGCCATCCGACTATTACGAGACGACTCCAAGCACCTGACATTCATTGTTACTCCTTTCCTCCGAGGTCATGGGACGCTCTGCGTTGAGAACAGATGATGTTTTTTATGAAGCAATGCAGGTCGCAGATCCGGGTAAAAGAGAAGAGGACTCAATCGTGTAACAGGACGCAAGCTGGAATGCTACTGGCGACCGAACAAGCTGCCAGCCCAATATAGCTTCTTGGCCGCCATCACCATATCGGCCGAGTCATGTGCCCGTACAATCGCTATCTACATGCGAATAGCGTCACTAATCTTGCATGTTGGCAGTATGGTCTATCTCTAGTCACTTTAATGGTTCTACGCACCATCGAATTCCCACGCGAGGCGTTTGACTTTTCCAAGAGCTCGGTTGCTAACAATGTCAAGGAGTTGGTATCATCTCACATGCCATAGAGATTCTGATACACAGAATATGCTGGTTTACACGCTTTGGGAGGTAGCGCAGGAAAACATTGGGCCCCGGAGAGCTCTCCGTCGTTTATCAGGTGCCAGGCTTGTGTTACATCGTCTTAAGACCATTCGTTCGTCTAAAGGCGTTGAATCGTTCGCAGATCGCTCGGAGCACTCTCAATCTGGCTCAAAGTAATGTATCTGAGAGCAATGCGGAGCGAGGCATCGTCTTTTAGCTAACCTGATGGCCTGACTGCTAAGCCAGTGCTGCTGGCCTGTTTGTTTCGGTTAAAGTCGCGAATCGACTCGAGAGCGTTTGTTTCTGGGGATAACTTTTTAACTCGAAACGGCCGGCTGTCTGTACAGCGCCACTTTACCACGTGCCAAGCTTAGACTACAGCGGTAGTCGGCTTCCCATGTCGAGGTGAGGCAACTTGAGACTTGAGATGCTTCCATATCTCTGAACTCAAGATCGCTTCGACTGCATCGCCCAGGCATCGCCAAGTCGGCCGCTCCTCGATACTTGTCACGCGTTGATTTACTGCCACAGCCTGCAATGTATCAGTGACCTTCGCGGCTCGTCACCGGTGGGTGCTTTCGTTCGCTACTTGTCTGCAGACGCTTCCTATATATATGAGGACATGCTGATCCAATTTAGGGCCCATAAGCACTAACATCCAACCCTCCTTCACCGGTTCCTTCCAATATCCACTTTTCATTCGTCCCTTCCTGTGCTGGCACTATGAAGGTTACTCTTTTCACTCTTCTCTCCGCTACTGCGGCTTCGGCTGCGGTGATCAAGCGCCAGAACCAGGGCACCGGGTACGACTGTTTGGTCGCTGTTGATTGAGGGCTCTGATGCTGACTACTCTCGTGCAGACCCTACGGTCCAGTCTCATTCACCACCGACAACACTCTCGCCCGACACACCATCTATGCCCCAGCTACTGGACCTGACACCCCCATGCCAGTCTTCGTCTGGGGCAATGGAGCCTGCAGTGATGATGGCACCTCAGCGCAGAACTTCCTTGCTCAGATCGCCTCGTATGGTTTCGTTGCCATCTCCTCAGGCACACCGGGCGGCAACGGCGGCTCTACCACCGCCGAATGGATGAACGAAGCTGTTGAATGGGTCGTCGGCGGAGCAAACGGTCTCAACGTGGACAGCTCACGCATCATGGCTGCTGGTTTCAGCTGTGGTGGTACCGAAGCGTACCAGATGCAGGACAACGATGCCGTCTCCTCCATCGGCATCTTCAGCTCGGGTCTTCTTGGCGACTACGAGTTTGCGTCGAAGATCACTAAGCCGACCATGTACGCTCTTGGTGGTCCCAATGACATTGCCTATGGTAACGTAAGTCTCTTGGCGCCTGCATTACCCCCCAATGATTCTATACATGCTTGTCCTCACATACTGATCGCTATCAACAGGGCGAGCGCGACTACGCTGCACTTCCTAAGACTCTCCCTGCCTGGAAGGGTAACCTCAACCGCGTCGGCCACGGCGGTACCTACGGCGAGCCCAACGGTGGCCTCTTCGCCGAGGCTGCCGCCAACTGGATGCTGTGGCTCTACAATGGCGACGCGAAGGCTGGCGCGTACTTCGCCGATGGCGCTGGTGCTTCTGCTGGCTGGAACGATGCTACGAGCCGCAACACCGAAAGCTTCTCTGTTCCCATCGGTGGCGCCGGCGCTGCTGCTGCCCCCAGCACTGCCAATGCGACTAGTTCCGCGGCCAAGGAGGAGCGCGACTGCGACGTTCAGTATGCGAAGGTCTGATTACCGACGCTAGATATCGATGCAGTCGGTCACTTGGTCGCATGATATCTTGTGTGCCCTTATCAGATGCCAGTCAAAATGAAAACGCAAAGCTCATACAGGATTTTACCTCACAAGGTTGTCTTTGGTGTAAGAATATCACACGGCGATGCTAGGTTCCAAGCTTGAAGTAAGCCAGGCAACGTGCGTATACTGAACCCTTGGATCGTCATTACACCGTACTGAAGGTGATCACTAGACTACAAACCAACTGCTCTGTTGCTCAAATCCCAGAGGCGTTCTTCTCCTTCAGCATCGTAAGCGTATGGTGCGTAAGCCGGGACATTGGTCCCATCGCCCTCCTCAACGGGCCGTGCCTCTCCAACTTCAGCCAAGTAGACTCCGCTGTACTGGTTGAAGCGTGGCTCAAGAGCCGCCCAGACAGTCGTAGCAGCACCCTGGTGCACGTCACATCCGGTCTTCTTGAAGTGCTCCAGATCACCGGCGCTGCCCAACGTGTCCGCATCGAAGTGTCGTGTGATATCAGTCGTCAGAATGGTGCCTGGGTGAACAGACAGGCCTCTGATCTTTGGGCCGTAGTGGCGATCGATGGAGTTGCACATCCAGATGTTGGCGGTCTTTGATTGGGCGTATGCTACCAAGGGGTTGTAGTCGCCTTTCTCGAAGTGCACGTCATCGAAGCGGACGGAGTTGAAACGGTGTCCAGCGCTGGAAAGTGCAATGACTCTGCTGGGCGAATCGCTGGTGGCGGACTGCGAGAGCATGGGTTCCAGCAGGCGGAACAGGAGGAAGTGACCGAAGTGGTTGCTGCCGATCTGAAGTTCGTGGCCGTCTTCAGTAAGGCTGAATGGGGTTGCCATGATTCCTGTCTAGAGCGTGAGTAATGCTTTTGTCACGGTATACATGTTGCCAAGATTACTGACCAGCGTTAGTGATCAAAACATCGAGCCTTGGGCTTCGCGCGCCGAAATCAGCGACAGCGTTCCGGACACTCTTCAAGCTGGCAAGGTCCAAGATGATGAATTCGGCAGGCACTCCTTTGCCATCCTGCGAGATAGCCTCCACGGCAGCCTTTCCCTTCTCCTCACTACGAGCGGTAACAAAGATCTTGGCGCCTGTCAAATGCAAGGCTTTCGCGGTTTCAAGACCAAGGCCGCCAGTGCCACCTGTGATCAGAATGACCTTGCCCTTTAGCTTGCCCTCTGCATTCTGGTCTTTGATGATCTCAACAGCCGTTGGACGCTGGTCTCCGGCGCCCTGTGGGTCCTTGAAGCGCTCAAGGTATGGGCGGTATGGCTGCTCTGGTGCTGGCATGGTCCTGAGAATTGTTACTATTATTGTGAAGCGAAAAGTGTGATTGGAGAGTTAAACTACAAGGCAGAAAGACAGCCACAACGTGTACTTTGTTCAGCTGAGTAATTTTGAGGGACGTGTCATTGTCCTTGTGTCAGGGAGGCCCTGGTCGCTCGCTAATGGTACTTGGGCTAAGCAGGAAGTGGATTAAGTCCGCTGTATTTTATTACAGCTGAGTACGCACGGTCTTGACACCATTCGCTTATCATGACTACTCGCTTATCGTGAGCGAGACCCCATCTCCATCCGAGTCATGAATATATTTGGCAAACCAACATTGGACAGCTGCTGATCATCTCCTTCCCCGGCAGCGTCCCTTGAGTAACGTTTTTATCGACGCACGAGATCGACACTGAATCGTTACGCTAAGTGGTGTAGACACACAAGAGCAGTTCTATAACACTCCAATGGCTCGGTGCACTGCATTAGCCCGCTGAGAAGACTCTTCCAAAGTACATGTACGCGACAGAGTACGCTGCCGGGGAAGGAGATGTAAACCAGTCCGGCCAGATGCATGTCCACAGCTTCAGCACATGCCCACGGCATGCGAGTTGCTGTTATCTCGTCGTATCCTGGTGCGGTGTGGAAATCCGTCGCAAGACCAAGGTTGCGTAGTATCAGACTGTGTGAATGAAGAGAGATGGAGATATGACAAGATGTCACGTCGAAGTGTAAGTATACCCAGGCTTCTACAACCCCCAAATGTCTAGTGTTTGCATCAACCTCCAATGATGTGTGGCTGCATTGATGTGATGTGGGCTTCATTTCTGTGCTTTGACGTCATCTTCATCGCAGTTGCCTGAGAGGCCTTAGGCGACATTTTATGGCGGCATCTTCAAGAACACAAACCAAGTCTACCGTCCTCCTGTCGTGACAAGCACTTTAGCGAGCTCGTCTGAATGGAGCCATTGCGAGCCGTGAAGCTGAGTAAGACAGATTGATCATACATCTTGGATTCGACACATTAGGTACAGCGACCAGTCAAATGCCAAGCAGCTTCGTCCGGCCCCAACCGTCGATAGCCTCTCGTCTCCTTAAACTGCCGAGACACAACAGCCCTATAGTGATCTCGAAAGCAGTATCAACAGAACGAAACAAGGTACCTATGATTCTCATGTGGAATGGCAGCTGTGCCAAATGCTCAATGGCTCTCTCAGTGGCTTCTTCTGCAAGCATCATATGGAGTCGGCGCATGCAATGAGACCCATTCGAGCTCGATTACACAAGAGTTACCAACAAGGAAGACACAGAACACAAACGGGCCGAGCTGTCGGTGCAACCTCCACAATTTGGCGGAGTCCATCGATCCTCCGAAGAATCCATTGACTTTCCTGTGCTCCTAGTCCATTCGGATGAGATGCCCAGTTCTCACTGACCT
>Ga0265797_10010128_pt1 | contig 12058 bp, 10 predicted proteins | sample P2T30metagenome_FD_192433 | JGI IMG/M metagenome (GOLD analysis project Ga0265797, IMG submission 192433) | Plant litter microbial communities from East Loma Ridge, Irvine, California - P2 T30 | ecosystem: Environmental > Terrestrial > Plant litter > Unclassified | place: USA: California... | reverse complement strand
CGCCCCCATAACGCATCAGAACCTATAACCCACCCTGAACTGGATCCGCCGCGGGAGGGTTAGCGTGCTCGTGCCGATCCGAGCAGGCTCGAGCGGATCGGTTGCCTGGCCAGTGGCGGGGTCGATCGTGTCGTTGAACGACGCGTCGAACCCCTCGAAGTTCTTGTTGTTGAACGCGTTGAGCAGGTCGACCGCAGCCTCGAACTGATCCTCCTTGCCGAGCACGCTGAAGCGTTTGGCGAGCGTCAGATTGACCTCACAATAGGCGAACACGCCCTTGATGCAATTATTCCTGGGGTACCGCGCGGTGAAGCGGTTGAAGCCCGAGTCCGCGCCGTTGGTCGCATCGGTGACCTGGAACGCCTGGCCGCTACCCAGCGTGTTGAGCATTGAGAACTGGAAGCCGAGCGGCAGGTCGACCATGCCCGAGATCACAACCCGGTGACGTTCGTCGCCGGCTCGCGGGCGCCAGCCATAATCGTCCGGCGTGATCGCATCGAGGCTGAACAGGTCGCCGCCGTTCTGCTCACCCTTCGAGAAGGTGTAGGCGACGTTCAGGCCCCAGCCCGACGACTTGGTGTAATTCTTGTCGAGCGTGAAATAGATCGCCTTGTACCGCGTATCGAGCCCGTCGAGGCCGACGATCGCGTTCGCATAGCCGAACGGTTGCAGCGGCGCGGTGTCGCAGCAGCCGCCGAGCCCGTTCAAGGTCCGCGTCGCGAAGATGTTGGTATAGCCGTTGCGCCCGCGGATATAGGACGCGGTCAACGCCGTCTGGAAGATCCCGACCTTCTGGCGGATGCCAATGCTCGCCTGATCGTTGACCGGTGGACGCGCGTCGTTCTTCACTGCGAACAGCTCGGGCAGGCCCTGGGTCGAGGTGGCGGCGAGCTGCAACAGCCCGTCGCGCGTCAGGTAGGCAGGATCCCACTGGACCGTCGGCAAGCCGCCGCGCGGTGTACCGGCCGGGGAAAAGCGGAACACGCCGGTCGGGTTGATCGTGCGGCTCAGCTCGTCGACCGTGTTGTTGAAGTTGTTGCGATCGTAATAGCGCCCGATACCGCCGAAGATGACCGTCGACTGGTCGTCCTTCACGTCATACGAGAAGCCGAACCGGGGCGCGATCGCGCCGGCGAACGGGCTGCGGTTGCTGCCGTCGGTGATGTAGTTCTCAGGGTCGAAATACGCCGTCCGGGGCAGTGCGCGCAACGCGGCCGCGGCGTTGGCCGGCGTGCGATATTCGTTGTTGAAGCCGTTCGTCTCGTAATCCCAGCGTACGCCGACGTTGAGCTGGAGCTTGCTCGTCACGTCCCAGTCGTCCTGCAGGTAAAGGCCGACCTGGGTGTTCGAGGCGAGGATCTTGCCGCTACCGAGGCCCAGTCGTGCCTCGGCCGGCGACGCGAAGGTCAGGCCGTTCTGCGGCTCGCGCCGATAGGTATAGCGCGGCTGGATGAACGACTGGTTGTCGAACTCGATATCGGTGATCTCGACGCGGGCGCCCGCCTTGAACGAATGATTCTGAAGGCCGGTGTAGGTGACGTCGTCGCGCAACGTGTAGCCCTGCTGGACCTCGCGACGGGTCGAATCCTTGCCGCCGAAGATGATCACGCCGTCATAGTCGTAGGTCGGCAGGTCGGGGTTGAGCGACGTCGGATTGAACGCGTAGCTCAGGTAATTGGCGTTGAACTCGTTGATGAAGTTGCTGCCGGTATAGGTCCATTTGTACAGATACGTGTCGACCACGTTGATCTTGTTCTCGGCGTTTTCGTACGAGACGTTGCCGCCGAAATTTTGGATGTCGGTTTCCTGGCGACGACTGAACGACAGGTCCATCACTTGGTTGCTGTCGGGCGTGAGGGTCAGCTTGCCGAAGTAGAAATCGCCGCGGAATGGGCTGACGAACGCGCCCTCGAAGTCGCTCAGGCGACGCCCCGAATTGGCTTCGAAGTCGGCGACCGCCGCGGTCGATCCGGTGCTGTCGACGTTGAATGCGCGGTCTTGGTCGTTACCCTCGTACGTCGCGAAGAAGAACAGCTTGTCTTTGATGATCGGGCCGCCGAGCGACACGCCGTATTGCTTGCGCTCGAAGGCGGGTTCGGCGCGGTTGTTGACCTTGTCGAGGTACGATTTCGCGCTGAGACTCTTGTCCGTATATTGGCCAAAGACCTCGCCGTGGAATTCGTTGGTCCCCGACTTGGTGACGGCGGTGATGATCGCGGCGCCGGCCTGCTCGTACTCGGCCTTGTAGTTCTGCGTCAGGACGCGGAATTCCTGGACCGCAAGCTGGCCGAACGGATTGCCGCGGCTGTTCTGCTGGCCTGCGACACCGCCCTCGCGCAGCTTGTTCTTCAGGCTGACGCCGTCGATGAACACGTTCACCTGGCTGGCGGTCGATGCGCCCGATTGGAACCCCTTGTTGGTCTCGCTGTCGTTATATTTCACACCAGGCGCCAGCGCTGCAAACGACAGGAAATTGCGATCGGTCTGCGGCAGGTTGCGGATCTGCTGCTGGCTGACGTTGGTCGCAACTTCGCTGGTCCTGGTCTCGACCAGTCGCCCGCCGGTGACGACGATCTCCTGGCCATCGCCGGTAGCCGGTGTCGCATCACCTGTCGCGGCGCCAGTTGTGGGGGAGGTCGCGTCGCCGTTGGGGGCCGGCGCCGCAGCCGCGGGGGCAAGCGTCGCATCGAGCGTCGCTGACTGGCCGATCGAGACGATGATGCGCTGGACCGAGACGTCCCCGTTCGTGCCCGTGACGGTGATCGTATACTGCGCCGGCCGCAGCCCGTTGAGGATGTAACTCCCGTTCGCTGCCGTCACCGTGCGGAAGCTCTGGTTGGTCCCCCCGTTCACCGCCACCACGGTCGCACCAGCAACCGCCGCGCCCGCCGCATCGCGGACCTGCCCGCGTATCGAGGCGGTCGTCGTCTGGGCGGTCGCGGCCGTCGTGAGAGCCGCAGCCGATCCGAGGATCGTCGTCGTCACCAGCGCAGCGCGCAGCGCCGCGACCATCATGGTCTTCATGTCGAATAGTCCCCTGCGTTGGATCGCGGGATCGGCAAATGGCGTGGGCACGATCGCGGCGGTTCTGCCCAAGCCATGGCAGCGCCCGATCGTAATGCTCGCGACGGTCGCGACCCCATGCCCTGGACCTCTCCATTAACCGCTCCCGATGGAGTCGGTTGGGCAGCACGCATGTTTGCATGGCTGCCGGGGGGAGGCTCTACGCCCGGTTTCCGACGCCTGCCAATGGCTTGTCCAAGCAAGGGACCGATTTCGGCGACAGTCCGTGTCATTATCGCCACAATCCATGTTTGCCGGGTCGCACTCGACAGTAATGCATCCTTAATGACTGCAGACGCGACGCAAAATAGCGCCGGGAGTATTTCCGGCAATATTATAGTTTGCAAGATTTTTTCAGGGGAGGACCGCGCCTTACTTCATCAAGACAAGCTCTTCCGCCATCGTCGGGTGCAGCGCGACGGTCGCGTCGAAGTCCGCCTTGGTCAGCCCGGCCTTCACCGCCACCGCGGCGGATTGCAGGATCTCGGGGCAGTCCGGCCCGATCATGTGGATGCCGACCACTCGGTCGGTTTCGCCGTCGCAGATCATCTTGTAGAGCGAACGCTCGTTGCGGCCTGCCAGCACGTTCTTCATCGGCCGGAAGTCGGACGTGTAGACCTTCACCGAGCCGAGCGCTTGCTTCGCCTGCGACTCGGTCATGCCGACGCCGGCCATTGGCGGGTGGCTGAACACCGCGGCGGGGACGTTGGCGTAATCGACCCGCGTCGGTTTCCCGCCGAAGAACGTGTCTGCGAACGCCTGCCCTTCGCGGATCGCGACCGGGGTCAGCTGGATCCGGTTGGTGACGTCGCCGACCGCGAAGATCGAGTCGCAGCTCGACTTGTTGTCCTCGTCGACGATCACCGCACCCGCCGCGTCCATCTCGACGCCCGCGGTTTCGAGCCCGAGCCCCTTGGTGTTGGGCAGGCGACCCGTCGCGAACATCACCAGATCGACGGTGATCGGCTCGTGTCCGCTCATCCGCACCGTCAGGCATCCGTTCGCGTCCTTCTCGATGCTCTCGAACGCCGCATTGAAGCGGAAATCGATGCCCTTGCTCATCGAGATCTGGAGCAGGCGGTCGCGGATCGATTCGTCATAGCCACGCAGGATCACGTCGGTCCGGTTGACCAGCGTCACGTGCGACCCGAATTGGTGGAAGATCCCGGCGAACTCGTTGGCGATATAGCCCGCGCCGGCGATCAGCACGCGCTTCGGCACGTCGTCGAGGTGAAAGACCTCGTTCGAGGTAATGCCGTGCTCGGCACCCGGGAACTCGGGCACCAGTGGATGCGCGCCGACTGCGATCAGGATCTTGGCCGCTGTCTTCACGGTCCCGTCGGCGAGCGTGACTTCGTTGGGCCCGGAGACGACCGCGCGCTGGTGGATGATGTCGACGTGATTGTTCTGAAGCGTGGTGGTGTAGGCGCCGTTGATCCGGTCGACCTCCTCCATCACGTTGTCGCGCAGGGTCGGCCAGCTGAACGCGCAGTCGTCGGGAACCTGCCAGCCGAAGCGCTTGGCATCCTTCAGATCCTCGGCGAAATGCGCGCCGTAGATTAGCAGTTTCTTCGGCACGCAGCCGCGGATAACGCAGGTGCCGCCGACCCGGTATTCCTCTGCGGCCGCAACGCGTGCGCCATGCGCGGCCGCGACACGCGACGCACGCGTCCCGCCCGAGCCTGCGCCGATGACGAAGAGGTCATAGTCGAATTGGGTATCGGTCACAGGCAGTCCTCATGCGTCGCGCGTCGCTGGAAAGCGGCTTTGCATGCCATCTGGGGCAGGGGGGATGCGCGAACAACCCCGACGCGGCGATCACGCTGATCGCTTTGATCTATCGCTGACCCGCCCTGCGCATCGGCATCGCGTCGATCGTTTGTTCGAGAACGGTGGCGGGGAAGGGCTTTGCGCTCCGCAGTTTCTCGCCCCCGTCCTTGCCGATTAGGATCGCGGTGAAGGGCGCGGAGAGGCGGTATTTGCGGCGGATCGAGGTGGCGGTGTCCCCCGCACCGCGGACCCGGTCGCCGATCACTTCGACGACTGTGAGGTCGCGGTCATCGCTCTTCGCCTTCCAGTTGGCGAGGATGCGGCGCTGCTCGGCAAGCGCCGCGTTTTCGCCGGAGGCGGCGGCCACAATCAGCACGCGCCGCTCCCACTTCATCTGCGCGAGGGTGGGTGAAGTGGCGAGTGCGACGGCAAGTAGGACGGTCATCAGGATTGAACGCACCACCTTCTCTTGTTCTCGCGCGAAGGCGGGAGCCCAGGGTCATAGGCGCTGTGGATGGTATCCTGGGCCCCCCGCCTCCGCGGGGGAACAAGAAGGAGAGAGCGCTTCGCTTCCTTTGGTTTACCCAAACGCGCGCTTGATCAGATCGTCCGTCGAAGGATCGAACGTCTGCCCGCCCTTCTCCGCAGCCTTCGCCATTTCCTTCCCCAGCTCGACCCCGAACTGGTCGAACGAATTGATCCCTAGAAGAACCCCGTTCACGAACACCCGGTGCTCGTAGAACGCGATCAGCGCCCCCAGCGTCCGCGCATCCAGATCGTCCAGCAGCAACGTCGAAGACGGCCGATCGCCCGAATAGCTCCGCGCCGAATCCTCGACCTGCTTGCCCGCCATCAACGCCGCCCCTTGCGCAAACGCATTCAGCAGCAGCGCCCGATGATGCTCCTCAGGCAACGTATCGCCCGGCTCGATCGCCGCGACGAACTCGACCGGCACCAGATGCGTGCCCTGATGGAGCAGCTGGAACACCGCGTGCTGCGCCTCGGTGCCGACCCCGCCCCAGGTGATCGCCGCCGACGGCCGCCCGAGCGGCTCGCCTTCCGCTGTCACCGACTTGCCGTTCGACTCCATCTCCAGCTGCTGGAGATAGCTCGGCAGCAACCGCAACCGCTCGTCATACGCGAACGTCGCGCGCGTCTCGGCCCCGCGGACCTGCGTATAATACAGGTCAGCGAACGCAGCGAGCGCCGGCGCGTTCTCGTGCAGCGCGGCGAGGCGGAAGTGGCGATCCATCTCCGCGGCACCCTCCAGCAGTTCCTCGAACTTGTCCCAGCCCAGCCCGATCGCCGCCGGAAACCCGATCGTCGACCAGAAGGAATACCGCCCCCCGACGCTCTCCGCGAACGGCAGGATGCGCGTCTCGTCGACGCCCCATTCCATCGCCTTCTCCGGCGCCGCGGTCAGCGCGATCACGCGGCCATACGGATCCTCGACATTATGCTCGGTCATCCACTGCAGGACGCTTTCGGCGTTCATCAGAGTCTCGGTCGTGGTGAAGGTCTTCGACGCGACCACCAGCAACGTCGCCGCCGGATCGAACTTCGCGAACACGTCCTCCAGCGCCACACCGTCGACATTGGCGACGATCCCGACGTCGTAGCGCTTGTCGTCGCGGCCCAGCGCATCGACCAGCAGCTGCGGTCCCAGCGCCGATCCGCCGATCCCGACATGCAGGATATGCCGCACCGGACCCAGCGCATCCGCCTCGATCGCATCGATCAGCGTCCGCATCCGCGCGTGGCTCGCCTGCGCGATCGCGACGCTCTCGGGCTTGCCCTCGCCGCGCTCGGCGGTGTGCTCGACCGCGCGGCCCTCGGTGACGTTGACGATCTCGCCCGCGAACATCGCCTGGCGCTTGCCCGCGAGATCCTGCGCCTTCGCCATCTCCTCGAACGCCGCGATCGCATCCGTCGTCAGGTGCGTCTTCGACCAGTCGAAATGGATGCCCGCGACGTCGAGGCTCAGCTTCGAGAGGCGCTCCGAATCCTGCGCGAACAGGTCGGTCAGCTTGGTGGCGGGCAGGGCTTCGATCTTGGACCAGTCGGCGGTCATGCTACTTCTCCGAATAGACGTGCGCGCCGGTCATGCTGCAAGCGCGCGACCGCGACAACGCTCTTTCGGTGACAGGTATCCCGCATACGCTTGACGACACGCGCCGTCTGCGCAAACCCGCGCACATGGCAAATGACGTGAAGACACCCGCGCGGTCCAAGGCGCCTCGTTCCGAAACGAGCGAGACCTTCCGCTTCCTGCTGAAGCTCGCGGTGGTCGTGCTGATCCTGCGCAGCTTCATCTTCGCGCCGTTCAGCATCCCGTCCGAATCGATGCTCCCTCGCCTCCTGATCGGCGACTATCTCTTCGTCTCGAAGTGGAACTACGGCTACTCCCGCTGGTCGCTCCCCGGTGGTGTCCCCCTGATCCCCGGCCGCATCTTCGGCAGCACGCCGACCCGCGGCGACGTCGTCGTCTTCCGCGCGCCCGAAGTGCTCGATCACGACGTCATCAAGCGCGTCATCGGCCTCCCCGGCGAGACGATCCAGATGCGCCAGGGCATCGTCTACCTCAACGGCAAGGCGATCCCGAAGCAGCGCATCGCCGACTTCACGATCCCGCTCACCGCCAATTTCAACGCCGAGAAATGCGGCGCGCCGTTCGTCGACGTCGTCGCGAACGTTCAGATCTGCCGCTACCCCCGCTTCCGCGAGACGCTGCCCAATGGCCGCAGCTACGAAGTGATCGACCAAGCCGAACTCCCCGACCGCGACGACACCGGCCTCTACACCATCCCCGCCGGCCACATCTTCGTGATGGGCGACAACCGCGACGACAGCGGCGACAGCCGGTTCCCCGCACCGAACGGCATGGGCTATGTCCCGCTCGAGAACGTCGAGGGCAAGGCGGTCGTCAACTTCTTCTCGACCGACGGCGACGCCGAATGGCTCAAGCCCTGGACCTGGGTCAGCGCCGCCCGCTGGAGCCGCATCGGGGAAGGCTTTTGAGCGACCTCGCCGGCTGGCTGAAGACGCTCTTCGGCCGCGTACCCACCAACCTCGCCCCCTATGAGCGCGCGCTGACGCACGGCAGCCAGGCCGCGGCGAACTACGAACGCCTCGAATTCCTCGGCGACCGCGTCCTCGGCCTGATCATCGCCGAATGGCTGTACGAACTGTTCGCCACCGACCCCGAGGGCTCGCTCTCGAAGCGCCTCAACGCGCTCGTCACCGGCCCGGTCTGCGCCGACGTCGCCCGCGAGCTTGGCGTCCGCGCGCATCTCAAACTCGGCAAGCAGGCCCGCGACGACGGCGCCAGCGACAGCGACAACGTGCTCGGCGACGTGATGGAAGCGCTGATCGGCGCCTGGTATCAGGAAGCCGGCCTCGACGCGGCCCGCGCCTTCGTCCGCGGCGCCTGGGGTGACAGGGTACAGGCCGGCGCAAAGGCACCGCAACACCCCAAATCCGCCCTCCAGGAATGGGCCGCCGCCCACAACCGCAAGCCCCCCGAATACACCATCGTCGAACGCACCGGCCCCGGCCACGCGCCAAAATTCACGATGCTCGTCTCGATCGGCAAGCTCGCCGAAGCCACCGCCACCGGCTCCAGCAAACAAGAAGCCGAAACCGCGGCGGCCAAGGCGCTGCTCGAGAAGCTCGGCTAGAAGGTTTTGTTCGCGTAGAGGCGCAGAGGACGCGGAGATGGTTCGATCGGGGCAAGGTCGTGCCCGGCAAGACACCGATTATTCGGCGCCGTTTGGTTCAGCGGGTGCGACCCTCATTCACTTCATCTCTGCGTCCTCTGCGCCTCTGCGCGAACAAACTCTTTCTTCTCGGACTGCGCCCGACGCGCCGGCGAGTGAGGCCGCAGTTCGGTGGGAATGACGCGAGGGCGTTTTGTCTGTATGACGGGGCTCGAATATCCCGATGCCGAAAAGAGCCTAAGTGACCGAACCTACTACTCCTGAAATCCCTGCCCCGAAGCATTGCGGCCTAGTCGCGATCGTCGGCGCCCCCAACGCGGGCAAGTCGACGCTCGTCAACGCGCTCGTCGGCCAGAAGGTCGCGATCGTCAGCCCCAAGGCGCAGACCACCCGCGCCAAGCTGATGGGCGTCGCGATCGAGGGCGGCACGCAGATCCTGCTCGTCGATACCCCCGGCATCTTCGAGCCCAAGCGTCGCTTCGACCGCGCGATGGTCGCCGCCGCCTGGGGTGGCGCGGAAGGCTCCGACATCATCGCGCTGGTGGTCGACGCCAAGGGCGGCATCGGCGGCAAGGTCACCACGATCGTCGAGTCGCTGGTCGGTCGCACCGAGCCGATCTGGCTGATCCTCAACAAGGTCGACCTCGCCGACAAGACCAAGCTGCTGATCCACGCCGAGAAACTCAACGCGCTGCTCCCGTTCGCCGAGACGTTCTTCATCAGCGCCGGCACCGGCGACGGCCTCGCGCACTTCAAGACGCAGCTGGCGAAAGCGATGCCCGAAGGTCCTTGGCACTACCCCGAGGACCAGGTCTCCGACTCGACCGAGCGCGCACTGGCCTCCGAAGTGACGCGCGAGCAGCTCTATCTCCAGCTCCACGCCGAACTCCCCTATGCGAGCACGATCGAGACCGAGCAGTATATCGAGCGCCAGGACGGCAGCCTCGAAATCCACCAGCAGATCCTCGTCGAGCGCCCCACGCAGCGCGCGATCGTGCTGGGCAAGGGCGGCGTCCGCATCAAGGAAATCGGCGCCCGCTCACGCATCGAACTCGCCTCGATCACCGGCAAGCCCGTCCACCTATACCTGCACGTAAAGGTAAAACCCGGCTGGGACGAAGACCGCGAAATCTACCGCGACATGGGCCTGGACTGGGTCGACTGACCCCCCTGATCCTCACCTGCAAGGGGAGGTGGCTGGCGCAGCCAGACGGAGGGGTGACCCGCTCTCGATACGGCGACACCCTTCCGTCATCCCTTCGGGCTGCCACCTCCCCTTGTAGGGTAGGATCAGACGTCCGACAAAATCTCTTCCACCCAAGCCGGCATTAGCACCCCGGCCGCCCCGATCCGCGTCTCCTCGAAGAACACGCTCCCCATCGAAGGATCCAGGTTCAATTCCAGCGTTCGCGCGCCATGATACGCCGCAGTCTGCACGAACCCCGCCGCCGGATACACCGCCCCCGAAGTCCCCACCGAAACGAACAGGTCGGCTTTCGCCAACGCCGCCTCGATCCGCTCCATCCGGTACGGCATCTCCCCAAAGAACACGATGTCCGGCCGCCCCGCCGCCGCCCCGCAAGTCCCACACACCGACCCCACCGGCAGAGCGCCAGCCCAGTCCTCCCGCGCCCCACACACCGCACACAGCGCCGACAACAACTCCCCATGCATATGCAGCATCCGCGTCGCCCCCGCGCGCTCATGCAGGTCGTCGACATTCTGCGTGACGATCAGCAACTCGCCGTCCCAACCCGCATCCAGCCGCGCCAGCGCCCGATGCGCGGCATTAGGCGCCACCCCCGCCAAAGCCGCCCGCCGCAGATCATAGAACCGGTGCACCAATTCCGGATCCGCCGCGAGCGCCTCGGGCGTGCAGACATCCTCGACCCGGTGCCCCTCCCAAAGCCCACCCGGCCCCCGAAACGTCGCGATCCCGCTTTCCGCCGAAATCCCGGCCCCGGTAAGAACGACGATGTTTCTGATGTCCTGCATCGCCACTGGATAAACCGCGTTCTTGCAGTCCGGAAGGGCGCGCAGTCGCGACGCCATCTCCCATTTCTCGCCGCTAAGCCTATGATGTCTCATGCGCCGTTATGAAAAACGCCAGCGTCTGCTGGCAATCGGGCTCGCTGCGCTGGCGGGATTCGTCGATGCGCTGGGGTTTCTGAAGCTCGGCGGTTTGTTCGTCTCGTTCATGAGCGGCAATTCGACGCGCTTTGCGGCGGGTATCACCGGCGTCGTGCCGGGCAGCCTGTTCGCGGGTGCGCTGATCGCGGCTTTCGTCGGCGGGGTCATGGCCGGCGAAACCGTCGGGCGGCTCGCGGGACGACGGCGGAAGCAGGCGGTACTCGCGTTCGTGCTGGTCGCGCTGGCGATCGCCTCTGCGACGGCGACGCGCGGTGGCGACCTCGTTCTGGCGCCGCTGCTGATGGCGGTGGCGATGGGATCGGCGAACGCGGTGTTCCAGCGCGACGGCGAGGTCAGCGTCGGCGTCACCTACATGACCGGCACGCTCGTCAAGATCGGCCAGCACCTCACGACCGCTCTCGTCGGCGGTCCCCGCTTTGCCTGGGTGCCCTATCTCCTCCTGTGGCTGGGGTTGATCGGCGGAGCGACCGCGGGCGCCGCAGTGTTCCCCATCCTGGATCTGAAAGCGCTGTGGATCGCGGTCGCGCTCGCCGCGCTGCTACTCGTGGGTGCCGCCACGCTGGGAACTTCGCACGAGGAATAGGCGGTGAGCGGAATGACCGGGTTGGGAAGGAAGGCGGCCGGTCCGCTTTCGAGTAGTGATCACCGTAAACAGCAGTTCGTCGTCTAATCGCGTGGGTTGCAAGGGGTTTCTGAGATGCCGTTGTCGGGAGCGTGGTCGTCTTCGCGGTCGACATAAGCCGCCGCATGATGGGGCTTCGCGGGCGACCCTTCCAAGGTTCAGGACGCACTTCACTGCCATGAAGGCATAAGGTGCAACGAACGTCGCGGAATGAATCAGCCTACGTCCCGGCAGGACGCCTCGTGGCGCCTTGCGACGCGGACGAGCTCGGGAACTCAAGCTGCGGCGGATTTCTCCCTGAACGGTTCACCGGTGATCAGCATGCTGTGCATGATGACGGCGAGCTTGCGAGCGACTGCGACCGTGGCGCGTTTGAAGCCGAGCCTTTCTCGCAGCTGCAGCCCCCATTTGCGTAGATCGCATTCTGATCGGCTGCGCGTCAGGAGGACTGTTGCGGCCTCGTAAAGCAGCCCGCGCAGGTGGCTGTCGCCGCGCCTGGAGATATGCCCGTCATAGTCGATCTCGCCAGACTGATAGCGCCGCGTCGTCAGCCCGACGAACGCTCCCACTGACCTCGAATGCTTGAAGTTGGCAGGCTCCGCGATTGCGCTAACGAACGACGTGGCGGTCACGACACCGACACCAGGGATCGACATCAGCAGCTGGCAGGCGGCGCTACGACGTGCGTCCGCGAGAAGCTTGCGTCCAAGCTCTGCAGCGCGGAAGCGAACTGCGT
>Ga0265797_10010127_pt1 | contig 12059 bp, 12 predicted proteins | sample P2T30metagenome_FD_192433 | JGI IMG/M metagenome (GOLD analysis project Ga0265797, IMG submission 192433) | Plant litter microbial communities from East Loma Ridge, Irvine, California - P2 T30 | ecosystem: Environmental > Terrestrial > Plant litter > Unclassified | place: USA: California... | reverse complement strand
GAGGAGGAGGAGGAGGAGGAGAAGAAGAAGACGAAGAAGATGAGTTGAATGTTGTCATGGACGAGAGGGACATTTGCTTGTCTGAAGTAATGAAGACATCTTCGTTATAATATCTAACCCCCTTTTCTTTCAAGTATATCCATGATGAAAACATACCCTCACATATACGTTGCGCTTCTTTTGTGGTGGAGTGAATAGGGACATAGGAATCAGGCATAAGGTACGGGCCGAAGGGCACTCAGATAGGCGAGGTGAACGGGGATCGCGACGAAAGGTCGCGACGAACATCACTCAGACAACAACCAACACACACAAAAATAATACTATCTCAAATACTGCATCGAGCACACGTTCCTGTGGAACACATAACCACTACACTTTATCTAATTTTTCCCCACTACATCAACCCCATTTACGCCTTGTCATCATCGGTCTTCTTCTTTCCCTTGAGCTTCCCCAGTGCTCCAAAGCCAAACTTCCATCCCTTGATCCTAATGCTCCAAACGAAAAAGTACACCAACGCCCAGTTACTAATACAAAATGCAAGAAAGATGCCAAAGTTGCGCCACTTGTCGCTGGCCTTGACGTGGAGAGTCGAAAGATAGTCATCACCGACACTATAAGGGCAATACTGGCATCCAGTCGTAGCCTCCGGATTAACAAGGTATCCTGCAGCTTGCGACGCAAAAGTGCCAGCATATGACGAGCACGTCTGACCCGGCGGCGCGTCGAAAATGGCCGTCTCACTCTCTCGGCACTGGACGGGTATACCAGTCAAAGTAGCCGAGAGCACACCGCCAATCCAGTACGTGGACGGGTTGAGGTAGTAGATCCAGTATCTCCAGAAAGCAGGCATCATATCATAAGGGCGTACAATGCCGTTGAACAAGCCAAACATGACAAAGAAGAAGGGGAGAACGTTGGAGATGACGGTAAAGCTGGGTGCGAAGGCGCAAATCCACTGGCCCCACGACGAGATGAAGATGAAGAACAGCATCGTCATCAAGAAGACGTACCCGGATGTCGCGCTATCGGTTGGCATGCCAGTGGGGAAGTACCATAGCACAAAATATAGCACACTGGATACAATGGCGATGGGCACCTCGGCCACAACTTGAGCAGTGGTAAACGCAACCCAGCCATAGATACGCGACGGGAGTTCTCTTGCTTGCCACAGTGCCATGTTTTGGTAGAACTTGGGTACCACAGCGTTGACAATGGTCGGTGGGATGAGGATAATCAGGAAAGGACTGAACATGCGGTTCTGCAGGTCGCCTACGCTGTTGCCGAGTTGCCAGAAGGTGAAGCCGTTGAAGATGCCGATGACGACTGCGACGAAGAGTTTGCCGTAGAGGTAAGAAGGATCGCGCCAGTATTGCGTAAATGTACGCTTGGTAAGCATGGTGGTTTGCTCCCATGTAGATGCCGCAAACTCGGACTCTTCCTCTGCGCCTCCGTCTTGTTTCTGGCTTGCAATGATTTTGCTACGGTCTGCCTTGAGGCGCTCAATTTCCTTGAGCATCGCCGCGTTATTGTCCGAGTGGAGCCATTCCTCGTTCCAATTGATCTTGCTACCGTCCTTGCGTTTGATGGGCTTTGCCGCGGTCTCCAGGATGAACTCGGCGACGTTCTTGTTGGGAGGGCATTTTACGCCGCGATCACCAAAGTACTTGATTACATCAGAACCATTCTCGCCCACGGGCCCAAAATAAAACGTGTTTCCGCCGGGGTTGAGGGCAAGGATCATGTCAAATTGCTGAATAAGGATACTGCTTGGCTGATGAATGGTGCAAACAATGGCTTGGCCTGCCTGTGCGAGCTTCTTCAGAAACTGAACGATTGAGTATGCTGAGTTGCTGTCGAGACCGCTAGTCGGCTCGTCGAGGAAGAGGAGTAGCGAGGGTTTCGCGGCGAGTTCAACACCGATTGTCAGACGCTTCTTTTGCTCGACGCCTAAGCTGGAGACTAGTGCATCTTGAATTTCTTGAAGTTCGAGCAGGTCAATAATCTTGTTGACATAATCAAGCTTCTCCTGCCTGGGGGTTTTCTTGTCTTGACGGAGTATAGCTGAAAATTCGAGAGCTTCGCGAATTGTCGCAGTGCCATCATGAAGATCCATCTGCTCACAGAAACCAGTGCCTCGCTGGAAAGACTTCCCGAGACCCAGGCCATCTACGAGGAACTCTCCAGACACAACACCACTTGTTTGACGTTGGGACAGAGTGTTGAGTAGAGTAGACTTGCCAGCACCAGAGGCGCCAACCAAGGCAATCATGACACCAGGCTTTGCATATCCATTGACTTTGTTCAGTAGCTTGCGTTCGCCTCCTTGGTAGGGGACGGTGTATTCGACGTCATTCCAGGTGAAAACGCTCTCACTGCTCGAGATGGACTCCAGCGCCTCCTCCTCTCCATGTGCGGCAGTGTCAGAGGAGCTTGAGATGGACTCGCCCGCAACGACCTGCTCCTCATCGGCAGGAGCCTCCTCCTTTACGGCCTGTTTCGCACGCTTGTTCTTGGCAAATACCAGCGCACCGCCACCTGACTGCACAAAAGAGACAGTCTCAGTTGCGATCACCGTCACCAAGAGATAGAGAATGGTGAAGGCGATCAAAACGCCAAAGTTACGCCAAAGGTTTGATCTCGAATAGTTGAACGACACATCGAGGTAGTCTGCGCCGGACACGGTGTTCGAATTGGGTGACGCACCCGTCAAGCTGCATCCCTGATGCGCGGGATCAACATCCGGTCCCTGAGGCACCAACTGACCCGGAGCACACTCCATGATGCGATCAGAGAACTCATTTGTCAAGACCGCTTCGAAAGAGTATCCTACGGGGTTGACCCAGTAGAGCCATCCAAACCAAATGTATTTAGTCAACAAATCTGGTTTGGGGATAACGTAACCGGTGTAGATGATGAGCAAGTTGAGAGCGAGACCGGCGAATCGGACAGCGTCGTCTATGGTAGGTGAAAGGGCGGCAAACATGCGGTAAAGTGTCGTAATACAAAAGGTTGTGACATAGATGAACAGGAAGTAGATGAAGAACTTTGAAACGTCGACATCTAGTCCGGTCATGAAGTACATGATAATTGCTAAGCATGTTAGTAACTGCCGCACAAGGTAATGGATAGTGCCACTTACAAAACGGTATCACTTGCGCCAACAGCAATGGAAAGTCCTGCAGCACACGTGCGATAACCACAGCACTCGGCCTGTAGAAGGCATAGTCCTCATGCCTCTTGACCACGTTGCGGCCAGAGACGGCCTTCATGAGCTCCGATAACTGCAGCCAACCTAAGAAGAGAATGGAAAAGAAGCCGGAACCGCCTCGCGAGAAGGCTCCCGACGTGTCCAGTGCTTGACCGTAGAACAAAGAGCCGACTATGAGGCCGTTGGAGAGAATGATGAAGAATTTCGTATAGAGAGTTGTCTTGTCACCCCATGTCAACCAGAACTCTCTTTGCGTGCAGGCAAGCACTTGTCGCACAAATGAGACTGTAAAAGGGCTCTTCTTGCGCACAGTCTTGCTCTTACTCTCGCGCACTGCTCCTTCAAAATCTTTGGCATCCACATAGCCACTCTTCTCCAAGTCGCTCTCGTACTCTGCAACCTCTCTCAACACGCTCTTGTACATCTCACTCTGCCTAAATGCCTTTTCAAGCTCCTCTGCCGTTCTCGGCGCCTTGTCCTCAAATCCCGGACGGAACTGGCGCTCGGTGGGGTCGGTGACGGCGGTTAGGAAGTCGGCCGTGGTCTGGCGTTCGGGGCACTTGAAGCCAAGGTCCTCGAAGTATTGCTTTGCAGCACCTGCGGGTCCTTGGTAGATGCAGCGACCGGCGTCAATGACCATGACCTTATCCATGACTTCGTAGATTTGTTCTCCTGCCTGGTAGAGCGTAACTAGCGTGGTGCGGTTGCTAATGTCGGTCATGATGCGGAGTGACTTTGCATAGTCGAGAGCGGTACTGGCATCGAGCCCACGGGTGCTGTTGTCCCAGCAGACGACTGTGCTTTTAGTGGCGAGGGTCTCCGCAATGGAGACACGTTTGCGCTCGCCTCCACTGACACCCCTGACGTATTCATCTCCAACCTTTGTGTATTTGGTGTGGGATATACCGAACACCTTGAGTAGCGCGTCAAGGATAACCGGAATCTCATGCTTGTCGTGCTTTTTTGTCTTGGTGGTGAGGGCAAACTTGAGCGTCTGCCACACATTGAGATCGGCCATGTGGGAGTCATCTTCGGGGTTGTAGTTGACTTCACCCCTGAACTGCTTCTTCTGCTTGTCGGCTGGTATACCACCGTACGAGACGTCGCCTTCGACTGCAGCATAGCTCTCCCGATTGTTCGCAATGGCCTTTAGAAAGGTCGAACAACCAGACCCAGGCCGTCCTAGCACAAGCATCATTTCTCCGTCCTTGACCACGCCAGTAAAGTCGTTGATTAGTGTCCTCATCTGCTTGTCCTTTCCGAGCTTGAGCAGTGGAATAAAGTTGGAGACTATGCGGTAAAGGTCGGGCCCGAAGGTGCCCAAGACTGCATCGGGTAGAGTTCTGGCGAATGAAGCTGTCGATCCTACGCCTTTGACGGTGAGGTTCTTGTAGATGACGCCAACCTTTTTCGCCGATTGACCGTCCTTGCGCTTCTCAAAGTGCCCTTCGCGCATGAACTCGTCGAGCTCAAAGACGTCGTCTTTTTCATCCCCCATGGTATTGCCCATGTCTTCGGGCTCATCGTCACCCGCATGATGACGCGAGGCTTGGTGCTGGCTGTGGCGGGTACTGATCCTGCTCGCGGTCCTAGAGAGGGCGTTTGATCGCTGTGACTGTGCGCCATGTGATTTTGATTTGGAGAGTGATGCAAGCTCTCCCCGCAACACCTCTATGTCCTGTCCGGCTGCGTGTGTGTCTAGCCTTCCAGCATCACGTTCACCCCATGTACCAGCACGCGAGAGACGCTTTCGGTTCGGGCTGTCGTCATCGCTCTGGTCATCCGAACCGGCGACCTCTTCTCTGCCATTGCGGAGGTAGTCATCCTCGTGCCATGGATTTCGGCGACTGTCTCGTTCTGCGGGTCCAATTGCGGATCCCCACATGGTGCAGATGTATTGTAACGAAAGTAACTGGGTAACGAACAGCTACACAAAGGGAATGCGAAAGAAGTGCAAACAAAAAAAACGGACAGAAGGTGCAGCAAGGAAGGGCACTTGTGCTGGACGAGTGGAAAAGAAAACGTCTTGAGCGTTCTTTCTTTATGACCAAAGAAAAGTTACTGGGCCCTTGACTTCGGGGCTACAGGACTTGTATGTTGACAAACCCGAGGCAGCAGGAGACATCGGAGATAAAGCGATAACCTCGTCATCTTTTTTTAAGATTTGATAGCCGATGAGCGCGTGCTGCGCCAAGCAGCTAAACAACCCACACAGATTCTGGATAGTGCGAGGTGTGACGTCTGTGTGCATTACAAATCACTTGTTTGGGTATGCAATTCTGGCGTACGAAATCTTGTACGCACGGTCGCCATTGTCCACTGTTCACCGTGCCTGGGTGAGGCTTGGCAAGCATGAGTCGTATCTGGCCGTGTGGAGTGGATTGAAAGGCAAATCTGACATGTGTGACACCTAGGCGAAGCATCCATGTTGGTCTGCCACCAACGAGACGGCGTTGGCGCAACCCTCAGCGGGGCTGGCTAGTCTGATACGAACCGGCCGCCACATGTTGTCATTCGGCTGCATTGAGAGCAGCGGCGGTCGGTGCCATCTGCCGTGTCGCCTACATGCAGGTGCAGGGCAAGGTGGCTGCGTAACAGAGAGGAAACGATGCTGTGATTACTAATTCTTCCAACATGCACCTCATCCACTTCCCTTAAGGGACAGCTATTCTAGAAGCGTTTCTTCAAGGCGCATCTATTCTATTCGAGGGGTATTCGCTGTCCGACTCGTCATCCTTCTCCGCCGTTTTCAATCTACATCCAGCCGGCATCTACGGCTTCTTCTCGATGAGCTGAGGAATATCCTCGGGCTTATTCTTGCCCTCCAGGATGTTGTACACGGCAGTGAAGAGTGGGAACTCGTCTTCCATACCCTCGGCCTTTAGAAACTCGTTGACCTCGTAGGCGGTACTGGTGCCCTGAAGCTTCTGGCCATTAAGCTCCGACTGCTCAATCTCGTAGATGGTCTTGCCACGTGCAACAGCCATCTTCGCACAGCGAAAGTTACGGCCACCCATGCATGAAGTGATGACATCGGCAACACCGCAGCTTTCTTCCGTGAAGGTGCTGGTGCGGGCGCTCTCTCCAAAAAACGCCTTTCCGAACTTGACCATTTCCAAGACACCGACACGCATCACAGCAGCTTTGGCATTGTCTCCCCAGCCCAGACCGTCCACAAAGCCTGCTGCAAGAGCGATGATGTTCTTGAGCGCCCCGCCCAGCGAGACACCGGCGACATCGTTGACGATGTGTACGTGGAAGTATGGACGATGGAAGAGCTTGCGGACGTTTTCATGCGACAGAGGCGGGTACTCGCTGGGCAAAGGCGTCAGTCGCGCCGAGCGCTTGCTGGGCTGTGTCTTGCTCGGATCGATGAGATCGACTTGAGAAGTGAGATCGATCATGGAAGAAGTCGGCGACCCACTTGGGGTGGGGTTGCGCGAGTCCATCGGCGGCGGGTCGTACGCCACAGTCGTCTCCGAGTACTTTTCTTGGGCAATCTCAGAGGCAATGTTTGCTCCCGAAAGAGCTCCACAGTATATGTTGAGCGTCATGCCAATCGTCTCCGACATGAGCCGAATGCCCTTCTCACTAACATCAACACCCTTTGTGCAGCAGATGGCTCGCGCATAGGGCAGGATCTTTCCAACCAGCTGCTGACTTGACCGGGCAATAAACTGATGCGGCAGCACAAAAATGAGCATGGTAGAGTCTTTGCAGGAGTCGGGTAGGTCGGGGTTGGCGATGACGTTGGAAGGAAGGGTGATGTTTGGGAGGTACTTGACGTTTTCGTGAACCCTGTTGATGATCCCGGAGAGCTTCTCAGGCTTGTCGGAGCCGTTGTAGTGGGGTGAGTCTTTTGGTAATGTGTACTCCTCTTCGAAGACCCACATCTGCACTGTCTCTTCGAACAGAGTCGGATTCTCCTTGACATTCTCGGCAACGAGTTTGGCCATGGTAGTGCCCCTGGAACAGTTAGTTTATGCTTGTAAACTTTGTAATCGGGGCTGTTTTGGACATGGGCTACGTACCAGTTGCCGGAGCCGACTACCGTGACTTTGTGCTTACGTCCAGCACTGAGAGTAGCCATGGTCCTGAAGCTGTGTCCTCTAGTTTGCGGTTTGATAGTGTGGGAAGTGTACGTGGGTACTACAATACGCTTATGTACGGCTCCAAGTTGATGCGGCCTTGTGACGTAGTAGGTAGGCGAGTGTGACGCGAGCAACAAAAGCTTCGTGGGTCTGAAGAGCGCCACTTTATATGTGTGTGCTATCGGGCCTGTGTGCAGTCAGTAAGTAAGAGAGCAAGCGCTCTAGCCGGATTTCGGCTTTGGGTGCCAGTGCAACGCACCCCTCGTACGAATCGTCGAGACCGAGGCAGCTTGTGATGCGGCGACCTTGGAAACTCTGCTTGCCAAGTGGCAGATGGCGGTGACGGCGTCTTGGTACTGCTGGATTGGAGGAGGCTGAAGAGTTTGTGTCTGAGTGATGGCGCAGGTGTTGGGTGTTGGAAAAAGCTAGGTATGCAGCAAGTCGGGTGTTTTCTATGGGCGTCTTCCGTCATGGAGCATGGGTCCCAGCTGCTGCAGCACGCTTAACCGTCCAGTTGGTTGGTCGATCAGCCTGCACAATTGGCCAATTGCCGCGAAGCCGTCGCGCTTGGCAAAGTCACAACAGCAGCAAACAAAGCTTGGGCAGCCGACGGTTGCCAGTTCGTTCTTCGCGCGCGCAGGGTGCACTCTTCGGCAACTGCTTCAACCGTTGCTTGACTCGAACTTGCACATGCCTAGGGCTGATGAGCACAACGTCAGATCAAACCCAAGGGCACGCGACACGGCATACAGCACAGACAAAGACCATGTCGTAACGGCGGAAATGGTAGTATTGGGGTATTACAAGTCGTGTGTGCTTTCATAACATCGCATTAAGTATCCTCCTAGAATGCTCTCCTCTCCCATCACCAGCGGTAGTGAACAAGTAAACGCCATGTAGATAGCTGTCAAAGCAATGTGCTGCCAATGCTGAAACACTGTAAAGCTGCTCCATCGCATGTGGTGTCGCCTTGCTGATATATCCGTGACGAATCCCCCCCCTCTCCTTATTCCCGTCCAACTGGGACCGGCCCGAACTCCCTCCAACAGTAGTGTCGCTTTACAAGACAAGGCCGAAGATGGCAAGAAGACCGCCAGCAAGAGCAGTTGTGCCGTACTGGGCAAGCGCAGCAGCGGCGTTACCGGCAGCCGTGGGTGAAGCTGAGGGAGTCGACGAGGAATCCGAAGAAGAGCCGCTCGTGGACGAGGGCGAGCTGCTGGCAGAAGCCGAGCCCGAGCTTCCTGCGTTACCGGCGTTGGTGGCATCAGTAGTGGTGAGGTTGCCGCAGAGGTTGTCGCGGGCCTGGATGCACTGGAACTGGGCAGCATCGTCGGAGCCGGTTGCGGCAATGCACTGGTCGTACCAGACGCGGCACATGAGGCCGGGCACGGTCTGCTGGTATTCGCTCATCACGCTGGTCATGGAAGTACCGTTTCGGCACTCGCATCCGAATTGGAGGGTTTGCTGGGCCTCGGTTAGTGCATGCGCCTTGCGACAGCGCAAAAGATACGTACAGAGTTGCAAGTGTTGCCTTGGCTTGCAATCTTGCCCTGGCCACCGCAAAGCTCAACGCACGTGTTCTGGTTGGCAGTGCACCATGTCTGCCTGTCGTTCTGGGCCACGGAGCCGGGGTCTACCGAGCAGCAGGGGATGGGTGTCTGGTACTGCGAGCTCGCGTTCTGCGCAGAAGCAAAGCCGGCAAAAGCCGAGGCGGCGACGATGAGAGTAGAGTAGAGCATTGTTGTGTTGATGTCGATGCGACAGAGTATCAATGCCTGAGCGGTGCAGAGTCAGCGGGAGATCGGCAGCTGGCTGTATGTGTGGAGCGGGTAGGCAAAGGCGAGGAGAGGACTTGAGGCAGCGAGTATATGGGCAGTGGAGGGGATTATATGCTCGGGTGGGTCATGCGGTAGCTAGAGTGGGACTTACAGCGTGATTTAATGCTGGTTTGGGGGAACGTATAGAAGAGGCGGGTGTTGCTGGGGAGGGCAGGAATATATGCTGGGGCGCACGGGCAAGGGAAACAACGCTAGTCGACGGTGCCTGCCCCGAACCGGCTTAGGCCAATTGGTTCTGGAGATACGCTCAGACGCGACCAAGAGCCTGCCTGGCCGACTTTTGACTATTCCGTGTACTGTGAAATTGCTCATTTGCAGCGCCGTCGTGACGCTTTTTGCCGGCCTGCCGAAGCGCTGCCCTGCCTGGGAGCGGAGATGGGTTTGGACAGGACAATTGTCACGTTGGCCGCACCTGGTTTCAGATGAAGACAGTCCCCAAACCCGCCACGCGTCGGATATACGCCTGTGGCAGTGAGCCTCTACTCGACGCGCGCTCCACCGCTGTTTTGGCCATGTACGGCCAGTCAACGCTCTTTTGCTGCCGTGCCGGGCAGCCTGTCGCGCCGCCCAGGTGGGTTAAAGCTGCTTGGCCCTGGGGCAAAGCAACAATGGTCCATCGGCGTCCTAAGCACGTAGACTCCACACCCCCAGCACCTACGGTTCAGTACGCTCCTCTCTCGACCCTGGCACGTCGGAATATCAACCAACCCTAGCCGGTGGCCGTGCCCATCCACTGACACGTCTGGGCGGCATCTCATTAACGGGCAAGCATCATCTAGCGGGCCGAGCGCCACCGCTGCTCCATTGGCCGTTCAAAAAACAATTGCAGCCTTGCATCTTCAGGATTCACAACTGTGTCGTACCGTTTCAGATGCCATGGCTGTCGCGAAGGTTCTGACCATGGCCAAGGGCAAACAGAAGACCAACTGCAGACTCTGCCGGGATTGCTGGTCGCTAGACGGGCATTCGCATCCATTCTGGGTTCCGATTATCCATAGCGTATTGCCTTCCATGCTGACCCGCACATACATGCTCGGGCCGCACAGAACCATGCATGTGCCCAGAGCCAATGCCAATCATGACCATTTCATTTCACATAAAAGGCTCACGCCGTTTCTTTTAAAGCTATTCGCACTCACAGTGCCACACACCGCCACCGGCTCGCTGCGAGCCACTCCTCTCCCAAGACGTCCAAGCGTGGTCACGAGGTTGGGCATGACACCCGCTATACGGAGCGGCGCTACATTTTGCATGCTTACACGGGGGAAGGGGGGCGCGCGCGCTGACTTGTACCAACAACGGCCAACAACGGGCAATGAGAATGCAGCTGCACAGGGGCGACGACTATGTGCTATGCATTACTCCTTTTCCATATGACGTTGTCATGACTGGCCCATCTTGAAGCCGCATGCAAGGCGAAGCTGCGCCCATGCTGCCCGCCCATGCCGTGCTACCCCAGCATTGGTACTTACGGTAGTGGTGAGATGTGGCGTCTGGTAAATCCATGGTGGCACCTGCAACTGTCGTAAGCCGAGTACGCGCGTGTTCCCAACCACTGCCCGCTTTCTCTTTGCACGCTTGCACAGAGACGACGATAGCCTCTTTCGTCGCCGTCTCGCAGCCACGACGCCACGGATAATCGCTCCACACCCTTTGATTGGATACGAAGAACGTGATTCAAGCCACGGCGAGGCGTGTCGCTTCGTACGCGGTACACGTAACCTGCTACTAAACATACCTGCTGCTAAAATTAAGTCGAGTACTTCAACCATGGCCAAATCTACAAAGGCTACACGTCGTCTGTCCGGTCTCCACAAGAATACCACGTAGACTGCTCGAACGCGTGGCGCGTGCGCGCGAGGCACTGACATAGGTAGGTACTGACGTGCCATCCTTGGTCCTCCACAGTCGACTACAGCTCATCTTCTGCCGTCCGCGGGTCCTTGCAAGGCCTTCTCTGCCGCAGTGGGGTATAAAGTCTTTCTGCCAACGCATGTTGCGCTATGCATCCCACTGCATGGTCGCTACTGCCTCGTACCGTTGTCGTCTAGTGTGGATGATGTCACGACTCGGAATCGAGCCTCGCGTCCAATTGAGACTTTGTGGTCATGACCTGACGCATCAAACCACACCTCACCAGGCTCCATTGGAAGGCATACTCGCTGCTTGTCAACCCCATCACTCCTCACAATGCAAACCAATTACTTCGTCTGCACCCTGGGTCAAGCTGCCGCTTTGAACACCAATCCCAAGTCGTACCGAAATATTAGCGATTTCATCAGTCAGCAGGCCCAGCACCACCCCCTACTTCCAGCCGTTGGCTTTCCCATCCCACGGTCGGATCAAGAAGAGTGGGCCTACAAGGTCCTCACCTTTGCAGACATTGACCAAGGAACGCATGTGTTTGCTTCACGACTTTGCAATCCACGTGGCCCAAGCCCATCTGATACCCCCCACACCGTTGCTCTACTATGCCATAGCTCTCCCGAGTTTCTCTTCACATGGCTAGGCCTGATGAGGCTGGGCTATGCTGTCCTACTGATTGCACCCCAGTGTCAGCCCGCTGCAATCTTGCATCTCTGCACGTCCTGCCAGGTGTCTGTATTCTTCCATGATGCCGCCCACGCTGAGAGGGCGCACAAGACGGAGACTCTGGCAGTAGAGCAAGGACTTTCCGGGCTAGCAGTACGACTGTTGCCGCTGCTTGATTCAGAAGACATCTTTCAGGTGATTCAAGGGCCTGTTGAACATGATGATGGGCCATTTGATATCGATGAAAGAGCCGTCGCGTACTTACACCATACCTCTGGAACCTCTTCCGGTCTCCCAAAGCCCATCCCGCAATCTCATCGCGCGGCCATTGGAGTCCTTCCCCATCTCCCCAAGATACCGACAGTAGCCTCGTTCACCACAACT
>Ga0265797_10010126_pt1 | contig 12059 bp, 13 predicted proteins | sample P2T30metagenome_FD_192433 | JGI IMG/M metagenome (GOLD analysis project Ga0265797, IMG submission 192433) | Plant litter microbial communities from East Loma Ridge, Irvine, California - P2 T30 | ecosystem: Environmental > Terrestrial > Plant litter > Unclassified | place: USA: California... | reverse complement strand
AGAGGGCGGAGTATTGGATGGGGAATTCTGAGAGAGAGTGCGCTAAGAAGATTATGGGTGTTGTTAATGCACTGCTCGAGGGGCAGTTGGGGCTTAGGGAGAAGAGGGATGCAGTGCGTGCCGTGGCTGTTAAGAAGGATGGTTCTGGGGGCTTGATCTGTTGGGCTGACGCTCCCAGTGATGGTCAGAAAGCTACACCGCCGCGTTACTATTGCGACCCAATGACCGAGTTCACTGCGAAAAGCGGAGGCAAAGGATTGGAGCTCGCCACATCTGCCACTCTTTAGCTTTGCAGAAGCAGCAAATCTAGCGTTTCACTTCAGTCTTTGGATCAAGGCTACAGCATTGCGAGCAACCGTGTGGGAAGTTCTAGTCTCTACCCCCTATATACTGTGGGGCGATCGTACTCTCGTTCACAGCAGAGCTCTCAACCAACTACCTCGTCCACTCCACCCACCAAGCTAATTGCTCGATCCTGACGAGACACTAAAATGCCTCGATATGTTGTCCCCTCACCTATAGCCACCGGCGAATCAAAGCCGATAGACCCAAGCAGGCACTCTCTCGTCAAGCTGCCCGCTGAGATTCGAAACCACATCTTTGGATATCTCGTCGAATACTCGGAGCCAATCGTAATCGAACTCGAATACGGCCTTAATTCAGCCAGGCACTTCTATCTTGGTGCAGGATTTGAAATGCACAAGAATCTTTTGCTCGCGTGTCGAACTACCTACCTTGAAGTGGCTTCGTTATTCTACGCCAACAACACATTCGTCATCGAACGAAACAATCCAAAGAGTACAGAAGAGATCGAACAACTTATACTTGTCTACGAGGAATGGCTCAGAAAACTAGGGTCTCATGTATCCTGGCACCGTAAATTCTCTATTGATCTTTCCAAAGGTTGGGCCTGGGTAGGATGCCGGGGCTTTGAAGAGTACAAAAGACCTCATCCTGAGTCTTTCAACATCGGATCGTTACTCCAATTCCTTTGGGACTGTAACCTTGCTGTAGACATCACCTTCATCAATAACCTGACCGCCAACGGAATAGAATTCAATGCTCCAGCCATAACGACTGTTTTCCGTTCGCTTCTCGAGGGCCAACTAATGCTCAAGGCATCTCGGAGCCAGGTCTGGGCAGTCGCAATTGACTACGACGGACGCGGCGGCTCATTTGGCTTGAGAGCGGCTCAAAATTGGTGGGACGACTCACGAATGGTACCTGATGACGATCAACAGCACAGCTTCGTTGCTGGGGATGATGGGCGACGGCTTTCTCTAGCACGCCCAAAACCTACCCTGCTTGGTCTATATGGCCAGGTTCTCTACAAGATTATCTCGGAAGCGGCCTCTCACCCAAAAGAAGTGCGCATAGATCTGGACGTCGATACTAAGCTTCCACTCGGTCTTGGTCACATTAATCAAGAATTCTATAAGAACCATCACAGTCATATACTGTACTCAACCCCGTATACGTTAACTCTTCGGTCGACAGAGAAGCGTAGCACGTTCAACAGATTTAGTAAGCTCGCACGCCTTCTGCGCCATGAGTTTCCCATACCCATAGATTCTGAGGAAATGGAATGGGCCAACGCTTCACGTTTGAAGAGAAAAACCTGGATAATTGAGGATGCCGACAAGCTCGACATCGTACTGGACTTCAACCTGTCAGAACCAACCGCGTTAGAAGACTTGCGAATTAGCATACTACCACTGGTGCTAGAGACGTCCTCAAGTCCCGGAAACCGCGAAGTGACCATTCGCTCATTCTCTCCTGGTACAAGTGGCCAGCATCTCGTTGCGGAACGTACTATATCTCTCCAGGAGCTCCGCTTAACCGTTGTAACAACAATGATGGTTGACGTTCACGCACCTGAAGAACCTTTACACCACCCCTACTTGATCTGGGTCAACGGTTTAGGAAAGGTCGTGGAGAAGGAGGCTGTACCCTATACCTTTGGTCGAATTGATCTTGACATAGATACCGCATCCACAATGAGGTTCTGCGGCTCGTGGTTTGGCGTAGCTTCCTTGCATCCAAAAGATCGTCGATACCGCCCAAAATTCCACCGGTATGAATGCAAATTCGAGGACTGCGAGCAGTTCTTCCCATTCCAGCACTGTGCGTCGCAGATCTTGCGCTATCTCATGTGGGTATTGGAAGAATATAACACGGCGTATACTCGACGATTGAGGTATGTATATGTATCTTCCTGTGAACGTGTATGTGCGCTAACGACTGCAAGGGTCTTTGGGAATTCTCCGTTGCAGTGTTCATGCCACGAGGACGAATGCGACAGCTACTAAAGGAATGGCTGTTATTTAGTAGGACCGCGCTTCGACGCGTTGAAATGGTGGAGACACACTGCGCATAAAACTAGCCGACCTCTTTAATGAACTAGAATACGTATCTCCGGTGTCTGTCAATGGCTTAGTGGAGATACTATGACTTTGCCCAATCAAGAATGACCGAGCAGCACACTTGAGTATCAATGTATGCCGCTCAAAAAATCTCGATGATAACAACATTCAAACTGGGCAATGAGTGTCACCGTACATCTTACGATTTCATCACCTTCATCAAATTACTCATGCAGTGCCGTAGTATCATGTACGTATCCAGGCTACTTATCATTTTGGAGTCTTTCGCTTCATTCTGATCACCACCATGCCGCTGGTGGTATGCTTCTTGTCATTTGGACATACATCAACTTGGTCCAGTGTAGATATAAATCAACCTTCACTTATCGGCTTACCGCAACGATCCAATTCTTGTGATAGACGTCCAGAACTTGTATTCAAGCGAGACATAGACACGTTATTTGGACTCGACAGTCTGGTACAAGTTCCGCCAGATATCAGTTCATTTATCTTCAGATTGTAGGACGGTGTTGACTCCGCGTTACGCGACTCACAACATGGTTACACAATGACTACAGCATCCAGTCAATAGTCACGCACAGATTACGTGACGGTAAAGCACTACTCTTGACTGTTTTTTCGACACAATCATACATTGTTCTCGAGAGTCACGCATTGTCTGTAAGAGTCATGTCTTGTATAAAAAGCGACAATGGGTGTAGAAACAATGGGCACCACATTCATCACTATCGTACTACAAGATACACTACATACACTCAAAGATACATTACCAATACCTCTCGAATACGCAGTCGATACTTGAAGACTCCTATCTCTCGATACCATACATCCAGACCATGGCTTCCTCTTCTAACAACACCGGTGGCGGAAACCCAAACCAATTCACCGACGAACAGAAAGCTCAAATGTACGCAAAGATCAGACAGAATGCGGCCGAAGAGATCGAAAACCGAAGGCAAGACGCTGCTAGTCACTTAGCAACAATGAGCAGAGAAGGTATGGCCGAGAGGCTGGGTGTACCCTTCGTGGGGTCTTCTGTCGAGATTAAGGATCAGGGCAAGAAGAAGGACGAAAGCAAGAAGGACGATCAGAGCAAGTGAGGATCGCTTCGAGCCAACGAATGCGAGAAGGTCAAGAAGAGCTCTCCATGGTTGAAAGTGGCAACCCAGGACAGCACCTGGGTCCTTTGCACGAGAGAAAGGAAGGATTGATAAAGGCACACTCATTTGGATTGGATGGTAGCTTGTAGAAGCATAGACTGTATATTACCCCACTTTCATTAATGACCAACAACACTGTCTTATACACATGTTTAACAAGATCAGAAAGTGTCTAAGTGCATGGTCTGCTCATGTTGCACGTCAAGGTTGTGAGGTCACTATACCAGTATGAAGTGCTCGTACTCGACACTACCTTGGCAGACTTCTGGGTAGAACCACCCGCTGTGTACGCTCGCACTACTCTAGTATAAGTCAGCCGATCGGACACCAGGTCAGAATTGATACTGGAATGGGTACGTCCGGCAATAGTCATTCGCTTTCTATGATATTGCATACTATACGCATGCAACTTCGCGAAGGCCCCGATAGAGAGGGTTCTGATTCGCAATCTCTACAGGCCAGGTAAATCGACTTATCGTAAAGTGCTGTTGCTTCCATATCGATGCACCTTTCTTGTTCGTCGTATTAAGACCGTCCCCTGTAACTTCAGTCTTTCTTCACTTCTTCATCTTTGCTGTCGCGCTTCTTCTCTTCTCCTTTGTCACCAGAACCGGTATCCCTGCCCTTGTAGTAGCTCCGGAGTAGTATGAGAGCGAGGTGTCATTTCAATGAAGCGGAGCTCGCTGAGTATGGAAATGTTGACGGGAGGTTATGATGATGGGGGAGATGGAACTTTCTATATTGCATCTACATTTGTGTTTACGCTCGTTGACAGTATGTCTTAGTAGGAGTCTAGTGAGTAGCGTCATGAAAACTTGCGATCGTGAATTAGGGTACGCAAGTGACGTGCTGTAGAATAGCAACACGCTCTAATTCTGCTGTCGTTGAGCTCTTTCACTCAAAGCAGCGATGCTTTCGGTTAAGAACCGGGTCCGTGCTAGCGGTATTGTTGCCTGGGGTGGATACATAGCCAAATGACTGCGTCCCCGACACAACAACGCAGTCTCTTCAACAGCGGCTCTCGAGGTTACGTCGTCTACAGCCAGGTCACTCCCGTCATCTCTTTGCATACCTCCCCCAAGCCGCCGGAGGCCCGCAGCCATGACACTATCTGCGCTACCGCCGGAGATTCTTAGCAGGATCTGTCGCTTCATCTTCTTGAAAGATGACCCATCTGAGTTAACACTTCCTCAAGATCTCAAGTCGCTCCGACTGTCTTGCCGGGAGATCTACCAGAAAACGCTGTTCGACGTCGGTATTGTCTACGGAGAAATGTTAGAAGGACTCGAAGTGGATCTTTCCTACGAATCTCTCGGCGTCCTATTTTCGATAAGTAGCGTCCCTTATTTCCGAGACCAACTCCGCGAGATCACATTCACGGGGCCATGTTCGAGTGAGTGTTATGTGTTGTCAACTTTCTACTGGGATATCAAGGAATTCGAGGACAGCTTGCACTGCGAAGAGCGGATAGCCTTTGCAAACTCTTCTGAGGCGCTCCACATCCTAATAGAAAGTTTCAAAAACTTAGCAAGATCAACTTCATTGCTCAAAATTCAGCTGTGCGAAGAGACAGCATACCCCGCCGTGTTCAAGGCACTCAACCTCGCGTCTTTTCCCCGCCGAATCTTACACGTCGTAGCGGAGCCAAAGAACTTCCACGGAAACTCGCACGACGAATTTTGGAATCCATTATCCGAGTCACCGCATCTCATTTTGCATATGGACTTCAAAGCCTCGTCATTCATGGACTTCGAAGAGATGAACCCGGAAGAGAGGGAATGGCAAGTGGGGACCAACGAAAACGGGTCCCACTACTCCGACTACAGGTCCGTCCCCCCATCGCTGTCAAACCTAGCCGCTAAACTCTCGGACGTGGAGACAATCACATACTACGGATGCAACTACTCACCACGTCTACGACTGTGTCACGGATGCGAGGATATATGGGTCAGTCTCTTCGCGAAGAACACGTATCCGCATCTCACCAACTTGAAGCTTTATCACGGCTACGTGAGCGGGAGTCGTCTTCGAGGCTTCATCAAGCGACATGCAGGAACACTACAACACGTCAAGTTTAACTGTATGTCTCTAACCGACGGTAATTGGCGCTCCATCGCCCAGGGCCTGCAGAAATGCCCGGATCTCAACTTTCTCGACGTGGGTCGAGATACTGCCGTGGGCGGTTGGGCGGGCTCTCTTCGCCAGAGACACGCTGCACCACCTGTCGAAGTCAGCCTGCCAGAGAAGTACGCTACCTCTGGCTTTATGATCCGAACGAACATGCAAGACGATGCTTCAGACGATGCTTCAGACGATGCTTCAGACGATGCTTCAGACGACGCTTCAGACGATGCTTCAGATGATGCTTCAGACATTGCAATCATACTGCGCAACAAGAAGGATGTCGCACACTGGCTGGACGTATTCATAAGATACTTCGCCACCAACGAAGACCTTATAGGCGGCTATCATGGAGCCAATGGCGCTCAACTCCCGGTTTATTACGAAGTCCGTACTTTCTTTCTACCTAGCCACGTGGCGGATATACCTGATACTCGGTCACGGGCGGAGATAGCTTTGAATAGGTATCTCGAAGAGGTCGAGGAAGCGTGAGCAGCATGCATGTATGCGCTTGTGGATGAAGCCGTGCTGGGTACTACCGGCAAAGGATGAGATCGTACGTATGCAGCGGCGTTACGGTGGATTATGAATGCAGAGCAGGGCAATAAGACGCGACCAGGTACTGTATGTAGTAATATTGATGCAAGGTAGTCCATGACTACCTTACGTTTCCTGTGTACAGCTACGAGAATCAATGAAATCTTGACTTAGTCACGTTTGCTTTAGATCTGGTCCTTCGACCAACGGCGTACTTGTGTGGGCAGTATGCAACGGTATTCCATAGACGCTTCAAGCATATCCTCTTTTACGTGCACTTGCAACACAACCACGAAAAAGCTGTCTCTCAAGAGGACCAAACTGCATAAAGATACCAATACAATTGATCATATCCTCATCGCTGCTGTGATAGCTATATACAATCTCAAAGTGAACATGAATATATACATAATCCCGGGGTCACATCTCCCAGCACCACGTCTCTTCGGCTAGACTCAAGACGCATCAACCACCCGCCGATACCTCTGTAACGAATACGAGGTTTTGGCCATCGACAACCACCTAACAGCTCGGCAGCTTCTCCAACTTCCCCTGCGCACCCGTGCAAGCACTCGTCGAGCTGACCTTGCTGCTACTCCCATTCCCCTTGTTAACACCCTTGTACTCCTGGCACACCTTCTTCGTCGTTCCGCACGATCCACTGATGGAGGCTGTGTCACCGAAGTTGGAGTTGATGCCGATGAGATCGGAGGTAAGCCCAAAGGCGCGAACGTTCTCGACGATGACTTTACGGGGCGACTTTTTGCTGTTGTCGGTGCAGTCGCCGCAGGAGCGGTAGAGCTTTCCTGCGTTGACGATGGTGTAGTTTTTGATGGTTACCGTGCCGGCGCCACTGAGGGGGGTGGGTGTGTTAGTACGTGTCTGGGGGTTGTGTTTGGGAGTTTGTGGGTGGGGAAGGGGGAGGGAGAGGGGAGATTGGAGGACGTACTTGTGCTGAATAACTTTGTCGCTGGCTTGAGCGGCGCCTCCGCCTTGGATGAGGGCATTTCCGCTACCAAGAATGGAGATGGCGTCTTCGCAGACGTCGCGGAACCAGACGTTTGTTAGGGTGCAGGAGCCTACATATATATCAATACCACTCTTGCAGGGTCGCGAGATGAATGTAAAACATACCCAAGCAGTGCACGCCCTCGAGCGCATTCGCACCAATGATGACGTTGGAGATGGACGCGCCGTTCTGGAGGATGAAGACAGCGCTGTCGCTGCCAGTGTCCTCATCTGAGTTGCAAGGCCGACCGCGGTCGAACTCCTTGTTACCGAAGTTGACGCTGCCGGTGATGGTGCTGGGCTGGGGGAGTGAGACGATGCTGCCGGAGCGAGTGGGGATGTTAAGGGTCTGCGCAGCTGCCATGCTGGCGACGAGGGAGAGGAGTGCGACTTGGGACAACATGATGGCAAGATGATAGTGCGTAAGTTGGAGAATGGACTGGAAGAGCTGCTGAGTCTTGTGGAACTTTGCAGATGGGCTGAATACTCAGAGAAGAGATGAGTGAGCTGCTGGTCTACCACTCGGAATCCCCAGTGCCTTTATACACATCCTCGATACCCACCTCTCCACGATACCTGCATCGCCAACCAGATCTAGACACCGATGTAGCCCTCTACGGACGTCGTGAAATTGCTACGGGGTGGATGAGACCCTGGATTGTGGATCCAGTCCGCAAAGCCAAGACACTGTAGTATTTGTGGAGAATGGTGGAGAATTGTCTTCCGCCATGGTAAGTCATGCTTGGCTAGGGGCTGAGGTTGCTGTTACCCTTACCGGTGGTTAGAATGGTCATGCCCACCACCACAAACCTCACTATTTCGATCTACACTGCATAACAGCAATACGCCCTGGACCTTTTCGTGATTCGCGGGATTTCTCGTTGACATGTTTTTCCGTACGCCATGAGTCGAGAATGGGCAGTTGTGTAATGGAGGACAGTATCTATGACACAGGTGACGGTGTTTTGGCGTTGCGGTATATTGGGGAAGACCTGGGGTACATTAGTGCAGCGCCATATGTCGGTAGAGAATTTTCCGCGGTGTTTGGAAGGATTCCTGGGCGGAGGGTTGGTGATGACTTGGCGTTTCAGTTGGGAGATGGGCTATGGTTCTTGTGGAATACCACCTCTGGATTCGATCTCTGGGTGGGTGGTATGCGATCCAATTTCTTGCGAAATGTTCCGTTCCATGTTGGGAACAGATCGCCTCGGCGAAGATGTGTTGTTGGCTGGTCGTGTCTTCACGTCGTAAAGGAGTCAACGCATTCTCACCGCTCACGTATCTTCGTTTGCTGGACTCAAGATTTTGTCGAAGAGTACAAGGCCGAGGCCTAGATATGGATACCTCTGGATCCACACTTCCGGTCTTGAATACCTCTATGGTCCGTTTCCGCGACTCCCGCGAGGAACCACGATCAAGTTGCTCACCGATGATTGGCAGTGGTCCATCGGTGAACGGCTCCTATCAGCGGAAGCACCCATCCAAGAGCACTAGAACGTCTCAGATGGGGCGGATGGCAGTAAGTACCCGATCCGACGGCATTTGAGATTGAACGTTGTCGCCGGCCATGTAATGTGCCAATCTGTGAAGGCGACAACTCGCAGCCTCATGATACTACCCCATACTTCCACCAACCGGCGCTATTGGAAGGACAGATCCATATTGCATAAGCCTGGATAGGCAATGCAAGTGCGGAACGTTTCCTAGAATGTGTTTCAAGATCGAATGCGGTAAACACATGGAGATCATGACGCCTGGACAATATGAGGGCCGCAACACTTTCTGCACTGGTAGATGACGTGTAACAAGTGTCTTGTCGTTCTAGATAGATTAGTGCCACGACGAAAAGTGAATTTGATCAATAATCACCAACGTTGTCGATGTTTGAGAGAAACAGCATGCAGATGTCCATGCGGACTAGCAGATGAGTAAAGTGGGCCGAAGTCTTGGCAGCGGAGGCCCACCGAAAAGTCTCGAGCAATTCAACACCGCTACACAACCAACGCGCCACTCTACCCACCGCCCATAATGTCGTCCATGCGAAATGCCGTTCAGCGGCGCAACCACAAAGAGCGTGCGCAACCCGAGGAGCGCGCAAAATGGGGTCTCCTGGAAAAGCGCAAGGACTACAAGCTGCGCGCGCACGACCACAAGCAGAAGCAGGCCAAACTCAAGATTCTGAAGCAGAAGGCTCAGGATCGCAACCCCGATGAATTCTCCTTCAAGATGATGTCGTCCAAGGTGGACAAGTCGGGGAAGAGGGTGGCGGACCGAGGCAACAAGGCGCTGAGCATGGAAGTGGTCAAGCTGTTGAAGACACAGGACGCGGGATACATTCGCACTATGCTGCAGCAGACGCGCAAAGAAAGGGAGGAGGTGGAGCAGCGGCTGATAATGGAGGAGCAGGGAGAGGTGCGTGCTGTGAGGGATGCGGCGAGGACGAAGCAGGGCAAGCACAGAGTCTTTGTGGACAACGAAGAGGAACAAGAGGAGTTCGAACCAGACACTTGGTTCGGGCGCGGCGAGGACATTCCTGCGCGCAAAGAATCACCCACTTTCGGAGACCTACAAGACGAGCTTTCGGAAGACGACGACGAAACGCCTATCCAGCGGCCGAACACATTATCGAAGAAGCAGATAGAGGCACAAGAGCAAGCACGGAGAGAAGCGAGAAAGTTCCGCAAGGAGAGAGAGCGAGCACAAGAGCGCCACGTAACAAGACTACGCGCCCTCAAGAAGCGGGAGAGCGAACTCATGGCCGCGGAAGAAGAACTCGAACTCCAGCGCGCAAAGATGAACAACACCGTCGGCGGAGTCAACAAGAACGGCGTAAAGTTCAAGATCAGGGAGCGCAAGCGCTGAGCTCCCATTAAACTCATATACCCAAATATATACAACTACAGCCTCGCCGGCATCCTCATCGCGCCATCCAGCCTCAAAACCGTCCCATTCAACATCTCATTCCCCACACACTCCACCACCAACCTCGCAAACTCCTCCGGCAGCCCCGCCCTCTTGGGGAACTCCATACTGTTCTCAAGACTCTTCTTCACCTTATCGCTCATCATGCGCGTCATCGCGCTATCGAACATACTCGGCGCAATCGTCACAGCGCGAATACCATACTTTGACAGATCGCGGGCGAGGGGCAGTGTAAGACTCGCAACCGCACCCTTCGACGCCGCATACGCAACCTGGCCCATCTGTCCATCAAACGCCGCACTCGACGCAATCATGATAATCACACCGCGCGACCCATCAGGGCTGGAGGGCGTAGTCGTAGTCATATGCGGCACCACCTGCCTAACCAAATCCAACGTCCCCCTCAAATTAATATTGAGCACAAAATCAATACTCTCGATGCTAAGCGGCTCGTTCTTCTTGTCGATGATCAAGCCTGGCATTCCTACTCCTGCTCCTGCTACTACGCCTCCGATGTGCTTTCCTGTTTCTTTCACCCACGCGACTGTGCCTGCGACTGCGGAGGCGATGGCGTCTGTGTCTGTGACATCGGTTTCGAAGAACTTTGCGCGTGAGCCAAGTTCGGACACGATTTTGGAGCCGTTGGAGGAGTTGAGGTCGAGTAGTGAGACGTATGCGCCCGAGGAGTGGAGGGCGCGGGCGGTTGCGAGACCGAGGCCTGAGACGCCGCCGCTTATGAGGAAGGTGCGGTCTGCGATCTTCATTGTGGGGGAGGGTGGGGATGTAGACGGATCGGTAGTTAGACGAATATAATGTTGCGGCTGTCAAGTCTCTGACTGTGCCTGTGCGTATGTGAAGTAAAGTAAAGTCGCAACTGAAAGCGCATGTGAAGTCCAGTCCACGAACGCTGATCCTCAAGCTCACATGCCTCGGCTCACCCAGATCGGCCAAACCAAGCCCACAACCTCCGACATGTCCGCTCCGTATCCTCACCGCTGAACTGCATAGACATGCCCCACTCCGAATAACCATCAATCTTGCCAATCCAATCCAATCTCGAACCTCAGCACCGCCGGGAGTCCGCAAAGACGCTCACTCACGTCCACGTCCACCAACTACACACTTCCTACATCGTCACTCGCTACCTCAACCCTCGAGCTCCAATCGGCCACGCATTCGACTTGCACCACCCAACCCCACCACCCGGGTAGCGCCCACCCGTACTCCCATAGAATCCACCGTCAACGATGGCCAACACAGAAGACCGCATGATAATCGGCACGAACCGCACACCCACGAATCCCACACCGTTATCCGCGCCCCAAGAACAACAAGTCAAAGACCTGTACTACAAAAACGTGCGGGCGAAATGCGCGAAGGAGATTGAGAGTACGTTTTTATACACCATACCTACCAACCCCATTGGTTCCGCTGGAAGGCGCGCTCCATTCTCGATCCTGCGGTTCTCTAACAGTATATGCACACTACAACATATTCACAAACACCATTTGTTGTTGATCCAGCTAACCCACCCCTCCCGCCTTAGCATTCGCCCAATGCGCCCTCGGCCGCACCTTCACCATGATCTACGCCTGCCGCCAACCCCGGCTCGCCATGAACTCCTGCATGCTGCAATACCAAAACCAAGACGAACTGGACAAAGCACGCTTAGAATGGTTTGCGCTCGCTGAAGAGCGGAGGCAGGCAAGGATAGACCACCAAAGAAAGCTGGAAGACGCGCGGGAAAAACACAAAGAATGGTGGAATTTGGATGAGAGTGGGAGGACGCTGGGGAAGAAAGCAGAAACCGTTACAGAGGCGGGGCTGCGGAGGAAGGAGGAGAATAGGGTTGATGATAGGGGGGTTACTAGGGGTGGGGTTTATGGGTCGAGATGATGAGGAGGGGTGTTGGAGACGGATCATGGAG
>Ga0265797_10010125_pt1 | contig 12060 bp, 10 predicted proteins | sample P2T30metagenome_FD_192433 | JGI IMG/M metagenome (GOLD analysis project Ga0265797, IMG submission 192433) | Plant litter microbial communities from East Loma Ridge, Irvine, California - P2 T30 | ecosystem: Environmental > Terrestrial > Plant litter > Unclassified | place: USA: California... | reverse complement strand
TGGCGTCAAGCGCGTGGTAGTCGTGATGGAACACGTCGCCACCGCCAAGGATGGCTCGACCAGCCACAAGATCCTCAAGAAATGCGACCTGCCGCTGACCGGCGTGGGCGTGGTGGATCGCATCATCACGGATCTTGGCGTGCTCGACATCACCGAGACCGGCCTCAAGCTGGTGGAACTGGCGCCGGGCGTGACCGCGCAGCAAGTGCAGGCCGCGACCCAGGCCGAGCTGGATACCTCGGCAGTCTAGCCGGTCCAATCGCGGTCGCCCGTCAAGGGCGATCCGGCAGTTGCGATCCGGCAGGGGCGAACGGCCCGCAGGCGAACGCCGCTTGCGGGCCGTTCGCGCTTGCGGGCCCTTCGCTTACCTCGGCGTTTAGCTAATCGCCCAGATGTAGGTGATATCCGTCCACGCCTCGACCGGCCGGCCGTCCTGCATGGCTGGCCTGAACCGGCATTTGTCGATGGCCAGGCGGGCTGCTTCATCCATCAAAGGATAGCCGCTGGAGCGGTTGACTTTCGATTCCATCACCTTGCCGTCCTCGCGGATCCGGTATCCGAGCACGACCGTGCCCTGGTGACCCGCACGCAGGTCGGGCGCCGGATACTCGGGCTTGGTGCATCCCGTGAAATCCACGATGGCGATGCGCGTGGCACTGTCGGCGCCGTCCTGGGTTGCGATGCGCGGGGCACTCCCGGCACCGCCCCGGGCCGGCGTCAGCGGCGCACAGCCGGCGCTGACGCCGGCCAAGATGAGGACGAGCGCGGCTTTGTGTGCCTGCGACAATGTGATCGGGCGAATCAAGCGTTCGATGCGGGACATGCGTATCTCCCCGGCCTGTGGCCATTGGTTTTTTATTCGAAGGTCCAGACGTACTGCACGTTGGCCCATTGCGCCACGGCGCGCCCCTGGACCATCCCGGGCTTGAACGTGCATTGGGCGATGGCCGAGCGCGACGCTTCGTCCAGGCTCGCGTAGCCGCTCGAGCGGCTGATTTTCGATGCGGCGACGCGGCCGTCGATGCCGACCAGGAAGGCCAGCGTCACCGTGCCCTGATGGCCGGCCTGGAGATCGGCATGCGGATACTCGGGCTTGGCGCAGGTCGAGAAATCGGCGATCGGGCCTTCGCTGGCGCCGTGCAGCGTGTCCGGATGGGTGGTCGCCGCTGCGGGTGCCGGCGCGAAGATCGAGCCGGAAACGGGCGCGGACGCCGGCCTGAGCGCAAGCGCGCTGAAGGCGCAGGCCAGCGCCAGGCCCAGTACGGGCAGGGACGCCGTCCAGTCCAGCGCCTGCGTACCCGGGCGCAGCAGGCGCCGGATGCGCGCCATCAGGTCGCCGCCGTTGGCCGCCTGGGCCAGGTGGTGGCCGGAAAACTGCAGGCGCTCCAGTTCCGACAGCGCCAGCGCCAGGCGCCGCGGCTCGCCCAGGTGGCGGGCCGCGAAATCGTCGGCGATCTGTTCGCGCTCCAGGCGGATGCGGCCTGAAATCCACCACACGGCCGGGTGATAAAACAGCAGGGTCTCGATCACGTTCTGCAGCAAATTGACCAGGTAGTCGTGGCGCTTGACGTGGCCGAGTTCGTGGGCGAGCAGGGCTTCCAGCAGCGTCGGCGACATGCCCGAGACCAGCGCGGCCGGCACCAGCACCACCGGCCGCCACCAGCCGGCCGTGATCGGGCTGCTCAGATCGTCGACGATGCGCAGGCGCACTTCGCGGCCGAGCCCGCAGCGCCCGGCCATCCGCGACAGGCGCGCCTGCCAGGCCGGATCGACGCTGTCGACATCGCCGGCGCGGCCGATCCACAGCAGGCCGAGCGCCATGCGCAGGGCGAGGGCGCAGGCGCAGGCCGCCCACAGTCCGACGATCCAGGCCAGGTGGCCCTGCAGCCAGGCCGGCAGGCCGCCGGCCGCGCCCTGGGCCACGCCGGCCACCCGGCCCGGCAGGTCGAGGCCGGCGCGGGCGCCATCGGGCCCCGCCTGCAGCGACAGCAGCAAGGATGCCAGCGGCCACGCCAGGCAGGCCAGCAGGCCGGCGCAGGCGAGCGCGTAGCGCCGTTCCGGGCTGGCGTTCCTCAGCGCCGTCAGCGCCAGCGCCGTGACGCAGCCGACCAGCGCACCCTGCCAGACGAAGTGCAGCAGCGCCCAGCCGACGGCCGTGACCAGGGCCGCGGCGCTCATTGCTTGTCCTCGTCCTTGAGCAATTTCTCGATCTCTTCGCGCTCCTTCTTCGAGATCCCGGTCTTCAGCGCCGCCAGCACCAGCGCCTTGGCCGAGCCCGAAAAGGCGCGCTGCATCAGGTCCTTGAGCAGGTTGGTCTGCAGCGATTCCTGGGCCTGCGCGGGCGCGTACACGTGCGAGCGTTCGCTCTCGTCGCGGATCAGGAGGCCCTTGCCGTGCATGATCTGCATCAGGCGCAGCACGGTGGCGTAAGTCACGTCGGGGCGGGTCCTGAGGATTTCGTCGTGCACCTGGCGCGCCGTGCCGGAACCTAAGGGCCAGAGCACCTGCAGCAGGTCGAGTTCCGCCGGGGTCGGCTTGGGAAGAGGGGGAGACTTGGCCATGGTGGTCCTCGTAGTGATAAGCTTGCACGGCTAGACTAGCGCTTCTAGAATTGCCTGTCTACCAAAATATTTGAACACGCGCTCCTTGCGGAAGGGAGCGATGTCGGGCAGGATAGACATCAATGTCTACTTCTGGAGGCGTAGCGATGAGCTTGCGTGACCTGCGCCTGGCCTGGCGCCTGCTGTGCAAGGAGCCCGCCTATTCCGCCGTCGCCGTGCTGGGCCTGGCGGTCGCGCTGGCGGCCTGCTTCCTGCTGGCCGGGCTGGTGCGCTATGCCTGGACCTACAACGATGCGATTGCCGGCAGCGGCGCCATCTACACGGTCAAGGAGCGGCGCAACCTTTTCCCGCGCCCGGAGTGGCGGGAAAGCGGCCCGGCGCCCCTGGCCCGGGCCGCGCTGGCCGCCGGGCTGGCGGTCGACGCGACCGGCGGCAGGCGCGCCACGGTCGGTGCCCGCGTGGACGGGCCGGGCCAGGGACGGCTGCGCCAGGTCGACCTGGCCGTGGTCGAGGCCAACTACCTGCGCTTCTTCGGCATCCGCGCCATCGCGGGCGATGCCGATGCCGCGCTGGCCGGGCCCGATGCGCTGGTAATGGCCCGCGCCGAGGCGCTGCGCCTGTTCGGTACCGTCGATGTCCTCGGCAAGGTGCTGCGCATCGATGGCCGGCCCTTCACCGTGCGCGCCATCCTGCCCGACCTGCCGGACAACACCAGTCCCGACTTCAGGATCCTGCTCGGCCAGGGCGTGCACAGCTGGCACAAGCCGCCGGCCACCGCGCAGGATGCCTGGTTCGCCCTCGGCCGCCTCTACCTGAAGCCGGCCTCGGGCGTGCAGGCGGCGCAGCTGGCCGCCGCGCTGGAACAGATGGTCGCGACCCGGCGCGACGCCGCCTTGCCGGCGCAGCTGACCGCCGGCCGCCCGGTGCCGCTGACCGATATCGGCGTGACGCCGCTGTCCAGGGTGTACTTCGATGCCGACCTGCTGGCCGGCAGCGGCGACGAGGCGCGTTATGGGAGTCCGGCCGCGATCGCCGGCCTGGCGGCGCTGGCGCTGTTGATCCTGGTGCTGGCCGCCAGCAATTACGTGAACCTGGCGGCCGTGCGCACCGCCGCGCGCCGGCGCGAGATCGCCGTGCGCAAGGCGTTGGGCATCTCGGGCGCGGGCCTGGCCGGCCAGTTCCTGGCCGAGGCGCTGCTGGTGGGTGCCGGCTCGACCGTGATCGGTGCCGTACTGGCCTGGCTGACGCTGCCGCTGTTCTCGGACCTCGTGGGCCGCCCACTGGCATCGAGCTTCACGCCGGCGGCCTGGGCGGCCTTGGCCGCCGCCGGCCTTGGCACCGGCCTGCTGGCGGGCGTGTATCCGGCCTGGCTGGCTGCGCGCGTGCCGGCAAGCTGCGCGCTGGGTGGCCGTGCCGGCGACACCGTCGAAGGCCTGCGCCTGCGACGGGTGCTCAGCGTGGCGCAGTTCGCGGCCGCGATCGGCCTGGTCGCCGCCAGCCTGACGGTCTGGTGGCAGGCCCGTTATGCGAGCGAAGCCAACCCCGGCTTCGATCCCTCGCAGCAGCTGGTGCTGGCCTTGCCGGGTGAGCCGGGCGCGAGCGCCGCGCACGCCTTCCGGACTGAACTCGAGCGCCTGCCGGCCAGCGCGGGCGTGACCGTGATCTCGGAAGCGATCGGCCGTGACGGCATGCAGATCACGAAGAATGTTGCGGTGCCGCGCGGCGCGGGCGGGCAGGACCAGGTACCGATCGAGGTCAAGGGGGTCGGGGCCAACTTCTTCGAGGTGTTCGGCTTGCGCCCCGTCGCCGGCAAGCTGTTCTCGCGCCGCGGCGAGATTGGGGTGGTGCTGAACGCGCGCGCCGCGCTGGCGCTCGGCTTCGCCTCGCCGGAGGCCGCGCTGGGCCGGATCGTCGACGGGGACAAGCGCGTCATCGGCATCGCGCCGGACCTGCGCTTCACCACGCTGCGCGACAAGCCGGGCCCGATCATGTATGTCGCCGACGAAGAGCAGGGCGTGGTCGTGGTGCGCGTGCGCGGCGCTCTGCCTGCCGCCCGCGCGGACATGGAAGCGCTGTGGGCGCGCCACTTCCCGAACGACGAACCCGACATCGAAACGGCGGCGTCCATCTTCGCCCGCAACTACAAGGAAGACATGCGCCAGGCCAGGCTGCTGGCACTGGCCAGCACGGTCGCGACCGCGCTGGCCTGCTTCGGCATCTATGTGCTGTCCAGCTACACGATCCGGCGCCGCGCGCGCGAGATCGTGCTGCGCAAGCTGCATGGCGCGGCACCGCGCCACATCGGCCTGCTGGTGGCGCGCGAGTGGCTGGCGCTGCTGGGGCTGGGCGCGGCGCTGGCGCTGGGGCCGGCCTGGCTGTTCGGCGAGCGCTACCTGGCCGCCTACGTGGAGCGCGCGCCGATGGGAGCATGGCCGCAGCTGGCCGCCTGCGCGCTTGTAGCCGTGGTGGCGCTGGGCGCCTGCCTGCGCCAGGCCATCGCGGCGATGCGCATGCTGCCAGTCCAGGCGCTGCGCGACTGAAGAAACGATTTTTCAAAGGAGACTCGATGCTGACAATGAAGACCCGCCTGCGCGCCGCCGCGCTTGCCCTGAGCCTGGCCACCACCGGCATGGCCGCGGCCTCACCCGTCCCGGATTACGCTTTCGTGCACGTGACAGGCACCGCGTTCACGGCGATCCTGCCCGATATCGCCACCCTCGACTTCGAGATCGTGGCGGCCGACGCCGACCCGGCCGCGGCGCGCGCCGTGCTCGAGACGCGCGTAGCCGAGGTGCGCGCGCTGATGCAGCATTTGACGCTGGATCCGGAAGACGTGGTGGTGCGCGAAGTGCGGCAGACCGTGCGCAAGGGTGAACAGTCTGCGGCGGGCGGTCCGGTGTATGAACTGCGCTGCGACGTCAAGATCAATGTGCGCAACGTCACCAGCTGGCCGGCACTGGCGGGCGGCCTGTTCGGCAAGCCGAACCTTGACGGCTTCGCCTCGTCCTTCGATTCGAGTACCATGGACAAGACTGTCGACGAGCTGGTCACGCAGGCCGTGCTCGATGCGCGGCGCCGCGCCGAAGTCATCGCCGCCGCCGGCGGGCGCCGCCTGGGGGCGCTGACCGGCGCCACGCCGGACGCCATCAAGAACCTGAGCACCGCGATGGGCCTGCAGCGCGACGAGTTCCGCATGCCGCGCCGCGCGGGCGCACAGGAAGCGCAGCAGCAGGACCGCGAACAGCTGATGAGCATCCAGGCAATCAAGCTGCAGCAGCCCGTGGACGTCATCTTCCGCCTGGAAAACCTGCCCGCCGGACGCAAAGCCAGATAAAGGCACCTAAACCGCCGGTTCACGGTCCAATGGGAAACCAGGATGGACCCGGACATGGCGGACAATTCCGAACGGCAGCGTTTTGCGGCCGAGCTGTGGGGCGTGATGAAGCACTACCGCTGGCGCATCGCGTTCTCGATCGCGCTGCTGCTGGTGGCGAAGGTGGCGACCGTGGCGGTGCCGCTGCTGCTCAAGCGCATCATCGACACCTTCTCGACGGCGCCGCTGCCGGCGCGCCTGGACCTGGGCCTGCCTTTGTACCTGCTGGCCGGCTACGCGCTGCTGCGTTTTTCCTCGACGCTGTTCAACGAGTGGCGCGACCTGATCTTCGCGCGCGTCACGCTGTCGACCGTGAAGGCCTATGCCGAAAAGACCTTCGCCCACCTGCACGCGCTGGGGCCGCGCTTCCACGCCGGCCGCCAGGTCGGCAGCCTGCTGCCGGACATCGACCGCGGCACGGGCGGCATCGCCTTCCTGCTCGGCGTCGGGTTGTTCACGATCGTGCCGACGCTGGTCGAGATCGGCCTGGTGCTGGCCGTGATGCTGGGGCGCTATCCGGCCGCGTTCTCGGCCATCATCATCGTCACCTTCCTCCTGTACTGCGGCTTCACGCTGGTGTTCACGGCGCGCCGCGTGCTCTACCAGCGCCGCGTCAACAAGCTCGATTCGCGCGCCAAGGGGCAACTGGGCGACAGCCTGATGAACTACGACACGGTGAAAGCCTTCAGCAACGAGGCCTTCGAGGCCACCAAGTTCTCGAACACCATGGACCGCTGGATGGGCGCCGGCATCGCCAACCAGCATGCGCTGTTCATCCTGCACGTGGGGCAGAGCGGGGTGATCGCCCTCGGCGTGGCCGCCATCATGGTGCTGGCCGGGCAGGCGGTGCTGCAGCGCCAGATGAGCGTGGGCGACCTGGTCCTGATCAACGCCTATGCGCTGCAGGTCTGCCTGCCGCTGAATGCGCTCGGCTTCGTGTACCGCGAGTCGCGCGACGCCTGGGTGAATGCCGAGCGCCTGTTCGCGCTGCTGCGCGAGCGCCCCGAGATCGAGGATCCGCCCGGCGCGCCGCTGCTGCATGCCTCCGCCGGCGAGGTCGTGTTCGAGCACGTCAGCTTCCATTACGCGCCCGAGCGGCCGGTGCTGTTCGACGTCAGCCTGCACATCCCGCCCGGCACCACCCTGGCCGTGGTCGGGCGCAGCGGCTCCGGCAAGTCGACGCTGGCGCGCCTGCTGCTGCGCCTGTACGACCCGGACGGCGGGCGCATCCTGATCGACGGCCAGGACATCCGCCACCGCAGCCCGTCGAGCGTGCGCCGTGCGATCGGCGTCGTGCCCCAGGACACGGCCCTGTTCAACGACACCATCGGCAACAACATCGCCTATGCGCGCCTCGATGCGACGCAGGAAGAAGTGGCGGACGCCGCCCGCGCCGCCCAGCTGCACGAACTGATCGCGGCGCTGCCCGAGGGCTATGCCACGCCGGCCGGCGAGCGCGGCGTGAAGTTCTCGGGCGGCGAGCGCCAGCGCATCGGCATCGCGCGCGCGATCCTGAAGAACCCGGCGATCCTGATCTTCGACGAGGCGACGTCGGCGCTGGATTCGGTGTCCGAGCACGCCATTGCGCAGGAGCTGGACCGGCTGTCGCGCAACCGCACTACCCTGATCATCGCGCACCGCCTGTCGACGATCGTCAATGCGCATTCGATCGTGGTGATGGACCGCGGGCGCATCGTCGAGCAGGGTACGCATGCGGCATTGCTGGCGCGCGAAGGGTGCTATGCGCGGCTTTGGGAACTGCAGCAGAGGATGGCTCGCGAAAAGGAATAGGCAAGCCGGACAGCAGGCCGCCGCTCACGTCATCTTGACCGCACGGCCGATGTACAGGACCGGTCCCGTCGGGCGGCCGATCGGCGAGCCACCGGCCGGCTCCAGGGTGATCTCGAACAGCTGGTTCGGCTGCACCGGCGGCAGTTTGTCGAGCCGCACCTGGACCTTCTGTCCCGGTGCGACCAGGCCCAGCGAGACCGGTCCTTTCCAGCCATCGCCCTTGGTCCACAACTGGAGCACGCGTTGATCCGGCACCACGGTCTTGACGAGCGGTTCCAGCCGCACGGTCCGGGCATCGGGCATGGTGAGCAGCCAGCCGGGCGTCATGGTTTGCGGCGCGGCCAGCACTACGACGTAAGGCGCCGGCTCGGCGGTCTGCATGCGCACCGCGACAACGGCCGCCAGGATTGCGGCGGCCGCGAATCCGCTCGCGGCCAGTGCGCGCCACAGCTTGATCCTGTTCCACCAGGCCGGGGGCGCACCGTCGCCTGCCGGCCCGGCGGACGCGGAAGAAACGCTGTGGTCGATCCGTTTCCACAGCGCGGCGGACGGCGCGACCGGCGCCGTGAGACGCGTCAGCGGCAACAGCTGCTGTTCCCAGAAGTCGACTGCCGCGCGCAAGCGGCTGTCATTCGGCAAGGACTGCTCGACTTCCTTGCGGCGTGCGGCCGGCAAGGTCCCGAGTACGTAACCGGCAGCGAGTTCGTGGTAGTCGGGAAGCTCGGTCATTGCATGCAATCCCGTAAAGCGCTCAGTCCGCGCTTGATCCATGCCTTGACGGTACCGAGAGGGGACTTCAGCCGCTCCGAAATCTCGGTGTGCGAACAACCGTCCATATAGGCGTGCAGGATACTGTTGCGTTGTCCGACGTCGAGCAGGGTGAGGCAATCGCGCAAGCGGCCGAGATTCGCATGCAGTTCGAAAGCATCCGCCATCTGGCTGTCAAGCCTGCCATCGGCTTCCATCACTTCCATTGCCTCGTCGCTGACCGGCACTTCGTGTGCATTGTTGCGGACCAGGTCAAGCGCCAGGTGCCTGACGACGGTGTACATCCAGCCGCGGCCGGAGCCGCGTTTGGCATCGAAGCTGCCCGCCCTGGTCCATATGCTGAGGAATGCATCGTGCAGCACGTCTTCGGCCGCCTGCCGCTCGCGCACGATGCGCAGCGCCACACCGAGCAGCCGCGGACTTTCCTGGTCGTACAAACGGCGTAGCGCATGCCTGTCTCCCGAGGCACAGGCATGCAGCGCCGCATCGTAGTCGAAGTCTTCCGGGGCGATGGTCACGGCAGGGCATCTTGAAATGGATGAGCCGGGCCGGATGCGCCCCGGTGCTGGTCATGCGTTGCTCATTATAGGAGGCCGATCGTGCACGCTCGCGCCCGCCGAATGGATTCATGACCCATGTCATGGGCGCCGGGCTTGTCGTCGTGATGTCAGGCGTCGATCGTGCCGCAGGGAATCCGGCCGGTTTTATTTCGAGATGCCTGCATCCAAAGCACCTGGTGTTGCGTAGTGAAGGTATCGGATCCACGGGTTCGACCATCGTGTTGCGGCGCCGATATCTTCACGGTCGGCTTGCAACGTGTTCCGGCGCTCCGGCGTGGAGCGCCCCGTCCGGGTGTTGTAGTTGATTAGGAGAGACAATCATGAGAAACATCGCCAGAATCGCTGCCGTCACAAGCTTGATCGCCGTGGCCCTGCCGGCCTGGGCCACGGACAAGCGTCCCGACAACCGCCCGCGTACCGCCTGTGAAAGCGGTCCAGTCCGTCAAAATGGTTCACTGTCGGTCGTTGGCCTGACGGATGACATGCGGCTCGTGTGTTTCAATGAAAACCGCCCTGGTAACGCCAGCAGTCTCGGTTACATCAGTGGCATCATGCGAGGTGACGTACTGGTCGGCATCGACTTCCGCGTACAGGACAACAAGCTGTATGGCGTCAGCCGGACCGGTGGTGTCTATGTGCTCGATACCCGCAACGCCATGGCGACCAAGGTGAACCAGCTTTCGGTTGCGCTCGAAGGGACCTCGTTCGGCGTGGATTTCAATCCCGCTGCCGACCGCCTGCGGATCGTGAGCAATTCGGGACAGAACCTGCGGCACAATGTCAATCCCGGTGGCGTTACCGTCGTCGATGATCCCCTCGATTATCCGCCCGCCACGCCGGTCAACGCGGAGGGCCCGACGGCCATGTCCGTGACGGGTTCGGCATACACCAATAACGACCTGTCGCCGGACACCGCAACGACGCTGTATGCGCTCGATACCATGCTGGACCAGGTGGACCTGCAGTCGCCGCCGAACGACGGGACGCTTGCCGCCACCGGCAAGCTGGGCGTGGATGCGGGCGCCGCCGTCGGATTCGATATCTACAGCACAGTGCGCGCGGGGACCAGCGTCGGCGCGCAGGCGCTGGCGTCGATATTGGCCGCCGATGGGTCGAACAGGCTGTACAGCATCAGCCTCTCGACCGGGAAGGCGACTTCGCGCGGCGCGTTCTCCGGCCAGTACAAGGTCGTTGGCATTGCAATCCCGTTGAATCAACTATAAGGTCGGCCGGACGGATGGCAGCGGGCGCCGGCTCAGCGGTGACCGCGTCCGCCGCCACCGCCGCCGCCGCCGAAGCCGCCGCCCGGCCGTGGGCCGCCTCCCCTCGGACCGCTCCATCACGGTCCCTCGTGCGCACCGCCCGGCCGCGAACCGCCCCATGCATGGCCGCGCGAGTAGGGCGGACCGCCGGCCCGTGGTCCACGCCAGCCGGGGCCGCCGTGGTAGCGGTGCTGGTAGTAGTTGAAGTTGAGCGCGACCGGCGGACCGCCCCAGCCGTAACGGTAGGGATACACGCCGTAGCCGTAGTAATAGGGCGAGTAGTAGGAAGAATAATAGGGCGCGTAATAGGGCGTGGCCACGGCTGCGCCGCCGTAGGCCGGGTAGGGCGAATCGTAGACCGCGCAGCCCGACAGGGCCGCCGCCGCGGCCGCCGACAGGAGCAGGCGCTTGGCCATGTCATGCATGCGCGTATCCATCGCAATGTCCCCTGTGTTCATCTTCTCTGCATTTTAGGTCGGACGGGCCCGTTTTCAATGAATAAAAAAAACGCCGGGCGAACCCGGCGTCGGAACGAGGAAACTGAGGTTGTTTATGCGGCTTCGCGCACCGGGCGCAGGTCCTGGGCCTGGTCGGCCGAACCCGGGTTCTTCAGCTCGGCGGTCAGGCGTTCCTTGTCCAGCTCGCCTTCCCACTTCGACACGACGATGGTGGCGACGCCGTTGCCGATGATGTTGGTCAGTGCACGGCATTCGCTCATGAACTTGTCGATGCCCAGGATCAGGGTCATGCCGGCCACCGGGATGGTCGGGACCACGGCCAGGGTCGCCGCCAGGGTGATGAAGCCGGCGCCGGTGATGCCCGATGCGCCCTTCGAGGTCAGCATCGCTACCAGCAGGATGGTCAGTTCCTGGGTCAGGGTCAGCTCGGTGTTGGTGGCCTGGGCCACGAACAGGGCCGCCATCGTCATGTAGATGTTGGTGCCGTCCAGGTTGAACGAGTAGCCGGTCGGGACCACCAGGCCCACCACCGATTTCGGGCAGCCCAGCTTTTCCAGCTTGCGCATGATGGCCGGCAGCGCGCTTTCCGACGAGCTGGTGCCCAGCACGATCAGCAGCTCTTCCTTGATGTAGGCGAGGAAGCGGAAGATCGAGAAGCCGGTGAACTTGGCGATGGTGCCCAGCACGATGGCGACGAACAGGAAGCAGGTCAGGTAGAAGGAACCGACCAGCGAGGCCAGCGGAACCAGCGACTTGACGCCGTATTTGCCGATGGTGAAAGCCATGGCGCCGAAGGCACCGATCGGGGCGGCCTTCATGATGATGTTCACCACGCCGAAGATCGCGTGCGACAGGGTCTCGATGCCGTGCGCGATCGGACGGCCGCGCTCGCCCATCATCGACAGCGCGAAGCCGAACAGGATCGCGATCAGGAGCACCTGCAGGATGTCACCCTTGGCGAAGGCACCGATGAAGGTATCCGGGATGATGTTCATCAGGAAGTCGGTGGTCGTCAGCGCCTTGGTCTTCTCGGTGTACTGGGCGATCGAGTGGGTGTCGATGGTGGCCGGGTTCACGTTGAAGCCGGCACCCGGTTTCACCAGGTTGGCGACCAGCAGGCCGATGGCCAGCGCGAAGGTCGACACGATCTCGAAGTAGAGCAGCGCCTTGCCGCCGACGCGCCCGATCTTCTTCATGTCCTGCATGCCGGCGATACCGGCGACGACGGTACAGAAGATCACCGGGGCGATGATCATCTTGATCAGTTTGACGAAGCCGTCTCCCAGC
>Ga0265797_10010124_pt1 | contig 12060 bp, 8 predicted proteins | sample P2T30metagenome_FD_192433 | JGI IMG/M metagenome (GOLD analysis project Ga0265797, IMG submission 192433) | Plant litter microbial communities from East Loma Ridge, Irvine, California - P2 T30 | ecosystem: Environmental > Terrestrial > Plant litter > Unclassified | place: USA: California... | reverse complement strand
GGCGCGCACGCGCGACGCGCGATGCGCGGCGCGCGGCGCGCGGGTCAGGGCGCGGTGACCGCGGGGGCGGCGGCGTCCTCGCCGCGGCCGACGCGCGAGGCGCGGCGTCCGTAGGCGAAGTAGATGACGACGCCGATGAGCAGCCACACGCCGAACCGCGCCCAGGTGAGGGTCGTGAGGTTGAACATGAGCCACACGCAGAGCACGGCCGACAGGATCGGCAGCACCGGCGAGAAGGGCACCTTGAAGGCCCGCTCCAGGTCGGGGCGGGTGCGGCGCAGCACGATCACGCCGATGCTCACGAGCACGAACGCCGACAGGGTGCCGATGTTGATCATCTCCTCGAGCACGCCGACCTCGGTGAACCCGGCGATGAGGGCGACGACGACGCCGGCCAGCACCTGCACGCGGACCGGGGTGCGGCGCTTCTCGCTCGTCTTCGAGAGGGCGCGGGGCAGGAGGCCGTCGCGGCTCATCGAGAAGACGATGCGCGCGAGGCCCAGCAGCAGCACCATGATCACGGTGGTGAGGCCGACGAGCGCGCCGACGGCGATGACCTGGGCGGCCCAGTCGATCCCGACGAGGCGGAACGCGGTCGCCAGGGTGGGCTCCCCCGAGGCGGCGAGGTCGCGGTACGACACCATGCCGGTGAGCACGATCGCGACGAGCACGTAGAGCAGGGTGACGATGCCGAGGCCGAGGAAGATCCCCCGCGGCATGGTCTTCTGGGGGTCCTTGACCTCTTCGGCGCTCGTGGCGACGACGTCGAAGCCGATGAACGCGAAGAACACGAGCGAGGCCCCGGCGAGCAGGCCGAAGACGCCGTACTGCGCGGGCTCGGCGCCCGAGAGGAACGAGAAGAGCGACTGCGACCAGGCGCCGCCGGCCCGGTCGCCCGAGGCGGGCTGCGACGGCGGCACGAACGGCGTGTAGTTCGCGGCCTTGACGAAGAAGAAGCCGACGACGATGACGAACAGCACGATCGCCACCTTGATGACGGTGAACACCGAGCCGACGCGCGCGCTGAGCTGCGTGCCCAGCACGAGCAGGGTGGTGAAGACGGCGACGATGAGGAACGGCGCCCAGCTGAGGGTGACCGGTCCGAGCGGGATCGTCGCGGGCACGTCGAGCCCGAAGCCGGCGAACACGTCGGAGAGGTAGATGCCCCAGTACTTCGCGAGCACGGCCGCGCCGGTGAGCGTCTCGAGGATGAGGTCCCACCCGATGATCCAGGCGAGGAACTCGCCGAGCGTCGCGTAGGTGAACGTGTACGCGCTGCCGGCGACGGGGATCGTCGAGGCGAACTCGGCGTAGCACATGATGGCGAGCCCGCAGGTGATCGCGGCGAGCACGAACGAGAGGATCACGCCCGGCCCCGCGAAGTTCGCGGCGGCGTTCGCGCCGACCGAGAAGATGCCGGCGCCGACGGCGACGGCGATGCCCATGAGGGTGAGGTCGGTGGTGCCCAGCGAGCGCTTCAGCCCGCGGGACTCCTCGAGCGAGTCGGCGATCGACGACTCGACGCTCTTGGTGCGCCAGAGGCTGCGGCTGGGCCGGGCCCCGGGGGTCGTCGTGCTGCGTGCGTCGGCCATGGTGCGTCTCCTCGTGGCGGCTGCGCCCGTGCGGGCGGTCCGCCCCCGGGCGGGGGCGACGCGCCAGTGTACCCAGCGGCAGGAGTCCCGATCACCCCCGCGACGCCGCCCCGGCACCCGGCGAGGGCACGGCCCCCGTGCCTACGATGACCGGATGGGCGACAGCGGCTGGAGGCCGGCACCGCCCGCGTCGTCCACCGCTGCCGGTCGTCGTCGCGAGGGTGCCGAGGTCGACGTCGCGCCCGCCCCCGAGCGGCGAGGGCCGGAGGCGCCGGGCGGCCCCGCCCCGTCGCCCCCGACGGCAGCACCCGACGCAGCACCTGCGGGGCGGGCGGTGCGCTCGGTCCGGGACCGGTGGGGGCGGGCCTCCGGCCGGATCCGCGTGGCGTCGGCGCTGCTCGCCACGGCCGTCGCCACCGCGGTCGTCGTGACGCTGGGGACCGCCGGGGCACCCGGCTACGCGGGCACCGCACCGCTCGTCGGCCAGCCCGTCGACGAGCTGCGGCACGGACCGGTGGCGGGGTCCTGGCGGCTCGACCCGGTCGCCGACCTCGGCCTCGACGCCCGGGAGACCTGCGTCGACTACGCGGTCGTCGGCACCGTCGACGACGACGTGGTGCTCTCGGTCGCGCTCACCGGGCGGCAGGTGCTCGGCTCGCCGTCGTGCCCGAACGAGCCTCCCCGCCTCGTGCGCCTCGATCCCGCCACGGGCGACGTGGCCTGGGTGCTCGACCCCGCGCGCACGCTCGGCGTCGACCAGGGCAGCGGCGCCGAGGGCATCGTGAGCGTCTGGTTCGACGACGCCGATCAGGTGCTCGCCGGAGTGGCGCCGGTCGGACCGACCACGCGGTCGACGGGCCGGACGGCCGTCGTGGAGGTGTCGGGCGCGTCGGCCGCCGCGCACGCGCGCCTCGACCTCGCGACCGGGGCCGTCGACGACGTGCAGCGGTCCGACGGCGGCGCCCGCTCCCGCGTCGTCTCGGCGGCGGGGCGGTACGTGCTCGTCGCGGACGAGCAGCGGACCGGCGACCCCGCGACCCGACAGCCCTCCGAGCAGCAGCAGGCCGACGAGCAGCCTTCCGACGACGGGGCGTCGCCTCAGGGCGCCGACGGCTACGTCGACGGCAGCACCGCGGGCGACGATCTCACGGCGCTGACCCCGGGACCGTCCGGGTCAGCGGCCGACGACGACGCCGCCGCCGACGCAGCCGAGGCCGACGACGACGTCCTCGCCCCGCGCGGCGTCCCGCGCACCCGCTGGTCGCTGGTCCGCCGGGACGACCTGGGCGACCCTCTCTGGACCGGCAGCACCGAGGACGACGCCACGCCCCTCCTGCTCGACGACCGGCTCGTGCTGCCCGGCGAGGAGGCCGCGCTCGTCGTCGAGGGCGACAGCGGGCACGTGTCGACCTGGGGAGGGACGCTGACCCCGGCGTCGCTGCCCTTCACCGTCGACGGAGAGCTGTTCGTGGCCGGGCCGAGCGACGGGGCGTCGGGCCTCTCGGGCGGCCGGCTCGCCGCGCTCACCCGCGACGGCGACGAGCGGTGGTCGCGCGACTACGCGGGCGACCGGTTCCCCGTGCTCGCCGGCTCGTGCGTGCTGTTCACCTCCCGCGGCGAGGGCGTCACCTGCGTCGACGCGCGCACGGGCGAGCAGCGCTGGGAGCGCGACGACGAGGGCGCGGCGTTCCTCACCGCGCGGGCCGCGCCCCCGGGCTCGACGACGGGCGACGCCTGGCTCGAGGTCGCGCGCCAGCCCGGCGACGACGCCGAGGGCACCGGCGGCCGCGGGCCCTGGACGCGCTCGGTCGTCGCCGTCGACGTGGCCACGGGCGGGGAGCGCTTCCGCGCGGACGTCCCCCGGGAGGCCCGGCTCCGCGCCGCCTCGCGCACGGTCGGCTACGCCTTCAGCGCGCGCTCGCAGACGGGCCGCGAGACGGCGGTCACCGCGTTCGACCTCGCCGACGGCCGCCCGCTCTGGGACCTCACCCGCGACGACGGAGACCTGCAGTTCTGGGGCGGCTCGCTGGTGCGGCTCGACGTCGACGGCACGGCGCGCCGTCTCGTCGACCCGGTCCGCGTCGCACCCTGACGCGGTCCGCGCGACCGTACGATGACGGCATGGGGTGGACGCCGGCGAGGCCCGAGCGCGGTCCCGCGACGCCCGCGAGCGGCGCGGGCGGCGCGGGCGGCGCGGGCGTCACGCCCCGGCCAGCACCCCGACCGGACGACGCACCCGCGGCACCGGCAGCACCCGCAGCACCGGCAGGAGTCGCGCCCCGGCCCGCCGGCCCCCTCGCCCGGGCCGCGCACCGGCTCCGCGCGACGGGCGCAGCTCGCTGGCGCCGCGCCTCCTGCACCGCCCGCCTGGGCACCGCCGCGACGGCCCTCGCCGTCGTCGCCGCGCTCGTCGTGGGCGGCGGGCTCCTGGCCGCGCCCGACTACCCCGAGCCCGTCGCCCCGGACGCCGCCCTCTCGGAGGAGCTGGCGCGCACGACGGGCACCTTCGGCACCGCAGGCCTCGTCGACGACCTGCGGGCACGCCCGGGGTCGACGGCCTGGACGACCGACCTCGGGAGCGTCCTCACCCCCGGCGTCGGACCGGGCTGCTCGACCTGGACCGCCGCCGCGCTCGTCGGCGACGACGTCGTCGTGTCGGCCTCGTCGGCCGTGTTCGGCGGGACGTGCACCGGCACCGACGGCGGCGGCCTCGCCCGCGTCGACCTCGGCACCGGCGACGTGAGGTGGACGCTCTCCGGCGACCAGCTGGGCGACGCGTCGGCGTCGTGGTGGACGGTCTCGGCCGCCGCGCCGACCGGCGACGGCGCGGCCCCGCTCGGGCTCGTCTCGGGGTCGAGCGCGGGCGGCACCGACGCCCTGACCATCGTCGACCTCGACACCGGCGAGGTGGTCGACGGCTTCGCCCCGACGGCGACGGACGACGACGCCCTGGCCTCCGTGCAGCAGCTCGGCGGGCAGCTGCTGCTCGTCACGGAGCGGCCCCGGTCGCGGTACCAGGAGGGCGGCGGCTGGACCGCGACCGAGGGCGACACCGCCCGGTACCGACTCCACCGCGTGGCCGACGTGCTCGCCGACCGCGACCTCGGCGCACCGGTGTGGGAGGCCGAGCTCCCGGACTTCGGCCTCGTCGCCCTGCTCGGCGACCGGCTCGTGACGCAGCAGGACGACGAGCTCGTCGTGGTCGACGTGCCCGCCGACGGCGCCGCCGTGGTCCGGGACCGACGACCGCTGGACGGGTCGACGCTGCAGTCGGCGACGACGGCCGGTGCCGCGACGATCCTCTCGACCGTGGAGGCCGACGGCGGGGGTGCCCAGCTCGTGGCCCTCGACGCCGACGGCGCGGAGAGCTGGCGACGGCCCCTCGCCCTCGACCCCGGGACCGGGCAGGCACAGGCCGTGCCCGCCGCCTCCGGCTGCCTGCAGGTCGTCGACGGCGACGACCTGGTCTGCCTCGACGTCGCCTCGGGGCGGGCGGAGTGGCGGACCACCGTGGCCGACGGCGAGCAGGAGGCCCGCGCAGCCCGCGAGCGACGGGCCAGCTCGGGCACGGGCACGGGCTCGAGCACGGCCGGCTCCGGCTCCGGCTCCGGCTCGGCACCGACGGGGCCGACCCGCGTCGAGGGGCTCGCCCGCACCGCGACCTCCGCCGACGCCTTCGTGCGCCTCGACCCCTTCGCGTCGACCGAGGACGGCAGCCCCGGCGACGAGCGCTCGCGCACGGCGGCGGTGGGCCCCGACGGCGCCGTCCGCTGGCGCGCGCTGCTGCCCGCGGACGGCGCCGTCGTCGCCACGTCGGCCACGACCGGCTACGCCCTCTCGGGCTGGCCGTGGTCCGGCAGCACGGCCGTGACGGCCTTCGACCTCGCCGACGGTCGTCGCCTGTGGCAGCGCGACAGCGAGGGCTCCCTGCAGTTCTGGGGCCCCGCGCTCGTCGAGGTCGACGCCCGCGGCGTGGTCAGGAGGCTCGCCCCCGCCCGCGTCGCCCGCTGACGCCGGCGCCGCCCGCCGGCACGGCCCCGTCGGCACCGCGTCCCGTCGGCGCGGCCGCGCTCCGCCCGGCCCCCGTCAGCGGACGAGCTGGGGGAACACGAACACCGCGAAGAGGAAGAACGCGGCCATGACGGCGAGCACGACCCACGACGAGCGACCGATCACCTGCTCTCCCGCGGCCTCGCGGCGCTTGAGCACGCGCCGCCGGTAGGCCAGCTGCACGACGACCAGCACGACGGCGGCCGCGACGAGGACGGAGACGAGCAGGGAGTCCATGACCCGCCCCACGCTACCGTCCCGCGCCGCGGGAGGGCACCCGACGGCCGCGCCGGTCAGCGCCGGTCAGCGCCGGTCAGCGCCGACCAGCGCCGCGCCGCCGGACCCCGGCCCCGGTCAGCCGCGCGCGGCCGCGGCCATGACCCATGCGGTGGCGTAGGCGCGCGAGTTGCCGTCGTCGATCGAGGCGTCGGGCAGGTCGGCGAGCGCGTCGAGCGCGGCCTCGGCCTGCTCGCGCCCGGCGAGCGCCGAGTACATGAGCACGAAGTCGCCGAGCGGCACGTCGTACCCGTCGGGGGCGGCGGCCGCGACGACCGCGTCGACGTGGTCCGCGCCTCCTGCCGCCTCGCTGCTGAGGTAGCCGACCGACGACGGGCTGAGCGGGATCAGCTGGATGCCCGTGATCGCGCTGGGCTCCGCCGAGAACCAGGTGGCGTGGTCGCGCTTGCTGCCCCAGTTGAGCGAGACCACCTCGTGGTCGAAGCCCTCGAAGATCGGCGAGCTCAGGTCGGGGGCGACGAAGTAGGCCAGGGCGGACGCGGCCTCGGCGCTGACCAGCCAGCTCGCCTCGTCGGCGAGCCCCCGGTCGCCGGAGGCGGCGGCCCAGAGCGACAGGCCGGCGTACGCGGTCACGGCCTCGCTCGACGACTCCTGGTTGTTGCCGTCGGCGAAGGGCGAGGTGCCCGAGGCCCAGCTGTGCGACCAGTACGGGTCGAAGGCGCGCTGGTCGGGGAAGGTCCCGCTGCCGGAGTCGGAGGCGATGTCGGCGGCGAGCAGGTCCATGACGGGGGCCCAGCGCTCGGCGAGGCGCTCGTCGTCGGCGGCCACGACGCCCGCGGCGTAGAGGAAGTACCCGTAGTGGAAGTGGTGGTCGTTGAACTCGTCGGAGCCGAACGACGCCGCCTTGCCGACGACGCCGTGCATGGCGGGGTCGTAGACGAAGCACTCCTGGTCGCGGGTCGTGCACCCCTCGGGGTCGGTCCAGCGGTCGAGGGCGTCGACGAGCCGGGTGCGCAGGTCGTCGGCGGAGGCGTCGTCGCCGAGCTCCTCGGCCAGCTCGAGCAGCATCGCCGCGCGGTAGAGCGACTTGCCGCCGAAGTAGGTGTCGGCGGCGAAGGTGGGCGTCGCGGCGACGTCGCGGGCGACGAGCTCGCGCAGCTCGGCGCGCTGGTCGTCGTCGAGGCCGGCCAGGTCGAGCGCGGGCTCGGCGGTGACCGTGGGGGCGTCGGCGACGAGGCCGTCGGCGACGCCGAGGCGGCCCTCGCCGTAGACGGTGGCGTACTCGAGGCCGGTGTCGCCCTCGGGGGCGGCCTGGTGCTGCGCCGCGACGACGAGGGTCGGGTCGCCGGAGGCCGTGGCGTAGCGGAGCGTCGTGCGCTGCGCGTCGTCGGTGGCGGAGCGGTCGACGGTGACGCCGGTGAGGGGCGAGGCCGCCGCGTCGAGGAGCGCGTCGAGCCGGTCGGCGTCGTCGGCGGAGTCGGCGGGCAGCGCCACGAGCACGACGGAGCCACCCTCGTCGAGCCGCACCGACGCGTCGTCGAGCTCGCCCCCGGTGACGACGACGCCCCAGAGCGCGTCGCGCACCCGGACGGTGCCGCGCCCGGCGTCCGCGTCGACGTCGTCGAGCGGGGTGGTGAGCGTGACGTCCTGGTCGCGGGCGGCGACGTACGAGACGAGGGGCGAGCCCTCGGCGATCGTCGTGCGGCCGAGCACGTCGTCGCCCGCGCGGTGCTCGACCGTGACGGAGACGGCGTCGTAGCCGCTCACGACCGTGCCGTCGGCACCGAGGGCGAGGCCGACGTCGGGCAGGGTGGCCCCGACGACCGCGTCGGCCGAGGCGACCGGCTCGGGGAGGCCCGCGGCGAGGCCGTCGCCGGTCACCTGGAACGACAGCGGGTACGGGAAGACCGGCTGCGGCGCGTCGCCGAAGGCGAGCCCGGAGAACCAGCGGTTGGTGGGCGGCACGAGGCCGTCGGCGAGGCGCATCGTGGGCGGTTCGGCCACCGACTCGGCGGGCAGGGCCTCGACGAGCGGGTCGACCTGCGACGCGGGCAGCACGTCGCCGGACCGGGTGCCGCTCGCGCGGTCCCCGTCGGGGTCACCGGAGCCGCGGGTGCAGCCCGTCACGACGAGCGCGCCGACGACGACGAGGCCGAGGAGGGCGGCGGACCGGAACGGTGCACGGGAGCGGGCGGAGGGGACGACGATGGCTCAGAGTCCGATCTGGCGCAGGAACTGGCGCCCCTCGTCGACGGCGCCGGCGAGGATGCCGTCGCCGCGGAGGTGCAGGGTCGCCTCGATGGGCGTGCCGGGGGCGGCGAGGCCGTTCCAGGTGCCCTCCATCAGCTCGGGGCTGACGACGCGGATGCTCGTCTCGGCCTGGCCCTCCTTCGTCGTCACGGCGACCGTGTCGACCGTGCCGCGCACCGACTCCTGGTCGGGCAGCAGGAGGTCCACCTCGGCGCCGTCCTCGATGCGCTCGTAGTCGCGGGGGCTGAGCAGGAAGTCCGCCTGCACCGAGAGGCTGTCGTCCTGCGCGATGGTGGCGAGCTGCGAGCCGCCGGCGACGAACGTGCCCTCCTCGGCCGTGACGTCGGCGACGGTGCCGTCGACCGTCGAGGTGAAGGTCACGGTGCCGTCGGAGGCGACCTGGTACGAGGCGGTGTCGACCGCGACCAGGCCGCGGCCGGCCTCCTGCACGAGCGACGGGCTCTGCACGCGGAACAGCGCGTCGCCCGAGGCGACGACGTCGCCGACGACGACGAACTGCTCGACGACGGTGCCGCTGTAGTCGGTGCCGACGGCGTACTCCTGCGCCTGCACGGTGGCGCTCGTGCTGACCGCCTGCGCCTGGCGCTGGGTGGACAGGAGGGTGGCCACGGCGACGATCGCGAGGACGACGACCAGGCCGAGGGTGAGCTTGAGGCGGTTGGTCCAGGTCATCGTCGGGGTCCTTCGACGTCGGTGGTGCGGGGCAGGGGGCGGGCGACGACCGTGCGGGGGCGGGCCGTCCGGGCGACCGGGGCCGGGGCGATCGGCCCGACGAGGGCGCGGCGGCGGCCCGGGCGCGCGGCACGGCGCAGCGCGCGGTGCTCGCGGAGGGCGACGACCATGAAGACGGTGAGCACGCCCGTGTTGATGAGGTTCCACCCGGTGGCGAGCGTGGGCACGCCGTTGTCGAGGTCGCGGGCGATGGCGACCGCGCTGGTCAGGGTGAGGAACACCCAGAAGAGCACCTGCGGCACGATGACGTTGAACGGCGACGACGTCTTGCCGGCGCCCGTCACGCTCCACGCCACGTCCTTGCCGGAGAGCACGTTCCACAGCGCCTTGACGTAGATCGGGAACGACACCGTCGCGAGCATGAGCACCTCCCAGCGGAAGGAGCCCAGCGTGTAGAAGGCGAGCACGATCTGCAGCACGTAGAAGCCCGCGTAGAAGAGGGCCCACTGGCCGACCGAGATGTGCAGGTTCATGGGGCGCAGGTCGAAGTAGATCTCCATGGCCGGCACGAGGATCAGCAGCAGCGGCACGATGCCCGTGAGGTAGTGCGTCGACGTCACGAGGTACTGCAGGCGCTGGTCCGTCGTGAGGCGGCGCCGCGGGCTGAGCGGGTTGTGCCGGAACAGGATCTCGAAGCCGCCGGTCGCCCAGCGGAGCTGCTGCTTGCTGTACGCCTCGATGGTCTCGGGGGCGTCGCCGACCGCGAGGGCGTCGGCGATGTAGACGGTGCGCCAGCCGGCCTCGTGCAGGTGGATGCTCGTCCAGACGTCCTCGGACTTCGAGTCGGTCTCCATGCCGCCGATGTCCTCGATCGCCGTGCGGCGGAAGACCACGTTGGTGCCGACGCAGAACGCCGCGTTGAAGCGGTTGCGGCCCGGCTGGATGAACGTGTAGAAGACGGCCTGCATGTAGCCGGCGCCGCGGCTCACCAGCGAGTGCAGGTTGCCGTAGGTCTGGGGCGTCTGCACGAACGCGGTGAGGTCGTCGACGAAGAACGGCACGGTCTCGTGCAGGAACTCGCGGTCGGGGACGAAGTCGGCGTCGAAGATCGCGAAGAGCTCGCCGCTCGTGAGCGTGAGCGCGTGGTTGACGTTGCCGGCCTTCGCGCCGCCGCTGCTGAGGCGGCGCACGTAGCGGGCCCCGAGCTCGGCGGCCAGGTCGCGCACGGCGTCGCTGCGCCCGTCGTCGAGGATCCACGTCTCGTGCCGGCCGCGCAGGGCGACGGCCGCGGTCACCGTGCGGCGGATCGTCGCGAGGGGCTCGCCGTAGACGGTGACGAAGACGTCGGGCACGACGGAGCGGCCGTCGATCCGCATCGGCCAGAGGTGCGGCTGCTCCTCGACGCCGAGGCGCGCGATCTCGTCCTCGTCGTAGAGGGTGTCCTGGGTGCTGTAGAAGGCGAAGTCGCGGGGGTTGATGCCGCCCGAGAGGATCGTCCACATCGACATGAGCGCCTGCAGCACGAGCACGGCCTCGGCCGTGACGACGAGCAGGTAGGGCAGCAGGTCGCCGCGGTTGCGCGGGTCGAGCAGGAAGCTCGCGTAGAACAGGATGCCCAGGGTCGCGATGACGACGAGCAGCACCATGACCGGCGAGTGGGTGCGGCGGCGGCCGGAGGCGGCGCTCGGCGTCCCGGACGCGCGGTCCAGGTCGCGCGCGGCGGCGCGGGCGGCGGGGCGGGGGGCAGGGCCGTCGACGGTGTCGTCGAGGCGCGGCGGACGCAGGGCAAGGGACATGGGTGTCGTCTCTCCGGGGCTTCGGGTGCGCGTGGAGCAGCCCGGACCAGGGGGGACGACTCGGGTAAGCGCTCCTGGTCCGGGCAGGCGTCGGCCACGGTGACGACACCGGGTCGCACGACCCCCGGGGAGGGGCGCGGCGACCGGGCGGTGCGGGGCTCAGGGACCCCACGTGTCGCGTCGGTCCTTCGGGGGACCAGCGGCGACCGGCGACGTGTCGGCCCTTCGGGGGACCGGCGACGACGACGTGTGATGACCCTATGTCACGGGACAGACCGGGGCGTGACCCCCGTCCGAGGGGAGAACGACCGCACCGCGCCCGCGCAGGCCCGTCGTTCCGGGCCCCTCACCCGCGCTGCTGCAGGGAACACCGCCCGTCGACCACCCCTCGTCGGGGGACGCACCGGGGTACACGACTGACGGTGCACCCCCAGGTGGTCTAGAGCAGCTCGCGCACCCACCCGGCCAGGAACTCCGCTCCCGCCTCGTCGTGGATCACGGCGGGATCGGCGGCCGTGAGCACCGGGTACGGCGTCGCCGGGACGCCGTCGGCCGGGCGCACGTCGACGTGCGCGACCTCGTGGCCGAGCTCGTGCAGCCGGTCGGCCATGGCGTAGTCGCTGCGCGAGTCGCCGACGGTGCGCCACCGCGTCGGGAGCGCGCCGTCGGCGGCGAGCAGCTCCAGCGCCCGGTCGGCGCCGAGGTCCTTGCCGAGCCGGACCGACTCGACGTCGGTGGAGATGATCGTGGGGTCGATGCGCCACTGCACGGCGCCGTCGGCGTCGGGGCGGACGTCGTCGAGTCGGCGGACGCCGAAGCCGCGGCGGGTGAGCGCCTCGGCGGCGCGCTCGTCGAAGGCCGCCTGGCGCGCCAGGTAGGTGGCCGAGGGCACGCTCGTGAGCTGCTCGATCGAGACCATGGCGCGCTTGGTGCGGTCGAAGAAGACCAGGTCGGCGAACTCGCTCGCCACCAGCTGCTCCATCTCGCGGGCGAAGTCGTCGGGCATCGCCAGCGACTCGTCGACCTCGATCGGTCCGGTGCCGTCGTCGCCGTGCTCGGGGCCGATCGAGAACCAGACGGCGCCCTTCTCGCACACCCCGTGCACGCGCGCGCCGGCGGGCAGGCCTGCCGCGAGCAGCGGCGTCACGACCTCGGAGCGGATGAAGGCGTCCGAGCGCCCCGTGTTGAAGACCAGCGGCACGCCCGCGGAGGCCAGGGCGACGAGGTCGCGCGTGATCTGCGGCAGCGCGATCGTGCGGGTGACCGGGCTGGCGATCGGGCCGTCGACGTCGAGCAGGAGACCGAGGGGCGGGGGCGTGGCGTTCACGCGACCATCCTCCCCCACGCGACGACGGCCGGAGTCGCGCACTGCGACTCCGGCCGTGGTCACGCCCGCCCCGCGGCGGTCAGGGAGCGGTCGACAGGCCCTGCTCGAAGCCCAT
>Ga0265797_10010123_pt1 | contig 12061 bp, 10 predicted proteins | sample P2T30metagenome_FD_192433 | JGI IMG/M metagenome (GOLD analysis project Ga0265797, IMG submission 192433) | Plant litter microbial communities from East Loma Ridge, Irvine, California - P2 T30 | ecosystem: Environmental > Terrestrial > Plant litter > Unclassified | place: USA: California... | reverse complement strand
GGCGGTCGTCGACCTCTCGAACCGCGGCGTGCTCACCGTGAGCGGCCCCGACCGGCTCAGCTGGCTCAACTCGCTGACCAGTCAGAGCGTCGGGCGTCTGGCGCCCGGCGAATCGACCGAGACCCTGCTGCTCGACGCCAACGGGCGACTCGAGCACGCGGTGCGACTCGTCGACGACGGCGAGACCGCCTGGCTGCTCGTCGACGGCGACGAGACCGAGCCGCTCCGGGCCTGGCTCGATCGGATGCGCTTCATGCTCCGGGTCGAGGTCGTCGACCGGTCGTCCGACCTGGCCACGGTGGGGTCGATGCACGACCTCTCCGCCGACGCCCGGGTGCCCGTGCTCACCTCGAACGACGTCGCCATCGCCTGGGTCGACCCCTGGCACGAGGTCGCCGACGGCGGTCACAGCTACGCCGACTCCGAGAGCCACCCCGGCAGGCAGTGGTCGTACCGCGAGACCCTCGTGGCCCGAGACGATCTCGCCGCGCTGGCCGCGTCTCCCGCCGCCGACCTGCCCGCCGCCGGCACGCTCGCCCTCGAGGCGCTGCGGATCGAGGCCTGGCGCCCGCGTCTCACGACCGAGGTCGACGAGCGCAGCATCCCGCACGAGCTCGACTGGATGCGCAGCGCCGTGCACCTGGCGAAGGGCTGCTACCGCGGCCAGGAGACCGTCGCCAAGGTGCACAACATCGGGCACCCGCCGCGGCGCCTGGTGATGCTGCACCTCGACGGCAGCGACGGAGTGCTGCCCGAGCACGGCGCCGCCGTCGTGCTCGCATCGCCCCCGACCGACGCGTTCGGTCAGACCGCCGCCGCCGACCCCGACGCCGGCCCCGACGCGCAGCCCCGCTCGCCCAGCGTCGTCGGTCACGTGACCAGCGTCGCGCTGCACCACGAGCTCGGCCCCGTCGCGCTGGCGCTCGTGAAGCGCACCACCCCCGAGACGGCGGCACTCGCCGTCGTCGCCGACGACATCGTGGTCGCCGCCTCGCAGGAGGTCATCGTGCCCTCGTCCGCCGGCGCCGCAGCGGGGGTACCCCGCCTGCCCCGTCTCGGCGCCGTCCGCCGCTGACCCGGCGGTGAGCGGGTCCGAGGGCGCGAGCGCCTCGTCGACGCGACGGGTGCGGTCGATGCTGACCCGCGCCTCCGGCGGGTTCGATCCGAGGGTGGCCACCGCGCGAACGATCGCGTCCGGCCCGGCGGTCGTGCAGATCGTCGTGGCGGTCTCGCTCTCGTACGCGATCACGCACTACCTGCTGGGGCACGCGATCCCGCTGCTGGCCGTGACGATCACCATCTCGTCGCTCGGCCTCGCCCGCGACGCCCGACCGCGACGGGTGCTCGAGAACGCCGTCGGGGTGCTGATCGGCATCGCCCTCAGCGAGGTGCTGCTGATGATCGTCGGCAAGGGGCTCTGGCAGATCGCCCTGGTGCTGTCCGTCGCCCTCCTGGTGGGGCGCTTCTTCTCGTCGAGCAGCGCGTTCGCGGCCGCCGCGGCGACCCAGTCGATGCTCGTGATGCTGCTGCCCGACCCCGACGGCGGGCCGTTCGTCCGCAGCATCGACGGCGCGATCGGCGGAATCGTGGCGCTGCTGATCACGGCGGTGATCCCGCGTGATCCGATCGGTCTGGCCCGTGCCGACGCCGAGCAGCTCTTCGCCGAGGTCGAGCAGGCGTTCGCCTCGCTGGTCGCGGCGGTGCGCACCGACGACGTCCGTCGGGCCGACGACGCCCTCCGCCGACTGCGCTCGACGCAGCCGCTGCTCGACGACTGGTCGTCGACCCTCGAGTCGGCGCAGTCGATCGCGCGGCTGTCGCCGTTCCTGCGCTCGCGACTGCCTCACCTCCGGCAGCAGGCCGTCGTGCGCCGCTGCGTCGACCTCGCCGTGCGCAACCTCCGGGTGATCGCTCGTCGGCTCGACACCTCCGTCGGCGACGGGGTCGATCGCCGTGCGGTCGGCGATCTGCTCGAGAGCACCGCGCGGGCCGTGGGTGTGCTCGGAGAGTCCCTGCGCGACGTCGAGAGGCGACCCGTCGCGCGCGAGGCGCTGACCGCTGTGGCCCGCCGACTCGACCCGGCCGTGGTCGTGCCGGGTGCGCCCGTGACCGAGGCGATGATCGTGCTGATGATGCGCCCGCTGCTGGTCGACCTGCTCATGGCGACGGGGCTCGACCACGACGAGGCCCGCGCCCTGCTCGCCCGCGTCTGACCGGCCGCCCGGCCGGCCTCGCGACTCAGGCCCGGGGTGCGACCGCGTCTGACCGGTCGCCCGACCGGCCTCGCGACTCAGGCCCGGGGTGCGACCGCCTGCCACGGCAGCGACAACTCGCCGAGCCGCCAGCGCGAGCGACCGTGCCGCACCGGCCACCCGCCGTCGCGCAGCCCCTGCACCGTCGCCAGCCAGCGCTGCACCGGGCCGTACACCGACAGCGGCGCCGCGACGGCCCACTGGCGGTCGAGGTCGACGAGCAGGTCGTGCACGCGCTCGCCCGCGACGTTGCGGTGGATGAGCGCCTTGGGCAGCCGCTCGGCCACGATCGACGGCACGTCGAGCTCGGCCAGCCGCAGCGACACGGTGAACGCCTGCGGCCCCTCGGGCGTCACGTCCACCCAGCTCGCCACGCGTCCGATCTCGTTGCAGGTGCCCTCCACGAGCACGCCGCCGGGCTGCAGCCGCGCGGTCATCAGCGCCCAGGAGTCGGCCACCTGCGACTCGTCGTACTGCCGCAGCACGTTGAACGCCCTGATCACGGCGGGTCGGCGGTCGCCGTCGAGCGGCACCTCGAAGCCGCCCCGGCGGAAGCTCACGCCCGGTCGCGCCGACAGGTTCGCGAGTCTGACCCGCTCGGGATCGATCTCGATGCCCACCACCTCGACGTCGGGGCGGACCCGCAGGAGGCGCTGGTGCAGTTCGAGAGGGGTCGTCGCGCTCGCCCCGTACCCCAGGTCGACCACCAGCGGGTCGTCGGCCCGGCGGAACGACGGGTGCGCGGCGATCCACCGGTCGACGCGGCGGAGCCGGTTGGTGCCGGTCGTGCCGCGGGTGATCGAACCGATGGGCATGCGCCGAGTCTGCCAGCATGTCGTCGCGATACGCTTGTCGCATGACTTCGACCCTCATCCTCCTGCGTCACGGCAACAGCGAATGGAACGCGAAGAACCTCTTCACGGGATGGGTCGACGTGCGACTCACCGAGCAGGGTCGCGCCGAGGCCAAGCGCGCCGGCGAGCTGCTGCGCGACAACGACCTGCTGCCCGACATCCTCTACACGTCGCGGCTGACCCGTGCCATCCAGACCGCCGACATCGCGCTCGAAGAGGCCGACCGGCTGTGGATCGACGTGAAGCGCTCCTGGCGGCTCAACGAGCGCCACTACGGCGCCCTGCAGGGCAAAGACAAGGCTCAGACGCTCGAGCAGTACGGCCCCGAGCAGTTCCAGACCTGGCGTCGCTCGTTCGACGTGCCGCCGCCCCCGCTCGACGACGACAGCGAGTTCTCGCAGGCCCACGACAAGCGCTACGCCGAGCTCGGCATCGACGCCCCGCGCACCGAGTCGCTGGCCCTCGTCATCGAGCGGATGCTGCCCTACTGGCACAGCGACATCACCGAGAGCCTCGCCGCCGGCGACGTCACGCTGGTGGTGGCCCACGGCAACTCGCTGCGCGCCCTGGTCAAGCACCTCGACGGCATCGGTGACGACGAGATCTCCGAGCTGAACATCCCCACCGGCATCCCGCTGGTGTACGAGCTCGACGACGACTTCGCACCGACCGGCCCCGGCCGGTACCTCGACCCCGAGGCCGCCGCCGCGGGTGCCGCCGCGGTCGCGAACCAGGGCAAGAAGTAGCCCGAACCGCCCTGCGGCCGCGCTGAGACGGGTGTGGGGCGGGTTCGCGTCATCCGCGGCGGGTCAGCGCTGACCTGCCGCGGATGACACCGACCCGCCGCACCCGAGCCCGCCGCACCCGAGCCCGCCGCACCCGAGCCCGCCGCACGCGAGCCCGCCGCACGCGAGCCCGCCGCACGCGAGCTCGCCGCACCCGGGCCCGGCTAGACGAACTGCTCGCTGATCTCCAGCACCAGCGCGTCGATGTCGACCGGGGTGCTCGTGTCGACGCGGATCACCGGCCACGCCCCCAGGGGCTCGGCGGCGGCCGCCCACTCGCCCCACGCCGCGCGGGTCGACTCGACCGTCCCGTGGGCCGGGTGCCGCCCGCCGGCCGCGATCCGGTCGACGCTGCGCTGCAGCGCCACCTCGGGGTCGACGTCGCACCAGACCTCGACGGTGCGGGGCGACCCGGCGCGGGCCACGCCCGATCGTGCGCCCTCCAGCTCGGTCGGACGGTGCCAGAACGCGTCGACGACCACGCCCGCCTCGACCTCGGCCGCCATCGACCACACGGTCTCGTGGGCGATCCGGTCGATCGCCTCGGGGGCGACCATCGGCCCGGCCAGGTCGACCAGCGCCTCCTCGACGGGGTCGTGGGCGAGCAGCGGGCAGCCCAGCACGCCCGCGAGCGTGGCCGAGAGGGTGGTCTTGCCCGAGCCGGGCAGACCGTTGACGAGGATCGCGACTGACGCCATCCCGCCATCCTCTCGCAGTTCTGCCAGGGCGGACGCGAAGGAGGCGCGGTGTCCGTCGGGCGGACACCGCGCCTCCTCGGCGATGCGGGCTCTCAGACCTCGGATGCGACCCAGTCGCCGGTCGCCAGGTACTGGACCTTCTTGGCGATGGAGACCGCGTGGTCGGCGAAGCGCTCGTGGTAGCGCGAGGCGAGGGTGGAGTCGACCGTGTCGACGGCCGCGCCCTTCCAGGTCTCGCCGAGCACCTTGTCGAAGACGCTGAGGTGCAGCTCGTCGATGCGGTCGTCGTCGTTGCGGATCTCCTCGGCGAGGCGCACGTCCTCGGTCGTCAGCAGCTCGGTGAGCTTGTTCGCGATCGCGACGTCGAGCTCGCCGAGCTCTTTGAACGTCGGGCGCAGCGACTTCGGCACGACCTTCTCGGGGAACCGGTAGCGCGCCAGCTGGGCGATGTGCTCGGCCATGTCGCCCATGCGCTCGAGCGATGCGCTGATGCGCAGCGCGCTCACGACGATGCGCAGGTCGCGGGCGACCGGGTTCTGGCGGGCCAGGATGTCGATGGCCAGCTCGTCGAGGGCGATGGCGCGCTCGTCGATGGCGTCGTCGTCGGCGATGACCTGTTCGGCCAGCGACACGTTCGACTCGTTGAAGGCCGTCGTGGCGTTCTTGATCGAGATGGCGACGAGGCCTGAGATCTCGACCAGGCGCTCCTGGACCTCTTGCAGCTCCTGCTGGAATACCTCGCGCATGTCGTAGTCGACCCTCTCGTAGCTCGCGGGGGCGTGGACGCCCGGCAGCGGGGGCGATGTCGCCCGCACAGTCCAGTCCAGCCTCATGGGTGAAGGTTAACGACCGGTGCCGGTGGCCTGAACACTCACCAAAGTACAGGCCGTCGCAGCCCCTCCCGTTCATCATGCCCCGCGCGGGTCACTATCGTGATGGCATGGACTCAGCCTGGTTGGTTCCGCTGTCGCTGGCCTTCGGGGCCGTGGCCGGTGCCGCGATCGTCATCGTCGTGGTGGCGGCGCACGCCAGGTCCGTCAAGGTGGCACGACTCGTCGAGGTGTCGCTGCCCGACGGCATCGACGCCGTGCTCGACGCGCTCGAGTCGGCGGGCGTCGTCGTCGACCCGTCGGGCAACGTGCTCAAGGCGTCGCCGCGGGCCCTGCAGCTCGGTCTGGTCTCGGCGCAGCAGCACCTCGTGCACGCCGAGATCGAAGACCTCGTGGCGCTCGCCCGGCGCGAAGGCGAACCGCAGGCCGACGAGCTCACCCTCGCGCGCCTCCCGGGCAGCGAGGCGACGTTCGTGCTGGGCGTGCGCGTGGCGCCGCTCGGCGGTCGGTACGTGCTCGTGCTCGCCGAAGACCGCAGCGAGGGGCGTCGTCTCGACGACATGCGGCGCGACTTCGTCGCCAACATCAGTCACGAGCTGAAGACCCCGATCGGCGCGGTCGGGCTGCTGGCCGAGGCTCTCGAGTCGGCGTCGTCCGACCCCGAGCAGGTGCGGCACTTCGCGAAGAGCCTGACCCGCGAGGCCGGTCGCCTGGGGCGCCTCACACAGGACATCATCGAGCTCTCGAGGCTGCAGGCGACCGACGCCCTCGAATCGAGCGAGCCGATCGACGTGCGCGTCGTCGTCGACACCGCGGTCGACCGCAACCGCGTCGTCGCCGACGCCCGCGGCATCTCGCTGGTCGTGCGCGGCGGCCGGCATGCGACGGTGCTCGGCGACGAGCAGATGCTCGTGACGGCCGTCGACAACCTGATCGCCAACGCCATCAACTACTCGCCCGACGGCTCGCGGGTCGGCATCGGCGCCACCGTCGACGACTCGGGCACCGTCGAGGTCGCCGTGACCGACCAGGGCTACGGGATCCCCGACGACGAGCTCGACCGCGTCTTCGAGCGCTTCTACCGCGTCGACCCGGCGCGGTCGCGGCGGACGGGCGGCACCGGGCTCGGGCTCGCGATCGTGAAGCACGTGATCCAGAATCACGGGGGCGACGTGCGCGTCTGGTCGCAGGTCGGCAAGGGCAGCACCTTCACCCTCCGTCTGCCCGAGGCGCGCACGCAGCCGGAGACCCGATCGACCCCCCTGCCGGTCACCACCCGACAAGACCGCACCGCCCGACACGACGGCGCCCGAACAGACGGCGCCCGCCGTGAGGGCACCACCCGACAAGACATCGAGGCACGATGACGACCCACATCCTGATCGTCGAAGACGAGGAGTCGCTCAGCGAACCGCTGGCGTTCATCCTCGAGCGCGAGGGCTACCGCACGACGGTCGCCGAAGACGGCCCCGCGGCGATCGCCGCGTTCGAGAAGGGCGGCGCCGATCTGGTGCTGCTCGACCTCATGCTCCCCGGCATCCCCGGCACCGAGGTCTGCCGGGTCATCCGCACCAGGTCGCAGGTGCCGATCGTCATGCTGACCGCGAAAGACAGCGAGGTAGACATCGTCGTCGGGCTCGAGCTCGGCGCCGACGACTACGTCACGAAGCCGTACTCGACGCGCGAGCTGCTGGCACGCATCCGGGCCGTGCTGCGCCGCCGCGTCGACACCGACGACCTCTCCGACTCGATGCTCGAGGCCGGCGACATCCGGATGGACGTCGAGCGCCACGTCGTCACCGTGCGCGGCACCGACATCGCCATGCCCCTGAAGGAGTTCGAGCTGCTCGAGCTGCTGATGCGCAACGCCGGCCGGGTGCTCACCCGCGGTCAGCTGATCGACCGCGTCTGGGGCGCCGACTACTTCGGCGACACCAAGACGCTCGACGTGCACATCAAGCGCATCCGCTCGAAGATCGAGGCCGTGCCGTCCGAGCCGAAGGCCCTGGTGACCGTGCGCGGACTCGGGTACCGCATCGAGGCCTGACCCGCACCTCCTGCCCGGGGCCCTCGCCCTCTCGTTCCCCGACCGGAGCCGAGGAGGCGCGGGTCGGGGCGGACGACATCCCGACCGGAGCCGAGGAGGCGCGGGTCGGGGCGGACGACGAGAGGCCCGGCCCCGCAGACAGCGGGCCGGGCCTCTCGTGGTGCGTGCGGTGCCTACGGAGCGGTGGTGGCGCTCGGCGTGGCGCCCTCTTGGGTCGTGCCCTCGTTCGTCTGGCGGTCGTTGCCCTCGGGGTTGGCGCTCGACTCGGGGAGCGGCGTCGAGTCGGTGCCCGGCTCGGCGCTCGTGGCGGGGGAGGGCAGCAGCGTCGCGTACTCGGGCAGATCGCCGTTGAGCACGGGCACCTGGAGGGTCTTGCCGGTCTCGGTGCCGTACTGGATGTAGACGGGGAGCAGCGAGCCGACCGTGAGGTCGAGGTCGGACATGAGCAGCTGCTCGTCGCCCTCGGTCGTGCCGCGGCTGACCTGCGAGTCGCCCTCGACCGTGACGGTCTCGGTCTGGCGACCGGCCTCGGTCTCGTACTGGAACGAGACGTCGACGCTGTCGTCGCCCGTGTTGAGCACGACCATGCTGAGGCTGGCCTCGGTGCCGTCTTCGGTCAGCGCGATCGCGTTGCGCACGGCGACGTCGCCGATGTTCAGGCTCGTGCCGTCGCTGGCGTCGTACTGCTTGAGGGTCGCCTGGGGGCTGATGAAGTTGCACCCGGCGGCGACGAGCACGACGCCGACCCCGACGGCGGTGGCCGCCACGGTGCGACGGGCGAGCGCCGATCGAAGTTCCAGCACAGATCCGTCTCGCACGGGTGTCCTCCAGGATCCAGTCAAAGCAAAAGGTCTCTACAGCCTAGCCACCGCGGGGCAGGCCGGAGGGTAAGGGAGCCCTTACCGGTAGGCCCCCATGTTAGCCTGTGAGCCGCAGGATGGAGCCAGATTGATGCAGTTCGAGCCCGGCGTGACCGAGGTCGACGATCTGCTCGTCGACGTCGCCCGCGCAGTCGTCGTCGTCGCCGCCGGCAGCGGCACCCGTCTCGCCCAGGGGGCGCCCAAGGCCTTCGTCGCGGTCGCCGGCCGCAGCATCCTCGAGCGGTCGCTCGAGTCGATCTTCGCGTCGGCCGACCCCGTGCAGGTGGTCGTCGTGGTGCCGGCTGCGCTCGTCGACGAGTCGCGCGCCCTGGTCGACTCCGTCGCCGGGCCGGCGTCGGGCTACGCGTCGGTCGTCTCCGGCGGTGCGAGCCGTCAGGCCTCGGTCGCGGCCGGCCTCGCCCGCGTCGCCCCCTCCGTCGCGACCGTGCTCGTGCACGACTGCGCCCGACCGTTCACCCCGACGGCGCAGTTCGACCTCGTCGCCTCGACGGTCGAGCGGACCGGTCACGGGGTCGTGCCGGGGCTGCCCGTCAGCGACACCATCAAGCGCGTCGGGTCCGCCGGCGAGGTCGTCGAGACCGTCGACCGCTCCGAGCTGGTCGCCATGCAGACGCCGCAGGGGTTCCCCCGGGCCGAGCTCGACGCGGCCTACGCCACGGCGGGCGCCGAGCACACCGACGACGCAGCGCTCTTCGCCGCGCACGGCCACCGGGTCGTCGTCGTCGAGGGCGACCCCGTCGCCTTCAAGATCACCACCCCGTGGGATCTCCGCCGGGCCGAGACGATCGCCCGCGAGCGCGCCGCAGCCGACACCGGCCCGCACGCCGCCGCCGAGCGCGGTTCGAACCCCGCCGCCGAGCGCGGTTCGCGCCCCGACGACGACGCGCACCGGCTGCGCACGGGTCTGGGCGTCGACGTCCACGCCTTCGACGACCGGCAGCCGCTGCACCTCGGTCTGCTGCACTTCGAGGGCGAGGCGGGTCTGGCCGGGCACAGCGACGGCGACGCCGTCGCGCACGCCCTGGTCGACGCCCTGCTGTCGGCGGCGGGCCTCGGCGACATCGGCTCGATGTTCGGCACCGACGACCCGCGCTTCGCCGGCGCGAGCGGCGAGGTCTTCGTCACCGCGACGCTCGAGCGCCTGACCGCGGCCGGGTTCGACGTCGTCTCGGCGGCGGTGCAGGTCATCGGCAACCGCCCGCGGCTCGCCCGCCGTCGCCTCGAGATGGAGGCGCGGCTCATCGAGGTCGTCGGCGCACCGGTCAGCGTCTCGGCGACCACCACCGACGGGCTCGGCTTCACCGGGCGGGGCGAGGGCGTCACGGCCATCGCGACCGCGCTGGTCGCCGTGGTCGACGGCACCTCAATAGGCTGATCGCGTGACAATCCGCCTCTACGACTCCCGCGCCCAGGCGCTCGTCGACTTCGAACCGCTCGTCCCCGGTCAGGTGGGCCTCTACGTCTGCGGGCCGACCGTCCAGTCGTCGCCCCACATCGGGCACCTGCGCTCCGCCCTCGTGTACGACCTGTGGCGCCGCTGGTTCACCTACCGCGGTCTCGACGTCACGCTGGTGCGCAACGTCACCGACATCGACGACAAGATCCTCGCCCTGGCCGCCGGCACCGACGAGCAGTGGTGGGCACGCGCCTACCGCTACGAGCTCGAGTTCACCGCCGGCTACCAGGCCCTCGGCATCCTCGCGCCGACCTACGAGCCCCGCGCGACGGCGAGCATCAGCGAGATGCAGCAGATCGTCGAGCGGCTGATCGAGCGCGGGCACGCCTACGCGGCGGATGACGCCTCGGGCGACGTCTACTTCGACACGGCGAGCTGGCCCGCCTACGGCGCGCTCACCCGGCAGGACGTCGCCGACATGGCGTCGGCCGCCGACGCCGACCCGCGGGGCAAGCGCGACCCCCGCGACTTCGCGCTGTGGAAGGGCGCGAAGACCGACGAGCCCGCATCGGCCGCCTGGTCGTCGCCCTGGGGCGAGGGCCGACCCGGCTGGCACATCGAGTGCTCGGCCATGTCGCGTCGCTACCTCGGCCCGGCCTTCGACATCCACGGCGGCGGTCTCGACCTGAGGTTCCCGCACCACGAGAACGAGCTGGCCCAGTCGACGGCGGCCGGCGACGGGTTCGCGCGGCACTGGCTGCACAACGGTCTGGTCAACGTCGACGGTCAGAAGATGTCGAAGTCGCTCGGCAACTCGATCTTCGCCGCCGAGTTCCTCGAGAAGGCCCGACCCGTGGTGGTGCGGTACTTCCTCAGCGCCGCGCACTACCGGTCGACGATCGACTACCACGACGGTGCGCTGGTGGAGGCCGATGCGGCGCTCGACCGGGTCGAGACCTTCCTGTCCCGTGCCGAGCGCCGTCTCGCCGGCACCCGCTTCGCCTCCGTCGGCGTGCGGGTCGTCCCCGACGACTTCGCCGCCGCGATGGACGACGATCTCAACGTGCCTCAGGCGATCGCGGTGCTGCACGACGCGGTGCGCGCCGGCAACTCGGCCCTCGACGACGGCGACCTCGACACGGCCGCCCGCGAATGGCAGCACGTGGCCGCGATGGTCGCCGTGCTCGGCATCGATCCGCTCGCCCCCGAGTGGCGCGACGACGACGAGGGCGCGGCGCACCGCGCGCTCGGTGCCGTGATCGACGTACTCTTGGCGGAACGCCAGCACGCCCGGGCCGATCGCGACTTCGCACGGGCCGACCAGATCCGCAGCACCCTCTCGGGTGCCGGGATCCTCATCGAAGACACCCCCAGCGGGTCGCATTGGAGCTTGGAACAGTGAAGAACACCAGCGGAGCACGTAAGGGCCGTCCCGGCAACAGTGCCGTGCGGCAGGGCAGCAAGGGCAAGCAGGTCGGCAGCGGCGGGCAGGGTCGTCAGGCCCTCGAGGGCAAGAAGCCCACCCCCGCGGCCGAAGACCGCCCGTACCACCCCGCAGGCAAGGCGAAGATCGCCCGCGAGCGACTCGAGAGCGCCCGCGGTCGCAGCAGCAACGGCCCGCGCGCCGGTTCGCCGATCGCCGGTCGCGGCGGGGCGAGCGACGCCCAGCGTCGTCGCCCGAAGTCGGCCGACGACCACGAGATGGTGACCGGTCGCAACTCGGTGCTCGAAGCGCTGCGCACGCGCATCCCCGCGTCGACGCTGTACATCGCGGCCCGCATCGAGATGGACGACCGCACGAAGGAGATCCTGCAGCTCGCCACGCGACGTGGTCTGCCGGTGCTCGAGGTCATGCGCCCCGAACTCGACCGTCTGACCGGGGCCGACTCGGTGCACCAGGGCGTCGCCCTCAAGGTGCCGCCGTACGAGTACGCGCACCCGATGGACATGCTCGAGACGTCGATCAAGCGTCAGCAGAAGCCGCTCTTCGTCGCCCTCGACGGCATCACCGACCCGCGCAACCTCGGGGCGATCATCCGCTCGGTCGCCGCGTTCGGCGGTCAGGGCGTCATCGTCCCGCAGCGTCGCTCGGTCGGTCTCACGGCCTCGGCCTGGAAGACCTCGGCCGGCGCCGCGGCGCGCATCCCCGTCGCGATGGCCTCGAACCTCACGCAGACGCTCAAGTCGTTCAAAGAGCAGGGCGTCTTCGTGGTCGGCCTCGACGGCGGCGGCGACGTGATGCTGCCCGGTCTCGAGCTGGCCGACCGCCCGATCGTGGTCGTCGTCGGCAGCGAGGGCAAGGGTCTCTCGCGCATCGT
>Ga0265797_10010122_pt1 | contig 12062 bp, 11 predicted proteins | sample P2T30metagenome_FD_192433 | JGI IMG/M metagenome (GOLD analysis project Ga0265797, IMG submission 192433) | Plant litter microbial communities from East Loma Ridge, Irvine, California - P2 T30 | ecosystem: Environmental > Terrestrial > Plant litter > Unclassified | place: USA: California... | reverse complement strand
GTTCTCCAATTGACCCGCCTCTCGGGATTGTTCCAAGAATTTCACCATGTACTCATCCGCCTCCGACTGTGCGTTGACTCTTGTTTCGGTGCCCTCGACAGGCAGTCGCAGCGCATCAGTGACAATGAATGTCTCGTGCTGAACGTATCCTAACATCAGACCCATGACTTCAAGATTGCCACCCGAACGCGCGTGCATGACCATCTTGATGAGCGCCACAGCCGAGATTCGGACGTATTTGAAGTGTTGTGGATCGGTTCGCCATGCTCTGGCTTCGTTGACCTTCTTCTGTGCTTCCGGGTTGTATGCGTAGAGGGCGTCGCGGTGAGGGTCAGTGAGCCTGACGGCATTCTCGACCTCTGTTACATTTGTCAGTTATTTGTAGCTGGAATGATGGAAGATCACACATACCCCAAGATTTGAGAGCATCCATTGTGAAGGTGGATGGTTGTTGTCGGAGATGTTTGGTGTCTGTTCTGTAGAGCTCATGTAGAGTGTAAACGGCGGGGTTAGGCACGCAAGGCAGAACTGCGTCACTAAGCCGCGCTCGAGTCGAGCTTCCCGATCATTTCACTTACAAGTGACTTATCACCCAACTATTTGACGGGTTCATTCTCTAAGCAGGCTATTCCGACTACCTCGATGAACGAACCCGACTAACATTGTTCCGCACCTCAACATTTCTCAGATACCAGCAGGTTCAAGTCACAAGACAATGAGAGTGATGAAGCAGTGTGTCGGAAGGTTAAGAATCTATCTTTTGTCTCTTCTCGACTGACGATCAGGTATCTGAGTTGAGCATGTAAGGAAAAGGAAAGGAAAAGGACAAGCTAAAAGCTAAAAATGGTTGCAAAGCAAAACCGGAACAAAAAAACAGGGTATCGAAGAAACCCCCCACTCCTTTCCCGAATGAACAAACAAATGTATGGAATAAAAGAAAAAGAACTCCCAGAGCGCGAGATGGGGGAGTTCATGAACGGTGTCTTGGTCTTCGCAAGATAGATGGTCGTATCTAGGGAGATGTAAAGTCTCCCTCAAATTTTCCTCCCTCGGATGGTGAACAGACCTTGTCGGCATCGAATCCAACGCTCGACTTGCTCCTGTTCAATCCAGTCGCTCGCTCTGCGGCGTAGTCTCGTGAACGCCTCTTAGGCAAGTCGTTCGAGAAAATAAGCACTAGTATTATGTGTCCAACATATTGTGCGCGCGTGTTGTTGCTTCGCTTGTCAAAAACAAATGGCAAAAAAGACGAAAGTAGAGATTGGCTCTCACGTACGGAGGCTCATTGACGTAAAGGAAATGACGAAAGACCGTTCTGTGGCTGCGTGAAAAGACAGTGGCAATGTGAACATCTCATGTCCCGTCGCTTGTCTGCGTAATGTATATCGAGATCAGATCGACTGCGTCTCTAATGCTGAGGTTGGCTGAGATTGTTGGGGTCAATGTACAGGCCCATGTTCTGCATGTCGATGTCAGACGCCTGGCCGGGCGTGCTCTGGCTGAGCGGGCTTTGTTGGTACATGTTCTGATCGTCGGGAAGCTGTTGCATCGGAGCCGGGCTCTGGTACATCTTCTGGTCTTGGTAGACCATGCCGCTGTCTTTGGGGCTGTTGAAGTTGTACTGCTGGTCGTGCGGCACATGCGAAGGTGTAGAGAAGGCGATGCCGCTGTCTTGGTGCATGTTGCCGCCAGGCGTAGGCGACTGGAATGACATGTGGTCAGGTGTTTGGTGAGGCGGGCTCTGGAAGTTGAGCGTGCCATCCTGTGCTCGGTAGGGAAGGCTCATTTGGCTCTCCGCGCTCTGGGGAATGTCGAAGCTGAATTGAGTCTCAGGCAGAGGTGAGTTGAATTCGTCTTGCATAGGGTTCCTGAAAGGAAGTGCCATTTGCTTGTTGAATGACTCCGAAAGGTAAAGTCCGTCGTCACCGAACTGCGAGCTGTCGCCTGGGGTGCCAAAGATGTCGGCGCTCTGGCTTCGGCCAATGCCATTGAGGGGTGGCGAGTGGTCGGCAATGACAGGGTCACCACCGCTGGCCATGGACAGGGGAGTGTTGCTGGTTCCAATCATGGCCGCTTGGTCGACAGCAAGGAATCCATTGTTGTACGGTGTGCTGACCTGGGAATGGTGGGGTGCGTCGTTAGGTCCGCCCGCGAAGTAGGCAGGTGTGCCAAAATCGCTGGGCGAGTTCAAAGTAGTCGCAGACATGGGACCATTGAAGCGGTAGTCCATGCCGTAAGACGCAGAGGTGTCGATGCTCAAGCCAGGAGCCGGACCGGGTGCGAAATTGGGTTGGTGAGAATACTGCGGCTGCGGTGCGAAGAGAGCAGGTTCTTGAGGTGCGGATGTGGGTTGGCTCTCGTGTTGGATGAGGAAAGACGGCATAGGCTGACGGATCATTGAGAAGTCAATGGCAGCGGGCACCGAACGACTCCTTTGACGCTTGTGGCCTCTGGGTGCGGGAGGGCCCATTAGACCGGCGTTGTGATCGGGAGCGAAGAGGTGGTTCATCTGGTGGTGAGGGTGAACCATGTGGTTAGGCTGGCTGGCAGGGCGGTGTACGACTGGCGACACAGGTGCGGATGCAATGCCGTATGGGGTGGGATCGAAGACGTGATGTCTGTTTTGGTATGACTCCAGAGACACGAGCTTTGCGAGCTGTCCACTGAGGACCTTTGAGGGGCCACCAAGGTGGTGCACGAAAATGCGACTGGCCTGTTGGTCCTCTGTGAAGTCGCCACACTCGTAGAAGCCACCGCTTCCTGAGCTGTCCATGTAGAACTTGGGTGGCCTTGTGAGCTCAACGACGAGGCCGCCAGATCTCTGTGATGCACCTTCGGCGGCGGACTGCACGTCGCCCTGCTCGAGGGAGATGTTCTTGATCCATGCAAAAGGGTACTCGATCTTGTAGCCAGCCGCGTCGTTGTGGATGTAGTAAGTAATGCACGCCTTTTCGGGCGAGTAGAAAATGACTAGGTCCATAGTGCTCTGGCCAACGCGACGCCAGGTGCCGACGGATAGGGAGCGGCAGTGGAAGTGCTGGATAACGGTCTTGCCAGATGTGGTGTCGGTGTTGAGCATCAATCCTCCGTTGCCGTACGGGAAGCCCTGTCCAGACATGGCGCCAGCGGGCCTGGGCCCGTAAGCGTGCATGGCCAGGTACTGCCTCATCGACTCGGGAATGCTGTCGCAGTCCTCGCCGCTCTCGATGCTTCGCTTGGCAATGTTCTTGATCTTTGCGCGTCTGTAAGGATTGTCAGCAAAGTTGTCGATGTACCTGGGAAGCTCCGGACGTACCTGTTCTGGAACCAAATCTGTACAGAACGCTCGGTCATGCTGATGTCTGAAGCGATGCGCTCGCGGACCAAGGCAGTCGGGGTGGGGTTCTTGTTGAACTCCACCTCGAGTGTGATGAGCTGGTCCTGGGTCGCGCGCTGACGCTTCTGGTTCTTTTGTTGCTGCGTAAGAGTGCTCTTACGCGGAGGCCTCCTGGCAGCAGCGGCAGCGGCTGCGCTGGCCGAGGTGGGGGTTGAAGTCGGTGGCGGCATACTCGACTGGTCATCGTGTTGGGGCTGCGGGAGCTGAGGTGCCTGCATGACGTCCGCCATGATGGCTAATGTGTGATGCTAGTAGATTTCGAGCTTCGTAAATTATCGTGTCGATGGCCGGTGGGAGAGTTGCAATTATAGGACGCGACTGTCGAGGGGTTTCGTAATAATGCGCGGTGCGGCGGTAGTTGGGACCGGAGCTTGGCGGTGCGAAGAAGGCGTTTTGGGAGGGATGAAAGCCGTGTCGAGTACAGGCGTCCGGCGACCAGGCGGAGAGTGTCAAGGTGGGTAAGGTGTAAATGTAAAGCTGCTGTCCGTGAGCAGGCGGAGATCGAAAGTAGTCGACGCGTTGGGAGTGTGTCGAGGCCGCCGAGGACAAAGAATAGTACGGCGGTGGATAATGAATGGAAGGGTGCCGGAAAGGAGTGACGGCTGGCCCGATTGAACAATGAATGAATGGAAGAGAAGGAGTTGCGTCGGCACCAGAGAGAGTGATGGTGCAGCGCGGGTGCTCGTGTTGGATGACGAGTTGCAAGTGAGGTCAGGAAATGAGCGAGGTATAGTACTATAGTAGTAGTCGAGACTGGCCGAAGGTGGGTGGTGGAGGAGAGGGCAGGCTCGCAATTTCCCCTGGCTGCAGTCTTGCTGAGACACCAGTAGCGCCTTCTGTAGCCATTGGCCGAAACGCGCTTGGTACCTGCGCTCGACGCTTAGAGTTTGAGGGCGTGCGGGTGGGCCGGAGAGTCTTCAGCTTGCAGCACAAGCTCTTGACTCGCCTCCTGACGGATATAGTAGCAGAGAGTTAGTTTGTCTGCAGTGACATGGGATCGATGGTGTTGGTGTTGCTGATGTGCATAAACAAACAGATCGGCGGCATGTCGTTCTTCCTTGTGCTCTCGTCCTGTGTATGTATGGTGTTGCTGCCTATCCGGCTATTTCACGCATTACTACCTGCACCACTCGTATCCCTACCCTGCTACTGCAGTACACGTACCTACACCATTGCATAGTACTTCCCCATCTATCGCTCCATCGCGATCGGTGGGTTCCTAGCTGTAGGGAGGGCCGTTGACACAACTGCGACACCGCCAACGCTGTTACACGTACTTACTACCGCTCTATACAAGCCTCTGGCCGTCAAGTACCGTGCCACTCGTGCCTCTTGCTTGCTCGCCCGCCCGCACGCACGCACGTCCGCTCCGCTCTCAACGCACATACACACGCAGACGCGAAGATCGTCGCGCGCCTGTCCAGCCAGCCCTGTGCTTCTTGGTGCTTGGCGGCGAAGTGCGGTGTCCATGTGTCTGCGTGGCTGTCGTGGCACAGGCACAGGCCGGGCGGACCCACTGCTGCTCGGACTGACTGCTGACGCTGACGGGAGAAGAAGGCGGAAACAGCGCCCTTCCGAATGGACACGGTCGAGACGAGAGTTGCAGCACGCTGCCGTGCCTCCTCACCTAGCCTGCTCTGGCGTGTATCATCGAGGGAACTGTTCCTGGGCTCTGCAGCGGCTACACGCATATGATGCATCGCCAAGTCGAGCGGCCGGCCACGAGTGACGAGTGACATCGGAGAATAAGAGCTTTTGTGCGGGCGGCATGGCGGCATGGCGAGCATGGATCCCGGCCGAGGGCGCCTAACACACCGCCGAGCGAATGAACCGACAGCACACCAAAAGCATGTAAGCCACCAACATGCATGCTCCGATACGATGCACCTCCCAAGCAGGTACAGCAGGGCAGGGAAGCAGAGAACACGAATCTCTCACACCCTGTTTCGTGGACCGTTCATGTACCGTTCCGATTTTCGAGACATCTTGCCTCCTATGCTGTTGTACACAGACATACCGTACAGATCTTACTATAGCAGAGCCGATGGCATATAAACGTCAGCCCCATTTCTTCTCCTCAATCCCGCGCGCCACAACAGCGCACAAGCTCTCTCCAGTCCTGCATCAGCAAAGAATACTGGTCTCTGCTAAACTGCCGGCTGGGCAGAATCCCATGTTGCAGGATTTGATCCATCCCACGCTTGCTATACTTGTGATGCATTATTGTTGCATACCAACCTTTCAAGAGATGTTGTCTATGTAGATCTCAGTGATTGACCTTCGTTCTTACAGTATGTGTAATGTAATTCTGACTTGATTGCAAGCGCCAGCAAAAGACTTCTCACAATAGCAGAAGTGTCAACATGGAACCGAACCATCCCTCTTCGGCAGACGCAACCGTACCGCGGTAACGCAGTATAACCGCGTCCCATCGGCAAGCGAAGCAGGGGGCCGGCCGGCCGCAGAGCCAAAAATCATGAAGCCCGCCTCGCACTGCACGGAGTCCCAGCCCGCCACTTCTTCCTCCTCCTCCTCCTCCTCCTCCTCCTCCTATATGCCGTTGTATACACACGTCCCCTCCGGCTGCAAAACAAACAGCTTACATATACACTATTACGCGCGCACACACGCACGAACGTAAAACTTGGACATACTAGGCTATACCGCACATTGTAGATCGCCCAGATCTCCCGGCTCGCGAGCGAGCGAGCGAACCCAAGCCTGCGGGAGTGCAACAAGGCAAAAAGGCAAGAAGCCCTAGTTATCTCACCTTCCTTCCTTCCTTCCTTCCAGGACCAGGCTCCTTACACCTTTCCATGAAACAAAATCGCACGAACGAGACGAGCTTTGGCCCGGACTGTCACGATTGATTGATCGATATACGTAAGGCGGAAAATCATCAGGGCTCATGAATCATGAAACGAAACCCCGTCGGGCAGCGAAGAAGTATGTAGTACTGTAGCACAATGGGAGGAAGCTGGGCAGCAAGCAGCAGCAGCAGCAGCAGCAGCAGCAGTAAGTTGGTCAGGTGAGGTGAGGTAAGGCAGTAACTGTAGAAAGTGGAAAGTGAGATCGAAGATGGTTTCAGAAAAGCTTCCACGCCGGCGATTCAGGAAACGAGCGAAGAAGGAAGGAAGCGTGCGTTCCTTCGTTCGCTCGCTCGCTCGTCTCTCCGATGTCACGACATCCAACGTAGCATGACATGTCAACACCATGACACGTCGAAGTAGTGGTGCGCGCGCGCCTGCGTGGTGTCTGTGTCGCAGACCAGAAGCAGACCAGAAGAAGCGAAGACTGGCCGAACAAGGCCGCACGACTCGAGTAGTAGGTCGTCGTCGACGACTTCGACAGGGTAGTAGTAAGGATACAAGATCACGGGATATCGCGACAAGCGCGCGCGCCCGCCCGCCCACATCAGGGTTTCCAACAGTCAGCTGGGATGGGAAAAGGCACAACCCGATCGCGGCAGCTGTAAGTGAAACAATCGCGTCCCTCTGTCCCGGATTCGAAAGAAGCCCGGGTGTTCCTCGACTCCCAGACCATCCATCAGCGGCCGAGCGAGCGCCTCCTTCTCCTACCGTCCTTCATGACGCACCGATCGTTTAAAACAGGAACCCCGTCCGGAACCCACCGGCCTCTTATGTCACCGACTTGGTATATACAGATAAGCTCAAAAGGTTCTGGCGGTCTGGTTCTTTGGCGTCGCGCGCGCGCGCGAGAGGGAAGGGAAATTACAAACGTTTCGTGCCCGTTACAGATCCTCGAAACCAACACATCCAAACGTCGGCATCTGAGATGTCTCTCACCCTAAGCCTCTCCTCTTTACTACCTGACCGATCTTGTTCTGCCCTGCCTCTCTCCTAAGGGTCCGACAGGTAAGCACATACATAAGCAGGCATGCTATAAGCAGCTGGTTAGGGACCTTTTTTTCCTCGCCGCGACGATGATGATGATTGACAACACCAAACGGTCCCGCAACGCCTTCTTCTTCCCGCGTCCTTTTCGCGCGCATGGAGGGGGGCCGTTACAATAGACAAGTGGTATGGAATAATAATAGTACTGGTTGGAACAGCACACACACACCGCCTGCGCTGTCGACCCTGCCTGCCCGCGATAATACCCAACGCCTTTGCCTGGAACTCCTACACTGTCTCTGCCATTGTCTCTCCCGCTTTGTCTCTTGTCTCTCCTTCCCATGACCCTTTCTTTGCCCATTACCCGCCGTCCCATCTGACACAGGAGAAGGAAAAAAGAAGAACAGGTTTCCACCCAAAACGCCTTGACCGAGGTCCGCATCCACGTACGATGGTGTCCATGCACGGCCCTCCGAGTACGACCACCAGCATTCTCTGGTCCGGTTCAGGTACTCCGTGACCGTATACCAGAGTTCAAGTGCGTTCGCTTCCCAGCGATTCCCTTACCAAAGCGTCGAGTCCTTATCAAAGCGATCCAGCTCCTTGCCAGCATCCTCGACATCCTTCTTGGCCTTCATGCGCATGTAGAAGATGGGGCAATCTCGACTGGAACAGATGACTTCGTTATGCATACTGCCTTGGCAGCGCTGACACTGGGTCCACAGGCGCGAGAACTTGACCTCGACGTCTGCCACCTTGCTCAACGAACGAGTGTACAGTTCTCCAAACCGAGGCCTGCACTCTGCTCCCACGGCACCGTGCTTCTCTTCCGCGCTGGTCAAGGGTTTCTTGCAGCCAAGGCAGGTTTCGGTCTTCTTTGCGAACTTCATCAGACCGCCCATGGTGGGTGCCGCAACGGCGATGGAGCGGGTGTGAGCGCCGGTGAGCAGCGACGCGGCCTGTTTCTCGCCCAGGATGGGTTCGAAGATGCGGCCGAGGGGTTTAGCGAGCTGGTTGTCAAGATAATATTTCGAGTCGATGGGCAGGTTGTTCTCGAGCACGAAAATGGGGTCCTCGGATTTCTCGTAGCCCTTACTGCCGGCAGCACCTTTGATCATGACATAGGCTACGCGGTCACCGAGAGCTGGCGCCGAACCTGCATCACGCTTTTTCATGCGCTCGGCGAGCTCGACGTGGGCTTGTTTGCCGGCGTAGTCGACTTTGGTAAGAGCTTTGGTGATGACCAGGTTCGACAGATCAACCTTGTTTTGCAGGAGCTCAGAAATGGTATCCTTCACATAACTGCTCGGCCGTTAGCTTTCATTCGACGTTGCGACGCATGGTTTGATATGACTTACTCTTGTGCGCCTTGTACGTCACGATCGATCAGTAACATCCTCAAGCTTGTCTCAATGACAGTCTGCACAAGTCGGCAGTTGTCACGCCTGACCGTCTCGATACCCTTGGTGTCCATCTTATCGTACTTGTCCGTCTGGGTCCAGTACAGGCCGGCATAACGCTTCTTGTTGATCAGTAGGTATGGGAAGTAGACCTTCTCGAACTCGAGCTTGATTGGCTTGATAAATTGATCGGAGACATGGATAGCTGCCTCGTTACCCATCTCCATGCACTTGGCAAGATCGTTGGGTCCGAACTTCACCATGACAGAGTCGGTGTCACCGTAAATGACTTGCGCATCGTGAGTGTAGCCATTGGCGATCGTGTATCGTTTCTCAACCGCGTCCTTGGTCTTTTCAATCATCTGGCGGCCATAGGCTGTGGTACTAGAAGCTACGGCCAAACATGGCAGTTTACCGACTGTGGCGCCTGTGAGACCATACACGGAGTTGGCACTGATCTTCAGAGCAAGCTGACGGCCGTTCAACACAGCTTTCCTGAAAGTGTCCGTCTCCACTGCAAGCTCCTTCTTCGCTCGCTTACGCGCAGACAGCAACTCCTCGAGAATGACTGTCAGTAGACCCTTGCGGACCTTTGCGGTCGCGAACATGTCGCCGTTGGGAGTGACGATGTAGTCTTCATCTTTGACGAATTTCAGCTTCTCGACGGCGCTCTTGTTGAGTAGAGTCGTGTAGCACAAGTTGTGGGCCTGGATGATACTGGGGTACAGCGAGGCGAAATCGAGCGTCGCAATTGGCACATCGTAGTATCCTCGGGTAGGTTCAATAACAGTGGCACCCTCGTATTGATCATCGGTGGCCTCGGAGCGGAGGTTGGGAATAACGAGCTGCTCCGTCAGTGCTTTTCGGTAGAGCTGGCTCAAAAACTTGACTTGTTGGCCACGCGATAGCAGGAAGTTGAAAGGAACGCCCGTGACTCTTGCCATCTCAGTGTAGTTGACCAAACACATAAGCTTGTCCATCAGACGCTGTGGTAGATACGCATCCTTCAAGCAGTAGACTGCGAGACGACGACGTTGCTCCGGTGTACCGTTGAACAATTCTGTGATCATCGTGTGGTGTACATCTTCCTTCTGCTCGTTCAAGAAGTGGGCGCAGACGGAGTTGAGGGTGTAGCTACGCAGTTGGTGGTCGCGTTGAATGAGCTGGAGAAGATCGAGCTGCAAACGACCGTTGGTGTTGGTGGCTTTGGTGTCTCTGTTGCCCATCTGTTTGCTCGAGAAGTTCGTCTCTTTCGCCTGCGATTTGACGTTCTTGAGCCTGGTCCAGTAGGGGAATTTCTGCGTCTTCAGATGTGCTGCTCTGTCGAGCAGATATGGGAAGTCGAAGTTTGCAATGTTGTAGCCAATGATGACATCTGGGTCGACCTCTTCCACAAAGTCACGCCACGCCATCAGCATCTTGCTCTCTGCATCTGGGCCGCCAAATTCAAACAGCTGTGTGTTCACGATGGAACTGCAGGTGTCTAAGCAGAATACGTTCCTGACGAATGGCTTTTCCTCGCCATATCTCGTGACAACGTTCGCAATTTGAATGACAGGGTCGACGTTGGCCTCTGGGAAGATACCTTTGCGACCAGCGCATTCGATATCGAAACTGAGAACCCTCAAAGGCGCCATCTTCGACCACTCGCCGTCGATCGGGTGTGCGATGAGATCTCGGTAGTGACAGTATGCTTCGATTTGACAGTGAGAATGTCGCTCTCTTTCGGGGATCATTTTGTATTTCCCTGAGTCGACCGATACCCACGACATGCCAGCAATGCGTGTGTCGACCATGAAGCGGAGAACGAACTGAATCGCATCGAACGTCAGGATGCTGTTGTCGCTCGATTTCCACAAGCCTTTGTAGTTTGCGTTGCCCTGCTCGATGGTCGTACGTAGTCGTGGGATGAACTTCGGGTCGGTAACGGTAATCTTGAGGTATGGACTCTTCTGGTTTCCTTGGAAGCCGTACATGTTCTCCCGCATGAGCATCTGGACTGAGTAGATGGCGGGTTGGTGTTGTGCCAGGGTCGTCTCGAGATACGCTTTGAACGGCTCACAGTCCTTTTGGACAAAGTTAAGTGGTGCCGCAACGTAGAGGTAGTGCTTGAAGTCTGTGACGTGCAGCAGGACCGAGTGACCATTGTCGGTCACACCGAACAGCTTGACGCTCGCGCTTCCGCCTTGGAATGTGCCTTCTTCGGCGTCAATCTGCTGGAAGGTGAGTCTGTCCGTCTTGTCATCGAAGTCGTCCAGGCTAGGGCGGGCCCATTGCTGGTCCTTCTCTGAGTTGCTCTTCTTCAAGGTTCCGATATCCTGTGTGAACTTCTCCAGCACCTCCTCCTCGAAATGGCTCTTCGGCTGGCTAGAGCCGACCAAGCCACCGTTGACATCTCTTCTAGCAGGCTTCTTGAACTTGTTTGCTGCATCCTCGACCTTCCGCCTCTTTGATGGTGACGCCTGTTCGTTACGGCGAGAGCTTGTGTTGTCCTGCAGAACTCGTTTCGAGGGGCCATTTGCCGAAGACTGAGCAACGAGGCCCGGCATGTTTACGTGTGTTGTTTGAGGAAAGAAGGTGGGGTGTTTGTTACATGGGCAAACAATGGTGGGCGTTGATCTTTGAGACTCGCGGCTGTCGGATCGCACTTTACACGTCTTGACGCGCACTCGACGCGCTTGAGTCCGTGCATCGATTAAGGGTCTTTGACCTCCTATGTTCCTACCAACATAACAACACTGAACTTCATCCTCAATACATGTAGGCGTTCATACCCTCGCGCACCTCATTGCAATGTGTGATGGTACGAGCACGTCTAAACACTGCATGACAATGTCTCCATTTTGTTCTGACATACGTGACTGACCAACTTTTTAGCCCTCGTTGATAGCTCCGACTACAGTACCTCCAACCCACCGACTCCTCCTCACACCCTGTCGATGCTCACTCACAAAGAAGTTCCAAGAACAGCTTGATCTTTGCTTCGCTTCCCTCTAGCTCGCGCTTCAGCTCATCGCGCTCCATCATGATCGAGCAACTGGCAAGGTCGCATTGGTTGGCGCTGTCGTGCATATTGATCGCCTCTCTCTGCTCTGCGACGGCCTTCGAGAGCGCGCGCTTTGCCGCCTGGTGATCTCCCCCTGCTACCATCTCCCAGTGGAGCGCGCTTACGACTCCAACCGAACCCTGCCTTGTGCACTTCATACGACCATCAGGTACCAGTAGGCACCACCTGATGTAATGGTACTCGAAGGCGAAAACCAGCCTGTGAGCTTGTGTCTCTTGTATGAAGTGTTGTACGGTCTTCCTGACCCGTATCCACCAGCTTCCGTGCTGCTCGTACCAAGAGCGAAGGTCGGACACATTGGTCGTCCATAGCATCGCGTGACAGTGGATTGTGGTCGGCTTCGAGTGGAACAGCTGCGGCAGTTG
>Ga0265797_10010121_pt1 | contig 12062 bp, 3 predicted proteins | sample P2T30metagenome_FD_192433 | JGI IMG/M metagenome (GOLD analysis project Ga0265797, IMG submission 192433) | Plant litter microbial communities from East Loma Ridge, Irvine, California - P2 T30 | ecosystem: Environmental > Terrestrial > Plant litter > Unclassified | place: USA: California... | reverse complement strand
CAGCAGCATTCAACACCTCGCACTCCCACCTCATTGTTGTATTGAACGACTCGTATACACTCGGTATGACGGCCATACAAGCACTTGCCACAATCGATTTGATACTCTTGAGACCCTCCAGAAGAATAATGCCAAACCGGATGCCAGCTACGATACAAGTGACACATCAAAGCCATGTCAGGCTCTTGCAGACCGGTGGACTATTGAACAGGTGATATGGAGCGAGACATCCACGCCACAAATATTGCCCTGCGTGATCACAACATCGTTAGAAGTATAACCCGTGGACGCCATCACGGAGTCTTTCGCTAATTCTGCTTGTGAAGAGCCTTCCACTCCGAAGGCTAGTAGGTCGCATGTGCTCTACTCTTTCATTGGTCCGGGAACGCATCACAACTTACCGGTTCGTGTCAAGAAGCGAGATTTCGTGTGAGGCAACGATATGCACCCCGGAACCTGTTGTATCGTCGATCATGTGTAGAGATATAAAAGATTCGAGCACACCAGTATCCAAGCATCATCCCAACCTTCAACCATACTTCCTTTCTCAAGATGACGTCGGATATCACCGCCCTGCTTGAGCAGACAGCCAGGTGTCCGCCAGCTGACCCAAGACTGCGGAAAGTTATCTACAATGCTGCGATGGATCTCATGTACGAGTTGGAATCGGCGCAAGACACTGCCCAAAGGCTATATCATGGCGTAAGTTATCACCCGCAACACACCAATTGCAGCGCTGAATTCAAGCAGCACCTTCCGCTAGCCATGGCACAGACCGGCAACGATCTTGGCCTCTTCAAGACACTGTGCGCCCCGCCAGGCAAAGAGTGGTCCACTGAAGACCTAGCGATCAAGACAGGCGCTGACGCGATACTTCTCCGTATGTATGTTCACGCTGTAGCACGCCACAGGTGCTGACGATTGCCTCCGAAGGACGTGTTCTTGTCTGTTTAGCAGCATATGGTATGGTAAAACAGAACAACAACGCCACGTTCAGAGCCTCCAACATCACACAAAGTCTTGCGGAACCGGCCACTCACGCCGGTATCAAGCATTAGTATGTTCTCGATCCACTCGGAGCTCGATAAAACTGACGCCTCATAGCTCCTTGACCATGACAAAGGCCTACAACCATATTCCACAGTTTTTGGCCCAGACAAAGTATCGGAACCCCTGTACCTCAGCGCCCTTCAACCTCGCATTCAACACCACCATGCCCGTCTTCGAGTGGCGCAAGCACAACCCCGAGAATGCCAGAGCCGGCCAAGCCTTCATGGCTGCGCAGAGAGTTGGGCAACGAAGCGTCTGGGATGGCTTGGTACCGCTTACCGACTTCAACATGTCAGTGGCAGACGTCGATGCACACCGAGTCCTCGTAGCCGACGTCGGTGGAGGATATGGCCACCAGCTGATTGATCTGCGAAAGCTTCATCCAGGCCTGAAAGGAAAAATGGTCACACAAGATCTTCCTCTCGTGCACAATATGCGACCGAACGTGGACGAACTGTCTTCTCTGGACATCGAGGCGGTAGCACACGATTTTATGCAACCGCAACCCATCCGCGGTGCGAAAGTGTATTACCTTCGCAATGTCATCCACAATTGGAATGATGACAACTGCAAAGTCATCCTTCAGCAGATACGCGATGCAATGGCAGATGATTCTGTCATCATGATTGACGACGTTGTGATGCCTCAGACTGGTGCCACGTGGAAGCAAGCGAGCATGGACATTGCAATGATGACCATGCTTGCTGCAATGGAGAGGACCGAGGAACAATTCAGTCAAGTGCTTGCCGATTCGGGTCTGAGGCTCAGGGACATCTGGACTTACGACAAGGAATACGGTGACAGCTTGGTTGTTGCTACGCCCTCCTAACGTGGACTTTGATCACCCCTTAGTGTCTTTGGATAATGGTTAGGACACTGAAAGAGAACACATTGTGTGAAGCTGAGATGTGGCCGTCCACGCTATGCATCGGGTATCTCTGCTCATGGGAAAAGAAGACAGGCAAACTAGCACAGTGCTCACAAAGAAACAAAAACAAATGCTGTTATGATGCATCAGAAACACGTTCCTCCTCAGCCCTTCGCATTCCACCTATCGTTGTACGCGTTCACCGCCACTGCCACCTGTCTGTACAACCAGTTTCTGCTCGTCTCGTCCGCAATGGGAATGAAAGGTCCGTTCGTGCCACCCTTGAGCACGATACTCATGCCCGTGCGTTCTTTGGAGATGGTCTGGACATCCTTGAGCGGCACGTCCCACTCGGTTGTCAGCTTCTTGGCTCTGACGAGCATGATGCTGTTGTAGGTGATCATGACGAGCATGCTCGCCTCAGCACCTTGCGAGCGACCACCGTTACCACCGGCATTGCGATCTCCTTGCGAGCCAGAGTTGAGCTCCAGGTGCGCGATGTAGCTCTCGTTGAAGTACTTGCCATTGTCGAGCGTCTTCAGCCAGAACTGGCCAAGTGCCTCGCGCTGGGAGTAAGGACGCACAACACCATCCATGCCAATGAAACGCGTGAGGCGAACGCGGTCGAGGCCTTCTTGGTCGAACACGGTTGTTGTGTTCTTCACGCCTTCAGCCATGTTGGAAGCAAGGTCGAAAGCGCCGATGGCAGGCTTGGTGGCAAGGCCCAGAAGTCCTTTTCCGACACCCTTGACGAATCCTGCAGCGCCCTCCCTCTCGGCTCCTTGCAACGGCTGACGTGCGAGGCCACCGATTCCGCTGGCAAGACTGCTTGCGAATGCATTGCCACCAGAGGTGATGCCGTACAGAGCGTGCTTTGGCCTGTTACGTGAACGAGACATACGGCGGGCATCCTGGAACTCTTTGTCCATGCTGGCGGCAGCGAGACCCTTGCTGATAGAACCAGTGAACTTGGACACAGAGTCGGAAAGACCAAACACCGACTTCTTGACGAAGCTGCTAGCTCCCTTCGCAATGCCGACGCCGAGATCTTGTGGGCGATCGGTGACCAGACCTTGGTAGGGCTCGTAAAAGATGTCTGCGACACCAGAGCTAATGTTGTTAAAGAGACCGACAGGGTTGCCCAGGAAGTCGGCAGATCCGATGACAATGTGAACTTGACGAAGAGATTCCTGCACGTAGTGGCTTTGGATGTTGCTGATAAGTGCAGTGACTGACACTCGGGCATTTTCCAGCAAGAGTGCATTGTAGCGGATTGGTGCATCGTTCACGTTACCAATAGACATAGTCAGTACGTTGACCGCAAACATGAATGGGTTGCTGGAAGAGCTGCCAGTATCCTCGGCGTTGATACGCTCCGTACGCACGAAGGACAGATCGAATTGCATAGGTTGCAGATGAAGCAGCTCGAAATAGATGTCCTGGCCTGACTGCTCTTGTTGTGGCTCGGGAATGTCAAGATTGTCCGGAGTCAATTTGCCTTCGCTCTCTTCACTCCACGAAGCGCCCTCGATCTTGGCAAAGTCCAGAAGAGCGAAAATGAAGTCCTCGTCGATTTCAATCGTCATCTGCTGCATCAGGAATGTGAAGTATTTGATGTAGAGCACGCCGTAAGAGTCATCCTTGACTCTGGTCACAGTCGATCTGAAGATGGGGTGGGCTTCCATCTCCTTTCCGGTCTTGGGGACCACACTGGGGTAGAACAGCAACGGGAAAATGCCGCCATAAAGCTGATTATCGATCTGGATCCACTTGACGGTCAGTGCCACTGTCTGATACAACGGCGAGTCGGTGTACTTCAGCTCGATGTCACGCCAAGTAACGTAAACCAACTCTCGCAGCTGAGAGTTGATGAGGGAGATCCCAACACCGGCAAAGCGAATGCCAGCCTTCATGGTGACGTCGTCGTCTTGCTCCTTCACCTCGAAGCCGGCAGCTGTAGAAGCGCTAGCGGTTGCAGACTTCTGCTTGTACAAGCTCTTGGATTGCTTGTAGTTTGAGAACACCAAAGTCTGCGTAGGACCATCGGCGACAACATTCAGGTCAATGACCTTCTGTTTTGAGTCGCCACGCTGCCCTCCTGCAAGTGGGATTCTGAATGGAATGAGATTGCCAATTTCGGCGATCTTGACATGACGCTCCTTGCCATTTGCGCTCAAGATGATGTTCTTGTTCTTTGATGCAGGGTAGTCCCAAGCGTATGGCATAATGCTTCGGGCGGGCAACTTGTAACGGATTGGCTTCCATCCAGATGAGCGGTCTTCTTCATCCTCATCCACGTTCGGGTTGGCCTGCCAGAAGAGGAACTCCTGATCGCTCTCGTTGCGCATAGAGTACGGCCAATGCTTGGTCTCCTTGCTCAAGTGAAGGAAGATCGTGGCATCTTCCATGAGAATCTCGATGCGGATGAGCTGCTGTCTCTCACCAGCCTTGGCAAGCTTCACATGCACACTACCAGTATTGGCAATGTTGAATGGTGAAGACCAGGAGTTGTTGACACCTGGATAGCACAAGCACAACTGCTGTCCAGTACTCTGCTTCAGGAATCGAAGAGGGTGCAACTCTCCAGTCTTCAGAGTCACAAAGTCAGGAGACCCTGGTTCTCGGATCTGAATTTCGTCCGCAAGCTTGTTCTTGACGACGAAGCGTGGCGTAATAGTCACGACCTTCGTGAGCTTGTATTTGCCTTCACCCTCTCTGACAGTCAGGCCAGCATGCATCTCTGCACGGCCCGACTCCGCAGGGAGTTTGACGTCAACTGCTGCACCAATGGCATCGAAACTGACAGGCTGACTCCAGGAGGATTCGCCAATCTTGATCAGCGCACGATTCTTGCGATCGTCGGTTGGGAAAGAGAACATGAACGGAACAGCCTTGCGGGCATCAGTCTCCGTGCTTGCGACAAGAGTTTGTCCAGCTGCAGATCTCGCAGAACCAAAGTACGCTTTGCTCTTGACATCGAGTTCCATTCCTGTGCGATTCAAGATAACATACGGGCTGTAAAGCGTGATCTTGAAAGCTCCACCACTGTCGGGGATGTTGTAGTAGTGAATCTTGAGGCGCAGGTCCAAGTTGTTGTTGTCTTTGACCGTGAGTGTTTTCTCACGTCGGAAGTCTTCCTTGTTGCCTGAATTGATGATAGCGAATTCGCTCGCCTTGAACGGTGTATCTTGCATGTCCACGCTCATCAACAGGAGATGAGAGAGCTCGACAACATGGATGGGGCTGACACCGCCCTTGCGTAGGAAGTTCGTCCAGTCCTTCTGAGTGCTTTTGTCGTAGATGCGGTATTTGAAATCATACGGCAGAAGGTTCTGAACCTCGATGGGTGCAGAGATTCGGATGCGCATATACGGGTACACAGCCGTAAGAGGGTTGTTCTTGTCGAACGAGGCTTGCATCTGGAAGTAGAACGGTGGAGAGGATTCATCTTGTTCTCCTTGGCACTTCAAGGTCCGGATGGGGCGCTTGAGCAAGTCCTTCCAGAACAGACGTTCGTTGGACCAAGTGTACCCAAAGCCTTGATCAGGTCTGACGACGAGAGAATGCATGAACGCTGCACCAACGGGCGCAGGCCTTGCTTCGCCGGGCGCGATCTTCTCAATCTTGAGTAAGTGACCTTCGTCAGGACTGTAGACGCCAAGCTCAATGGGGATCTGAGTGTGGTTCTCAACAAGCATGGGTGAGCGAAGAGTGATGTATTTGACGTTGTCCGTGCCCAGCTTGACCTCGACGAGCATGCGATGCTGAATCTTATCCTTGCGTGGCTTGAGGTTGTAGAGCGTTTCACCCTCGCGGCTGACAGGAATGCGGTCGACACTGTCGAAGCCACTACCGTCAAGTTTGACGCCGATGAGACCGGATTGTCCTTCAGGAGACAGCGTTTCACGTGTGGTGGATGGGTCCTCGAATCGCCAAGGCCTCTCCTCGCCGTCAGTGAGTTTAGCAGCCTGGCCTTCGTCATCAACCTCTCCACTGCTCCAAACATTAAGCTCGAATCCAGTGTAATTACGAATGCGATAAGGCGAGTCGTTGCCGCGAGGCTTAGACAAAACGTCCTCTTCGGAAGACAAGAACTGCGCTGACTTGGAAGCCATTGCAATGGTGGCAGCAGTCACACTGACCTCCAGACTCTTGCGCGAGTAAAGCTCGACTGCAAGCTTGTCTGGGTTCACCTGCTTCGCCATGTGGAAGCCAAGTTGCCACGGCTCGATCAGAGGCTCCCAAGCAGATTTCGAGAAGTTGTAAACATTGATGAAAGTGTCAATGCTGGTGTCGGCAGTCATGTTGCCGGTCCAGTCGCGCACTTCGACATTGAACTTCTTCACGCTCCAATCGATCATGGGTAGTTCGTGAAGATCGCCGATAAGTACGACGCGGATACCATCCATTTGAATCCTCATTTCCTCGCGCTTGATGACCGCAGAGCCTTCCGGCCGGCGTTCCTCGCGCTTGGCCTGGGACTTTGTAGTTTTGATGGTCTTGGCCTGGACCTTTTGAGTGGAGTGGACTGTCTTCTTCATAGATTTGCCGTCCTTAGGTCTCGTAGAAGGGGCCTTTACGGAAGCGAGCTTCTTGGGTCCTTCTTCTTGCAGTTTGGAGTCTTGGCTAGAAGACATGGCCGAAGCCCTGTTCACAATTTGCATGGCGAGCAAGATGTCGCGCAGGGATAGGCGCAGAACCAATGGGCCAATGTCGACGTTGATGCTCATAAGAGAAGATCCCTTGCCCTTTGACTGCATGTCAAGCGATGTCTGGATGCTGAAGTCGTCGAGGATACGAAGTTGCGATGTCTCAAATTGATCCATGCGGCAGAGGAACATGCCTACTTTCTCGACCTGTAGGGTCATAGCATGCTGTTGCGACACAAGTACCTGCTTGGTTCCTAGCACAATTGCTTCGGAGTTGCTGATGGCCGGGTTGGCGATGAGTACAACTTGGGCATCGACAATGTTGACACGGTATGAGATTGACATGCCACTTTCAGTCGGCTTGTCTTTCTCTTCCGGTTGGCCAGATGCACTACGCTTTGACAGTCCTTGAGTCGCCAGGCTGACATCATCATCTTCCTCCTCTTCAGTTGAGTCTTCCTTCTCCTCCTCGACCACGAGTGGCTCGTCTTGCGCAAGGCCTGCGTTGACGAAGCTAAGGACGGCGAACAAGTAGTCGAGAGCCAAGATTACGCGAGGGCTATCGACAGTGAGGAGTGCAATGAGGTTTTTATCATCGCCACCAGAGATCGACACGCTAGCCATGAATTGCTGCTTGACATCTGTGTTGATGAGTGACATGATCTTCCTGTACTTGATCTTTTCCGTTGTTCGCGTATCAGAGATCGTGAAAGACTGTACAAGGAGCTCGCTTTCGAGTGCGCCATCGCTAATCATGCGCAGCTTGACGCTGGTCTCATTGAGTGTGAACTTCGACAGACTGGCCGCTTCGAGATCGCCAATGGGCTTGTCAACTGGACCCGAGATTAGCTCAAGGCCAATTGCGCCGACCTTGAATATGAGATCCATCTTGGTCCAAGTCTCGGAATCGGCTCCGAGCTCGGGTCCAAGGTGCGATGGCTTTTCTACCTCGCTGCCTGCGACTGACGATGTTTCGGTAGACGCTTCGGTAGATCGATCAGAGAGTAGGAGAGAGTCAGGCATATCTTTAGCTGCCTCCTCTTCCAGTTCGCTGTCGTCCTCAAGAGCGAATGCGGAGGGGATCGACCGCGTCAATTCCATCACGAACTTCAGCTGAGCCTCAGAGACGCGCAAGTTTATGTTACTCATTGCGCCTTCAATTTCAGTGTCTGGGCGCTCTCTGCCTGCTTTATGATCGGCTTGTGTGATATTGAAGTCAATGTCGACCTTGTCGATGAGCTCGAGCTCTTCTGACTTGTTGTCGGGATAGTGGAACTTGGAAGTCAGGCGGATGTTGCGAACACCAGCAGACAGCTTGTTTGCAATATCGGCATCCTTTGTGTCGTCCAAGGGCACGAACTTGTTGCTCGCATAGATCTCACCCAAGTAGGCAGTCATCAAGTCACGCTCAGGACTGTCGGTGATGATCATGCGCGGGAAAGCAACGATGGGAGTCTTCACAACAATGTCGAAGTGCATCTTACTGGCCGATTCCTGTACCTTTGTGGCCTGGTTGGCAGCAGCTTCGCGTGCTGCGTTGAAAATTGCTTGCATCTTACCGAACTTGACACCGAACTCCATGATTTTGCGGAAAGGTTCGGTGACAAAGTTGACCTTGAGCGAGCCGGCACGGAGGTAGATGGACGAGTCGTGGCCAGGGTAGGATTTCGATTCCGAGTCGAATGTTTCGTAGCGGAAATCAGCCAATTCATCACCCTGAATTGATACGAGCTGTCTGAGAGACGACTGCTCATCAACACCCTGGTTGATGTCGTCGACCAGGCCAAGATTGCCCAGCTTAGCGCTCACGTTTAGGGTCTTGCCCATCAGGAAGACGCCGACTTCAGCAGAGCTCAAGCTCAATGTTGCCAGTCGGATACCATCATTGTTGAGGATTACGGCAACACGCTTGAGGTTGGCTTTGATGCGGATCTTGTCTTGCTCAACCGGTTTGGAAACCTCATCATCCTTCTGTGCATCCTCAATTTCCCTGGGCTTGTTCTGCTGTGCACCATTATCCGGCGAGGTGAAAGTGGTCATAGCAAAGTCGAGCAGGGTCAGCAAGGTCTTGCGTGTGACCAAGAGGCTGAGAGTGGAGACAGCGACATCCAGATTCGTCGCAATGCCTTCGTATTTGCTTTGGAACTCCGGATGATCTTTGTTCACCTTCTGGAACGATAGAGTCAAGAGGTCCTCTTTGCTGTGTGTAAAGACGTCTTCGCTTGAAATTAGGTTCTTGAACTCAGGCGCAGGAGACTCTTCGACATGATCCTCCACGACTAAAGTGCGCAGCTTGACATCGGCAGCCATATCGAATGGTCTTTGGTAGAACTCAAGACCGAACGTCTCAGCAATGAGATCGACAAGCAGTCTGTCAGGCTGTTTGCCCTCGGGATCGGCCTTGTACAGAGAACCTTGCAACTTGTCGACAGTGAACTTGAACTCGAAGTTTCGCTGGTTCGGGTTCACGTCAGCTTTCTTCTGGTCTCCTTTGGACTGATACCGTTCCTGCTCCTTCTTGCGAGCTGCTTTGCCATGTTCTTCATCATGCTGAACAAGGTCTTCATCTGATGACGATATAGACTTCGCTCTTGACCGACCAGGCTTGTCCATGATGCTCTTCGAACGAGGTCGTGATTGCTGGCCCGAAGAAGTAGGTCGAGGCTTTTGGTTCGCTGGAGCTTCGTCGAACTTAGGAATAGCAAAGTCCAAAAGCTTCATCAATGCTTTATATTTAGCATCAGAGAACATGGCATGTAAGACTGGTAAATGACCATCAATACTGAACTTGGTCAAGTCGGAGGCCTTCGGCACAATGCAAGCTGCAATTTCAAAGTCCATGTTGATACGCTCGACAATGTGGAAGTTGCGAGAGGAGTCCTTGGTTTCTAGTGTCTTGCGAGTCTCTTCGATAGTCGAGCCAATGAGGACTTGAGTGTTCTCGAGACGTAGAAGGAATTTGTCGTACATGAGGTTCTTGAGTTGCTTCAGATCCTGGTCAGTGTACTGTTTCTGCTGTTTGCTTTGGATATCAGCCAAAGTGGCTTTGTCGATCAGGTTGCTCTTCACGCTGACGTGACCAGCGTCCATGATCAAACAGATCGAGCTCTTGGTGGTGACAGAGTCTGGCACAATGATGAGAGGTGCCTGTAGATCCAGCTGTACATCAACAGTCTTGTGTTCTGTCAGTGCGAATTCCAAACCAGCACGCGTTTGTTGGCGCAATCCCTCAACCGTGGACCCTGCACTCTCCATCAAAGCACCAATGGAGTCCATGTGCTTCTCCGGCGGCTTGAAGAACTTGGTTACCTGTACAACGAAGTTGGGGTTATAGATGATGTCCATGGCCTTCAACTTGACTACGACAACGGTGTCTGCGTGATTGTCAAGAGGGTTCTGCTCAAGTTGCAAACTGAAGAATGGGTCATCTTCTTCTTCATCCTCGTCTTCTTCGTCTTTCGGCTTCTCGTCGTCACCAAGTTCTTTGATGCGTTGATCGTCTGGCACAGGAGGTGCGTCTCGGACTTGAAGCATTTGCTCGTACATGTTGCCTTCCGTGCTGCCGTCGTAGAGGCGCATACCGCCAAGACTCAAATCCACCAATGTGGAATCAGTACGTTGAATAAATTCTGTTGAGAAGTCGTCAAAGAGCAGTCGAAGCATGTCGGTTTTCTTGCCATGAGGATCACGTCTGAGAGTGAAGCTACCAGTCTTGAGGTTCATATCAACCTGGAGCTTGACAGCTTCTCGCGGCATGTCGACGGACTCGGTAAGCTGTTGCTTTTCATCAAAGTCGATCGCAGCGTACAACTCCTTTCGCTGCTGCTCGTCCAGTTGAGCATCATCTTGAGCACTTTCATCCTTCTGAGACGAGCCCCAAATGTAGGAGCCCCAGGTCTTCTTCTCAGGTGCTTTCTTGACGCCCACATTCTCTTTGCGCAACTGATTACGAGCCAAAGATCGCCAAAAGCGGAGATCCTCGTATGTGAGTTTACGCTCGAGCTGATCGAGTTCTTTGGTCTCCTCGGCTGACATGGTTTCTTCCTTCTTCTTTTTCTTGAACAGCTCAATGTATCGCTTGCGGTCGTCTCTGCGCTCTGCAAAGTATGCCCAACTCCAACGCTTATTACGGTCGTGGATTCGGTCAAGCACAGCCTTGCCGGCGAAGAGCAACCAGGCCTTGGGATCCTCCTTCGGTCGCTTCGCCGGCTGAAGCTTGCGGTATTCCTGGTGTCGGATGAAGTAGTGGAAAAGATCAACAAGCATGAGAGCATCCCGATATTGTTCGTCGTCGAGAACGAAACCAAGTTCGTTAAAAAGCAGACGAGCTTTGGTCTTTGGTCTGTCAATCTTTCCAGATTTGTCCATCTCGACACCGGCTCTGCCTGACACAGGTTTCAGGATGTACTGGTGCTCAGCCACAGCTGGATCGTCGGATTTCACGATCAAATCACGGAACTTGGTAAGAAGAGTTGCATGATCGAGACCCTGCTCTTCGGCAGTCTTTTCGCCACTGCCAGTGCCTAGCAGCTTTGCATCTGTGTCCCAGTATACAGCCAGTGAACCGAGGGTCGCGAGCTTGTGAGTCGTCCCACTGGTGCTCTGAATCCAGGTAGGTCGCCAGTTCTCATCGGTTGACACTGCACTCAGTTCCTGCAGGGTGAGGCCAGCAGCGAATGGATGACCGGGGTCTGAAAGGGCATCCTCGTAGCGAACGTGCACATTCTTGACCGAGATCTGTACATTGTCGATAATCGTCGTTGTCAAGGCAGCCGTGAAGCTCTGGTTCTTTTGCTGCTCCTCCTTGGACATGCCCTCGGTATTCCTTTCCTTCAACAGCTCCGCAGAGTCCAGCTTCTCCATCTTGACCGCATGTGTACGCTTTTCTTCTTCCTCTGCATCGTACTCTTGGTCCTCCTTGGGCGCAGCTAACACGAAGAGATCTTCGATGTTGATTCGGACAGGCTTTCCTCTCAGGTTCGACCATGGTATCGAGAGCACCAGCGAGCCGATGTGTCCTTCTATGACGTTCAGCGGCAGGTGCAGCTGGTCGAGAGCCTCGCGGCGAAGCTCCAGATCCTTGAGCTTGACATCGCCAGACCAAATGCCGACGTTTAGTTGTTTGGGATCGAAGTTCTTAACATACATGCCCAGGAACCTGTTCAACAGGTTTGCTACCAAGCCTTCCAACATGGTACAGGAGTGTGGCCGTTACCCTGGCAGGGATGTTTTGATGTATGGAGGGTGTATCAGAATGGGAGGGTTTCCAGATACGTCGTTCAGATCATAGTCTCGTGGGGTGTCGTGGATTCGCGGTGAGTCCTCGGCCAGGCAGCTTCGAATGAGGCTTGCCGTAGGAAGGCGTAATAGAGACGTGAAAGCAGGATTTGAGGGTCGCCTTCAGAGATCGATGGTGTTGAGACGGTCTGCGACTGTCGTACCAAACACGATGAGTGGCAGTAGTAGTGAAAGGCTGGTGGAGCAACAGACGACGC
>Ga0265797_10010120_pt1 | contig 12062 bp, 9 predicted proteins | sample P2T30metagenome_FD_192433 | JGI IMG/M metagenome (GOLD analysis project Ga0265797, IMG submission 192433) | Plant litter microbial communities from East Loma Ridge, Irvine, California - P2 T30 | ecosystem: Environmental > Terrestrial > Plant litter > Unclassified | place: USA: California... | reverse complement strand
TCCTGCTGCACGTGGAAAGCCTGCGCTACGCGCGCAAGTTCATGTCGGCGGCGCGGGCGGCGGCGCGCAGCAAGCCGACCCTGATGCTCAAGGCGGGAAGGTCGCTGGAAAGCGCCAGCGCGGCGGCCTGCCTGTCCGGCGTGCTGGCGCGGCCCGACGACGTCTACGATGCCGCGATCCGGCGCGCCGGCATGCTGCGCGCCTACACCACCGGCCAGCTGTTCGCGGCCGTCGAAACCCTGGCGCGCGCCAAGCCGCTGTACGGCGAGCATCTCGCCATCCTCGGCAACGGCGCCGGCCCCGTGATCCTGGCCGGCGACGCGCTGCAGTACGGCGGCGGCACCCAGGCGCGGCTGGGCGAGGATACCGTGGCCCGGCTGCGCGAGCTGGTGCCGGAATGGAGCGGCAGCGGCCCGCTGAACCTGCGCGGCGACGCCCCGCCCGAACGCTACCGCGACGCGGTCGAGGTGCTGCTGAAGGACCCGGACGTCAACGCGGTCCTGATGATCCACGCGCCGAACGCCGTGGTCGACCCGGCCGACGTCGCGCGCGCGCTGGCGCCGCTGGCGCGGCAGTCATCGCGCAACGTGCTGGCCTGCTGGCTGGGCGGGCAGGGCGTCACGCAAGCACGCACCATCGCATCGGAAGCCGGCATGCCGGCCTACCGTACGCCCGAGGAAGCGGTGAACGGCTTCCTGCAGATCGTGAACTACCGCCACAACCAGCACCTGCTGATGGAGGTGCCGGCGTCGGTCGGCGACGGCGAACCGGACCGCGAACGCGCCCGCCGCCTGGTGCGCGAGGCGCTGCAGAAGGGCCACTACCTGCTGTCCGACCCCGAAACCAAGGCCATCCTCGGCGCCTACGGCATCCCGGTGGTGCCGACGCGCGCCGCCGCCACCCCGCAGGAGGCGGTGCAGGCCGCGCACGAAATCGGCTTTCCGGTGGCGGTCAAGATCCTGTCGCCGGACGTGGCGCAGAAGACCGACGTCGGCGGCGTGACGCTCGACCTGGACAGCTCGGCGGCGGTGCAGGCGGCGGCCGAGCGCATGCGGCGCCGCCTGACGGAACTGCGGCCGGACGCGCGCCTGGAAGGCTTCATCGTGCAGGCGATGGCCAGGAATCCCGAAGCCCACGAACTCATCGCCGGCGCCGCCACCGACCCGGTGTTCGGTCCCGTGATCCTGTTCGGCCAGGGCGGCCTGGCGGTGTCGGTGACGGCCGACCACGCGGTGGCGCTGCCGCCGCTGAACACGGTGCTCGCGCGCGACCTGGTGAACCGCACCCGCGTGGCGCGCCAGCTGGCCGGCTACCGCAACCACCCGGCGGCCAACATGGACGCGATCCTGGCCGTGCTGGTGCAGGTGGGGCGCCTGGTGGCCGAGGTGCCGGAGATCGTCGAACTCGACATCAACCCGCTGCTGGCCGACAGCCGCGGTGCCGTGGTGCTCGACGCGCGCATGCGCATCGCCATGGCCGACCGTTCCGGCAGCACGCTGGACCGGCTGGCGATCCGCCCGTATCCGGCCGAGCTGGAAGAGCTGGTCGACTGGCAGGACGGCAAGCTGCTGCTGCGCCCGATCCGCCCCGAGGACGGCGCCGCCCACGTCACCTTCTTCAACGCCCTCACGCCCGACGACGTGCGCTACCGCATGTTCGTGCGCGTGCGCGAGCTGCAGCCGGCCCAGCTGGCGCGCTTCACCCAGATCGACTACGACCGCGAGATGGCCTTCATCGCCACGCGTCCCGGGCCGGACGGCGTGGCGGAAACGCTGGCGGTGGGACGGGTCGTGGCCGACCCGGACAACGTCAGCGCCGAATTCGCGGTGACGGTGCGCTCGGACTTGAAGGGGAAAGGATTGGGCGTCATGTTGATGAACAAGCTGATTGCCTATTGCCGGGCGCGCGGGACGCGCGAGATTGTCGGCGAGGCCTTGCCGCAGAATGCGCCTGTGATTGGGCTGGTGAAGAAGCTGGGGTTTACGGTGGGGCCGGTGGATGAGGAGGAGGGAGTGCGCAAGTTCTGGTTGACCTTGCGCTAGGCAAACAACAAGTCTTACCCGTTGTAATCACTTGCTAATCGCCACCTCCGCTTCGAGCCAGACGGTCGGCTTGGCGTTCAACATGGACACGGGATTTGGGGTCAGGCTGAATTGCAGTGACCTGGGGAGACCGCTCACCTTGATTTCTCCGCTGGAATCGGCCAGTGGCTGCGGTCCGCACATTGTGGGACAGAGCGGAACGGCATCAGGAGGCACTACGCCGACGCTTGCCGTCGCAAAGGTCACAGGGCCACGCGCAATGGCCATCGCTCCCTGTACGTAGACATGTAGATCCTTGCCTTTCCATGGCATGTTGCAACCTGAAATTTCTCGCCTGTTGGCACGCGTGGCGCTACCGTTATCCGCATACACAGGAATTGTTCCGCGCACTTGGCAAAGCTGGCTTATCTTGCGGACTGTTCCATTACTTGCTTCGACCAGCTGAACGGTTACCGTCATCCGCGCCGTGCGCAATTGGGGAGGCGCGGCTGGCGGAGGCGGAATGGCACTTGCAGGCAAAGCGACCGACAACAACGACACAGCCAAGTACCGGCTCCAGAGCAAGCTACGTCCAAAGGCTGTTGTAGTGCGGACTTTGATTCGTTCTGACATATTTTTTTCAGTATTTGAAAGTGACTTCCTTCTGCCATTGCCGTTATATCTTCATCTTGTCCGAGCTGTAATTCTCAAAAGCATCCCTCACTTGATTAGTCGTGTCAAATCATTCAGCGAATAAGTAGACATCTATGTCTATATCATTTATCGTTCAGGCATCGACCGTCAACCAAACTGCCTGACACCCACATGTCCATTTTCCGGTTTCGTTGCAAGATTGCTGCCGGCGTCGCGGTCATCGCCACCGCCACAATATTCGCCACCTCCGGCCAGGCAAGAGCCGCCATCGCCCAACTCTGGCCACTGAAGCCCTTCACCCAGTGCACCCCCGACCCGCGCCTCTGGTGCGAACCCGGCGCCGAAGCCTACGCACAAGCGCTGGCCGGCCAGATGCCCAAGGCAGTACAAACGGTAGAGCAGGCTCAGTACTGCCCCTTCGCCCAGCCGATCCGGGTCTACGTCTACGACACCATCGACACCTACGCCCGCTACGGCGGCGGCCGCGACGGCGGTGGCCGTTCGGCCTTCGGCGCGGTGCACATGTCGCCGGTGCTGCGCAGCCAGGCTGCCAAGCAGCCGCTGATCCTGGCGCACGAACTGTCGCACCTGCACCTGGGCCAGCGCACCGGGACGCTGGCGATGGGCCGGCTGCCGCCCTGGTTCCGCGAAGGCTACCCGACCGTGGTGTCGGGCGGTGGCGGCGCCGACGGTGCGACGCCGGAGAACGCCATCTTCACGCTGGTGCACGGACGGCACATCGAGGCGGAGGAGGCCGGATCGCTGCTGAACCCGCACATGTGGGAGCACTTCAGGTTGCCGGCGCCGATGTTCTACCGCCAGTCCGCGCTGATGGTCGACTACATGCAGCGGCGCGACCCGGCCGCCTTCGAGCGCATGATCAAGGCCATCGAAGCGCGCCAGGCGTTCAGGGACGCGGTGCGCGACGCCTATGGCCAGCCGCTCGCCGCACTGTGGCAGGATTTCAGGACGGGCCTGCGCAGCCATCCCGCCGCGCGCTGGGATTACGCGAGAGCACCGGATGAAGCGCTGAAGTAACGCGTGGCCGCCATGGCGTCAAAGCCGTTACAGTGTGGGCATCTAGCAACTCTGCCGGGAGCCCCGCGCGGCCATGCTGTTCCTGCTGATCCTGATTCCCTTTGCCGCCGCATTCGTCGCCGTCTGCATGCCGAACGACTCGCGCACGCGCCCGGCCCTGGTGGCCGGCGTCGCCACGCTGGCGTCGCTGGGGCTGGCCCTCGCCCAGTTCGGCCGCATCCGTGCAGGCGAGGTCTTGCGCGCGCACTTCAGCTGGCTGCCGGAGTACGGGCTCGACATCGTCTGGCGCATGGATGGCCTGGCCTGGGTGTTTTCGCTGATGGTGCTCGGGATCGGGCTCCTGGTGCTGGTGTACGCGAAATACTATATGTCGCGGCGCGATCCGGTGGCTCGCTTCTTCGCCTACATGCTGGCCTTCATGGGCTCGATGATGGGCGTGGTCCTGTCCGGGAACCTGATCCAATTGGTCGTGTTCTGGGAGCTGACCAGCCTCACGTCCTTTCTGCTGATCGGCTACTGGCAGGAGCGTAACGACGCGCGGCGTGGCGCGCGCATGGCGTTTACCGTGACCACCGCGGGAGGCCTGTGCCTGCTGGCGGGCGTCCTGGTCCTCGGGCACATCGTGGGCAGCTACGAACTCGATGCGGTTTTGAAAGCCGCCGACCGCATCCAGGCGCATGCGTTGTATCCGGCGGCCTTGATACTGGTCGCGCTCGGGGCGCTGACCAAGAGCGCGCAATTCCCTTTCCACTTCTGGCTGCCGCACGCGATGGCGGCGCCGACGCCGGTGTCGGCCTACCTGCATTCGGCGACCATGGTCAAGGCCGGCGTGTTCCTCTTGATGCGTTTGTGGCCGGCGCTGTCGGGTACCCAGGAATGGACCTGGATCGTCGCCGGCGCCGGCGTCTGCACGCTGCTGCTCGGTTCCTTCCTCGCCATCTTCCAGCACGACATGAAGGGCTTGCTGGCGTATTCGACAATCAGCCACCTGGGTTTGATTACCGTGCTGCTGGGGATTGGCACGCCGCTGTCGGTGATCGCGGCGGTGTTCCACACGATGAACCATGCGATCTTCAAGGCTTCGCTGTTCATGGCGGTCGGCATCGTCGACCACGAGACCGGCACGCGCGACATGCGCATCCTGCGCGGGCTGCGCCGGGCGATGCCGTTCACGGCGGCGCTGGCGGTGGTGGCCAGCGCGGCCATGGCCGGGGTGCCGCTGCTGAACGGTTTCCTGTCCAAGGAGATGTTCTTCGCCGAGGCGGCGCTGGTGGGCGGCACCGAGGACTGGTCGATGGCGGTGGCGGCCACGCTGATGGGCATCTTCAGCGTGGCCTATTCGCTGCGCTTCATCAGCGTGTTCTTCGGACCGCTGGCCCATGACATGCCAAACGGGCATCCGAAAACCATCCACGAGCCGCCGCGCTGGATGCGTTTTCCGGTCGAGTGCCTGGTCGTGCTGTGCATCGCCGTCGGCGTCGTGCCCGAGCGCACCATCGGCCCGGTCCTCGCGGTGGCGGCGCACGCGGTGCTGGGCCCCAGCATGCCGGACTACGACCTGGCGATCTGGCATGGCCTGAACCTGCCGCTCCTGATGAGCGTATTCGCGCTGCTGGGCGGCCTGGTCTTCTATATATGGTTGCGCCGCCGCGCCGACCTGCGCCACCGCACCGACGCGCCGGTGCTGCACCGCTTCAAGGGCGCGCAAGCCTACGAGACCACGATGAACGCGCTCGGCCTGGGTGCGGACACGTTGATGCGCTGGACCTCGACGCGCCGGCTGCAGGCGCAGTTCCTGGTGATCGTCGCGCTGCTGGTGGCCGTGCCCCTGCTGCTGGTGCGGCCGCTGCCGGCCTGGCCCGCGTTCCAGTTGGCCGATCTCGACCCGCGCTTCGCACTGCTCTGGCTGATCGGCGCCGGCTGCGCGCTGGCCGCCGCGTGGAAGGCGAAGTACCACCGGCTGGCGGCCCTGATCCTGGTCGGCGGCACCGGCATCGTCACCAGCATCACCTTCCTGTGGCTGTCGGCGCCGGACCTGGCGCTGACCCAGTTGATGGTGGAAACCGTGACCACGGTGCTGGTCCTGCTCGGGCTGCGCTGGCTGCCGCTGCGCCTGCCGCCCAAGCACATGGCGCGCATCGCGCCGCTGTCGACCCAGTGGCGCCGCACGCGCGACCTGACGCTGGCGCTGGCCGGTGGCGCCGGCCTGGCGGCCGTCACCCACGTCGTGCTGACGCGTCCCGTAGGCGCGACCATCAGCGATTTCTACGTGCTGCGCGCGCTGCCCGAAGGCGGCGGGGCCAACGTGGTGAACGTGCTGCTGGTCGACTTCCGCGGCTTCGACACGATGGGAGAAATTACCGTGCTGGGCGCGGTGGCGCTGACGGTGTATGCGCTGCTGCGGCGCTTCCGGCCGGCGCCGGAGAGCGTGGCGATCCCGCTGCAGCAGGCCAGCGACGTCGACCCGGCGGTGCGCCAGACGCCGGCGCAGCAGGCCGGCAGCGGCTACCTGATGGTGCCGGCCGTGTACATGCGCTTCCTGCTGCCGGTGATGGGCACGATCGCGCTCTACTTCTTCATGCGCGGCCATAACCAGCCGGGCGGCGGCTTCGTGGCCGGCCTGATCTTCGCGACGGCGATCATCGTGCAGTACATGGTGGCCGGCACCGACTGGGTCGAGGACCATTTGCGCCTGCGCCCGCACCGCTGGATCGCCTGGGGCCTGGCCACCGCCTGCGGCACCGGCCTGGGCGCCTGGTTGCTGGGCTACCCGTTCCTGACCAGCCACACGGCGCACCTGGCGCTGCCGCTGCTGGGCGAGCTCCACGTGCCGAGCGCCTTCGTGTTCGACCTCGGCGTGTTCCTGGTCGTGGTCGGGTCCACCATGCTGATCCTGGTGGCGCTGGCGCACCAGTCGCTGCGCAGCCACCGCGTCGGCGCGGCGCGCCAGGTCACCCCGAGCGCGCTGCCGCCCGCCAAGGAGATACAGTGATGGAAACCGTGATCGCCCTGGCCATCGGGATCGTGTTCGGCGCCGGCATCTGGCTGGTGCTGCGCCCGCGCACCTTCCAGGTATTGTGCGGCCTGATGCTGATGTCGTATGCGGTCAACCTGTTCATCTTCGCCATGGGCCGGCTGTGGGTCGACCGGCCGCCGCTCACGCCCGCCGGCAAGCCGGTCGATCCCGCGGCTTTGGCCGACCCGCTGCCGCAGGCGCTGGTCCTGACCGCCATCGTGATCGGCTTCGCCACCACGGCGCTCTACCTGGTCGTGATGATCGGCGCGCGCGGCCTGACCGGCACCGACCACGTCGACGGCAGGGAACCCGAACGATGAGGGCGTTCGAGCACCTGTTGCTGGCGCCGATCCTGCTGCCGCTGCTGTGCGGGGCGGCGCTGGCGCCGCTGACCCAGGGCTGGCACCGCCTCAAGTTCGGGCTCGGCTATGCTTCGGTGCTGGGCCAGCTGGCGGCCGCGCTGGCGCTGGTGAGAATGACGGATGGCGGCTACTGGCAGGACGGCATCGGCGTTTACCTGGCCGCCAACTGGGCCGCGCCCTTCGGGATCGCGCTGGTGGCCGACCGCCTGGCGGCGCTGATGCTGCTGCTTACCGCGCTGCTCGGCCTGGCCGCGCTGCATTTCGCGATGCGGCGCTGGGGCCGCATCGGCGTGCATTTCCATACGCTGTTCCAGTTCCTGCTGATGGGGATCAACGGCGCCTTCCTCACCCACGACCTGTTCAACCTGTTCGTCTTCTTCGAGGTGATGCTGGCCGCCTCGTATGGCCTGGTGCTGCATGGGTACAACGCCGAGCGCCTGCGCGCCAGCCTGCAGTACATCGCGGTCAACCTGGCGGCCTCGCTGCTGTTCCTGCTCGGCGCCGCGGTGATCTATGCCGCGGCCGGCACTCTCAACATGGCCGACCTGGCGGCGCGCATCCAGGCCATGCCGGCCGCCGACCTGGGCCTGCTGCGCATCGGCGCCACCGCGCTGGCGCTGGCCTTCCTGATCAAGGGCGCGATGTGGCCGCTGTGCTTCTGGCTGCCGACCACCTACGCCGCGGCGTCGCCGCCGGTGGCCGCGATGCTAGTGCTGATGACCAAGGTCGGCACCTACGCGATCCTGCGCCTGGCGCTGCTGTGGTTCCCGAGCGGGTGGGGCTACGACGCGTTGCTGTGGGGCGGCATGGCCACGATCGTGTTCGGCGCCGCCGGCATGCTGGCCACCGACAGCGCCGGGCGCATGGCCGGGTACGGCGCCATCGTCTCCTCGGGCACGCTGCTGGCGGTGATCGGCTACGGCCAGCCTTCGCTGGTGGCGGCCGGCCTGTTCTACCTGGTCGGCTCGACGCTGGCGATCGCCGCCTTCCTGCTGCTGGCCGAACTGGTCGACCGCATCCGCACCCCGCGCGAGGCGGTGCTGGCGGTGACGATGGAAGCCTGGGCGGTCGAGGACAAGCCGGACGAGCCGATGGGGCAGGGCGTGCCGGCGGCGATGGCGACCCTGGCCCTGGCCTTCGGCGCCTGCACGCTGGTGATCGCCGGCCTGCCGCCGCTGTCCGGCTTCGTGGCGAAATTCAGCCTGTTCCACGCGCTGCTGGAGCGCGATCCGGTGCCGGGCGCCGCCTGGGTCTTGATGGCGCTGGTGCTGGTCTCCGGCCTGGTGTCGGTGATGGCGCTGATGCGCTTCGGCGTGCGCACCTTCTGGGCCACGCGCGCGGCGCCGCCGGCGCTGCACCTGTCGGAAGTGCTGCCGGTCGTGTTCCTGCTTGGCCTGACGGCGGTCATGTCGGTGCAGGCCAGCCCGATCCTGGCCTACCTGGGCCGCGCCAGCGAGGGCATCCACCGCCCAGGCGACTACGTCGAGCGCGTGCTGCGGCATGCCCCGGTGCCCGGGCCGGCGCAGGAGGAGGCGCCATGAACCGCTGGCTGCCCTATCCGCTGGTCTCGCTCGGCCTGTGCATCCTGTGGCTGCTGCTGAACCAGAGCGTCGAGCCGGCCCACCTGCTGCTGGGCGCCGCCGTCGGCATCGCCGCGCCGCTGCTGGGCCGCAAGCTGCAGCCCGCGGGCTACCCGCGCCTGCGCGCGCCGCTGGTGCTCATCAAGCTGCTGGCGATGGCGGCGGTGGAAGTGGTGCGCTCCTGCTTCAACGTCTGCCGCATCATCCTGTTCGCCGACCATGCCAAGGTGAACGCCCGGTTCATCCGCGTGCCGCTGCGCCTGCGCGACCCGTATGCGCTGGCCGCGCTGTCCTGCCTGATCAACATGACGCCGGGGACGGTCTGGGTCGAGATCCTGCCCGAGGGCCACGAACTGGTGCTGCACGTGTTCGACCTGCAGGACGAAGCCTTCTGGATCGACACCATCCGCACCCGCTACGAACAACCCCTGATCGAGATCTTTGAACCGGAGGCCCGCCATGGCAAACCTGCTTGAACTGGCGATCGGCTATGCGCTCCTGTGCGTGCTGGCCGCCATGCTGCTGTGTACCCTGCGCCTGTTGAAGGGACCGTCGGCGCACGACCGCGTGCTGGCGCTGGATACGCTCTGGATGTGCGGCATGCTGCTGTCGCTGGTGCTCGGCATCCGCTACGGCTCGCAGGTCTATTTCGAGGCGGCGATGCTGATCGCGCTGGTCGGCTTCGTCTCGACCGTGGCCATGGCCAAGTTCCTGATGCGCGGGGAGATCATCGAATGAGCGGCTTTGAGGACCTGCCCGGCTGGGCCGCGCTGCTGGCGGCCTTGCTGCTGTTCACCGGCGCCAGCATCGTGCTGATCGGGGCGCTGGGGCTGCTGCGCCTGCGCAGCTTCTACCAGCGGATCCACGGCCCGGCCATCACGATCACGCTCGGTACCGGCTGCGTGCTGCTGGCATCGATGGTGGTGTTTACGGCGGCGCAGTCGCGCCTCGTGGTGCACGAACTGATCATCGCCGTGTTCCTGCTGGCGAGCGCGCCCGTGGTCTCGATGCTGGTCATGCGCGCCGCGGTCTACCGCGACCTGCGGGCGAGGAAGGCGGACAGCGGCGCGACCGCCGGCAAGGTCTACAGCATCACGAACGAGGACTAGGCGCCCTGGCGGCCAGCGCCGCGTCCAGCGCCTCCAGCAGTTCCTGTTCGCGCACCGGCTTGACCAGGTGCAGGTCGAAGCCGGCGGCGCTTGAGCGTTCGCGGTCGGCCGCCTGGCCGTAGCCGGACATAGCGACCAGCGGCGTGCGGGCGAGCAGCGGGTCTTGCCGGATCGCCCGCGCCACGTCGTAGCCGTTGAGGGCGCCGGGCAGGCCGATGTCGCAGATGACGGCGTCGGGCCGCACGCTGCGCACGGCATCCAGGCCGCCGCCGCCGTCCCAGGCCGGCGTGACCTCGTGCCCGGACAGGCCGAGCAGCATGCCGAGCATGTCCAGCGCATCCTTGTTGTCGTCGATGGCGACGATGCGCAGGCCGGCGCGGACCGGCGCCTGCGCATCCGGCGCGGCATCCCGCCCGGCGGGCGCGACCAGCGGCAGGCGCAGCGTGAAGGTCGAGCCCAGGCCGGGGCCGGGGCTGGCCGCCGCCACCTCGCCGCCGTGCGCCTGCACCAGCCCTTTCACCAGCGCCAGGCCCAGGCCCAGGCCGCCGGTGCTGCGTCCCAGGCCTTGCGAGCCCTGCACGAAGGGCGAGAACAGCGACGCCAGCAGAGCGGGCGCCATGCCGGCGCCGTCGTCCGCGACCGTGACGACGGCGCGGCCATCGTCCGCGCGCACGCCCACCCGGATATGCTTGCCGGCGCCGGTGAACTTGACGGCGTTGTGCAGCAGGTTGCCGACCACCTGCATCAGGCGCGCGCTGTCGCCATGCACCCACAGCGGCCCGGAGGGCGCATCGATCGAGAGCGCCACCTGCTTGCCCGCGGCGCCGGGCTGGTAGTCGCCCGCCGTGTGGGTGACGATGTGGACGATGTCGCAGTCGGCGCTCTGCAGCTCGATCCTGCCGCGCGAGATGCGCGCCACGTCGAGCAGGTCGTCGACCAGGCGCGTGATATGGTCGACCTGGCGCGCCATGGCGCCGGTCGCGCGCTGCAGGACCGGGTCCTCGAGCTTACGCATCAGGAAGATGTCGATCGCCGCCCGGATTGGCGCCAGCGGGTTGCGCAGTTCGTGGGCCAGCATGGCGATGAAGTCGTCCTTGTTGCGGTCGGCCTCGCGCAGGGCGGCCTCGGTGCGCTTCTGCTGCGTGATGTCGACCTGGGCCACCACGCCGCCCGTGACCTGGCCCCGGGCATCGCGGATCGGACGTGCCGACAGCGCGATGGTCTTGCGCTCGCCCGGGTTGTCGAAGGGTTCGATCTCGACCACGTCGTCGTCGACGTCCTCGCCCCGCAGTGCGCGCGCTATCGCCCATTCGCCGGCCTGCACGAGCTGGCCGTGGCGGGCGGTACCGTCGGCCCACCAGCCTTTCCAGGCCGGGTAGGCGGCGGCGCTTTCCGCCATCGGCAAATCCTTGCCCCACAGCCGGCGGTTGGCGGCATTGGTGAGCAACATCTTGCCGGTGCGGTCCGCCATGCTGATGCCGACCGGGGCGGCGTCGAGGAAGGCTTTCACGCGCCCTTCGCTGTCCTGGCGCGCCTGCTCCCGGCGTTTCTGTTCGGTGACGTCGCGGATCTCGATGACGGTGGCGACCGGCTTGCCGCCCCGGAACACGGGACTGGCGGCGCACATCACGTCGAAGGTCGAGCCATCCTTGCGGAAGAACAGGTCTTCGTGGGCGCGCACGTCGAAGTTTTCCGGCAGCGCGCGGTCGATCGGGCATTCGTCCATCGGATAATGGCTGCCATCGGGGCGGTGGTGGTGCACCAGGTCGTGCAGGGGCCGGGTCCCGAGTTCCGCCATCGTGTAGCCGGTCATCGCCAGCCAGGCGCGGTTCGCATAGATGCAGTAGCCGTCCTGGTTCATCATGGCCAGGCCCTGGGTCGAGTTTTCCGCGATCGTCCAGGCCAGTTCCTGGCTGTCGCCCAGCGACGGCGGCGCGGCGTCAATGGGCGCATGCGCGAACGCCGCCGCGGCATGGTCTTCCAGCGTGCCGCGCCATGCGGCGATACGCGCGGCGGGCACGCCGAAGCGCTCGGCCAGCGCCTCGACCGTCTGCTCGCCGCGCAGGGCGGCCAGGGCGACGGCGGCCTTGAAGGACGGCGGGTACGATTGGGTCTCTTCCGGCATCGGCAATCCACGCAAATTGTTCTATAGAAACGCTAGTGTAACAGTGCCGCGTAAGGCCCGGAACCGCCAAGCTGTGCAAGAAAATTTCAAAAAAATAAACGTTTTGAAATTATATTTCACTTCCGGAAGCGCACATCTTCCTGCACCACCCGCGCCT
>Ga0265797_10010116_pt1 | contig 12063 bp, 17 predicted proteins | sample P2T30metagenome_FD_192433 | JGI IMG/M metagenome (GOLD analysis project Ga0265797, IMG submission 192433) | Plant litter microbial communities from East Loma Ridge, Irvine, California - P2 T30 | ecosystem: Environmental > Terrestrial > Plant litter > Unclassified | place: USA: California... | reverse complement strand
CTCGGTGTTGACGAAAGGAATCTTCTTGCGGGCGACGTGGTGAGGCAGCTTCTTTGCCCACTCTGGGATGCTCTCGAGGAACTTGTATGAGTAGTAGTGGTTGACAATGTTGGCAGCACGGAACTTGAGCAGGCTGGAGTCCTTTGAGTCCTTGGCCTCTGCATCCTCGGTAGAAATTTCCGAGTATTCGACAACATCTGGCTTGCCGTTCTTCTGCAGGATGAGGCCAACGGACTCCTTGGCGTTGCGCTTGCGGACGACCTTGGTAGCGATGTCAACGTTCTTTGAGGCGGAGAAACCGATGAAGACGGGATCGGCGACCTTGACGAGGCAGTTGTCGACGCAGTAGGCGTGAATGTGCTGGATGCCGCGCTTGCCCATGTCTTGCACAACGCCGGACTGGATGAGAGCTTGGTAGAGACCGCCGTTGCCATCGGGTGCGACAGCGACCTAGTCATTCTTAGTATGTTGTCCTGGTCTAACAGAACCCTGAATGAGAGCGGACGTACCTTTGACTTGCTCTCTAGCAGGATCTTGCCCTCGTTCGAGATGCACGGCAAGACACCCTGCTCGAAGATGACGACGTTCTCCTTCTTCAGGCCAAAGTAGTTGTGTTTCTCGAAGAAGTCGGCGGTAGGGCCGCGAGTAGGCCCGCTGGTCATGACGTACCACGGGATGGTTACGCTCTCCTTGTTGTGCTTCTTGGCGGCCAACATCTCGGCCTTCCTGATCCTCTCACCCTGCAGCTGGAACAGGCTCTTCTTGCTAGGAAGGCCAATGTCGAAGCATCCCTTGGGCGCTGAGCTGCCCAGACGGGTGCCCTGGCCACCAGCCATGAGCACAACCGCGACCTTGTTCTCGGCGATCAGGTCCAGTCCGCTGTCGTACCACTTGTCGAGGTCCTCCTGGGAGGACGAGAGGACGGAGGATGTGGCATTCTCGGGGAGGGGCTCGAGCTTGTTCTCGCTGGCTTCGGTCTCGGCGGGGTGGAGGGCTCGCTCTGTGATTTCGTTGATGTAGTCGGGGTTGAAGTTGCTCAGCTGCTCGAAGAGGGTCGCCTTCTCGGCTGTGGAGAGCTTGTCGTAGAAGGCCTAATTGCGTCTGTCAGTAAACATGCATGTGATGAGAACAAGTCCTGGGGCACGTCGCGGGGTTGAGCAAGCCATGCAGTGCTCACACAGTCCAGCGAGGTGCTCCCAGACTTGCAACACCAACGCCCGGGCTGCACTTACAAAAACCTGCTCTTGGCCAGCCTTCTGGTACTTGGCCTTGAGCTCATTCAGCTGCTCCTCTGTTGGCTCCTTCGCCGGTGTGCCCTGAGGTGCGCCCCCGGTGATGTTGAGCTTCTCGAGCGCGCTGTTGACGGTATCCTTAATGGCGTCCATGGTGATGCGGGGTATTAGCGGGGTAATTCGTGCAATGCAGAAAGGTGTTGTAATTGATCTCGAAAGTCTATGCTTGATATATACACTGAATTCGTGGAAAGGTACAGTTTTGCTGGCTCACCGCGTCCTTATGAAGATTCGACTGCAGCATAGCACTGACGCTTCGTGTTGCCCCACTCGGCGTGCGTCCCTGCTGCACATGGGTGCGATCGAGCCTCCCGAGATCGTCAGCGCCCGCGTCACTAATTTTAGACCTGTTGTGTACCCTTCGTATTTCATGAGCTGCGACTACATCGTAAAGCTAGCAGTATGGCGAGTCGCTTAATGCCACTCGTAACTACACAATCCCAACCAGAAACCTCTAGTTGAGCAAACAACAAGCAAAATATATGCCGCTTCAGCGCAATGCTTAACACCAGGCCATCCAAAAAGCAAGCCATATGCAACTCCCGCAACGCCATGACGTCGTGTAACCATCTTACTAATGTCCGTTGACCTCCGCCTTCTCAGGCTCAGCGGGCTTGAGCGCTTTCTGCGGCGCTGGGTTCAGTATGCGAGTGGCGTCGATCAAGCCGGCGTTGGGGTTCAGCTTAAGACCAAAGCCTGGAAGGTCGAGAGTCTTGACGTCGAGATATCCCTTGGTGGGAATTGGCTCGTTGGTGAAGCTGCACAGTATTAGCACAACACTTTGCGCACGCGGAAGGGAAACTTACAGGTTGCCGAACACGGGCAACACAGACTTGCCATCCGGTGAGTTCGCGAGGTACTCTTGGAAAGGCGAGTTGGCCTGAGAAACGACGAAATGGTACGAGTATGGTCCACTGGCGTGAGGAACAACGGGAATATCGTAGGCAGCAGCCATAGCCGAGATCTTAATGAGCTCAGTCATACCGCCAACCCACATAACATCGGGTTGGAGAATGTCTAGGTTGCGGCCCTCGATGAGTTTCCTGAAGCCATATCGTGAGTACTCGTGTTCGCCAGTGGTGAACTTCATGCGGGGGTGAGCGCGCTTGATCTGCTCAAAGCCATCCGAGTCGTCGGGCGACAAGCACTCTTCCCACCAGTTCAAGTTGAGGTGCTCGGTGGCCTTGACCACTTCGATGGTGTAGGGTACGTTCAAGCTCATGTAGCAGTCGACCATGAGGGGGAAGTCTGGCCCTACACTTTCGCGATGCTTGGTGAGGAACTCGACATTCTTCTTCAAGCCTTCAACACCCTCACCAGGGCCGTATGGTAGTGGTACCTTGGCGCCGAAAAAGCCCATTTCCTTTGCCGCGGCTGGCTCAGGACCAGTGCAGTAGAAGTTGAGCCTTTCCCGGGTCGCTCCACCGAGCATCTTGTATACGGGCTCGTTGCGGATGTGGCCGAGCAGATCCCAAATAGCAAGATCGATGACTGAGATGACAGCGACTGGAAGACCCTTGCGACCGTAGAACATGGAAGCGCGGTACATTTGCTCGAACATGTGGTTTGTGTCTCTGGGATCTAGCTTGGATCAGAATGAAGACTCGTAGCGTCGCACAGTTGGATACTCACCTTGGCCTATTAAGAAGCGCTCAAAGTGCTCAGCGACCAGCCAGCACGCTGGCGGCCCGCCAAAGCCAGTAGCGAAACCCTTGGTGCCGTCGCTGGCCTCGAGCTCTACACAGAAAGATCCCAGAACATTGATTCCCCAGCTAGTTCTTGACTTTCGGTACTGCTCATATCCGCTCATGGGAGTGGAGATCTTGCTGTCGATGAGCCAGTGTCCACCAGCGACATTATGGTAGTCTCCGCCGCTGCCGGGGCCCTGTGTTATGAATGTTCGCACGTGTTTGATGGTCGGGAAGGAGCGCGCTGCGCCAGATTCTTCAGTGGAAGGCATGATCACGTTGGGGAGAGGAGTGGAATCGACAAAGCAGAAGACCACAGAGTATAGAGGAGGGGTAGATAAGTGCACGGAGGGTCAGAAATGATATTTAAACCGCGGGATAGCGGCATGCCAGGCTTCGCGTCTGATCAAGAGGGTCCCTCGGTCCATCTCGCTGCGATTTGCGACGATTTGCGACGACTTGGGAAGAGCCATTGATACCTGGGCTAAGAAGTGGAGCGCAAACGCGTGAGTAGGCGTCGCTGTGAGGCGTTCGGCACCAAGATCGGAATGTGGACAAGGCCGAAGCATGTGTTTTTGCTGACGAGTATTGTACCGAAAAGCCAGCGGCCCACTCGGTGCCACCAATCGAAGGATGCGGAGGGCGCGCTTGCCGGTCTATACGATTTACGATATCTGGGGTAGGGAACTAGAGCGTGCAGGCGGGGCTGCAAGAGTAGAACCCTCGGTGTAGCTCTTCCGAACCTGCACGCCCCCAATCGCATTCGCATTCATCATCATGGACGCCAGCACAACCCACCAGCAGGCGGCAAGTCCAAACGGCACTGCGAAGCTCTCCAACCACTCTCCTGGCGATGCGCAAGACTGGAGTGGTGATGAACGCTCCAGCGACGAAGAAGCCCACGACAGAAGCCAAAGCGGCACGTCCAACAAGCGGAAGCGGCCGCTTTCTGTGAGTTGTGAGACATGCAGTAAGTGTGACACAACATGATGAGGCTGTTGAGGCTCACCATGCGTAGAGCAGCGAAAAGTCAAATGCGACAGAGGCGCGCCTGCCTGTTCCTGGTGCTTGAAGAACCACTCAGCATGCGTCAGTTGCGCCATCCACTGACATCACCCCCAATACTCAATCGCATCAGGTCTACCTTCCGCGCAAGAAGCCCGGCCTGCGCGCTGGCTATGGACGGGAGCTCGAGTCGAGACTTGGTAAGTTGCGCATCCTCACCACCCTGTTCTGGAGTAGCCGAGGTCTGGATAAGCAGACTGAAGTTTGCCGTCATCGCTGGCAAACCTCGCGCGCCCACAGTCACGACAGTGCCCAGGTGGGACTTGATGGAGGTCACGACTGTCGCGCAGCTTGACTAAGCGGGCGCTCCTTCTGTCCGCCAGCCAGTGACCCTACAGGGCAATCGCGACCACAGCTGACAATCGTCCCTTCCTCAGACAAACTCGAAGCGCTCCTCGTACAGCAGCAGTCGCAAATCAACCATCTCTCCAGCACCCAAGTCGCCACGTCCGGCCCGTCACCGCAAGAGGTAGCCGCGTTCCGAAGCCCGCCCGTCATCCAAACCCCCCATATACCGCGTCCCGAAACGGCCCTCTTCATCCAGAAGCCCACGTTCCCTTCGCAGAGCGCAATACAGAACCAATATGGCAACGGCGTCACGGACAATAGACCCACCCCCTCGGTCACGGGGAATGGCTACCAGTCCGAGGATGTGAGCATGAGCGGTGGCTTGTCCAGAGACGGCTACACACCATACAATGAGCAATACCAGCCGGCAATATCGAGGACTCTCGGCCACGCGGATGCCGACTTCCCACCGTATGACCTTCTGTATGGCCTCGTCGATCTTTTCTTCAAGCACATCAACACCTGGTGCCCCATCCTCCACCGCCAGAGCACGCTGAACTCGCTCTTCGGAGACGCGACGCTAGAAGAGGCCGATCGAATCATATTACATGCAGTTGTCGCAACGACTGTCAAGTTCTCTACCGACCAGCGCTTGACTGCCGAGAAGCGCACGCGCTACCATAAAAACTCCAAAGAGAAAGTCCTGCTGTATGGCATCGAGAACAGCTCTGTAAAGTCGTTGCAGGCACTTGTGATCCTCGCTCTGGACGTTGTTGGCTGCTCCAATGGCCCTCCCGGCTGGAACCTTCTGGCTCTCATCACGCGCTCAGTCGTCCAGCTAGGACTGTCGGTCGAAAGCTACTCACCGAGCGTCGCTCCACAATTTGCGTCGATATACACCTTGCGCGCCATGACGCTGCCTGAGCCCAAGGACTGGATCGAAGAAGAGAGCCGACGCCGCCTTTTCTGGATGATTTACGTCCTAGACCGGTATGCGACCGTTGCCACGGCTTTCGAATTCGCTCTCGACGAAAAGGAGATCGACCGTCGGTTGCCGTGTCGCGACGACATGTATGCGCGAAACGTGCCCGTCGAGACGCGATGGTTCCACACTTCGACAAGATCTGACTACAGCATGAACAGACCAGAAAACTTAGGCTCCTTCTCATACTACGTCGAAGTCCTAGGGATTCTCACACGCATCCACAAATTCCTCAAGAAGCCTGTAGACATTACATCCTTGTCCGACGTCGAGACCTGGCAAAGCGAGTATCGTGAGCTTGACAATGCCATCGAGCAATGGAAGTACAATCTTCCTCAAGAATTTGGCAACTCTGCGAGATTGTTTGCAAAGCCGGGTATGGGACAGAATTTGGACAGTGGTTTGGTGATGCTCCATGCGGCCTTCCACACGTAAGTTTGTCTTCCCTTTGCCTTAAGGAAGAAACTAACTCTGGCAGCACTGTGATTCGTCTTCACTCATCCGCGGCCTACCCTACCCATCGTTCACCCATCTTCACACCGTCCTTCAGCGCTAGCCAGCGATGTCTCAGTGCTGTTGAGAATATCACAGCTCTTTGTGCTACCGTACGCGACAACGGTTTGCTAAGCAAGCTTGGTCCGCCCTTCGCATTCTCGCTCTGGGTAGCTGCACGTGTCCTCTTGGTCCACGGATCCACCATCGATCACCGAGTCGACCAATCCATCAACCTCCTGGTCAGCACACTTCAGGATATGGGTCAGTACTGGGAAGTGGGCACGCGCTATGCAAGTCTTCTTTCTCGCGTACTTTCCGAATACCAAGAGAGCCAGGAGACTCCCGCCGGTGCGAATGGTGAACGGGTGACACCCTCAACTGTCAAGATCCTCGCCGACATGCGACGATGTGCATTTGATCTCGACTTCCTCATATCCCGTCAACCTAAGCTCAGCAACAAGCAAAATCTGAAGATACCATCGGTGACTCCAGCTCGAACACCTGCAGCGAATGAGCTAGAGTATCTCGATGTGTTCGACTTCTTCAACATGCCTCGACTCCCTGTGTCGATAGACGGAGCCATGAGTTACCCTGCGCCAGACGGCAACATACAATTACCGGACGGCGGGTTTGGAAACGAGTCGAACATTACCAATTATATGGTCGATGCGAGCTCAGATTGGTTTATGAAGCAGTCGGCATAATATTCATTTTTGTGTCTTGGGTGCACGGAAAATGGACTGTAAAAGTTGGTTGGTCTTTCGGTACATAATATTGCGTTTCGGACCCTGTTCATAATCTAGTCCATACAATCTCTCCATACTTTGAATGATACCCCAATTTATCTCTAACAGACTCGGTTGTCTCATCACTGGTAATCCGTGCATGTAATGAGTCGAAGCAGCTCGATTTTTATAATCGTACCCGGGCATGGCTTGGAGTGTACGCTTGTCCGGAACCGCTCATTCCGATCGGAACACCATCGCATCCTCGCTCAACCTCTGTAATCAACACTTGACAACACTTCTCACCGATCAAGCAATACTGTCATCCAACTCATTGTGATCTGCGCAGCTACTTGTATGCTCTACCAAGCTTGGGTCGATTTGGGCTTTGTACAATACCTTGTAGAAGACAATCGCCGTTTGCCGTCGGAATAGGCTGGTGAGACTCGGGATAGCGTACAAGGTATGGGTGAATCTTACTCCGATGAACCAGACGTACAAGAGAGATGAGTCATTGACATTCATATAGCTTCTTATATAGCTTCGTGCAGCGCTTGAGCATTTGATATCCAAACTAGGTTCAACGAAGAGCTCACATTTCGGCCTGGCTGTCAGCAAAGCATCTCATCATCAACATCTTCAAACATATTCCGTATCGGAAGCTATCTATTGTTACTCAACCACCCATCATGGCTTCTCAAAAAGACCATCAACACATCCTTATTCTCGGCGCCGGCGTGATCGGTCTAACAACCTCACTCGTCCTATCACACACGTACCCCACCGCCAAGATAACCGTAGTAGCAAAGCACTTCCCTGGAGACCGCTCCATAGAATACACATCTCCCTGGGCAGGCGCCAACTGGTCCTCTATGGCCCACGACAACGGGCCGCTGGAGAAATACGACGAGGCCACCTTCCACCGATTTGGTGAGCTTATCGACGGGAAGAGCGTGTTTGGTTGTCAGACGCTTAAGACTGGTGAGACGGAAGGTGTTGATGGAGTTAATGGAGGGGGCAATGAGGCGGGGCTGGGGAGAATGGGTATGTGGGCTGCATTCGATGAGCCGATTGAAGAGGCGGGTGTTTTGACTGAGGATACGGGTAAGGTGTGGTATGATGAGCTAGTCGGGGGTTTGAGAAAGTTGGGTGGAAGTGAGTTGCCCAAGGGAGCGAACTTTGGGTTCGAGTTTCCGAGTACGTTCAGGATCAACACGCAAGTGTATCTGCAGTGGTATGTTGTCCTGATCATCTTTCCCTTAACGCAGGCCTCTAGGTAAAGGGCCACGATCAAAGAGACTAATACTGTACCAGGCTCCAAGCTCAAGCTTTGTGCAAAGGCGTCAGTCTCGTGCGCCGACACTACCCATCCGTCTCAGAAGTCCTAAGCGACTACCCATCCACCACCCTCCTAGTAAACTGCACCGGTCTCGGCTCCCTCAAACTCTCCGACATCAAAGACACGAATCTGTACCCAACACGCGGCCAGACCCTACTGGTCGCTGAACCCAAAACGCCAATCACCAGAATGTATGAAATGGAACGAGTCAAGTACGACAATGCCATCCTACTTGTCTTCCTCCGCCCCAGACCCAACTATTCTCCGTGTATCCAGTTTGACTAACGAACCGAACTAGGTCCTTCCGCTCTCCAAAGCGCATCGATCCCACAACAACCTACGTCTTCCCCCGTCCACTAGGCGGCGGCGTGATTCTAGGCGGCAGTCGACAGGACAACGATTGGAGTGAAGAGTGGGATGAGGAACTCGGTCAGGATATCATGAAGCGGTGCTGTGAATTGTGTCCTGAGTTGGGGAAGCCAGAGGATCTGCAGGTTATTGGGCGGAATGTGGGCTTGAGGCGTGAGTATCATTGTGCGAGTCATTTCACGGGGGCTGGCTGACAGTATCTAGCGTCGCGCAAGGGCGGCCCGAGGATTGAGACGGAAATGGGCAGGTGGAAGGTCCCGGTTGTGCATTGCTATGGGCATGCTGGTGCGGGGTATCAGTCTTCGTGGTGAGTACATTGAAGCTCGTCTGTGTCGACAGTACGATACTAATGTTTCTTGCAGGGGCACCGCCGAGCGCGTCCTTGAGCTCGTTCAGAAGACGCTGACCCCCAGCTCGAAGCTATAATTGTTACGTCAGACGCCATTAGCTAGCCCAGACCAGGTTTGACTGCGTCAGATCACTCATCTTTCCAACTCCACTCTTGCTTAGCTCCCCATCTTCTCCTCTTTCCTGCCCTCATCCCTACTATTCCACTCCCGATCGAAAACCTGCAAACTCCTCTGCGCAGTAGGCACGACATCCAACGCCTTCACACTAACCCTATCCTTCTGACTCAGCATGAACGCAGCCGCTTCCGCAACATCCGGCGCAACAAGAGGCTCGAAGCCAGACATGAAAGTGTCGTAGCTCTGCTTTTCGTATCCAACACTGCATATCGTGTCAGCTCGGAACTCCACCGCAGCAGCGCTGAAATAATGAAGAGAGGGAAGAAAGCCATACCGTTGTTCGTGGAAGTTTGTTGCTACAACGCCGGGCCGTAACGCGAGGACTTTGATATCAGTACCCACTAACTCTGTCCTCAGCACGTTGGTGAAAGCCTCCTGGCACGCTTTGCTAGCATGGTAGACAGCCTCGCCTGGGAAAGGCGGTACCTCTAGTCCCGTGGTACTAGTCACGTTCAGAATCGTTCCCTTGCCACGCTCCTTCATCTTTCCCTCGTTCAACACCGTATAAGCAGCGAACATGTACCCATTGATGTTGGTGCTCGTCATTGTGATGATGTCTTGAATCTTGAGGTCAGGGAAACGTGACGGCGCACCTATAGCCAAACCGGCGTTGTTGATGAGGACATCGATGTGGGAGACTTGCTGGACGATTTTTGAGACGGCGGTGCTGAGGGATGTGTGGTCTTGTACGTCGACGATTGATGTGAAGATCTTCAGGTCTTTGTGTTCTTTCTTGAGTTCGTCGGAGAGGGCCTTTAGCTTGTCGTCTGAGCGTGCAAAGAGGATGAGTGTTGCGCTTTCAGCGGCTAGTCGACGTGCAATAGCTGCGCCGATGCCCATCGAAGCCCCTGTGATGAGGACGGTTTGGTCTTTGAGTGACATGGTAAGGGATGGAGGTTTGAGGATGAGATGGACGGATGAGTTGAGATAATAGTTCACTTGATGTGAACCCTCGGGACTGTTTTGTTACGACTGACCGTGAGAAGACGATGAGAATGACAATGATTACACAGGGAGTACATGTGCGGAGGATGAACATGCTAGTAGGCTTTCGGTGGAGCAAGAATGACGTCATCAGCATCGCATTTGTCATCTACGAATGGTGTCCAATGTGTATAATACGTTGCATTGGGTGTGTAGTAAATATAGTCCATAAGGGTATCATTGTAAACAATCATTCTGATAGCGTGAGTCATGTAGCAAATCAAAGGTCTCAGGCGTTGACTTACAATTCGTATCTGGCATTGCCATCGTAGCGCGAGTCCGTATCTTGTGAAGAGCGCAAATTCCAGTCGCTTATGATTATGGATTTAGACTTGAAATAGTCGAGGCATGTCGAAGAGTGTTGTTGGCTGTTCGATCGAAATCATCAACCATCCCACCTCTGCGCCTCTTTGTTGTAGCCGATGAGCTTGAGGTCGATGTTAAGGGTCTTGAGCATCATGTCCATCGTGAACGACTGCTTCAACGTTAGCATAGTAACTTGTATGTACACATCCGTGCACTCACATCATCGTCTGCTCCCTTGAACGTCTCCTTCTCCTCCTCTCCTTTGTCCCTTTCCGAATCCATCTCGGCGTAGCGATCATACGCTTCTTCGGAAACCTCACCACTCTCTTTCGCCTCCTCCATCTTCTCACGTTCCGCCTCCATCTCTTCTTTATCCCATTGCATCTGCCGTTCCTTGGATTCTTTTTCACGTTCCTTCCATGCGCCTACCCCGCCCATCCTGTTGACCCTGTCTCTAGTGCTGCCAAACAGCTCTTCTGCCGCTGCACGACTTGCTGTGCGCCATTTATCGACCAGTACGACCAGATCGTCATCCTTTGTAGACGTAGCCAGGGTCTGAGCTTGTGTAAGCATCTGGATCTCATTGCGGATTTGCATGATCTCGCGTGCGACCGAGGGTTTCGAAGGTGTCTTCTTCGACGCGACACGTGACGGGGTAGATAGGTTCGGACGTGAGACGAGAGGTTTCGAGACACGTGGTGTCACCTTAGACGTTGCTGGTGTTTGGGGGGGTTGCATAGAGGCGGTAGAGGTGGCCGCTTGCTGTGCGCCATTGTGTGTAGGGGCGGTGCTTCTAGCAGGAGCGATCGTTGTCCTAGGTGTATCAAGCGCAGGAATGTGGACCTCAGGCGGATCTGAGGATGGCGGGTCGTCGCCTATGCTGGGCTTCAACGGTGTGCGGAACGGCGATTTGAACGGCTTCTGGAGCGTTTTCGTGGCTTCGTTCAGCCGGCGACGTTTCGCTTGCGGGGTCGACATCTTCGCGGGTGTTTGGGCATTGGTGTGGGTGGTCAATTCTCGAAGTGGGGGGTGGTGAGTGTCTTGAGACTGGCGATGTCATCCGTCGCTTCTGATTTCGGATGGTCTGACGCGTCGCGCTAGAGCCTCGTCATCACGTGCCCATTAGGGTGTCTTATCTAGGAACTGACGACGGGCAGCTCTATTAAATGAGGCAGGTACGAACATTATATGCGTTTCATGATAGACTCAAATCTTCATAAGCACGAAGGTCGTATTGTGATAAGCACGATTATCTAAGCATATACATAGCACAGCGGCCCGGATGTAGTAGAGAAGAACTCCTTGCTCGCGATGTGGTTCTGACCTGGCGGCGCCACCACATCCAACTCCTGCTGATCTGTCGGTTTACCTTTAGGACTGTTGGGTATCGACCAATGGGTGCCGCCTTCGTACATGCTTGTGCGAGACTTGACCTCCTTCTCTTGATACATGGCCCACATCCACCAGTGCCTGTCCAGCTGACCATGATGCAGCCAGAAGGCTGGCTCCGCAGGACTCACATAGACATCACCTCCGGGATCACCCCAGATGGAGAAGTGACCGCCAATGTGCAACGCTGAAAGGCTGTTCGTCGCGTTGGTCTGGAGTGTGTCCTGGAAGGTACCAATGGCCTTATTGGTGGTGATGTGGAATAGAAGATCTTGAGGACGGAGGTAGCGCTCGGTGAAGAAGTTGCTTACGTCGCGACGGTGACAGCGTGGATTTTCACCATAGCCATCGGCGCGTGGGTTTGGTGGGATTTTGAGTTTGGGGTCCATGGTGGGCGCGAGGGGACCAAGACGAATGGTCAAATTGGTGAATGGACCTTTACTGATACAGCCTCCTCCCGGTCCACCAGGAAGCGTCTCACCCGGCCATAGACTCATGCCTGCATGCGGTCCGATTGGATCACCATTCCCACCCATGCTCCATTCGTCGCCGTTGAAGATGGGGCTGTTAACGAGATCGGTGTACTTGGCCCAGTTCCAGTAGGGTCTGTGATG
>Ga0265797_10010115_pt1 | contig 12065 bp, 11 predicted proteins | sample P2T30metagenome_FD_192433 | JGI IMG/M metagenome (GOLD analysis project Ga0265797, IMG submission 192433) | Plant litter microbial communities from East Loma Ridge, Irvine, California - P2 T30 | ecosystem: Environmental > Terrestrial > Plant litter > Unclassified | place: USA: California... | reverse complement strand
TTTTCTGGCGCATCTGGATGAATTTGCATTGCGGCAAGGCTGGGGATGCCCCGCACTAATGCGACAAGCGGAGGCATTTCTGGCTGGCTATGTCAGCCTTCGCGCGCTGCCAGCAAATGTGTCGCAAATGCGGGCAATCTCCCTCGCTCGCCATATAAAAATCGCGGAATCTTTTCCGGACAGGCAACATACGCCGCCGTTGATCCAGGCGCATCTGGGTGAGGTTATTGGTTCAGTCGGCTCTGTTGCACAAACCCACTGATAGAATTCATCTCGGGACTCCAGCGTGGTAGCTGGTCGGCATGAGCAAACGGACATCCCCGACCTACAAGACCATGAACTGGCCGGCCTACAATGAGGCGCTCAAACAGCGGGGCTCTCTGACGATCTGGTTTGATCCCGAGATGAGCTGGAATGCCGCGCCGACAGGCAAGCGCGGGCGGCGGCAGTCCTACAGCGATAGCGCCATCCAGACCTGCCTTACGATGAAGGTGCTGTTTGGGATGGCGCTCAGGCAAACGACCGGCTTCGTCGAGAGCTTGTTGCGCTTGGTCGGTCTGGACTGGGCTGTCCCCGACTTCAGCACGCTGTCTCGTCGCCAGAAAACTCTGGCGGTGAACATTCCATATCGCGGCTCCAAGGGGCCGCTGCACCTGTTGATCGACAGCACCGGGATCAAGGTCGAGGGAGAAGGTGAGTGGCACGCCCGCAAGCATGGCGGGTCCAAGCGGCGGGTCTGGCGGAAGGTCCATGTCGGAATTGACGAGCAAACACTGGAGGTCCGTGCCGTCGAGGTCACCGGGAGCCACATTGATGATGCGCCGGTCCTGCCTGACCTCCTCCGCCAGATCCCGGAAAGCCAGGCGATCGGCAGCGTCACGGCAGATGGCGCTTACGACACTCGCAAATGCCACGATGCGATCGCGGACCGCGGCGCTCATGCAATTATCCCACCCCGCAAGAACGCGAAGACCTGGAAGGCCACCACCGCAGGTGCCGTCGCCCGGTGGCGGCAGTCAGCCTCCTCGCAGGCGCGGGGGTTGTCAGCTGGAACACCTATCAGGCCAGGGCAAACGAGCAAGATGTGCGCGACAGCGTTGCCATCGCCGAACAGCGGGGGGAGATGCGCGACATCATTGATGCGCAAAATCACCTCGGCTGGCTGCAACTGCAGCACCCCATACTTGAGCCGATGTGGGACAGATTGACGATCTACCCCCAACCGGAACGGAGCGCGGACGCCGAAAACCTGAGGATGGTCGAATGTGCGGCTTGGTTGGAGCGGGCCAAGCAGCCGAAGTTCGACATGATCCAGGCGCAGGAGCGCGCCTCGGCACTTCCCGAATGCAGGGTTCTCGCCACTGCGATCACGGGCAGAATTTTCGCCGACTGGCAACACGACGTAGAGGCGACCGCCGCCGCCTTCCTCCGTCTTGCTTCTCCCCAGACTTGCGGGGATGCGAGCTTTGCGCCCGAAGCGCTGGAGAGTCCCAGAGGTAAGATTCACACGCTGCTCGCAGACGCCCCGGAGGGTGGAACACGGATCGCGGGCGAGGTGGAGGAGCGCATCCAGAATGTCGAACGCGAGTGTCAGGCCGCCCAAAATGACCTGCGGGAACGGGACGCCGCCGCGCGCCTTAAGGACACCCGGGATGACGAGATGAACAGGTTGACGACCCGGTATCTGGATGATCGTAACGATCTGATCGGCTTCGTCGAGGGGCTGAGCAGCTTCTTGGACGACCGGGCCGGCCGCGATTCCGCAGATCAATCGGCGCGCGTGGGCCTGACCCGCGCGGCCCTGCAGAAGGTTTCAATTCTATCGCAGGAGTGGGGCGAAATGCCTCGCAGGGCCCCACAGGAGGTTGTGTTGCTGCGCCAGACCGTCTCAAATCTGCCCGCCGATGTGATGGATGAGAAGGAGGCGTTTCTTAAAGAAGTCACTAAAATTGCAAACGGTGTGAAGGTCCGGCAGGCCTGCAGCCGCTTTGAGGATGTGAACGCGCAATATGAGGCGGTGTCCCGAAACATCCTGAAGCGGACGGACGGCGACATCGCTACCCTGCGCGACAGTATCAAAGAACTGCGAAACGATCCATTCACCAACGAACACGTCGGCCCCGCGCTCGAAGCCATGAACCAAGCTACGGTTGGCTTGGAGACGATTGTCATCGGCAAGATAACGCTGACATTGACCGTGACCGATGGACAGCTGAGCGAAGGCCGTTGGATCCCGGAGCCTGGGCAAGGACTGACCGACATTATTCCCACGGATTGGGTCCCTCCAACCGCCGGAACGTTCACGGCAACTTCCAACCGGCGGCAGGAAGTCAGAAATTCTTCAAAGCCCGTCGCGGCAACCTTCCAATGGGATGAAAAAACGTTGGGGAGCGATCCCGAATACAAGATCTCGGAGAATGTGACGCGTGCATCGCTACTGGAAGGCGCGACGAGCGCACAGAGCCCCGACCGCGCCATCAGCACCACCAGCCGCACCCTGACGGCCTCTATGGAGGGTCATGGGCCACTGGCCCTGACGGTGACCTACTCGCTTTCACTTCTTCCAGGTCCAACGATCACGGCTGAATCATGTCCGTCACGCTGATCTATCACGGCAGTCGTCTGCGCGGGCGCGGCTTCGTCACCCTGACAGGTGGCGCAGCTCTGGGTGATGAACACCTGAAGCGACATCTGGCCGCCGCGCGGGCCGGAAAGGCCGAACCCGGGACAATCCTCTTGCGCCAGACGCTGAAGGTCGACGGTCGCGAGGTCAACGATCTGTTGATCTTCTGTCATGGACGATCCCTAGCTCCGGTGAGAGAACAGGAGATTAGCGCGTATCTTGCCAGACTTTCCGGAACCATTCTGCAAGATGCCTTCGATCGGGCATCATCGCAGTCCGGCGGCGATCCGGCATCCGTCCAAGCGGCACTTGATGACATGACCCGCCGGATTGCAGCAGACCTGCCCCGCCCCTCTCGTCGCCGGATGTATGCCGCTTTCGCGGGCGTCGCTGGCGCGACCGTCGTCGGCGCCGCAATCCTTATCGGTGCGGCGGGTAGGGTATACGAAACGGCGGTTCCGCAGGTTCAGGACCTTCCTGTGCCGACCGAGGAGGCGTTGGTATCGAATTCCGATCTCGATGCGCTCATTAAAAGTTGCTGGTCGGACAGTTTGCCCGAAACGCGTGCCGGGGTCGGCGCCGCGTTCGTCGGCCGGACATTCTCCGCACATTCCAGCGAGGGACTGCGAGACTACACGCAGCATCTGGCGGCCACCGACGCGGCGATCTTCCAACTCGATGGGGCGGGTCCCCGCGATGTTTGCGATGCCCGTCGCGCCATCTGGTCCTCTCTCTCGCAGTTCGGGGCACCACCTGCCCCCTTGGACCCCTATGCAAAGGCGCTTCAACGCAGTGGTGCACATGAGACATTCGCTATTGCCGAAGCGGCCGCGCGGATCTGGTCAATGGCCGCGCCCGAACTGCCCGCCGATTGCGCGGCGGGAATCTGTCTGCCGATCTACAGCGCTGCAGACATCGCGGCTTTGCACTGGATCGACACGGTATACGCGGAACTGCCCGCAAACCTTCGTCAGGCGGAACGTGACATGCGCGGCGAACTCGCGCTGCATGGCGAGGAGGTGGAGACGGGAAATCGTCTCGGTATGATTTGGTCCTGCGAAGGTTCGACATGCGAAAGTCCGATGCGTGCTTTGGCAGAGCGGATCAAAGCCCCCGCGGCCGATTGACCGACATGGCCCGTGAGTGGGCGAAGGGGGCACGCCGGCAGACGTATCTAGCCCTGATACGACTTGTCCGCAGCCATATATCTCCGTCCCGTTACACCGTGATAATGTTCCCCGCTTCCAGCACCGCCTCTCCACGCCAACGATAGGCGCAGGGGATGGCAGGGTAGTCGAGGCAGGCCGCCGTTCCCGACGCGTGGGGGGTGCCGGTCATCTTGTAATGGCCAACCAGCACCGGCGGGGCGTCGTCCGGATAGATTTCGGCCAAGACGCCGGCGGGCAGCAGCGTGTCGGGCAGGTTGTCTGGATCGGGAACCGACAGCGCCGCCTCACGCCATGTATCGGCGTCGGAGCGCCACCATGCGACGCGCATTTGCGTCCGCCGATGGCCGCCATTGTCGTGAAAGGCAACGCCTAGGGGCAGCGTCGCCTCCGGCCCGCTGGTAACAACTTTCACTGCGCGGCCGAAGGCGGTGGATTCGGCCGCGATCTCGGCCAGATCCTCGGGGCGCAGGCGACCATCGGGGCGGCGCTCGGCGATGATGGCGATGTCGGGGCGGCTCCAGCAGGCATGCACCAGCCGCAGGCCGCCAAGGTCCAGCCACAGGGGCAAGGTCAGGAACCAATCGGTCCATTGCCGCGACTCCGGGGTGCCAATCCCGAACGTCTCGATGAAGCTGCGGTGTTGGGCGCGATTCCTAGGGGTATCGGGGCGCAGCTGGTCGGGGTGGTGGAACAGGATCGCGTTCAGCTCGTGGTTGCCCATCACGGCCTGCGCCCCCTGCTCCACAAGACCGCGCACACGCTCCAGCACGGCGCGGTCGTCGGGGCGGGCGACGGCGGGGCCGGCGTCGATGAAGTCACCAAGGAAGGCCAGCGGCGCCCCATCCAAGTTGGACAGAGTGTTCTCCAGCCGATCGGCATCGGCGTGGAGGTCGGGGATCACGTCATACATCTTCATCTTACCAGCCGGGATAGAGGTTGAACATCTTGTCGGCGAAGCCCTCGCCGGGATTGCTAGCGACCACAAGGTCCTGGGCGATACGGGCGATCAGGTCGCGGCCATCCAGCGGCATGTCGGAGGCCAGCACCTCGGCGGGCCGCAGAAGGCCCAGCAGGTTACCCGCGATGGCCGCCGTGCTGTCGCTGTCGCCGGAATGGACCAGCGCGATGCGCAAAGCGTCGTCCAGCGTGCGGCCCACGCGGGCGGCGTAGATCGCGATGGACAGCGCCTCCTCGGCCACCCAACCGGCGCCAAGACGCTCCACCGTTTCGGGCGCACCGTCGGCGGGAGCGGTCATCGCCAAGTGAATCGCACGCATGATCGGGGGGGACAGGCGCACCGCATGCATCGCATCCTCCAGCGTGGCATCGTGCAGCAGTTCATACAGGATACGGGCCTGCGCCACCGCCGCCTCCTGCCCCAGAACATGGCCATGGGTCAGGGCCGAGGTATCGCGGGCCAACCGCTCCGCCTGCTCCGCATCCCGGGCGATCAGGGCGCAGGGGGCGACGCGCATGATGGTGCCGCAGCCCTTGCTGTCGTTGCGGGCGGGCTGGCCAAAATGCGCGGCCGCCTTCAGGGCGGAAAGGCAGGTCATGCCCGGCGCATGTTCCGCGTGCAGTCGGGAATCGGCGATCAGACCCACGTCGCAGGTCTGCATCATCGGGCGACCACCTTGCGTCCGGTACCAGCGCAGCAGGGCGTGGTGCACGACACCCTCCGGTGCGCAGATGCCGCGGGATTGTGCGCGGACCACGGCGCGGATCAGCCCTTCGGCGGTGAAGAGCGCCATCTGCGTGTCGTCGGTGAAGTGCCGTGCGGGGCGGATGCCGTGATCGCGGATGTGGGCGAGACTCCAGAACTCGATGTTCGCGCCCATCGCGTCGCCGATGGCACCGCCCAACAGGCAGGCGTGGATCTTGTCGTCATCGGTCATGTCGTTTCCTTCTTGTCTGATGTCCGGATCATCGCGCAAATGGTGGCAGGCGTGTGGATCTGTCGGGATTTTCCGGATGAAGGGTTACTTCGGGGTGTATTGGACCTTTCCGGTCCCTTGGGTCGGCCTGACGGGCTTCCACGATGTGGAGCACGCCGCCCGCATCAGCCGCACCATCCGCTACCAGCGCGAGGTGATCCGGCGGTTCGCAACCTTCGAACGCGGCACGGTCGAGGCTGAGGCTGCGTTCATGGAACAGGCTCCCGATCGCGGCACCCCCGAGGTCGCGGCCGAGATCGCGCAGACCGTCAACAAACGTCCCGACCTTACACCCGTGCTGGTCGATTTTGCCGAGGTTCTGGGGTGGCGGCGGCATTACGAACTGAAGAAGCGTATGGAGGCCGCACGTGCGGTGTTCCTGCTGCCCGACGAATTGTTGATGGACGGTCAGTCATTCGATCCGAAACAGCATTTCAGGGACTGGGCGGAACGGTGGTCCACACATGCCGCCACCAAGGACGACCATCGCGCGACGATCCTTGCCGCCGTGAAGGATGCCTCGCCCCCGTTGGCCGCACACTTGAACCAGCTTGGCCTGAGGACCCACACCGGCAAGGAATGGACCAGCGACAACTTGCGAAAGTTCCTGAAGGGTTGAGCACTGCCCTTGGATCGCCAGGAGATAGATGTAGCCTTCCGGTCGGACATCGGGAGCGATCTCTGAAACATGACGAACACAAAATACAGCCATTAGAATTGTGGCCATTTGCGAAACCAGCCGCCGTTACCGTCCAATTCGACCACGGCGAACGTATCGCTCCGCCCTGATGATGGATCTCCTGCTGGCCGTGATTAAGGTCATGCCAAGAAGCTACAAAGAGCTCTTACGCTCGCGCACGATTGCATGGCTTCACAAGGACCGACACATCAGGACCGGAAACGTCGACGGGTAAGATCCACGAAGTTGCGGACGGTTTCGAGGCTCTCGTCTTCCTTGCGTTGCATATCCTGCAGCAGCAGATGGCGGGTGTCGCGGGCGTGGGCCAGTGCATCGGGATGGGTGCCGTAGGCGATGCCGAACCTTCCGTTCGGATGCTGATCCGCCCATTCCTTCGATGAAGCGAACATGCCCGGTACGACGATGCTGGTGCAGCCGCTGATGGCGGCGAACTGCGAATACATCGTCGCCTCGTCATAGGAATAGAACGTGTCGCAACGGTTGAATACCTTGTTGATCTCGGCATGCGACAGGCCGTCGATGCAGATGGCATCGGGTGCCTCCGTCTCGGCAATGCGGCGCTTGTCGCGTCCTTTCCGCACGATGTAGCAGACGCCCTTCCGCTCCGGACGGTTCTCGTTCCTGTATTCCGGATTGATCTTCCACATCAGCAGATCCGGTGCGCCACCGGTGATCTCCGGCACGTCGGTGATCGGACCGACGCGGAAGAACACCTCGTCAGGTCCGAAATCGAATGAGTGCAGAAGACCCGGCTTGTAGAGGAGCCACCGCACGACATGGCGCGCCTCAAGGGGATTGCCCCGCACAAGCTCGGGATAGATGACGATCGACTCGGCGGAAAGATCCCGCCTGTGCGCGACCGGAGTGTCCAGCAGCGGGTTCGTGACCATCGGATCCGGACGCAGCCAGTTACGAAGACGCTGACGGCGGCCGGGTTTGTAGATCGGCGCGGCCTTCCACAAGAAGGCGCGCTCCCCCATCTGGTTCAGCTCATGCACCAGGTTGTGCATGAAGATGACCCCTCCGTTGTTTTCATCCCAGGGGAAGGTGTAGATGATGTAATTGCGCTTAGTGTCCAAGGCGGTGCTCCTCCGCCAGATATTCGCGCTCCAGCTCCAGCAGGTCGCGTTTGCGCTCACGGAGTTTTCGCGCCGGATTGCCGACGTAGATGGACCAAGGTTCCGTAGGCTTCAGCACCAACGCCGCCGCGCCGACCGACGTGCCCTCGGCGAGGTCGGCACCCGGCATGATGGTCGCCCCCGCACCAACGATGCTGTGCCTTCCCAGCCTGACCGATGCGAAGATTTCTTTCTTGTATCTTGGCGGAACGGTGGGATTCGTCATCGTCTCACCGCTGTAGTCATCGGATTGGGTGAACACCTGCACGCGATAGGCGAGCGTGGTGAAGTCCTCCAATACGAGGCCGGGTGTGCCGCCGGCCAGCAGGCCGAAAGGTCCGATATAGACGTTGCGCCCGATCGTCAGGTTTCCGGAGATCACACAGAAATCGTCGATGCGGCTGTTGTCTCCGATCCGAATCTGTCCGGCATCGTAGATCGCGGCCTTATCGCTGATCTTCACGTTTTTGCCGATGTCGGCGAAGCCCATTGCATGCAATGCGTCTTACGAAAGGTAAGCCATTTTTCCGAACCTCAGGTATTTGCGCCCAACCAGGCGCGGGTCACGTCGATAACGCGTTCGATCTCGTCACCCAGCGTGACGTAAAGTGGCAGGCGGATCAGACGGGAATAGGTGGCGTCCGTCACCGGAAGATCGCCCTCGGCACGACCGAAACGGCGTCCCCCCGGCGCGCTGTGCAGTGGCACGTAATGGAAGGGTGCGATGATCTTGGCCGCACGCAGATGCGCGATCAGGGCATCGCGATCTTCGATATCCCGCATCTTAAGATAGAACATGTGGCCATTGCCGGTCACGTCATCCGCGTGCCACGGCAGGGAGACCCGTTCCCGCCGCTCCAGATCGGCGAAAGCGGTCTTGTAGCGGTCGAAGAGCGCGAGGCGGGTCCGGCGGATGTGTTCCTCCTGCTCGAGCTGGGCGAAGAGGAAGGCCGCCACCAACTCACCCGGTAGAAAGGACGAGCCAATATCGGCCCAGGTATACTTGTCAACCTGACCTCTCAGGAAGCGCGACCTGTCCGTTCCCTTCTCACGGATGATCTCGGCACGCTCGACCAGATCCGCGCGGTTTACCGTGAGGGCGCCTCCTTCGCCACTGATGATGTTCTTGGTCTCGTGGAAGCTGAAGGCGGACAGGTCCGCGAGGCTGCCGGCAGGCCGTCCCTTGTAGGTCGAACCGAGGGCCTGGGCCGCGTCCTCGATCACCATGAGGCCATGAGCCTGTGCGATCTCGTTCAGGCGGTCCATGTCCGCAGGGAAACCGGCATAATGGACAGCGAAGATCGCACGGGTGTTTTGCGTGATCGCCGCCTCGACCCGATCCGGATCGATGTTCAGGTTGCGCGGATCGATATCCACGAATACCGGTGTGGCGCCCCGCAGAACAACGGCATTCGCGGTGGAGACGAATGTGAACGAGGGCATGATCACCTCGTCCCCCGGCTTGAGATCGCACAGGATGGCCGCCATCTCGAGAGCGGCGGTGCAGGAGTGGGTCAGCAACGCCACCGGCGATCCGGTCAGTTCGGCAATGCGTTCGTTGCAGCGCTTGGTGAAATGTCCATCTCCCGAAAGTTGGCCACGCTTCAGAGCTTCCTCGAGAAACGGGAACTCGTGCCCGACCATCGAGGGTTTATTGAAGGGAATAAGGTTCAACATACTGGAATTCATTAACCTGTTAAACAAACTGAAATTTGAAACTCGCATCATGGCTTGACGAAAGACGATATCGCCTTGGTCATTTGAGCTGCGGCATCTGTGTCGCTCCGGCATTGCCGATAAGCTTCAGGTCGATGTCGTCATGTACCTTCCACAGGACTCGACCAGCGAAATCGGGTGACGTTCGGCAGGATTTGCGAGCATGGTTGGATCCTTTGGCTGCTGTGTCGCTTGAAGGAATAAACCTGGGACCATGTCAGATTTGGGCAGTATCAGATTCGTCCAGAAAAAATCAGTTCGGGGGTGCGGACGAAAAGTTGGACTATCTTGGAGATAGTTCATGTATTCCTATGAAGAGCGGATGCGCGCGGTTGAGCTTTACATCAAGCTCGGTGAGCGCGTTCGGGCGACGATCCTTGAGTTGGGGTATCCATCCAAGAATGCCTTGATGGGCTGGCATCACGAGTATGAGCGTCGGCAGGATTTACCGATGCAACCAGCACCGCGCCCGCCCAAGTTCTCAGAGGCACAAAAGCAAGTGGCGTTGAACCATTATGTCAGCCAAGGGCGCTGCATTTCATGGACGCTTCGTGCCTTAGGCTATCCAGGCCGAGCTACCCTGACAGCATGGGTGCGCGAGGCTTTTCCTGAGACAAGGATGGTTTCTGGCGGGACACATGGACGAGGCAATCACGCTGACGTTGTGAAGCAGGCAGCCGTTGTCGGGCTTTATAGCCGCGAAGAAAGTGCCCAGGCTTTGGCCGAAAAGTTCGGGGTCAGTCGGCCGACGCTGTATAACTGGAAAAACCAGCTCCTTGGCCCGGAGGCTCCAGCCAACATGAAGCGGAAGAAAAGCGATCCTTTAGATCCTTCTGCAGAGCGCGAAGAGTTGGAGCGCCAACTCGAAGCCCTGCAGCGCGACATACGTGAACTCCAGATCGAGCATGATCTGCTCAAGAAAGCGAATGAACTGATAAAAAAGGATCTTGGCGGCGATCTGCAGGGCCTGAGCAATCGGGAAAAGACCATGCTGATCGTCGCCTTGCAAAATCAGTATAAAGCACCGGCACTGTTGGTTCGGCTCCGCCTCGCGCGGAGCTCCTACTTCTACCATCGCGCCCGTATAACGATGGAAGATAAGTATCTTCCCGTGCGCCGCACCATGACCGACATCTTTGAACGCAACCATCGCTGCTACGGATATCGTCGGCTCAGAGCCTCCCTGACACGGCACTCCATCTCGATCTCCGAGAAAGTGGTGCGGCGGCTGATGAAACAGGAGGCTCTGGTGATCCCGAAGCCTAAGCGACGGCGTTATAGCTCGTATCTGGGTGAGATTAGCCCGGCGCCGGAGAACATCATCAACCGTGACTTCCAGGCCACCGCGCCAAATGAGAAATGGCTAACTGACATCACCGAGTTCCACATTCGCGCCGGCAAAGTCTATCTTTCCCCCATCATCGATTGCTTCGACGGGCTCGTTATCAGTTGGGCAATAGGGACCAAGCCGGACGCCGTTTTGGTGAACAGCATGCTTGATGCCGCAATCGAGACCATCGCGGACAGCGGAGCACGACCAGTCATCCACAGTGACCGCGGAGGCCACTATCGCTGGCCTGGCTGGCTAGAGAGAATACATGCAGCAAAGCTTGTTCGCTCGATGTCGCGCAAGGCAAGCTCGCAAGACAATGCGGCATGTGAAGGCTTCTTCGGTCGCCTGAAGACAGAGTTCTTCTATCCGCGCGACTGGCGAGCCTGGACCGCTGACCAGTTCATTGACGAGGTTGATGCCTACATCCGTTGGTATAACGCGACACGTATCAAGATGTCTCTTGGTGGTCGAAGCCCTATCGAATACCGTAAAAGCCTTGGCCTCATGCCCTGAAACAGTCCAAGTTTTTGTCCGCATCCCCGGACCGGTTTGGTCAAATGCGGGTGCTGCGGCGGGGGTTTTTCCACCATTGCCCAAGATCGCTTCGGCTGCAGCACGTCGCGCAACAAGGGCACGTCGATCTGCAGTAACCGCACCGGTATCTCCCGGCAGGAGCTGGAGGGCCGCATCCTGACCGCTCTGTCGGATCGGCTGATGGATCCGGACTTGGTGAAGGTGTTCGCCGAAGAATACATCGCCGAGCGCAATCGTCTGGCAGCACGCCACACCGACGACCGGGCGGTGAAGGAGAAGGAGCTGGCGAAGGTCATCAAGGAGCAGGACGCGCTGGTGAACGCCCTGCTCTCCGGTCTTCCGCCCGATCGGATCAAGGCGAAGATGGAACAGCTGGAACTTCGGCAGAAGCAGCTGGAGCGGGACCTTGCCGCAGCCCCTGCCCGGAATGCCACTGTGCGGATCCACCCGAAGATGGCCGACACCTATCACGACCGCGTTCGCGGGCTGATCACCGGACTGACGAATCCGGATCGGGAGAGCGAGGCGCGGGAGGCGATCCGTGGCCTGATCGAGAAGATTGTGGCGATGCCGGTGCCGACGTCGAGCAAGCGCAGAGGGCTTGAGATGACGCTTCACGGCGACTTGGCGGGCATTCTGGCGCTAAGCCTTGGTGCGGACCTGATGTCCGAACAACAAAAAACCTCCCAGTTACGGGAGGTTAATGAAAGTGTAGGATTTCTGGTTGCGGGAGTAGGATTTGAACCTACGACCTTCAGGTTATGAGCCTGACGAGCTACCGGGCTGCTCCATCCCGCGACGGTTGCGCGGCTTTTTTTTTGCTGCGCTGGTATTTTATCCTGGGAGGGTTTGTTCGGAGAGAGGGGTTCTTTTCAGGATTGGCGGTGACCTACTCTCCCACGTCTTAAGACGCAGTACCATTGGCGCAACGGCACTTA
>Ga0265797_10010114_pt1 | contig 12066 bp, 9 predicted proteins | sample P2T30metagenome_FD_192433 | JGI IMG/M metagenome (GOLD analysis project Ga0265797, IMG submission 192433) | Plant litter microbial communities from East Loma Ridge, Irvine, California - P2 T30 | ecosystem: Environmental > Terrestrial > Plant litter > Unclassified | place: USA: California... | reverse complement strand
CGTCACGGCCAAGAAAAAACGCCACACGGGAAACGACTACGTCAACATCGTCTTCAACAACTCCGGCGAGCCCTTCCGCTTCGACATGTTCCCCTCGGCTTTCAACTACGTCTACATCGTCGTCACGCCCTCGGTGCGAACGACTTTCCTGCAAACCCGCACGCACACCATGCAGACCCCCGTCGCCGACCGCTTCTACCGCGTCGAAGTCATGACCCGCGACGACTTCCCGGGGATATCCTCCGCGCACGAACCGAAAATGATCTCTGGAGCTTCGCTGCCGCGCTACGTGCGCAATCTCGCGTTGAATGCGTGCATCTTCGCGGAGGTGTGGGTGAACAAGGACGTGCAGGACTATCGATCTAGTTGGCGAGAGCGGTTGTCGCAGATTAGACGGTTGAGGGATCGGTTTGGGCCGAAGGAGGTGAAGAGCCCATCTTTAGCTGAGATGGAGGCGAAGGGCAAGGAGAAGGAGAGGGCGAAAAGTGTTTTGGCGTCTTGGATTGGGGGAGGGAAATGATTATTGATTGATGATACCCGGGGGTTTTTTAAGAAGTGACACACTGAAAGTTTTTGCTTGGGTTTTGTTTTTGGGATGGTTGGGGTTTGTGTATATTGCTCTGTCTAACAAAAGTTCTTGATTTTTTGGTATTACAACCTCTCACATTGTAGACGTGCCTCGTAGGCTCGTGAGCATGTTTCCCGTCCCTCGCGGCGACGTCTACCGGTCGATCTCGGTCAGAACGGACCCGATAGCAGGCCTCAGACCTTGGTCGTGGTAGCTGTCTCTTTGATTCGAATGTCGACGTCTTGCTCAGAAGCCGTCACTAGGCGTGCAGGCAAAGGCCGCTGTGGATTGTTCGCACAGTGGAGCAAGGTCTCTGACAAGAAAGGCCAGTTGCTTGAGACCTCTGCTGTCCCTAGAACGTTGCGATGCATAACTGCAGCGTGTACTCTGCACTGGCAACGCCAGAGATCTGTAGAGCTTGGGGGTTGCAGCTGCCCGATGCAGCGCATATCATACCATCATCTCTCGTGGCACCGTCTCCTCAGAAAACCTCCTCAGTGACCTTCCTCCCATACCAATTCCCCAGCTCATTCCCCTCCTCCTCCTTCCCACCCATCATAAACCCCGTCAACTTCATATTATCGCCCGGCTCCTCCGCAGCATCAGGCCACTCCGTCTTCGCCCCAACGCCCTTATTCTCCAACATCTCCTTCGCCGTCCCCCAGCTAAACCGACACTCGCTCCCCCATCCAAACACCGGATCCATATTCGCCCGCAACCAAGTCGTACACCTCGCATCAGACGGATACCCCGATCCCCACGCCACTTCCGCGCCTTCCTCGTACGATTCGTAGAGAACATCCAGCGCAGCATCTCGTGAGACTTTCGCGCAGACTGATGCGGCTGACACACAAGGATACAGACTATCCGCTTTCTTCGCAACCGTGATCCTCAAACTCGGAAATATCCTCTCAAGGCGCTTCTGGTACGCTTCCGGCTGCCCGATAGTATCAATATACACCTCCGTGATATTCACCCCGGAGTCCAGAACGCCCTGAATTAAATCCGCCGTCGCGTCCATCGCTTGCGCGTTGAGATTGTACGCTCCATTAGGTCGCAGCTGCGCGGCGGAAATGTCTCGCGCGCTCATCATGCGCGTCGCCCAGCCGCAGTTCTTGTACAAATCCGTAGTCTTGGTGCAAATCTTCTCCATGAGGTCGGAGCGCACGGCGGGCGTGAGGACTTTGCTGTCGTCGAAGTGGTGGGTTTCGGCGAGGAGGGAGTGGTGTAGTGGGAGCGGGAGGTAGAGGAGGCCGTAGACCATGGGTCCGAGGACGGGGCCGCGGCCGGCTTCGTCGACGCCTAGGACGCAGGGCGTGGTCATGTCGTTTTGGATGGTCTTTGGGATGGGAGATTGGTAGGTGTAGCTTTCGCCGGAGAGGATGAGGGAGCGGGTGATGGAGGGCGCGAGGAAGACATCGTTTGGGGGTGTCTCGTTGGCGAGGGTTTGGGATTCGGGGGCGTCTTCCATGGTGTCGTCCATTGTGTATGAGTTTGTTTTGATAGAAGATAATCGTTGAGGTTGTTGTATGTGAGATTGATGTCAATGGTCGAAGCACTTTACGCGTCGACGATGGGAAGACGCGCCGTGCTGGACCCTTGAATCCGGCCGGCATGCACGCAAGAGGTATGTTCAATCAAGCGACAACATCTTCGTAGAAAGCTATCGGTTTCGATTAATACCCATGAATTCAGTATGTTTATCTCGCGGGCTATTCGAGTATCACCTATATCTGAACTTAGCTTAATTGCATCGTGTAAGGTAACATCAAAATCACAGCAATGATCACAACAAATACACCGGGTTGGCGTCGTCTACTGTTCTTAGGTCACAGAAAACCACTTTTCCATGTTATACCACCCCAAGAACGTTATAAAGCTCCAGAAAAGCGGTCTTATTCATGCTCGTAGGCATTGAAGCAAATTGGGCATACTAGATACCATGATCTAGATTTATATAGGTCAGAATAACAGTATTTTGAAGATTATCAGACACCCCAACCCGAACCCGAATATAATCTTATGGGACAGGAGTCGGTTTTTTTGCCCACATGTACATATACATGATCGTGGATCAGTATGTCGTGATGAGCATAGCACGAGGCAAGGTACGCTTGAAACTAAGAGCAATAGTCAACGCAGTGATGAAACTTGAGTCATTTGGAAAGCCATGTGTGGTCATGAAGGGCTCGAAGCCAGTTTTTAGCCAGAGACCGCCCGGTCTCACAGCTAGGTATACATTGCTCGTTGAATGCCAGCTACCTTATGCTTTACACCCTGTTACCCCATATGCGCCTGTACTGTTACATTCGCTAATCGAGCACCCGTAACACTGTTTCCTGTTGATATCCTTCGTAATAGAGGCACGCGCAGAGCGGCGCCCGTTTGTATCCCTTCCTGAACGCGAGATATGCAGCCTCCGCAGGCTTTCTAAGACCTGGCGGGAGCGTTGCCATCACCGCGAGGACCACGGCCACGGCCTCCGCGACCACGGCCTTCGCCATCACCGCGGCCTCCACGGGGACCGCCGCGACCGCGACCACCACGTCCACCGCGGCCTCCACGGCCCTCGCCGTCACCACGGCCACGGAAGCCGCCACGACCGCCGCGGGACTTACCAGCGACCTCGTGGAAACCATCGTCGGGGGTGCCGTTGGTCTGAGCAGCCTCTTGGCCAGGTGCCTTAGTGTCCCAAGACTCGCCTGCAGCGTTACCGGCGGCGGTGTCGTCGGCCCAGCTGCCAGTGGTTTGCGGCTGAGACGCCTCGACAGGCGCAGCTGCTGGGGTGTCGACCTCCTCGTTGGGCCTGGGAACGACCTCGTAGTTGTCCTCGATGTTCTCCTTCTCCGCACCGGTAGTTGAGTCCCAGCTCTCGCCTGCGACGTTACCCTCGGTCTGGGTGGCAGCAGTTGTAGTCTCCTCGGCAGCGGGAACGCCGTTAGTCTGAGGCTCCTGGAGCTCGGTCAGGCCAGCGTGGGTGGTGGTAGGGTCTGAGCCATCGATGGCAGCTTCGGGGACTGCCTCGGTGAGGACCTCCTCGGTGGTAGTAGGCGCGTGTTCGAGAGCGGCTTCCTTGACGCGAGAGACTGTAGTTGAATGTTAGCGATATCCTAGATAGTAACAGCATGGCGTCGCAGCCTAAAGAAAGTGTGAACCTACACTTGACAGGAAGGAGTGTGCCTTCTATGCTGGTCACCTGCTCCTCGGTACCCTCAATCAAGTTCAGCGCCGTCTCCACGGCCTTCTGGTCACCACCGTAGACGAGCAAGAGAGTGCCCTCAAACGCCCTGTTCTCATCCGCCTCTGAGTCCTCCTCAGCGTTCCTCCTGGCAGCTGCAGCGCGCAGGAACTGCGAGAAGATCAAGAGCTTGCTCTTGAGCTCAGCCTGGCTGCGTTCAGCGGCCTCGGCTTGCGCCTCCTTCTTAATCTTTTCCAACTCCTCGCCGTGGGTGGATGTGAGGTCGGACTTTTGCTTCTGGAGCTGTCGCTGGAAGTCTGCGTCGAACTTCTTGTACTGCTGCACCTGCTCGTCGAGAGTCACGAGCTGTGCTTGGAGCTGTGGCTTCTTGAGGGCCGAGGCCTTCTGGTCTTGGTTGAGCTTGCGCTGAGCAACGAGGTCGTCGAGAGAGACCTCGGGGTTCTCCTTGAGCACAGCGTCGGTCTTGGCCATGCCGCTGAGCTTCTTGTTGATTGCACGCATTTGCTTCTGGAGGCTGAGGATGTAGGGGTTCTCAGAGCTGGCCTCTGTGGGCTCGGGGCTGGTTGCGGAGGCCATTGTGAGTGGGTGATGTGTTGATGATGTATGGTGAGTGATGGGCAAGAATGTAATGGTAAAGCTGAAGAAGAAGTGTTTTGGTGTTGCGTGCTTGTCTGTGTCACTTCGTTTGGTGGACAAGCGAACGGCCAGCCAGCTGCTTGAGAGAGCTGTCCGAGCTCGCGTGCCCCGAATGAGCGAATAGGCTCGGAGTTTCGGGAGTACGCGGCGCTTAGATAGAGCGATAACGAACATTCACATGTCGCCAACAAAGGCATCATCGCTTCTCCATCCTCTCACTTGTAATAGCGTACACAACTTGCGACCTCGCCATCTGGCGGAAACACTTGGCAAGATGGCAGGCTCATCATCTCAAGCGCTCACCAAGCGTTCGACAGACAATGCGCTCATGCCACCTCCGCCACCACCGAAGCGACAAAAACGACCTGCCAAAGTACTGGATGAGGACGTGTATACAGATGCTCTTTCTCACATCATAGCGCGCGACTTCTTCCCTGGACTTATCGAATCAGAAGCACAACAGGAATACCTGACTGCACTAGACAGCAAAAACAATGACTGGATCCGGGAAGCAGGAAGGAATCTGACACAAGTCATGACACCAGGTCCTGATGGGCGAAGGAGGCACGGAAGAGGGACCAGCTTCACGCCTAGGAGGAGTACTGCAGTTGGAGACACACCCAAAGGATGGACTGGAGCAACGCCGGGTCAGACACCCATGACAGAAGCTGGTGGTGACCACTTTGCGCCTGAAGCGAAGCCGGAGGTCGATGTCAACATGTCGCTGGGAGCTTTCCAGGCGAAGTACACCAGCGAAGACAATGAGAGCTTCAACTCACTTCTGGACAAGCAAAACGAGAAACGAGCAGCCAATTATGCTTTCTTTCACAATGGGAACAAGATACCTACCAACCGCCAAATCGCATACAGGGAGCGGGAGCAAAAGCGACTAGAGAGTGGCGAAAGTTCGAAGTCTACAGCATTGATCACTACAAATGCTGATGGAGAGGAACGTCGGTTGCTCGCTGCGAACCGACCATCTCAAGACCTTGCTGCTAGACCTGCTTCAGTGGACTCCTTCCCTAATCGCACTGGGCCACGCAATACTCTCATGTTCGGGCCTGATGGTGTCGAAGACACGGTGGAAACACGAGCACAACTATCACAAATACGCTCGAATGCTGCTCCCAGAGCCACAAACTACGCTGGTACGCGATTTGCGCCTGAAGCTCAGCCATCAGCAGACATGATCCCTCCGAGCCCTTCGATGAGCGCTATCGACGCCGCTATAGCTGGCCGGCCCAAGCCCACGGAATCCGAGCCAGGCTACACTGGCGCCGAGACGCCTCGTGTGAACGGGTACGCTTTCGTGGACGCTGAGCCTACACCTTCTGAGCTCGGTGTCCCAGTGTCTGATGCAGAGGCTGATGCTGCGGAGCGCGAAGCCGCACTTGCTCTGCTGCCGAAAGCCGATGAGTCTGGACCAAACCTCTTCACAATTCACGAGCGTAGCAAGCGCGAAGACGTGCATCACAGGCTCGTGGAGAAAGCCGACCAAGCCAGAAGGACGGGTGGCAGAGGCAGAGTGGAAGAGCTGGCGAAGCTGGGTATTACGCCGGGACGTACGCCCACGCCCAAGTTCAAGAGTGCCGCGGGGTTGACGAGCGGTAGAAGGGCCATGACGCCCGCGGCGAAGAGTCTTGCAGAGAAGCTCAGGACGCCGAGGAAAGGATGGTGAGATGAGATGGGCTTTGCGCGTGTTTGTTGCTGTTCGTTTATTTCTAAGATACCCCATATCGTTTGCAATGTACTCTTTTCCTGATTGCTAGTCCTGATGACTGCGCCATGGTCTCGCCGCTTCTCTTCTCACGAGTGATGACACTCCATCAACCGTTGAAGAGTGACCACCCCGTGCACTCCGCGCTCGCAGGTCCCAGACGCTCCTCGTACCCACCGGAGGCTCGCCGCCGGACCAGATCAGATAAGCTGAGGACCTCCGTCCGAGCAGCTCGATCTTTGTCAGGGGCTTGACCTGGCTGGCGATCTGACACCATCTCCGCAAAGCCCCGGAGGTCAGGTCCGGGAGTTGAAGATGTCGTGCATTAGCGGATGTCTGCAGGAACCGTTGTTGTGGAGAGTTACACCACTCGCGTGTATATCTCGAGGGTTTGTTAATTATTGATGCACTATGGAGGGGAGGATATGAGATGGTTCTACTACAGTTGGCGGGAGGTCATGGGATGCAAGTCTCGGTCTACAGGGTGGCGATGTAGCTGGTGGATATTCACGGCAATTGCTGTTCATGATACTAGATGAGTGCTATCGTCTACTTCTGAGAAGCGGCGGAGTGTCAAAATCTTGTTGTCATAGCAGACCGGCGTTGGATGCACTGCTCGGAGTGGGAAAAGGGCAAAGCCGCAGATACCTCTTAAATATATTCACACAAAATCAGGCCTAACATATAGCTTAAGCTTCCCACTAATTGTGTTCTTACAAGATAGACCAGTGAATTCTGTAGGATAGTGAGCATCAAAAGAATATCCGCCCACGTGTTTGCTTGTCGGGCGTCACGTGCAGGCAGCGTAGGGCGGCTCCGGGCTTGCAAGCTTGTCTGGATGTGGAATGGCAACAGCGAGCGAATGGAAGTTGCTCCTGTCGCCCTGATCTGATCTCCTGCGTCACTTTCACCTTTCACGCACTACCGACCTCTCGACTGCCGCACCACCGCTCTGCCTCACGACTGTGTGTGATGCTGCCACACGCGCCCGACTGAAAGCGCCCGACGCATCTGCACAAACAACTACTATTTCCAGCAAGCACCGCGCCACGCTCTCTGTCGCCACTCCAGCACCACCGCACCGCGTCTCGTCTCGCGGCGACGCCCGCCCGACCCAGGGACTGCGACGACTCGAGCTGCAACCACAATCCCACCGCGCACGTGCGCTCACACCACACCCCTGCCTGCGCATTCACCATGGATGCTTCAGGCGACACCGAAATGGCGACCGCAAATGCTGCGGCGCCGCTGTCGCCTGCACCCCACGACGAGCCCAAACCCACGACTGAGACCGTCGCCGGCGCAAGCGCAAAGCCCGCGAACGCCCTCACACCACCCACCTCCGAAGAAATGAACCACGAGACGAAAGACTCCGATTCGGAGCTGAGCGATCTGGATTTGAGCGACGACGAAGATGACGGCGAGCCGATCGAGCCTGACCATTACTGGGATGGAGGCAACATTCCGGTCTTCAAGCCGACAATGGCACAGTTCAAGAGTTTCAAGAAGTTTATCGAAAAGGTGGACAAATACGGCATGAAGTCTGGAATCGTCAAGGTTATCCCTCCAGACGAATGGTGAGTACATTGTGGATTTATGCGTGAGAAGCGCACATGCTGATAATGCATCACCAGGCGTAATAAACTCCCAGATCTTGACGAGAAGATCAAGCGCATTCGAATCAAGAATCCGATCACTCAGGAATTCAACGGCACTTTTGGTACTTACACACAACAAAATGTCGAGAAGATGCGTTCGTACAACCTCCCGGAATGGAAAGCCCTTACGCACGAGACCCAACATCAACCACCAGCTCGACGCGGAGAGCGTCGTCGTAACCAGGAGAAAGTTGTCAGAGGTGGTGGAGGACTCCGAGGACGTGCTGCAGCGGCTGCGGCCAGAGCTGCCAGCGAAGTTGGAGATGGCGAGACGCCGGAGAAGCCAAAGGAGAAGAGGAAGCCTGGACGACCCAAACGCAACGTCGTGATCAAAGACGAAGCCGATTCTGACGATTCTACTACGAAATCTGGAGGCCGTTCGAAGGCGACACCCACCCCGACCGGCAAAAAGAAAAGTCGTGGCGGTGGACAAGGTACAAACAAAACTGTTACTTCAAGACGTCTCAACAATACGGCAGAATCAGTGGATCAAATCGACGACAAGGCGTTCAGGGACTTCGACTATCGAATGGAAGGCCTTGAGGAATTTACTCCGGAACGTTGTGCGGAGCTGGAAACACATTACTGGAAGAGTCTTGCGTTCAACCAGCCCATGTACGCAGCAGACATGCCTGGAACGCTCTTCAACGACGATGAGGAAACATGGAATGTGGCCAAATTGGAGAACATCCTGGACGTGCTAGGAACTAAGGTCCCAGGTGTCAACACTGCTTACCTCTACCTTGGCATGTGGAAGGCTACTTTCGCGTGGCATCTTGAGGACGTCGATCTTTACAGCATCAATTACATCCACTTTGGCGCGCCGAAGCAGTGGTACAGTATCTCGCAAGAGGATGCCCGTCGCTTTGAGAAGGCCATGAAGCAAGCTTGGCCAGGCGATGCTAAGAACTGCGATCAGTTCCTTCGCCACAAGACTTACTTGATCTCACCTGACGTTCTGCAGAAGCAATACAACGTCAAGGTCAACAAGCTTGTGCACTACGAAGGAGAGTTCGTCATCACATACCCGTACGGCTACCACTCTGGCTACAACCTCGGATATAATTGCGCCGAATCCGTCAACTTTGCCACGGAGTCTTGGCTTGAATACGGACGCATCGCTCGCAAATGTAACTGTGAGGCAGACAACGTCTGGGTCGACGTGGCTGAGATCGAGCGCAAGATGCGCGGAGAACCCACGCCAGAATACTACGAAGAGACCGATGACGAATCCGAACTGGAAGACGAAGACAGCAAACTGCCCACACCGCCTGCTAGCGTTAAGGGCAAACCAGCGTCGAAGAAGCGCAAGCGCGAGACGAAGCAGGAGGCTCCGAAGAAAAAGAAGATTCGCATCCGCATCAAGGCGCCTTCAGCCGAGCCCTGTGTTATGTGTCCCAACGACAACCCATGGGAGCCTTTACTGCCAACGGACAATGGCAAGAAGGCTCACAGATCATGCGCTCTCTATACACCGGAGACGTTCGTCACGAATGAAGACGGCAAGGAGATGGTGCGTGGCGTCGCTAATATCGACCGTGCTCGCTTGGATCTCAAGTGCAATTATTGTCGATCGAAACGTGGCGCATGCTTCCAGTGTTCAGCAAAGAAGTGCGCCCGCGCTTTCCACGCTACCTGCGCGTTGGCGGCTGGTGTACAGATCGACGCTGGACCTGTGCCTACTTTTGACGAAGATGGCAAAGAATACTTCGAGGAAGGCTTCGACTTCAGATGCAAGATGCACAGACCTAAGATGCCGAAGAATGCGACGTCGAACAGCCTCGAGAAGGATGATAGAGTCTCGAACTTTGCCAAGCAACTCAAGCCCAAGGATGTCGTACAAGTGCAGCTTGTTGGCCGCGAAGTATTCGGCGCGCTTGTTGTCGAGAATCGACCAGCCGAGATGACAGTCCTTGTGGACGTGTTATTGGAAGGCGAGCGTGTCGAAGTGGAGTGGAAGTACATCTGCGTGTTGGACCCAGACCTCTCGCAGAGGCCTCAACCGTCAGCAAATGCCGTGCCGATGCCCGAAGGCATGAACAAACAGCTCGTGTCTGCCAGCAATCGACAAGATGGCGTGCCGAACCAAGACGAAGTCTTTACCGACGACGCGGCCTACAAGTGGCAAGAGTTCTTCAACTCGGACTGTCCTCCGGGAGGTTATCGGCCCAACAGAGACAAGCTTCCCAAGGTCAAGGTCGATCTCGAAAAGGCCGATCAGTTGTACTACTACCTTCCCACCAAATCGACGGAAGCGAGGTGCTTCTTCACCGACAAGGTGGGTGGCACAGAGCATGCCCCACGAAGCAACTTTTTGGATCGTGTCGCTCCACCAAAACCAACCTACTCGTACACTGCGCCACGTCCATCGTTGGCCGCAGCACCACCTGTGCCTCGCACTCAGCCTACTTACACCACGATGCAAACATTCCAACAAGCTCTGGACAAGCCATATGCGTACAAGCCGCGCATACCGTCTCATCCTAACACGCTTGCGATCGACACTCAAGTTCTGGCCAATCAGCGGAACTTTCCCACTCAAGCTGCGCAACCTGGTCCTTACGGCAGGATGCAATCACCAACGCCATATGGTCAGCCAAACTCTGGACCAGGAGGAGGCTCCCGCCGAGGAAGCGAGAGCGAGGCGGCACCGCCGTTGCGCCCGTTTTCACAAGATCACTACTATTCTACCCGAGTGCTTCCAGCGGCATGGCACGGCGAGTATTCCAGTTTCCAGCGTGAAGTTCGGAAGTCCCAAGGCGCTCAAACCCTGCCACGACCCACTTTCCCGCAAGCAAGCTTGCCACCGATGTACAACCCTGGAATGCAGCAACCGCCTGCTCACGCATATGCGCCATCTGCTCCCATGGGCCGTCCAGCTGGTAGTCCCGACTTGCGACAACCCACCATGCAATCATCGTACGGACAAGCAGCGAGCAATGCAGCACAGCCGATACCGTACAATCACTCGCCGTACGGCGCTCCTCCGACTCCTGCTACCACAGCTTCCGAGGCGTCCAAGCAGCCACCGCGTCCACAAAACAGCCAGGACCATTCAAGTTCACGTATGTCTCCCCTTTTGCCGAACCCGCTTTTCTACGAAACAAATGGTGGCATGTAACTATACCCTTGTGTTGAAAGTAGTGTCACTGACTGTTTCCAAGATGACCCTGCAGAGAAGCAGCCAGCCATTGCTCGCACACCCTCCCATTCCATCAGCTCTGGATCGAACTCAAGACCCATGAGCCAGCAGTGGACTCCACCTTCACAGCGTCCAGGCGCTACACCCACACACCAGCAACCTGTGTATCCGTTGCAGCCTCCCCGCCAAGAGGAGCAAAAGCCCAAATGGCCAACGGCCGTACACCAAACGCCACAAGAGTTCCAGACCCAGCTTACTTATGCACCTAGCATTGCTTCACGCGACGGCGCACATTTGCGTGCGTTACGCGACAAAGGCTATATGCAACCGGTCTATCAGCAGCACGTCTCGCCCTATGCTCCATATCAGCCGCCGTATCAACCGATGCCCCAGCAACAGCACCGCAATAGTCTGGGACACCCCTTTGCGCCAGGACCTGACACGCACGTCTGGACAAGTCCGAAAGCGCCGACGGCCAGCCCGATCTCTGATCCAAACACACCAGGCATGCATCAACAACATCAGCAGCAGCAAAGAGACCACTACTATGGGTCGACGCTGTTCAACCCGCCGGCCTGGGGTCAGAATCCACAGAGGCCAGATCTTGCACCACTGACTGCCCACGGCCAAGCCCAGAGCCCCAACGGACAGGGCCCAATGCTTCCGCAGATGCAGCCCGCACCCAGCAACGGACCCAGCCATGGACCCAGCCACGGACACGAGGCGTGGAGATACAACAGGTAAGTTGAAATATTGGCCGCAAAGCGGTCGAAATGCAATGAAAGCGGCAGGGAGCCGGCACTCGGGAGCTGAGAGAGGAACATGATGAAACCAGGGCCCACCCAAGAAAGGACAGGGAAAAGAGGAAATGGGATCGATATGGATTAATGACTACACAAAATAGCTGTGCCGCAAAATGCACGCGCCGTTCGCTTTTCGTAAACATTTTTTTTTGCCACTTTCCGAGGCTGTCAGTGTCGAGTATTGACTGTGTAGCTCGCCGCTCAAATTCAAATGACTCAGCCTCTGCTTTGACCGTACAAGTTGCTCTTCGTCAATGGTATGTAGCCCTCGTAGCCGTCGACTCCCATGCCACCACCCTTTCTTTTCCTTCTTGCGTCGGCTCGCTCTTTGCGATATTCCTTG
>Ga0265797_10010113_pt1 | contig 12066 bp, 8 predicted proteins | sample P2T30metagenome_FD_192433 | JGI IMG/M metagenome (GOLD analysis project Ga0265797, IMG submission 192433) | Plant litter microbial communities from East Loma Ridge, Irvine, California - P2 T30 | ecosystem: Environmental > Terrestrial > Plant litter > Unclassified | place: USA: California... | reverse complement strand
CACCCCCACGAGAGAGACGAACACCGCATGAGCATGACCCCCGAGCAGGCGACCTGGTTCTCCGAGATCTTCGGGCGCCTCGTCGCGAACGTCGACCAGGTGCTCCTGGGCAAGACGTTCGTCGTGCGGCTGTCGTTCACGGCGCTGCTCAGCGAGGGGCACCTCCTGCTCGAGGACTTCCCGGGGACGGGCAAGACGTCGCTCGCCCGGGCGATCGCGCAGAGCGTGCAGGGCACGAGCAACCGGGTGCAGTTCACGCCCGACCTGCTGCCGGGCGACATCACCGGCGTCAGCATCTACGACCAGAAGGCCGGCGAGTTCGAGTTCCACCGCGGCCCGATCTTCTCCAACATCGTGCTCGCCGACGAGATCAACCGGGCGAGCCCCAAGACGCAGTCGGCCCTGCTCGAGGTCATGGAGGAGAACCGCGTCACCGTCGACGGCGTGAGCCACGACGTCGGCAGCCCGTTCATGGTCATCGCCACGCAGAACCCCGTCGAGCAGGCGGGCACCTACCGCCTGCCCGAGGCGCAGCTCGACCGGTTCGTGATGAAGACCTCGATCGGCTACCCCGACCACGCCGCCACCGTGCGGATCCTCGAGGGGTCGGCCACGCGGGTGCACGAGGGCAGCCTCAGCCCCATCGTCCAGGCCGGCGTCGTCACCGAGATGGCCCAGCTCGCCCGGACCGTGCACGTCGAGTCGACCATCAGCGACTACGTCGCCCGGTTGGTCGAGGCGACCCGGACCGCCGAGGAGGTGCGGCTCGGCGTGAGCGTGCGCGGCGCCCTGGCGCTCGTCCGCACCGCCAAGACCTACGCCGCCTCCCAGGGGCGCCACTACGTCGTCCCCGACGACGTCAAGGCCCTCGCCGAGCCCGTGCTCGCGCACCGGCTCGTGCTCGACCCCGAGGCGGAGTTCGACGGCGTCACGCCGTCGAGCATCGTGAGCCAGCTGCTCATCGAGACCCCGCCGCCGTCCGAGCGGATCGCCGTGTGAGCGGCGCCGCACCCGGCCCCACCGACAGCCGCGCGCGTCGCGGTGCCGACACGGCCCGTGGCCGCGACCAGGCCCGCGGCCGCACCCAGACCCGGGGCGGCGGCCGCACCCAGACGCGATCCGGCTTCGACGGCTCGTTCGCGACCGGGACGCAGGGCCTCACCAACGCCCGGACCCGCATCGTCGGCGACCGCACCGGGCCGGTGGCCGACCTGCTGGTGCTCGTCGTCCGCCTCGCCCGCTCGGCGCGCGCCTGGCTGCGGCGCGCCTACGGGGTCGTCTCGGGGGTCGTCACCCCGGTCGGCTGGGCGATGCTCGCCGTCGTTCCCGTCGGCTTCGTCGTCGGCTACCTGCTCGGCTGGCTCGAGCTCGTCGTCGTCGCCTGGGCCGCGGTCGTCGTGCTCCTGGTGGCGGGCCTCAGCCTCGTCGGCCGGAACGCGTTCCGCGTCTCCCTCGCGATCCCGCACGAGCGGGTCGTCGTGGGCGAGCCGGCCTCCGGCAGCGTGGTGGTCGAGAACCCGACCAAGCGGCGCATCCTGGGCGTCTCCGTCGAGATCCCCGTGGGCGCCGGCCTCGCCGAGATCGGACTCCCCGGCCTGCGCGGGGGCGAGAGCGTCACCGAGACGTTCTCGGTCCCGACGCAGCGGCGCGGGGTGGTCCGCGTCGGCCCCGTCCGCACGGTCCGCGGCGACGCCGTCGGCCTCGTGCGCCGGGAGCTCGACTGGACGGGCGTCACCGAGATGTTCGTCCACCCCCGCACCATCGGCATCCCGAGCACGAGCACCGGGCTCATCCGCGACCTCGAGGGCAACCCGACCCGCGACCTCTCGCCGAGCGACATCTCGTTCCACGCCCTGCGCGAGTACCAGCCGGGCGACGAGCGTCGCAACATCCACTGGAAGTCGACCGCGAAGACCGGCACCTACATGGTGCGGCAGTTCGAGGAGAGCCGCCGCAGCCACATCGTCATCGCGCTGAGCCTCGCCACGGCCGACTTCGCCACCGACGACGAGTTCGAGCTGGCCGTGAGCGTCGCGGGGTCGATCGGCGCCCGGGCCGTCCGTGACGCCCGCGAGGTCAGCGTGGTCGTCAGCGAGCGCACGCCCGAGTTCGCCAAGCGCAAGAACCTCGAGGTCAGGTCGCTGAGCACCCTGACGCGCACGCGCCTCCTCGACGACCTCGCCGTCGTCGAGCACGACGAGTCCGCGCTCGGCATCGTCGACGTGGCGCGCGTCGCGGGCGACCGGGTCGCGGGCGTGTCCGTCGCCTTCCTCGTCGTCGGCAGCACCGCCACCCTCACCCAGCTGCGGTCCGCCGGCCTGCACTTCCCCCTCGGGGTCGAGGCCGTCGCGATCGTCTGCGACCCCGAGGCCGTGCCCGGCATGACCCGCATCAGCGACCTGACCGTCCTCACGATCGGCTACCTCGAGGACCTCCAGAAGTCCCTCGCCCGGGCGGCCTCGACATGAGCGGCTCGCAGCAGGGCGCCGGGGCGCGACCGGGCGACCTGCGGACGCGGGTGCGTCGGCCGCGGCTCCGCGCCTCCTTCGTCCTGATCGCCACGGGGCTGCACGTCCTCGCCCTGGCCGTCGCCGCCGCCGTGTTCTGGCCGATCTACCAGAGCGCCGAGTTCGTCGTGCTGGCCGTCGTCACCGTCGCCGTCGGCGTCGTCGTGGCGATCGCCGGCGCCGTGCTGCGGCTGTCGAGCTCGTCGGTGATGCTGCTCACGGTCGTGGCCTACCTGCTCCTGGGGGTGCCGCTCGCCGTCCCGTCGCAGGCGCTCTGGGGCGTCGTCCCGACCCTGGGCGGCCTCGGCCAGCTCGTCGCCGGGACGGCGCTCGCCTGGAAGCAGCTCGTCACGGTCACCCTGCCCGTGGGCAGCTACGAGTCCCTGCTCGTCCCCGCCTTCGTGCTGCTGCTGCTCGCCTCGGTGGTCGGGCTGACCACGGCGCTCCGCTCACGACGGGGCGAGCTCGCGGCCCTGGCGCCCGTCGTCGTGTGGCTGGTCGGCATCGTCCTCGGGCCGGCGCAGGCGTTCCTGCCCGTGGCCTCGGGGCTCGCCCTGCTCGCGGTCTCGATCGCGTGGGTCGTCTGGTGGCGCCTGCGTCGCCGTCGGCTCGCCGTCGACGCGCTCGGCGGCGCCGCGGCGACCTCCCGGGCGCACGGGCACGGCTCGGTGGCCCGCCGCGCCGTCGCGGGCACCGTCGTGACGCTCGTCGTGGCCGGGGCCGCCGCCGCGGGGGCCGCCGTCGTGCTGCCGCCGAGCCAGGAGCGCACCGTGGCCCGCACGGTCGTCGAGCAGCCGTTCGACCCTCGGGACGTCGTCAGCCCGCTCACCCGCTACCGGGTCTACGAGCAGGAGCCCACGGTCGACGAGACGCTGTTCGAGGTCGAGGGCCTCCGGTCGGGGCAGCTGCTCCGCCTGGCCACGCTCGACACCTACGACGGCGTCGCCTACACGGTCGGCAGCGACCGCGTGACGAGCGAGTCCGGGTCGTTCGACCGGGTCCCGTCCGTCTTCGACCAGTCCGCCGTCGACGGCGACCAGACGTCGATCTCCGTCGCGGTCGAGGGCTACCGCGGCGTGTGGCTGCCCACCGTCGGCAAGCTCGAGTCCGTCCGGTTCGGCGGCGCGACCGCCACCGAGCGGCGCGACGCGTTCTTCTACAACGACACGAGCGGCACCGCCGCCGTCGTCGGCGGGCTCGAGGAGGGCGACCGCTACCGGCTCGAGGCCGTGCTCCCCGAGCAGCCCGCCGAGGGCGGGCTCGACGGGCTGACGCCGGGGACGGCGCGCGTGCCGACGCCCCGCGCCGTGCCGGAGGAGCTCACCGCCGCGGTGCAGGAGGCCGTCGAGGGCGTCGACGGGCAGGGCGCCCGCCTGCAGGCCGTGCTCGACCTGCTGGCCCAGGACGGCTACATCAGCCACGGCGTCGGGGCCGACGAGCCGGTCAGCCTCTCGGGGCACGGGTCGGACCGCATCGCCCAGCTCTTCACCGACCCCGTCATGGTCGGCGACGCCGAGCAGTACGCGACCGCCGCCGCGCTCATGGCCGACGACCTCGGGTTCCCCTCGCGCGTCGTCATGGGCTTCGTGCCGGACGCCGACGAGCTCGCCGACGCCGCCGGGCCCGTGCCCGTCCGCGGCGGCGACGTGACGGCCTGGATCGAGGTCGACACGGCCCAGGCGGGCTGGGTCGCGCTCGACCCCGTCCCCGCCGAGCGGCCCATCCCCGAGGACGTCGTGCAGGACCCGAGCCAGGTCTCGCGCCCGGAGTCGGTCGTCCAGCCGCCGCCCCAGGAGCCGCAGGTGCGCGACGACCAGACCCCGCCGCAGTCCGAGCAGGAGGACCCGGACACGCCCCCGGCCTGGCTCGCCGTCCTGCTCGTCGTCGTCCGCGTGGTCGGCTGGGCAGCGCTCGTCGCTGGCGTCCTCGCCGCCCCGTTCCTCACGGTCGTGGCGCTCAAGCTGCGTCGCCGCCGTGCACGCCGCCGGGCCGCGGACCCGGCCGCCCGCATCACGGGAGGCTGGCGTGAGTTCGAGGACGCCGTCGTCGACCACGGCATCGCGACGCCCCGGTCCGGCACGCGCAGCGAGGTCGCCCGTGCCGTCGGCGGGTCGCGCCCTGCCGTGCTGGCACGCGTCGCCGACCGTGCCGTCTTCGCCCCGACGCCGCCCCCGCCCGAGGACGCGGACCGCGTCTGGGTCGCCGTCGGCGAGATGCGCCGGTCGCTCGACGTCGGCCTGACCCGGTGGCAGCGGGCCAGGGCCGCGGTCTCGCTGCGCTCGCTCCGTGGATACCATGGCGGGACACGTCCCGAGCGTTAGAGGTCCCCGATGCACTGCCCCACCTGTGCCAGCCCGCTGCCCGTCGGCGCCATGTTCTGCGGAGTGTGCGGCCGTGCCGTCACCGCCGCCGACGTCGCCGCCGCGGCGGCTCGTCGCGACGACGAGGGCAGCGTCGCGGAGGCGGGCAGCGAGCCGCCGGCGTGGCAGCTGCGACAGCCGCCCCGCCCCACGACGACGGGCGACGCCCCGTGGTGGGTGCGTGAGCGCCGGGTCGACGCGGGCACGCCCGAGCCCCGGTCCGACGAGCGCACGCCGTCCGGCGCGCCGCACGACGACCAGCCCGACGAGGAGGCGCCCCCCGCGTGGGTCGCCCCGGTGACGACCGCGCCTCCCGGCGGCGGCGCCGCGACCGTCGAGCCGCCCGCGGCGCCCGCGGCCTCCACGGCATCGGCGGCCCCGATCGAGGACCGTGAGGCCGAGGCACGGGAGCGCTCCTCGAGAGCGGCGACCGCCGCCGCGACGGCGAGCTCGGCACCCGTCGGCGAGCCGTCCTCGGCGACCGTCACGGGCGCCTCCGTGCCTGGCTCGGCCTCCGTGCCGCCGCGGCCTGCGCCCCTGCGAGAGCCCGGGGTGCACGCCGACAACGGGCCCCGGCCCACGTCCGCCCCGTTGTGGACCGCCTCCCTGGCGCCGCTGCCGACCGAGCAGGACGATCCCGCTGCCGCCGCCGCCGCGAGCGAGGCGACGCCGACGCTCGACGAGCCGGCGGGCGACGAGACCGTCACGCCCGCGGGGGAGTCGGCCGACGCGGCCCGCCCGGCGGCGTCGCCCGACCCCGCTCACGGTGCCGCGGCCCCCGCGCCCGACCGCGCGGCCGACTCCGCAGACGTCGAGTCGAACACCGGCGCAGCCGGCGGTCCGGTGGCTCCTCCGGAGCACGCGCTCGAGGAGCCTCGCGACGACGAGGCGCCCGCGGGCTCACCGGTGGGCGCGTCCGAGGCGCCGTCAGCGTCGCCGGTCGCCCACGGCGCCGATCACGGGCACGACGCCGCCGACGACGGCGTGTCCGCGCGAGGCGCCCACGCACACGCCCACGGCGACGCCGCCCACTCCGTGGCCCCGGGTCGCGACGCCGAGCCGTCCGCCGTCGACGGGCCGGCGACGCCCGTGCCCCTGCGTGCTCCCGGCCGTGCGAACGAGCCCGTCGCGGGCGACACCGCACCCGTCACGCCCGTGTCCCGGGCCGAGCGCGGCGAGGGGCTCACGCCGGCGCCGGCGCCGCTGGTCGAGCCCGGGCAGCAGAAGGCCGTCGAGCACTGCACCCACTGCGGCGCCCAGCTGCACGAGGACGACATCTTCTGCCCCGAGTGCGGCGCGGTCGTGCAGTCCGTCGCCCTGTCGTTCACCGGCCCGGTGGCGCCCCTGCCGCCCGAGTGGCGCCCGGCAGCCCAGGCGCCGCCCGCGCCGACCGCCGCGCCCGCCGCACCCGCGCCCGCGGCTGCACCCGCGCCGACACCCGCACCCGATCAGGCCCCGGCCGAGCGAGCCCCTGCCTCCGCGTCCGCGCCGGACGAGGCCGACGCGTGGCGTCCCCGTTCCGTGGCCGGGGCGCAGGCCGCCCCCTCCGACGACGGCAAGGACGACGGCTCCCCGCGGAACGACGCCGCAGGCCGCGCAGACCGTCCTCCGCTCGGCCGGGAGGCGGTCCCGGGCCGCAGCGGCGACCCGAGCGGCTCGCCCGCCTCGGCCACCTCCCGCGAGGCCGTCGCCCCGCCCGTCCTGCCGCCGATGCCCGCGGCGCCGGCCGCCTCCGCCCTGTCGGGCCTGCTCGCGCAGGACGCCCGCGCCCGGCTCGCCACCGACGACGACGTGGACGAGACGCGCCTCGTGCGGCGGGGCCCCGCCGGCACCGAGTACCTGCTGCAGTTCAGCACCGGCGAGAGCGTCACGGTCGACGGCTCGGGCCTCGTGGGCCGGGCGCCGTCGCCCCAGCCCGGGGAGCGGTTCGACCACCTCGTCCGGATCGTCGACCCCGGCAAGTCGGTCTCGAAGACGCACCTCGAGTTCGGCCAGGAGCTCGGGGCCCTGTGGGTCAGCGACCGCTGGTCGGGCAACGGCACCGTGGTGCGGCCGCCGGAGCAGCCGGCTCGGCGGGTCGAGCCCGGCACGCGCGTCCGCGTGGCGCGCGGCACCCGGGTCGAGATCGGCGAGCAGTTCTTCGTCGTGAGCTGATCCCTCCCCAGGTCGTCGACCGGGCCGGCCGGTCCACCGACGTCGGGGGAGACCCTGCGGGGCGGGCGGTGGGCGTGGTGACCTGGGCAGCGTGACCGCCCCGCCTCCCGCCCCCGCCGCCTCCTCTGCTCCGGCCCTCGCCCTGCCCGAGCCGCCACGGCCCTCTCGCCCGCGCTGGGTCGACGCGGGCGCCTCCGTCGCCGCCCTGCTGGGGGCGGTCGCGGCGAGCTCGGCCCAGGGGCGACCCGCCCTGGTCCCGGCCCTGGCCGCCGCGGTCGCGGCCCTCGTCGCCCACGGCGTCGCGGGGGTCGCACTGCGACGGCGGTCCCGGTCCGCCGCGCTCCGCTGGCGGGCGGCCCTCGACGAGACGGAGGCGGCCTGCGGTCGCCGGCTCGAGTCACGGCTCCGGTCGCTGCGGCACCGCTGGCCGACGTCGGCCGACCTCGTCGAGAGGCTGCGGCACGGTGACCGCCCGCCGGTGACGGGCGCCCGCACCCTCGTCGTCCTCGGCACCGGAGCGGTCGCGAGCGGGCTCGTGCTCGCCGGCGACGGGCCGCCCGGGGGCGACCGTGACCCGAGGGTCGAGGCCCTCCGAGCCCGGCTCGCGACCCTCGACGACGGGCCGTTGTGCGTCGACGCGGCGCGGGGCGTCCACGTCGTCGGACCCGCCCTGCTCGTCGAGTCGCTCGCGGGCGGCTACCGGGCCCAGCTCCGGCACCGGGGCGCCTCGGTCGACCTCGTCACGTGGCGGCGGGTCGGGGCGGGCGACGACCCCGGGGGAGGCGCGCCTCTCGACGACGGGGTCGCCTGCGTCGTCGAGGTGTCCGCCGCGGGCGCCGTGGCGGTGGTGCGCCGCGACGGGGTCCCGTGCGCGGTGCCCCTCAGGCCGTCGTGGACCTCGTCGCACGACGCCCCCGCGGGGCGGCCGGTCAGCCCCGGGGGCCCGTGAGCCCCGCGCCGAGCCGCAGCGACCCCACGGGGACGCCCCCGCCGAGCACCTTCTCGAGGGTCTGCTCGGTGACGCGGTCGGCGGCCGCCGCGTCGACGGCGCCCTGCTCGACGAGCAGGTGCAGGGCCACGAGCGTGCCGGCACGGACGTTGCCGTCGAGCACCTTGACGGCCACGCCGACGCCGTCCGTCGTGCCCATCACCATGACGCCCTCGGCGCCGAGCTTCGCGAAGACGCCCAGCTCGTCGATCGTGACCGTGTTGTCGCGTCCCGGGCCGTCGATCGCCCAGGCGTCCGCGAGGACGGACCGCACGAGGTGGGCCGCGTCCGGGTCGCGGTCGGCCCGGGCGTCGCCCGCCGACCCGGCGACCCGCGCGATGGCCCGCGCCAGGCCGGTCACCGTCGTGGCGAACACGGGCGCCCCGCAGCCGTCGGTGCCGGCGTGGTCGACGACCTCGCCGGTGAACTCGGCGACGGTCTCGCGCACGGCGGCCTGCAGGGGGTGGTCCTGGGCGGTGTAGGTCGCCGGGTCCCATCCGGCCTCGTCGCAGGCCAGCAGGAACGCGGCGTGCTTGCCCGAGCAGTTCATCGCCGCGCGCCGCGGCTCGTCGAGCAGGCGCGCGCTGCGGCGGTCGCCGGGCCAGTCGGGCGGGCAGAGCAGGTCGTGCTCGTCGTGGCCGCCGCGGGCGAGCATCGCCTCGACCACCTCGAGGTGGGCGGGCGTGCCCGCGTGGCTGGCCGTCGACAGCACCGCCTGGGGGCCCTGCAGGTCGACGCCCGTCCGCAGCACGGTGATCGCCTGCAGCGGCTTGAGGCACGACCGCGGGTAGATCGTGGCGTCCGCGTCGCCCACGGCCCGCAGCACCGAGCCGTCGGGGCCGACGACCACGCCGGCGCCGAGGTGGCGGCTCTCCTCCAGCCCCGAGCGGACCAGCACCGCGAGCTCCGTGCTGCCCTCGGCGGTGAGGGGGCGGCGGGCGACGGCAGGGCTCAGGTGGGTCATGATGGGGAGTGTATCGACGCCCCGCCGAGGAGGATCCCGTGCTCGACCACCACTACGCCGTGTCCCTCGACTGGACGGGCGACCGGGGCGTCGGCACGACGTCGTACCGCAGCTACGGGCGCGACGCGACCATCGCCGCGGCCGGCAAGCTGCACGACATCAGCGGATCCGCCGACCGCACGTTCCACGGCGACGCCGACCGCTGGAACCCGGAGGAGCTGCTGCTCGCCGCCCTCGCCGAGTGCCACCTGCTCAGCTACCTGCACGTCGCGGCCTCGGCCGGCGTGGTGGTCACCGCCTACAGCGACTCCGCCGAGGGGTCGATGACGCAGACCGCCGACGGCGGCGGCCGCTTCACGTCGGCGACGCTCCGTCCCGTGGTCACGGTGGCGGACGAGTCGATGGTCGAGCTCGCGGGCACCCTGCACGCCGAGGCGGCGAAGAAGTGCTTCATCGCGGCCTCGGTCGCGTTCCCCGTCGGCCACGAGCCCACGACGCTGGTGGCCCCGGCCGCCTGACCGCTCAGCCGCTCCTCCGACGGAGTGCGGCAGAATGACGGCACCCGGCGCCGCGTGCGCCGTCCCGGCCCCGTGCCGCCACCGACCCTCGACCGAGAGACCACCATGCGCCGCTCCCTCTCCCTGCTCGCCGTCCCCGTCCTCGTCCTCGGCCTCGCCGCGTGCGCCTCCGAGTCCGGCTCGGGCGACACGGCGACCCCTGCCCCCTCGACGTCCGCCAGCTCCGGCTCGGCCGCGTCCGACGGCCCCCTGCGCGCCACCGGCGAGGCCCAGGAGCCGCAGGCCGGGTTCCCGACCGTCGAGCTCGACGCCGACGGCCGTCCGACCGTCACCGTGCCCGACGCCGAGGCGCCCGCCGAGCTGCAGGTCGAGACCCTGATCAAGGGCGACGGCCCCGTCGTCGAGGACGGCGCGAACGTGACCGTCCAGTACCAGGGCCTGCTCTGGAAGGACGGCACGATCTTCGACGAGAGCTGGAAGCGCGGCGAGCCGGCGACCTTCGGCACCGGCCAGGTCATCCCCGGCTTCGCCGCCGGCATCGTCGGCCAGACCGTGGGCTCGCAGACCGTCGTCGTGATCCCGCCCGCCGAGGGCTACGGCGCGCAGGGCCAGCCGCAGGCCGGCATCGCGGGCGACGACACGCTCGTCTTCGTGATCGACATCCTCGCCGCGAACTGACCGTGACCGCTGCTCGTCGCTGCGCGCGCCTCCTCGGGCTCGCGGGCGTCCCCCTGCTCGCGATCGCCCTGGTCGGCTGCACGGACGACGTCGCGCCCGGGCCGACGGCGGCGCCGACGACGGCGGCCGCGACGGCCTGCCTCGAGGGAGGCGCCGAGTCGGACTCCGTGCAGGTCACGGGCGACGTCGGGCGCGAACCGACCGTCACGCTGCCCGCGCCGCTCTCGGCCGTGACGAGCCAGCGGACGGTCGTCACCCCCGGCACCGGCCCGGAGACGACCACGGGCGACGTGGTCCAGGTCGCCGTCACGGTCTTCGACGCGACCACGGGGGCGAAGGTCAGCTCGGCCGGCTACGAGCGGGGCAGCGGCGAGCAGCTCACCATCAGCGCCGACTACTACGTGCCCGGCCTCGAGGCCGCGCTGCTCTGCAACCAGGCCGACTCGCGCTCGGTCACGGTGGCGAGCGCGGCCGACATGCAGCCGGCCCAGGCGGGCACGGCGCCGCCGAACGCCGCCGCGGTGATCGTCGTCGACACGTTCTCGATCGTGCCGACCCGCGCGACCGGGGCCGACCAGCCCGCCCAGCCCGGGTTCCCCGAGGTCGAGCTCGCCGACGACGGCCGGCCGACGGTGACGATCCCGGACGCCGACCCCCCGGCCGAGCTTCGGATCGAGGTGCTCAAGAAGGGCGACGGCGAGGTCGTGCCCGACCCCGCGAACGTGACGGTGCAGTACCAGGGCGTGAACTGGCGCGACGGCGAGGTCTTCGACGAGAGCTGGGGGAAGGGCACGCCCACCCCGTTCTCGACCGCGCAGGTCGTGCCGGGCTTCGCCGCCGCCATGATCGGGCAGACCGTCGGCTCGCAGGTGCTCGTCGTCGTGCCGCCCGCCGAGGGGTACGGCGACGGCGGCCAGCCGAGCGCCGGCATCGAGGGCGGGGACACGCTCGTCTTCGTCATCGACCTGCTCGCGCTGGCGTAGGCCCCGCCTAGGCTGGCGGCATGCGTCGCGTCATCCTCCTCGGCTCCACCGGCTCCATCGGCGTGCAGGCGCTCGACGTGGTGGCCGCGAACCCCGACCTGTTCACCGTCGTCGGCCTGTCGGCCGGCTCGAACGCCGCCCTGCTCGCCGAGCAGGCCCGGCGCTTCGGCGTCGAGCACACGGCCCTCGGCACCGACGAGTCGGTGGCCCTCGTGCGCGACGTCCAGGCCGACGTCGTCGTGAACGGCATCACGGGCAGCGTGGGCCTCGCCCCGACGCTCGCCGTGCTCGACTCGGGCGCCACCCTCGCCCTCGCCAACAAGGAGAGCCTGATCGTCGGCGGCGACCTCGTGCGCGAGCGCGCCGCGCCGGGGCAGATCGTGCCCGTCGACTCCGAGCACTCCGCCATCGCGCAGGCGCTGCGCTCCGGCGACCGGGGCGAGGTGCGCCGTCTCGTGCTCACCGCCTCCGGCGGTCCGTTCCGCGGGCGCACGCGGGCGTCGCTCGAGGGCGTCACGCCGGCCGAGGCGCTCGCCCACCCCACCTGGGACATGGGCCGCGTCGTGACGACCAACTCGTCCACCCTGGTCAACAAGGGCCTCGAGGTGATCGAGGCGCACCTGCTCTTCGACGTCGACTACGACCACATCGACGTGACGGTGCACCCGCAGTCGATCGTGCACTCCATGGTCGAGTTCGTCGACGGGTCGACGATCGCCCAGGCCTCGCCGCCCGACATGCGGCTGCCGATCTCGCTCGGCATGGCGTGGCCCGACCGCGTCGCCGGGGTGGGCGTGCCCCTCGACTGGACCACCGCCTCCACCTGGACCTTCGAGCCCCTCGACGACGAGGCGTTCCCCTCGGTGCTGCTGGCGAAGCAGGTCGGCCGGGCCGGGGCGACCTACCCGGCCGTC